>Ga0315289_10000072_pt1 | contig 151323 bp, 130 predicted proteins | sample YL17G11_40_MG_FD_203452 | JGI IMG/M metagenome (GOLD analysis project Ga0315289, IMG submission 203452) | Sediment microbial communities from Yellowstone Lake, YNP, Wyoming, USA - YL17G11_40 | ecosystem: Environmental > Aquatic > Freshwater > Lake > Sediment | place: USA: Wyoming | collected... | reverse complement strand
GGGAGGGTTGAAGGGCACGGAGCGCAGGGGTTGATCCACGGGAACAGAGGACGATCTCCGTCAAACAAGACGCCTGATGAGATGAGAGCCCAGGTAGTTGAGCTGTCCGAATGGAAGTACTCCAGCTTCAACGACACCCACTTCACGGATATGCTCACGGAGCGGGAAGGCATGAATATCTCGAGGGAGACGGTAAGGGTGATCCGCCGCGGCGGAAACTTGAAACTCTTACGCACTACGTAATACGCATCCAGTATCCAGTGTCACTCCTCACGCATCCCTGCCGCCTACGTCCGAACCTCGTGTATGCCACGCTCGCGCTCCTCCCGGAGGACGAACAAAGCCGCGCTTTGCCTGACGATCTCCTGCACGAACTGGATTCGATGCGACGGTGGACCGTCCGGGCCCAACCCCATGGCGCAGGCAAGCGCGATCCTGGCAAGCTCCGCACGACCCGCGTGAAAAAGCATGTAGGCGTTCTCCTCCAGCCGGCGCTTGTACCTGGCCCTGACCTCCGGCGTGAAGAGCTCGTCCGCGGCCTCCTTGAAGATGCGCTCGATGCGCTCCTCCTTCGCGGCTTCGGACAGAACCAGTAGGCTCTCCTGGGCCTCCATGATGCGGAGGCCGACGGGCTTTATCTCCTCTGTTGGTAGGAACCAACGTTCAAACTCTGGGGTCTCGAAAAGCTCGCCAGCCCTTCCTGGAAGAGATGGATCCGATCGGACGGCTTCGGCGTCAATCTCCTCGTAGATAGGCGGCTGACCGTACTCGCGCCCCGGCATGTGAAAAAGCTCCAGGCAAAAGTGATACTTGTACGGAAGAGGCGTTCCCCGTTCTTGATTGATCGCCTCGAACTCGCGAACTCGGAAAAGCACGTACTCGGCGGGCACATCAACCAGGCTCATGCCAGCCTGCTGCGCCTCCTCAAGATGCTCGGCAAGCTCGCGCTTTGTGACCGGAGCAATAGCCGTCTCTTTGATTCCCTCCACGTCATTCGCGAGTACCTGTATGAATTCGGGCCCGGAGAGCGGAGCGGAGACGTATAGAGCGAAGAACTGGCCGCCTTCGGGATCCATCGGGGTCATCATGGCTCTCAATATGCGCCGTCCGCCTATGAGGCCGACCTCTGCAGGCGCAGGCGGAGCGAGTTCCTCAAGGGCTATGCCTTGCGATTTCAGCCGGTGGAGCGCGCGGCGTGCAGCCTTCGCAACAGCCTTGGGCGCGTCGGGCCGATCAACCCTCCGCAATAAGGCTGCCGCCGACTCCGAGCGGACGAAGCCCAGCGCCTCGGCAGCCGCAGGCGCATACTCAAGCTCCTCCAGGAGAAGCTCCAGCAGCGGCAGAGCCGACGTCTGCCCCTTTCGGGCGGCGTCAATGAGAACAAGGCCGACATCCGGTGTAGGCAATGCCTTCACCGCTTCCACGACATCGGGCGCCGCGGAGGCTTGCTCCTCCGGCGGGAGAGCCGTCAGGTCTTGAATCCGGTCGCGCAGGGACTCGATCTCAGGCCGGGCCAAGGGCGCCTCTCTGCGCTCCACGCCGGGTTTTCTAGGTCGTCTGCCCTTTCTCATCTCGTTCCTCCACCGGTAACTTTGTCTATCTTCTCCTGAGCCGAGAAGCCAACCTGCGTGCCGGGAGCAATCTCCAGCGCCTTCCGCCACCAGTCTACGGCAGCATCGGTATTCCCCTGTCGGTAGGCCGCATCGCCGCGCTCATGGTATATCACAGCAGCGTTTTGCCGGGCCACCGATGCTGCCTCACTTCCAGCGCCGACCTGAACCGCCTTCTCCCATGCAGCCAACGCTTCATTGTCACGGCGCATCCTCTTCAACGAGCTGCCGAGGAGCAGGTACGCATCCGCATAGGTCCCATCGGCAACCAGCGCCTGGTTGAAATAGGTGATCGCCTGGATCGGGTTTCCAGCCCGATCCGACCGAACTCCAAGCTCGGTATATGACACAGCGATGTTGCGCCTTGCCACTCTGCTCACCTCAGGGTCGGCGCTTAATCCGAGAACTTTGTCGAACTCCTCGATCGCGGCCCGGTAGCTCTCCGATTTGAAATACTGCTCTGCGGCTTCCGTGTGCATTCTTATCTCCTGCTCGCGCCCGGCGCGCTGCCAGCCCTGGTAGCCGGCGATCAGCAGCCAGACCAATACGATGACAAAACCGCAAAGGAACACGACCGCAAGCATCACTTTGAGAAAGTACTTTGCCTCCACCGAAAGAATGGGCTTCGACGGCAGGCGGGGCAGCGGAATGTCGCCCGGCTTCAGGTGCGCGAACGGATCTGGCGAAGGCGGCTTGGGAGGCTGCGGATATGTAGTCGGAGGAGGGCCGTAGAGCGGCCCCGGAGCGCTAACGGTATGCCCGAACGCGTCAGGCTGAGGAGCTGGCTGCACATCGCGATAGCTACTCGGGTCGAGGTCGGCTGCCGCCTCCGCGGCGGAGCTGTAACGCAGATTCGGGTCCTTGGCGAGACATCGCCTCAGTACCCTCTCAAAGTGCGGCGACACAGTGGATGGAAACGCGACGTCCTGGTTCATTATGTTGTACGTGATGGTGACGACCGTATCGCCGGTAAAGGGCTTGTGACCCGCCAGCATCTCATACAACACGATGCCCAGCGAGAAGATATCCGTTCGAGGGTCGAGCTGCCTGCCCGCGACCTGCTCAGGGGACATGTAGCTCGGCGTGCCGAAGACCTGGCCGTTCGCAGTTATCGAGGGCTCCTCCATGATCCGGGCTATGCCGAAATCGGTGATCTTGATTCGGCCTGAAGGAAGGATCTGAATATTGTCGGGCTTGATGTCTCTGTGGATCACACCCTTCGAGTGGGCATACGTGAGGGCGTCGCAGGCCTGCCTGGCGATTTCCATGACACGATCAATCGGCAGACAACCCTCGATGTCCAACACATCCCGAAGGGTCTGGCCTTCGAGAAGCTCCATCGCGATGAAATGGCGTCCGCGGTCCTCGCCCGCCTCATAGATGGTGACTATATTCGGGTGTGAGAGCGAGCCGGCGGCCCGAGCCTCCCGGTAGAACCGCTCGATGCGCTCGCGCTTCTGCGCGCCGGACAGGTTCGGCGGCAGAAGAAGCTCCTTCAGCGCCACATGGCGGTTGATGCTGGGATCCACCGCCTCGTAGACAACGTCGTTGCTTCTCGCGATTTCGCGTATGATTTGATATCTGCCTAGCGTATTCGCGGACACAGTATATTACCGTTATGGGATGATGCGTAATACGTAATGCGTAATACGTAATGCGTGACCTTGCGCTGTACAGGCTATCCCCGCGCCAGGAGACCCTTCAGCCGGCGGCCGACCTTCCGAATGTCCCTAATCGCAACTACCACCACGGTGATATTGTCGCCGCCGCCAAGCTCGTTCGCGCGATCAACCAGCTTCATGGCGGCTACCGACGGGCTCCAGGCGCCGGCCAGCTCCAGGATTTCCTCGTCCGACACGCACCCCGACAGCCCATCGGAGCACAGGACCAGCACGTCGCCCTTCTCAACCTTCTCCTGGTAGATATCAACTTCCACATCCGCCGTTGCGCCGAGCGAGCGCGTGATAACGTTTCGGAAAGGCGACATCCGCGCCTCCTCCTCAGTCAGCGCGCCCCGCTTCACCTGCTCGGCGATCCACGAATGATCCTCGCTCACCCGGCGCAGCGCGCCGTCCCGAATCAGGTAAAGTCGGCTGTCGCCCACATGCCCGACATACATATCATCGTTTCTGAGCACGACGGCCGTGCAAGTAGTGCCCATACCGGCCCGTTCGGGAACCGCCTGAGCGGTATCGTATATGTAGGAGTTCGCTGCGCCCATTGCGGCCTTCAGGCTTTCCACAACGTCGTCGCTCGGATCGGCATAATACGTCCTAAGGATGGTCTTTAGGGCCAGCTCACTGGCAATCTGGCCTGACGAATGACCTCCCATGCCGTCCGCCACCGCGTAGAAGCAGCCTTTCACGGCCAGCAGCTCCGGCTCCTCAGGCTCGAAGAACTCGAACTTATCCTCGTTATTCTCTCGAATCAGCCCAAGGTCGGTGATAGCACCCATGTGCATGTCGATGAGGTACTTCGGCCTTAGCCCCTTCTTCTTCGCCCATGCCTCGGCCAACTCACCTGTATCCAGCTTTGCGGTTATTTCGGTTTGCTGTTCCATGCTACACCTGGAATCTCAAAGTTGTCTGCCCGAACACGATCTCGTCGTCGTCATTGAGCGCCATCTTGGCATCCGGCTCAATCTTCGTGCCGTTCAAGATGGTGCCGTTCGTGCTGCCGACATCCACAAGCCAGAAGCCGCCCTCATCGGCGATGATCTCCGCGTGCGAGCCGGAGACGTAAGGGTCGTCGGTCAGCACGATGCTGTTCCCCGCGTGGCGGCCGATGGTATTGGATCCCGGCATCACCGCAAACTCCCTGCCCGGATCGGCGGATACGAGACGAGCGACCGGAGACACCTCAGGGGCCGCCGGTTCCGCCTCCTCGACCTCGGCAGGAGACTCCGCCGGGGCTTCTTCCTCAGCAGCTTCGACCGCCTCACCAGCGGATGCCGGCAGCTTCAGGAAGAGCACGACAGAGCCGAACTTCAACTCGGCGCCGTCTACAAGCTCCACTCTCTCGCCCTGCTGAATCTGCTTGCCGGCGACGTATGTCCCGTTCGTGCTTCCCAGGTCCTCGACCCGGCACTTGCCCGAATCCAGGACCAGGAGCGCGTGCCTGCGCGAAACGGTCGGATCGCTGATTAGGACATCGGTATTCTCCCTGCCGACTGTGTTCTCGCCCTGGTCGAGAAGATACTCACGCTGGCCCGCTGCTTCCACGAGCCGGGGCTGCTCGCTCTCCTCGGCTGCCGGCACAGCCTCGCCGGGCGTGGATGAGAGCAGGAACCCGCACTCCCCGCAGTACTTCTCCGTGGGGGCGTTTTCCGTGCTGCACACCGGGCAAATAACCGGCGCGCCGAGCAGTGTGGCATCTGCACCGGGTGACTGAGCGACTACGGTTTTTTCCAAATTCGACTCATTCATTTCAGAAGCATTCATGGTTATCAACCCTTCTGGCGCCAAGCCATAAATGACGAGGCTGATGTTGCATAAGCCAGCCCAGGGTTGTCCCGAGTACGGGATCCCGCTCCGGCGGGAAAACGCCTGGGCTAAGATCGAGCGAAGTCCTGCCGGACTCTCAATCCGCCGCGGCGGATTTCGCCCGTGACTAGCCCAGGAATTTATTCCTGGGCACTAAAGCTCCCTCTACACTACCTCTTCTTCCCCTGGTCAAGAGTGTGTATCGTCTGGCTGAGGGTTTTCTCGGCATCCACGCCGCCTTGCTTGATGCTCTCGATAGCGCTCTGGACGTCCGCAGCCTCCTCCAGCCGGCCCTGGCTCTGCAGCAGGCTCATCGTCTTTTGAAGCTCAATGGTCGCCGCCATCGCGGAAATCTGCTGGGTCTTCATGCCCATGACCGTCTTTTCGAGATTCCTCGACGCCTGAGCGATCTCCAGCTCCTGCTTGACGATGGGATTCACTCCGGAGTCAACGAGCGCCTTGTCCGGCGTGAACTCGAATTCCACATCCTCGGCAAGCGCCTCGGCTCGGCCGCTGACCGCATCGTCGTAGGAAAGCTCGGCCTTTGCCACGCGGTAGACGCCGGCGGGCCTGGGAGCGAACTCCATCTCGCAAAGAACCGCCATTGCGGTTCCCCGCTCCAGATCAACGAGGCCCACTTCCGCTTGCCGTGGACCTGGCATGGCGAACCGGCGCCCGTACATCTGGCGAAGCTGCACCCAGCGCGGGAGGCTCAGCCTGAGCCGCATGTTCCGCGCCACGATCGTCATCAGGCTCTCAAGCTCCCGCCGGAAGACCTCCGGGATCAACTCCGGCCTGGAAATGTAGTAGTAGTTTCCTCCGCTCTGGCGGGCAACCCCGGCCATAAGCTCTTCGTTGTACTCCGGCCCGAAGCCCAGGGCGGTTACGGTAATCCCCCTGCTTTTCTGCTCGGCGACCTGGCCGACGATGGAGGCGAAATCCTTTATGCCCGCGGTCGGCTCGCCGTCGGTCAGCAGGAGCACCCGGTTCAGGTAGCCCTCCGACATGATGGAAGCCACCTGCTGGCAGCCGACCACGATGCCGTCGTAGAGATTCGTCGTGTTCCCGACCTCCACGCGGTTGATGTGCTCTTTCAGGAGCGTCTTGTTCACCACCCGACGCGCGGGAACGAGGACATCCACCTGCTCTTCGAAGGTCACAACCGAGAGGATGTCGCTCGGCTCAAGGAGGTCAACCACGTATCCGCACGCCCGCTTCACATACTCCAGCGGCTCGCCCTCCATAGAGCCGCTCCGGTCAATAACCAGGGCCAGGTTCAGCGGAAGCCTGCGCCCCGTCACATTGGGAGGCGATTTCAACTGAATGAGCACGTGCTCGCGCGAAGGCTCGGTGGATACCGCATATCGGTTGCCGGGGATGCATCCCATCTCGAGCGCCTTGTACGCGCCGACCATGGCCGTTCTATCATCAGCAGGGCCAATGCTCCTGGTACGCATATCTTCACCGCCGCCCTCGTCGGGCGGGATTATCCGAGTCTGTTCCATGATTACCTCCACGATAGAAAAAGTATTTAACAAGGATGGACAGGATACTCTCGTACTCGTACTCGCAAATCGAGGGATAAACGAGTATGAGTACGAGTAGGATTCACGAGTATGGAATCCTGTATATCCCTGTTAGTTCCCCCTGGTTTCCTGGCTTCCTTATAAAATTCTTACTGCTCGAACCTGAATGCAGAGCTGCCGAACTGCACTACATCCCCTGGGGCGAGCGGCTGCCGGGTGATGCGAACGCCGTTGACGGTGGTTCCGTTCGAGCTGCCCTCATCATATACGACGAACGTCCCGCCTTCGTTCTCCACCCGCGCGTGCTTTCTGGATACAGTGGTATCCATCACGAGCAGGATGTCCCGCCCGGTCTCCCTGCCGATGCTCGTAGGCCCCGATGCGCGCAGAGGGAACAATTGGCCGGCATACTGCCCGCTGGTTCCGATGAGCCTCGGTCCCGACCCGACCGAAGGCGAAACCGGAGCAGGTCCGGGCGACCACGACGGAGCGGCACTCGGTTGTCCGGCAATGGTACACGCGCAGGCGCCGGTGTTCGGGTCCTTCCTGCCGCCGCAGAACGGACAAATGCCCTCCACGGTCGGGATTTGAACCGGCGGCTTCGGCGCCGGTTCAGCGGGCTTCGGAACCGCGGATGCGGTAGCCTTCTCGTGGAACTCCAGCCGCATCGAGCCGATCTCGATCAGGTCGCCGTCCCTCAGGACATGTTCCGTGACCTTTTGGCCGTTCAGCTTCGTTCCCAGCGGGCTGCCTGCGTCGCGGAGCGCATGGCGGCCGTCCTGCAGCTCGACCACCGCATGAAGCGGCGCTATGCTCCTGTCGCCGAAGAGCCCGACATCGGAAAGCTCGTCCCTGCCGATGGTTGTTCGCGCCTTCGAGATGATGTATTCCTTGCCCTCGTTTCTGCCGGAGACGACGCGAATCCATGCCTGCTTCAACAAGGTCTCGACAAGGCCGATGAAGAAGCCGATTGACGCGCCGGTGACCGTCATGCTGATCCCGCGGCTCACTACGCTGGGATTCTTCGTGCCCGGCGGAAGGATGTACGGAACGATCTCGAACAGAGTGCCTCCGAGCAGCCCGCCGATGAATCCGCCCACGGCTCCATGGCGGGCGGCTTTCCTCGAATGGGACGGCAATCCCTGCACCAGACCGAGGAAAAGGCCTATGAGCGCCCAGCCTATGGCGCGGATCAGAACATCCCAGACGAAGAGGAACGGCCCAAGCGGGGCAAAGGGCAGGACTTCGGCTGGCTTCTTGTACAAACTGCCGAAGAACATCTGGCCGAAGAACAGGCCGAGCAATCCTCCAGCCAGTCCAACCGCGGCTCCCCAGGCTGCATCTCTCCGAACGACCTTTGCGCTGCCGCTGCTTGCCCCGTTCACCAATCCGATTGCAAGGCCGACGAATATCCCGAAGACCGCCCCGACAAATGCCTGCTCTTTGAAAAGCTCGGCGAACGACCCGGCTGCAGTCTCCGCAGGCAGGCTGCAGACGCCGTTGAAGTCTATCACGACCCAGGCCAGCATCGCGGAGAACGTCCCCGCCAGAAAGCTCAGGATAACTTTGGTGTTAAGAGACACTTGTAGATCGCTCCGAGAGATAACATCAATCACGTATTGCGTAATTCGTAGTGCGTAAGGATCGCTTCAAATCACGCACTACGCACTACGTCTCACATCTCAAATCTCAGTCTCGTATTGCCTATCTGTATCTCGTCGCCGGGCTGCAGGACCTTCTCGGTGACCTTGACCCCGTTCACAAACGTGCCGTTCGACGAGCCTTCGTCGTAAATTACGAACTGGCCGCCGTCGCCGGTTATCCGCGCATGTCTCCTCGACACGGTATTGTCCTGCGGGAATGCGACGGTGTTCGACTCCTCGCGGCCGATGGTTACCGTGCCGGCTTCGAGCTGATAGATGCCGCCGACATAAGCTCCCTGGATTGCGATCAACCTAGGGCCGGAGCTTGCAGCGGGCGCCCCAGCGGCCGCGCCTACAGAACACGCGCACGCGCCGGTTGCCGGATCCTTCTTACCCCCGCAGAACGGGCATATACTCGGATCAACCTGCTGAGCCGGCTGCGATGGCACAGCCGCCTGCGGCTCCTCCGGCAGTTCGACGCCGAACCTCTTCAACAGTTGGCGGAAACCCGCGCCCCGGCTGCGCATCAGAGCGCTGGCGGCATATAGAATAGCAACAATCAGAGCCAGCCCGACAATCGCCATCGGGAAGTTTATGCCCATGCCCGGCCTTCGAGCCTCAGCCTCGCCGGATGGCTTGCCCGCCCGGGCGCCCTCCTCCTTGGCCGCCGGCTGTATGGTATCAATCTCCCCAACTACCGGTATCTCCACTCTGGGAACGACTTCCTCCCTGTCCAGAGACACCTCGATGTCCTGGCTGGCGCTCTTCCCATCGCCGTACAGCACAGTGACCTTCGCGGTTCCCGATGCTACATCCGTAAACTGGAGCACGCCCTTGGCTGAGGGATCGAGTATCTGCATCTGAACATTTTTCTCGGCATCATCAAGCTTGACGACTGCGGCTGCAGCCGGTTGACCGCCAGAGCTTACTAGAAGCTCCAACCTTCGCACCCGGTCGAAGTCCGAGGACTTCAGGCCGAATTTGAACGCTTCGCCCGGCTTGCCTTCGACAGCCTTAACGGCCTCATTGCCAGTTTTGGCATCCAGGACGAAAAGCTTGCACTTCGGCACCGCGTCCTTTACCAATGGGAGATCCACCGTCGTCTTCTTGTCCTTGAAACTGCGCGGCGTGGTGGTGACCTGCTTGCCGGCGACGTCGGCATAGCTGAACCAGTAGCAGTGATCGCCCGCCGCCGGAACGGTGATCGCGGCCGTTGGGACCGCAAGCGCCGCCGATCCCGATGCCAGAAAAGCGGCTAAGATTATGATGGCAAAGACAATCTTCACAGATCGCACCCCCTAATCGATTGCGGATTTCGGATTTAACCTAACCCCCTAGCCCCCTTCCCGAAACAGGAAGGGGGAAAGCTGACACCCCCGTCTCCACATGGGAAAGCGGTTAGGGTTGAGGTTTGGCGGTTCGCCGGTCGTACAACTCCTTCAGGGCCGCCGGGAGGGCACGGAGCACGTCACCCGCAATCATGCCCGCCTCTCCGATCGCGGAGGCGGCGATGTCCCCGGCCATGCCGTGCACGAACGCGCCGCAGACCGCCGCGTCGAGCGGGCTAAGCCCCTGCGCGAGCAATCCGCCGATCGCACCCGCGAGCACATCGCCCGTTCCGCCCGTCGCCATCCCCGAATTCCCTGTAGGATTGACGAACGCGCGGCCGGAAGGATCGGCGATCAGCGTGCGCGCGCCTTTTAAGACGGTTACACAATGAAAACGAGATGCGGCCTTTCGCGCCGCATCCATTCTGTTTGACTGAACCTCCTGGGCCGTAGTTCCGAGCAGCCTCGCCATCTCGCCCGGATGGGGAGTTATCACAATCTCGCCGTGTTCGCCCTCAAGGGCGCTCGCATCCCCGGCAAGGCAGTTCAGGCCATCCGCATCCACGATCATCGGCTTCCGCACCGACCTGACAAAGCGGCTAACGAACTCGCAGGTTTCCGGGTGAGTCCCTATGCCGCAGCCGAGAACGACCGCAGTGGCCTTCTCGCAAAGGCTCAGCGCTGCCTCAACCGCCTTGGCGCCGATCGCCCGGCTCTCGGTTTCCGGCAGGCCGTGCGTCATAACCTCTGTCAGCTTCACCGCCATCAAATCCTGCAGGCTCGCGGGAACGGCAAGCGTGGATAAACCCGCGCCGGAGCGGAGAGCTGACTCAGCCGCCATGGCAGCGGCGCCCGTCAGCCCGACTGAGCCTGCGATCACGATCACAGAGCCGAACGTCCCCTTATGCGCATCAGGCGGGCGTTTCGGGAGGCGAGCGGCTACCCATTCCTCGCCCGGAAGCTCGACATCAACTTCATCGTATAGCTGATGGGGGATTCCGATGTCGGCGACGATAAGCTGGCCGACGCAGGACGCCCCCGGATACGCGAGCAATCCGATCTTCGGCAGTGCGAATGTCACCGTGCGGTCCGCGTTGACGCAGACCCCCAGAATTTGCCCGGTATCCGCGTCCAGGCCCGACGGCACATCCACCGCGACCACGGGACGGCCGGAAGCATTTATGGCTTGAATAACCTCGGCAGCGAGGCCGCGCACCTCACCGCGCAGGCCGGTGCCGAAAATCGCATCCACGACGGCATCACTGTGAGCAAGCGGCGCTTCAAGCTCCGAGGCGGATTGAACCGATTTCACCGTGAAGCCGGTCTTGAGGAGTATGTCGAGGTTGATCTTCGCATCGCCCTTGACGCTTGCAGGATCGCCCAGCAGGAAGGCCGACGCCTCTGCGCCGGCGTCGTAAAGGTGACGCGCCGCCACGAATCCGTCGCCGCCGTTGTTCCCGGCGCCGGCCACGATCGCTATGCGCTTCCCGCGCACCGAACCGAGCATATCGCGGATCGCCTCGGATACATGCCGACCCGCGTTCTCCATGAGGACGCTGCTCGGCACGCCGAATTCCTGCTCGGCCCGGCGGTCGAAATCGCGCATTTGCTCGGCGGTCGCAGCTTTCCTCGCGTAAAGCGGGATTGTGCCGTAAGCCCTTGACAAGCTAACCACCCTCAGGCCAATTATACACGAACGCCCCGCGCCGTTCAATCCGGGGGACGGCGCGAAGTACAAACCTTAGGCCGAGATACACCCATCAAACCTGCTATAATTGTCGGCATTGATTGGCATTGCAAGAGTAGCACGGCGGCGTTGGATGTTGCAAGCGGCGCCCAAGGACGACGCACCCTCGTGTTGGTTTACAAGTGTGAAGGGGATAAACCCGGAAAAATCAGCTGGTGAGGTTGTATTTCGTGAAGAAATCACCGAGGGAGAGCGACTTGAGGTCTTGCTCAAGGGATGACACATAGCGGCGGAGTTCCGGCCGCGAAAGTGGTTTATTGGAACCAATGTAGAGCTTATGGCCCAGCCTGCGGTCCTCCAGGAAAACCGCATCTCCGCCTATCACCAGCATTGCATATCGGCTGAAGGCCGGCTGTGCGAGTTCCGCTCCCGATAAAGCCATCCTAAACACCCGCCTGAAAAAGGCAAAAAAACCAGGCTCCGTCATGTACCGCACTAAGTCACGGCACGATTGCCGCGATGAGAGCAGCTCACTTCGGCAGCCTGGCTATCATGCCCCGAGACATCCGGGTTTAGACCCAATGGCTTTGCGTCCCCGCCTTTCGGCGAGTTTGCCTTTATCGGTTGCTAGTACTGCTTTCTCTAATTGTGATTATCGGCAGATAGAGCGGGCTTATTCACAAAATTTGCCTGGGGTGGACTCCCAACCCCGAGGTCGGCTCAGCAGCTTGCCTTGAAGAACCTTTCAGGTCTCGATCCGCGTTCCGGCCTTCATCGTATAACGCATAGTTGAGATTAATTGTTCCCGTCAAAAGGGAGAAAGCTCTCCTAATACTGAGGCCTGCTAACTGGCCGCCGCCTCGAGAATCTCCTCCGGTATATCGAAGTTTGCGTAGACCTGCTGCACGTCGTCGTAATCCTCCAACTGGTCCATCAGCCGAAGCACCCGACCGGCTTCCTTGCCCTCGACGCGCACGGCGCTCTTCGGGACCATCGTGACCTCCGCGCTGACAAACCGGATGCCTGCATCCACAAGCGCCTGCCGCAGGTTCGGGAGGGCGTCGGGCGCGCTCAGGACCTCGTAAGTGTCCCCTTCGATCCGTATGTCCTCCGCGCCGGCATCGAGGGCGACCGTCATCAATGTATCTTCGTCCACAGCGCCCTTCTGGAGGGTGACAACGCCCTTCGAGTCGAAGAGCCACGCGACGCATCCCGATTCCCCGAGGCTGCCGCCGCTCTTCGAGAAGATCGTCCTCAGATCGGCGACGGTTCGATTCCTGTTGTCCGTCAGGCAGGAGACCATCACCGCGACGCCGCCCGGGCCGTAGCCCTCATAGGTGACCTGCTCGTAGTGCGCGCCCTCGATCTCGCCCGTGCCGCGCTGGATCGCACGCTTGATGTTGTCTGCGGGCATGCTGACCTCGCGCGCCTTCTGGATGGCGAGCCTCAGGCGCACGTTTGTGTCCGGGCTGCTGCCGCCTTCACGAGCCGAAACGATGATCTCGCGGGCCACTTTGGTGAATATTTTGCCGCGCTCGGCGTCCTGCTTGCCCTTCCGCAGGCGTATGTTATGCCATTTCGAATGACCAGACATCAGTAAATCCACTCCCCGCGTGCCGCACACCGGAGATGGCGATTTCCCGAAAACGAACCAGCCTGAAATTGTGCGAAGAAGGAACTACCTCTGCGGCATGCGGCGCCAAAATAACGCGGCTAGATTATATCACCAGAGCAAAAGGCCGTCAAACCGGGCGGCTGGGAGGAAGCTGCTGGCGTTGACAGCCCCAGCGGCTCTGGCTATAATCGTGGAAGGAACGTAGGATTTATCTGAAATTTCGTACATCGCGGAAAGAGGTGATGTTTCCTATGGCACCAAAGCCGTTTCTGGAGGGGTGCTTTCTCGGCACCGTCACTGTAGGCGAGCGCGGACAGGTCGTGATCCCTGCGGAAGCCAGGAAGAAGCTCGACATCCACACTGGCGACAAGTTATTTATGATAAGCCATGCCAGCGGCGATGGGCTGGTGGTTTTCAAGGTGGATGCCATGCGGGAATTCCTCAACCATCTCGCAGCGGGCCTGAGCATGGCTGAGGGGCAAGAAGCCGGAGCTGCGCAGGCTTCCGGAGTCAACCGCGTGGAAGGCGGGGATTCGGACCATGAGTAGGTTGTTGAACAATTACCGGCGGGCACTCAGCCGGCTCCCCCTATTCGCCTGCTCTGCGCTTCTCTTGTCAAGCCTGGGGACAGCTCGCGCCGAGAAGTTGACCCTGGAGGAGAGCATAAGCATCGCTTTGAAGAACAACCCGGCTGTCCTCATCGCAAATGAGAGTGTGCGCAAGGCCGACGCATCCATAGCCGAAGCCACCGCCGCGGGTATGCCGAAGCTGACCCTGGACGGCGCCTATCAGAGAGTGGATGAGGTTCCCGTGGCGAGTTTTGGCGACAACGAGATCGAATTGGGAAATCTATACACCCGCACGGCGGATCTCACGCTTGCCCAGCCGATAGACGTATTCGGCATAATCAGCATCGGTAGGAAGGCTGCAGTCGCTCAGAAATCGTCATTTCGATATGGATACGACGGGCAGGTAAACGATACCACGCTCGATGCAAAAGTGGCCTTCTACGATGTGCTTCGTGCGCAGGAGTTCCTGAAGGTGCAGGAGGACACCATCGCCCAGCTCGAGGCTCACCTGAGGGACGCTCAGGCACATTACGCCGCCGGCACGATTGCCAAGTTCGACGTGCTCCGTGCGGAGACCCAGTTGGCGAATGCGCGCCAGGGATTAATCACCGCGCAGAACGGCGTGGAACTCGCAAAAGCGGCCTTCAACAGCGTGCTGGGACGCCCGCTGGATACCCCAGTCGAGCTTGTTGAGCCGGAAATGCCGAAGTTCGTTAATATTGAGCTTGCGGCGTGCGCCGACTCCGCCAGCCGGTTAAGGCCCGATGTCCTCCAGGCGAACATGGCGGTTGAGATGAGCGGGAAGGTAGCCAGGGTCGCGCGCCTCCTCGGAAAGCCGAGGTTCAATCTGCGCTGGGTATACAACCGCACCCTCGACGTCTCCAGGTTTAACCCCCGCGACAGCTCCTGGCGGGCATTCCTCACAACCAGCATATCCATCTTCGATGGGGGAGCAACCCGTGCGGCGGTGGACAAGGCTAATTCCGACAAGAACAACTCTGAATTCACACGCCAGCAGGTGATTGATGGAGTCACGCTCGACGCCAGGCAGTCATATCTGAGCCTGAAAGAGAGTCAGGAGCGTATTCGCGCCGCGGAAAAGGGTTTGGAGCAGGCCAGAGAGAGCATGCGACTGGCTCAAGCGCGCTACAAAGGCGGCGTCTCCACGCAGATCGAGGTACTGGACGCCCAAGCCGCGCTGACCCTGGCCGAGACGAATTATGTGAACGCGCAGTACGACTACCAGGTTGCGCTGGCGAGGCTGGAGCGTGCCGTCGGCGGCGCAACGCAGATGGCGAAGCTGATCGGAAATCAGCCGTTAGCCGCTAGCAGTCAGCCGTCAGCCGCGAGCGAGTAGTATCCGCCGAGCTACCCGTTTCCCTCTCCCGCCCTGCGGGAGAGGGAAACGGGTGAGGGCGCTGATATAGGATAACGAGCTATGCCTGAAGTTGTTCTCGAGACAATCGGGTTGACGAAGGATTTCCGGAACCGGCGGGCCGTGGACGGCCTCAGCCTGCGCGTATTCAAAGGCGACATCTACGGCTTCCTGGGGCCGAACGGCGCGGGGAAAAGCACGACAATACGTATGCTGACCGGACTCGTGCGCCCCAATTCCGGGATGGCGCGACTGCTGTCTCATAATATACGCACGGAGCGCGTCCGGGCCCTCCAAAGCGTGGGAGCGCTCGTGGAGTCGCCGACCTTTTACAAGTACATGTCCGCGAGAGAAAACCTCAGCGTTTTCAGTCGGCTGTCCGGCGGCTGCGAGGCCCGCCGAATTGACCAGGTGCTCGACATCGTGGGGCTCCTGGACAGGGCGAATGACAAGGTCAAGACCTTCTCGCACGGAATGCTGCAAAGGCTGGGGATCGCGCAGGCTCTCCTGCCGGATCCCAAGCTGGTGATACTCGATGAACCGACGTCCGGCCTCGACCCCCAGGGCATGAGGGACGTGCGGGAGCTGATCCTGCGCCTGGCCGGGAAGGAGCAGGTAACGGTATTCCTATCCAGCCACCTGCTCCATGAGGTAGAGCATATCTGCACCCGCGTGGGCATCATCAACCGTGGACGATTGATCGCCGAAGGGGACGTAGCGCAGCTTCTCCAGCGCGAAGTGGAAATCGTGGAGTTTGCTGTGGATAAGGTGGATCGAGCATCGGAAGTGCTGGATGGCCTGAGTTGGGTCAAGGTATTGCCCTCACCCGTGGGGAGAGGGCGTATTGCTGCGTGCATCCCGGCCGAGCGGATTTCGGAGGCGAATCGGGCTCTCGTCACGGCTGATGTACGGGTATCCGCCGTGATACCCAGGGCGATGACGCTCGAGGAACTCTTCCTCGAACTCACCAGGGAGGTCGGACATGCTGATTGAGCTTCGGCTGGAAGTTCTGAAAGTCCTTCGGAAGCCGAGGACGTATGTAGGCCCTGTGGCGATGGGACTCCTGATAGCCGCCGTCCTCGTTGGGCTGAAGTACAGCCATCCGTTCGACAATGTGGAGAAGCGGCTCGCGCAGGACTTCATCATCTGCGGATCGTTCATCAACGCCGCATTTCTGACCAGGTATCTGCTGGACGGCATAGTGTACATGTTCCTTCCACTCTTCACGTGCGTGGTATGCGGGGATCTGATCGCGTCGGAAGCCGCGGACGGCACGCTGAGAACACTGCTCTGCAGGCCGGTCAGGAGGTCGAGCGTCGCTGCCTCGAAGTACGCTGTGTGCGTCGCCTACGTTGTGGCGCTTGTCCTGGGCACCGGGCTGGCGGCATACCTGGCGGGATCGGCGTTCCTGGGCCGAGGAAGCCTCGTGCTGCACGAAGAGGGCATCTGGATACTGCCTGAGCGCACCGCGATCGGGCGCCTTGTGGCCGCGTATGCCCTGGTCGCTGTGGGCATGGTGGCTGTGGGGAGCATATCCTTTATGATATCTACTTTTCTCAGCAACTCGAATGGAGCGATTGCCGTTGCGATTGGAATCCTTTACGGCTCTGCGGTGATCGGACAAATTGACTTTTTTGCAAAGCTTAGGCCCTACCTGCTCACGACGCACCTGGACGCGTGGCAGCACTTCTTCGCAGGGGCGCTGGACGTCCAGTTCCTCGCCAGATCGGTTGCCGCGTTGTTGATATATTCGGCGCTCGCCCTGCTGATAGGACTGCTCATCTTCGAGCGGAGGGACGTTCTATCGTGAATGGGAGTGTGGGAGTATGGGTGTGTGGGTGTGAAAGCGTAGCGTTGGGGAGGCAGTGCAAATGATGGTTGAGCATTTCCGCCAATTGCGTGTTTACCAACAGGCTTTCGAATCGGCAATGCGGATTTTTGAGTTGTCATCTGCTTGGCCGAAGGAAGAGCGTTATTCTCTAATAGACCAGATTCGGCGGTCATCGCGTTCAGTATGTGCGAATATTGCAGAGGCATGGCGCAAACGTCGGTATGTCGCGCACTTTGTCAGCAAGCTGAGTGATGCAGATAGCGAGGCTGCTGAGACTCAGTCATGGCTTGGTTTTGCTCTGCGTTGTGGTTACCTTTCCGAAGCGGAGTTCAACAAGTTGAACCAGGACTATGAGAGCATCAGCGGCGGGCTGGTGAAGATGATGACGGAGGCTGAAAGGTGGTGCGGGCCCTCCGATCTATTGAGGGAAGATCAGGTGGATTATGAACTCAGTTAGTAACCGATATTCACACGCCCATACCCCCACACACCCACACTCCCATACTCCCATACTGTGGGTCCTAGCTCTTCTCATGCTCTGGGCCATCCCCGCGGGGGCTGCGAAGTTGACCGCTCGGCAGGTGCTGGAGAAGGCGGCGAAGCATTATGAGGTGATTATGGACTACACCGCGGATGCCAGGGTGACGGTCGAGTCGCCGTCAATCCACATGCCCGAGATGCTCGCGAAGATTTACTACAAAAAGCCGGACAAGCTCCACCTGGAGAGCAAGGACGGATTCGCCATGCTGCCGAAGCAGGGAGTCGTGTTCGGAAACCCGTTCCGCGATCTGGTATCCGGCTCCGACCTCTCGCTCGCGCGGTCGGAACACGTTCTGGGAAGGGATTGCTACGTCATAAAGGGCTCGTTCCGCCGGGAGGAACGCACCGTAGAATCCACTGTGTGGATAGATAAGAAGGACTGGCTGGTCAGGCAGATACACTCCAACCCGGAGTGGGGGCCTTCTGTGAAGGTGAAGCTGTGGTACAATCGAGTGGCGCGGCGGTACTGGCTGCCGGCAGCGACGGCGGCGCAGGTCTCACTTCCGCCGTTCCCCGGAGCCGAACCGGAAAACAAGGCCAAGCCGGACCAGCCAACAATCGTGACCATTAAGCTCGCAAACTACCGGGTGAACACCGGCTTGAGCGACAAGATATTCGAAACAGAAGAGAGGGGTAGCTGATTTGAAGAGATACGCACTTTTCGGGATTGTGGTTTTGGTGATCGGGGCTGTCATCGCCAAGCCGATGATCAGCCGCATATTGAAGCGAAAGGCACCGGGTCAGGAGACAGCCGGCATCTCTGTCCGCGTTGGCTGCGCGCGCACGGGCGCTATGACGTCCGTCGTGGAGGTATCGGGGGACATCAAAGCTTTGAAGTCCACGGTGCTGTCGGCAAAAATCCCCGGCCGCGTGGTCGCCGTCCCCTATCGGGAAGGGGATTTTATTCGCGCTGGAACGGTTGTCGTCCGGCAGGATACCTCGGACCTGGGCGATCAAGCTCGGCAGTCCGAGGCCGCCTTGCTCGCTACGAAGTCGCGGCTGTCGCAGGCTGTGACATCCGCGAGCCTGTCGGATACCCAGACTGAGGCCCAGGTCGCGCAGGCGAAGGCGGCGCTGGATGCGGCGAAAGCACATCTCCAGATGCTCAAAAAGGGCGCGCGCAGCCAGGAACTCGCCACCGCCGAGAATGCCGTCACCTCCGCAAAGGCCAATTTCGAGAACGCAAAGATTAACCTGGAGCGGATGCGCGATCTCTACGCCCAGGGCGCTCTCTCCAAGCAGCAGATGGACCTGGTGCAGATGCAATACGACATCGCATCCGCCCAGTACGACACCGCCAAGCAGCAGCTCAGCCTTGTGAAGGCCGGCGCACGCGAGGAAGAGATCGAGGCCGCCCAGAAGCAGGCCGACCAGGCCGAGGAGGCCCTGCGGATTGCGAAGGCCAACCGCGCGCAGAACGCCCTGCGCCAGGAGGATATAAAGTCCGCGAAGGCCGGCGTCGCTCAGGCGGAGGCGGCGCTTGCCTATGCCCGGCAGCAGCTCGCCAATGCATGCATACGCACCCCGATCGCGGGCACAGTCTCCAAGCGGCTCACCGAGCCGGGACAGATGGCCAACCCCGGCGTGCCTCTCATCGAGGTTGTGGCCCTCGACACCATCTACTTCGAGGCCACCGTCTCGGAGATAGATATAGGCAAAGTGAAGATCGGCCAGCCGGTCGAGGTCACGGTGGACGCCCTGCCGAGCCGGAAGTTTAGAGGATCCGTGCAAAAGATACTCCCGACTGCGGACCCGAAGAGCAGGCATTTCACTGTGCGGATCGAAGTTTTCAACCGCACAGGTGATCTCAGGCCGGGCATGTTCGCCCGCGGCGGCATAGAGGTCGCCAGGCATGAGGACACAGTGATAATCCCCAAAGACGCCCTCATCTCGAATGGCAGGGGCCGGGCCGTGTACGCTGTTATCAGTTCGACGGCGAGATTGAGGCCCGTGATGACCGGCTTCGAGACGCGTGAGGAAGCGGAAGCCCTGTCCGGCGTATCCGCGGGCGATATACTCGTCGTCGTCGGCCAGGACAAGCTCGCAGATGGAGTGAAGGTAAATGTGGCTGACTAACCTGGCGATCCGCAGGCCGATTGTTATATTGATGGTGTTCGCCGCCCTGACCGTGCTGGGCCTGAAGTCGCGATCGGGCATGCCGGTGGACCTGTATCCAAAGGTGGATATCCCATACGTAGTTATTACGACGGTGTACCCCGGCGCGGGGCCGGAAGAGATCGAAACGCTCGTCTCCAAGCCACTCGAAGATGCGGTCGGCTCGGTCAGCGGCATGAAGAACATTACCTCCTACTCGCAGGAGGGGATTTCGACCGTAGCCATCGAGTTCGAGCTGGAAACGAACCTCGATACCGCGATGGCGGACGTTCGCGCCAAAGTGGACGCGGCGCGCAGGTCCATTCCGCAGGACGCGGAGCCCCCCGTGGTCAGAAAGATTGATATAGGCTCCTTCCCCGTGCTCTGGCTCGGCATATCCAGCAGGCGCCCGGCGCAGGAGATGAGAGACCTCGCCGATGATGTGATCCGGGACCGCCTTGGGAAGCTGAAAGGGGTGGCGGCGGTCACAGTCACCGGCGGCGACCTGCGCGAGATACAGGTGAACGTGGACAAGCACCGCCTGGAGGCTTACGGCCTCTCCATCAGCCAGATTTCCCAGGCGCTGACTACGGGCAACCTCAACCTGCCGAGCGGCCGCATCACTGAAGGAAGCCGCGAATATGCAGTCAGGGCGGTAGGCGAGTTCGGCAGCGTTGATGAGATACGCAATCTCAGAATCCACTTCTCCGGAGGTGAAGACGGCGACAAAGTGCTCACCATCGGGGACATCGCAGAGGTAAAGGACACTACCGCCGAGCGCGAAGAGACAACCCGCCTCCAAAAGGAGGACAGCATCGGCCTGCTCGTCCAGAAGCAGTCCGACGCCAACACCGTTGAGGTCGTTGATGCTGCCAAGGAGGAACTGGCGGCGATGAAAGAAATCCTCCCGCCGGATGTCAAGATCGCGGTCGCTCTGGATCAGTCGAACAAGGTCAAAGAGGCGCTGGCGGACGTAAATGTGAGCCTGTGGCTGGGAGCATTTTTGGCGGTGCTCATAGTCTTCCTCTTCCTGCACAGCATTCGAGGGACGTTCATCGTCGCCATCGCCATCCCCACATCCATCGTCGCCACCTTCATCCCCATATACTTCGCCGGCTTCACCATGAACATGATGGTTATGCTGGCGCTCTCGCTGGCGGTCGGCATCCTGGTGGACGACTCGATTGTAGTGCTGGAGAACATCTACCGCCATCTGGCGAAGGGGGAAGAACCGGCTGAGGCGGCTTTCAACGGGCGGACCGAAATCGGGCTGGCGGCGATCACCATCACCATGGTGGACGTGGTGGTATTTGTGCCGATCGCATTCATGGGCGGCATGGTCGGGCGGTTCTTCCGCGAGTTCGGAATCACAGTCGCCACCGCAACCATGTTCTCGCTGCTTGTGTCCTTCACGCTCACGCCGATGCTCGCATCCAGGTGGTATCGTAAGGGCGAGGCGGTCGAGGCAACAAGCGGGTTCTTTGCAAAGTTCGACCGATTCTACCACGCGCTTGATGTACGCTACCGTGGAGTACTGGCCTGGGCGCTGGGTCACCGGCGATTGGTAGTCGCCACAGGGTTCGGATTGCTGCTGGTCATTCTGTTCGCGGTCCTGCCGTCGCTCGGCTTCGAGTTCTTCCCGAAAACCGACCAGAATCAGGCCGGCGTCACCGTCGAGATGCCTGTCGGTTCATCGCTCGATGCCACGGACGCAGTGGTGCGCCAGGTTGAGGACGTATTTGCAACGATTCCTGAGGTGGAGAGCATTTTCACCAGCGTCGGCTCGACTCAGGCCATCATGGGCGCCGGCGAGAGAGGCGCGAACTACGGGCAAGTGAACGGCGCTCTGCGCGAGAAGGAGAGCGTATTGGATCGTTTTCTGCGGCCGTTTCTCCGGGGGCATCCGAAGCGCATCCGGTCGGACCAGGCGATCGCTCAGGAGATACGAAGGAAGATCGCCGGCATCCCGGGCGGGCGCACCATAGTGCAAATCCAGACGGGCATGGGCCACGGCGGCTCGCCCGTGGATATCGAGCTGACGGGCAGCGATACCGGGGAAATGAACGCGGTCGCACAGAAGATTAGATCCATCATAGCGTCAACCGAGGGTATCCTCAACGCCGATGTGTCCTGGAAAGTCGGAAAACCCGAGGTCGAGGCCGCCGTGGACAGGGTTCGGGCGGCGGAGATGGACTTCAGTGTGGGCGAGATCGCCTCGGCGCTCCGCACCTCGGTCGAGGGCAGCACGGACACCCACTTCCGCGACAACGGCAAAGAGTACGACATCCGCGTCCGCCTGAACGAGTTCGACCGCTACAGCCTGTCCGATATAGGCCGCGTAGTCATCGGCTCGGTTGACGACAAGCCGGTGTTCCTGCAGGACGTGGCGCGAATCAGCTACGCCACCGGGCCGACCAAGATCGAACGCAAGAATCGGCAGCGCAAGGTATCGGTCACCGCCGACCTAGCGCCGGGCTACCACATCGGCAACATACAGCAGGTCCTAAAGGAGAAGCTGGCGGATGTTCCCCTCGGAAACGTGCGTCTTCACTGGGGCGGCGAAGTGCAGGATATGTTCGAGCAAGGCATGCACCTGCTCGGCGCGCTGCTCCTTGCAATAGCCCTGGTGTATATGCTGATGGCGGCTCTCTTCGAATCGCTCTTCAACCCGTTCATCATCATGTTCAGCCTTCCGATGGCGCTGGTTGGAGCGATCATGGCGCTTGCGCTAACAGGGGAAACCCTGAGCATGATCTCCATGATCGGGTTCATAATGCTGATGGGGCTGGTGACGAAAAACGCCATCCTGCTGGTGGACTACACGAACACACTGCGCAGCAGAGGCATGGAACGCAACGCGGCGATCCTGGAGGCCGGCCCGACCAGGCTGAGGCCGATCCTGATGACGACGTTCGCCATGATCTTCGGAATGCTCCCGACTGCTCTGAAGCTGGGGCGCGGCTCTGAGATGCGCGCTCCGATGGCGATCGCGGTCATCGGCGGACTGATCGTATCCGCGCTGCTCACCCTGGTCGTCATTCCGACGCTCTACACAATCTTCGACGACCTGATGGCGAAGTACCAGGCGCGGAAGCAGGCCCTCCTGGAGCGGGTGATATCCGAGTAAGATGGCAGAAAGGGATCAAGGGTTCCAGGGATCCAGGGTACCGCTCATACTCATAACTCCTACTCTTATTCGTACTCGTGGATCGTGATGAGTGATTCTATGCTTGATGCTCGATACTGGATCCCGCTCCGGCGGGAAAAACACCTGGGCTACACGCGGGCAAAGTCCTACCGGACTGAAAGGACCGTAACCCGGAGGGTTTTGCTCGAGGGTAGCCCAGGAATTCATTCCTGGGGATTCTAGGCTTCTGAAAGCATGTCCGCTGTGCGTTTCAGGCGGAGGAGGACACGGTCCCTGCCGAGGACGGCCATCGTCTCGAACAGGCCGGGGCCGACCGTGCGGCCGGTGACCGCCATGCGAACCGGGTGGATTACCTGCCCGCCGGACAGGCCCATCTCCTCGCCGGCCTCGCGAACGGCCTTCTCTACGCCCTCGACGGTGAAATCAGGGAGTTTCTCCACACGGGCGATGAGCCTTCGGAGCAAATCCGGCATGTAGTCCTGGCCGAGCCATTTCTTGACACCCTTTTCTTCATACTCAGGCTCAGCCTCGAAGAAGAACCTGGCGGCCTCGACGATCTCCGAGAGGACCTTCAGCCTCTCCTGCTCGAGCGCGACCACCTTGCGCGTGTAGTCGAGTTCCCCGGCCGTGGGGCTCTCCGACACGAGGCCCGCCGCCTGGAGATACGGCAGACAGAGCATCGCGAGCCTGCCGACATCGGCCTCCCGGATGTACACGCCGTTCATCCACTCCAGCTTCTGGACGTCGAAGATCACCGGATGGTCCACGATGCCCTCGATGCTGAAGCGGTCAATCAGCTCCTGGACGGGGAACAGCTCGCGCTCTTCGCCGGGCGACCAGCCCAGCAGCGTGACGAAGTTCATCATCGCCTCCGGGAGGAAGCCTCGCTCCTTATAATCGAGGAATCTGACCGCCCCGTGGCGCTTGCTCAGCTTGGCGCGATCCGGCCCGAGGATAAGCGGCGGATGCACGAACTTCGGCGGCTCCCAGCCGAAGGCGTTGTAAAGCAGGATGTGCTTCGGCGTGCTGGAAATCCATTCCTCGCTGCGGATCGCGTGGGTTATTTCCATAAGATGGTCGTCCACGACGCTGGCGAAGTGATACGTGGGGTAGCCGTCCGATTTGATGATGACAAAATCGTCGAGCAGCCGGTTCTCGAAGGCTATCTCGCCCCGAACAAGATCGGCAAAAGTCGTCCGGCCCTCGGAAGGGACCTTGAAGCGCAATACTCCGCAGAGGCCCTCGCCCAGTTTCTCCTCGATCTCGCTCGGCGACAGGCTGACGCACAGCCGGTCGTATCGGATGGGCTGCTTCCCCGCCTCCTGCTCCTTGCGCATCCCGGCGAGCCGCTCGGGGGTACAGAAGCAGTAGTAGGCATCCCCCTGCTCCAGCAATTGCCGTGCGTATCGGCTGTAGATGTCGAGGCGCTCGGACTGGAAATAGGGGCCGTGAGGCCCGCCGACTTCCGGGCCTTCGTCCCACATGGCGCCGAGCCACCGCAGGCTCTCGTAGATTTCTTCAAGGGCGCCGGGCACCAGCCTGGCCCTGTCGGTGTCCTCGATGCGCAGGATGAACCCGCCTCCGGTGTGCCTTGCGAGGAGCCAGTCGAACACCGCATTGCGCATATTCCCTATGTGCGCGAAGCCTGTCGGGCTCGGCGCAAATCTGACCCTGACTTTTTCCACGACTACGTCCAATCCATCTGTAGGGGCGGGGTAACCCCGCCCCTACAGTATGTCCACGCGGGCGAGGTATGCCTCGCCCCTACGCCTTGCGTACGTATTTTCTCTTCGCCTTCTTAAAGCCCTGGTCCACCTTCTTTTCATCGAAGTGCCAGAGGGCGGATTTTGGCTTTTGGTAGAAGGCGTAGTACGAGCTGAGTATCGAGGCCACAAGCCGCCGGGTCGTCCTGCGCGCGATATTTAGCTCCGTGAACAGCGTGATGAACGGAACCCCCTTCCGGTGGTACGGCATAATGCGGCACATCAGCTCGAAAGTCGTCATTTCTCTCTGCCTGGCTTCCTCCGCCAGCGCCAGCAGTTCCTCGATTCTGTTGGGATTGACGAGCACCAGCGGATCCGTTTTACCCTCGTAGGCGAATTGGAACTCGTCCGGGCTGGCCGTCCTGACGAGGTGGAAGAGCACGCCCGATTCGGGCATGTCCTCCGCGTACCAGTTGCCCATGTCGTATATCAGGCCGGTGTCCCGGTTAACCCACACATCGCCGCGCTTGTCTCCGTCCACCAGCGTTACCTCGATGAGGTGCGGACCGAGCGGGAAGAAGGTTTTCGGAATCTGGCACAGCGGGAACGTGCCCAGCATCCTGTGGTGGCGGGTGAGCGAGCAGCGGGCCGACTCCGAGGGCGGAAGCTCGTCCTGCTCGGTGATCGGATCCTGATCTCCTATGTCCTGCACGAGCGGGTTGTGAATCTCCTTGTCCAGCCCGCCTTCGAGGCCCTCGTCTTCGAGCTCCACATCCAGCCGCTCGCCCTCCGGGGTCTCGAAGACCAGCGTCGGGATTTCCAGCTCGGGCGGGATCACGTTGGCATAAGCAGGAACAGTATCCGCCATCCGCCAGCGCTCTGCTCCCACCCATACAAATCGAGGATCGGCCCGCATCGCGTCACCAAGTCCCTCGGCTGCGACCGCGTATATCGGCTCGCCGGGTGATATCTCGAAGATGGTTTCGAGGATCGCCGGCATCCGCGCCACGCCTTCCGCCGAGACGATCTGCGCAACCTCGTCGAGGTCTCGCTCCGAGATGGTGAGGCTGAGCGCCGGCGCGACTTCCTCCGCCTCCTCGGCTCTCTCGACGACCGCCTGCGGAGCCTCCTCGATGATCTCTTCGGCGAGGCGATCGGCCATTTTCACCAGCATGGCGTCGTATTTCTCAACCATCCGCTTGCTCGACCAGCGCTGATCCGACAGCCATACCAGCTTGTCGCTCTTTATCAGCTTGTCGAAGGTTGCGACAGCATCGAATGCCTCGCCCAGCGCCCGCCATTGGAACAAGCCGATGAGCTTGTTGCACACCGGGGCCTTGGCGGCGTCAACGAACTTGACCGCGGTGGCTGCGACGTCCCCTGCCGTCCAGTCTACCTTGGCGGCTGCCTTCTCCAGGGCTCCGACCTCCTCCTCGCTGAGCTCATTGTCGAAGATCAAATCCTCCTCACTGTCGGAGGTCACTCGCAGCAGCCATTCTCTCAGGGCAAACAGATCGTCGGAGGTGCGGAAATACTTCTCCTCATCGGCCAGCATCCTGGCGGCCACACCTTCGTAGTATTCCACAGGGCGCTCGTAGACGCTGGACAGCTCGATCGCTATCTGCTGGACGGACATCGGGCGGCCGTATTCGGAGATAATCTCCCGGATGACGCGCTCGACCGGCCGCTGCTTGTCCTCGTAGCGAACTTCCAGGTCCCACCTGCGGTCTATCTGGGCGAATCGCGGGCTCGCTGCCAGGACATGCCGCACCAGCTTGGCGCTGTACTTTTCCTTTCCGACCGCACCCACGATCTCGGCGGAACGAACCGGCTCCTTATACCCCAGCAGGGCGGAGTATGCCTGGTCCTCCAGGTAACGCATCGCCGCCTGCTCGACGGTGTTTTTAACGCTTACACTATCCAACTCAACACCTCCGTGTTTATAACAATCACTGCCAGCCTTTCCCCGGGTGATAGGAGACATGCGGCCACAGTAACTCATGAACCACACCGGGCGATCAAATCATAAGGCCGCGCGCCGGTCACCTCTGCGGACACGAATTCGCCTGCGAGAGCCGAACCGCCTTTCACGTAAACCAAGCCATCTATATCCGGCGCATCGCGGTAGCTCCTACCAACGGCGAATTCGCCCTCGATGCCCTCTATCAGAACCTCGATGCGCGTGCCTACTAGTTTCTTGTTCTTGTCGAGCGATATCTCCTGCTGCAGCCCCATGAGCTTGCGGTAACGCCTGCCAATCGTGCTGTGGTGCACCCTGTCCGGCAGAAGCGCAGCGGGCGTTCCTTCCTCAGCGGAGTAGGGAAACACGCCTACCCGGTCGAAGCGCACCCGCTCCACGAAGCCCATCAGCTCCTCGAACTCGTCCTCCGTCTCGCCGGGGAAGCCGACGATGAGCGTTGTCCTCAGAGCCGCCTGGGGACAGCTCTCCCTGATGCGGGCGAAAAGGTCCAGGTACGCCCGCTTGCTCCCCTGCCGACCCATCGCGTGAAGAATCCGGCCAGAGCAGTGCTGCAGGGGGACATCCACGTACTTGCAGACCTTCTCGTTCTCCGCGATGGTCCGAATCAACTCCTCAGTGATCCTGGTCGGGTAACAGTACAGCAGGCGAATCCAGCGAATCCCCTCCAACGCGGCCAGCTTTTCAAGCAGGCGCGGGAGGCACAGCTCGCCCTCGGTATCCAGGCCGTACCGCGTGATGTCCTGCGCGACAAGGTTCAATTCCCTGACGCCGACTTCGGCCAGCGCCTTTGCCTCATCGAGGACGATCTCCTCCGGTCGGCTGCGGAATCCGCCCCGGATGCTTGGGATTACGCAGTAGGCGCACCGGTTATCGCAGCCATCCGCGATGCGCAGGTACGCTGTCCACGGCGGTGTGGAGAGCACGCGGCTTCGGCTCTCCGTCCACCAGGCGCACGGATCGCCGATACTCACGACCCTGGCGCCCTGCAGAGTGCGGGAAATCGTCTCCGGAATGTCGCGCACCTTGCCCAGGCCCAGGAAGGCATCGGCCTCCGGGATTTCCTCCGCTAGCTCCTGCCCATACCGCTGTGCCAGGCAGCCGGTCACTATAACAGAACGGCAAGCGCCGTTCGTCTTACAACGAACGGCGTCGAGTATCGAATCTATCGCCTCTTCCTTCGCGCTCCGGATGAAGCCGCAGGTGTTGACGATTAGAACCTCCGCGCGGGCCGGATTCGTCTCTATCTCATGCCCAGCCTTCTCGATCTCCCCGAGAATCTCCTCCGCATCCACCGTATTCTTCGGGCAGCCGAGGCTGATTAGACCGATTTTAGCCATAACGTGCTCAGGAAAGACAATAGACAGTAGACCAGAGACTCCCAAAAATGCAACACTCGCTCGGTCCCCAGTCCAGGCGAGATCCCCTCCGGGTCTATTGTCTACCGTCTACTATCTGCAACCTCACTCCTCTTCTTCCAAAGCCTCCGGCGCGGCTTCGCCGAACACAGGCCTGCTGAAAATCCTGTCTAGTTCCTCCCGACCGATGAGCACATCCCGCGGCTTCGCTCCATCGAGCGGGCCGACGATTCCCTGCTGCTCCATGGCGTCCACAAGGCGCGCCGCACGCGTGTATCCGATCTTGAACCGCCGCTGAATCATGGAGGTGGACGCATAGCCGCTCGTGACCACAAGCCGGACAGCCGGCTCGTACACTTTGTCGCTCAACGCGTCGTCCAAGCCCGCGTCCCCCGATAGCTCACCTATCTGTACAGGCTCCATAGTGTAATCCGGCGACTCCTGATCCTTCAGGTACTCCACCAGGGCCTCGATTTCCCTTTCGGAAATTAAGCATCCCTGAACTCTGACCGGCTTGGCGGCGTCAATCGGCTTGAAGAGCATGTCGCCCCGCCCGATCAACCTTTCGGCTCCGCCCATGTCGAGGATTGTGCGGCTGTCCACCTGGGAGTTCATCGCAAACGCTATCCGCGACGAAATATTCGCCTTAATCGTGCCCGTGATGATGTCCACCGACGGGCGCTGCGTCGCAATCACAAGGTGAATGCCCGTCGCGCGCGCCAACTGGGCCAGCCGGCAGATTGCGAACTCCACCTCCGGGCCTGCCTGCATCATCAGATCGGCAAGCTCGTCCACGACTATCACGATGTAGGGCAGGCGCTCCTCGGGCTTTACCTTTTCGTTGTAAATATCGAAGTTCCTCGCCCCGGTTCTGACGAAGAAATCGTATCGGCGCTCCATCTCCTTCAGAGCCGCGCGGAATATGCCGGTCGCCTGTCTTATATCTCTTACAGCCGGAGCGCACAGGTGCGGGATGCCGTCGAACAGGCTCAGCTCAACCCGCTTTGGATCAATAAGTATAAACCTGAGCTCTCTGGGTGTCGCGCGGAACAGGAGGCTTGCGATCAGCGAGTTCAGGCAAACGCTCTTACCTGCATTCGTCGCACCGGCAACCAACATGTGCGGCATCTGCGTCAAGTCCGCCAGCCTGGGCTCCCCCGCAACGTCTTTTCCCAGCGCAAATGTTAGCTTCGAGGGCGCATTCCAGAACTGCTCTGTATCTATAACCTCTCTCAGCGTGACTATCGCGGGATTGCTGTTCGGCACCTCGACGCCGATGGCTGATTTGCCTGGAATCGGCGCCTCGACCCTGACATCAATGGCTGCCAGCGCCATCGCCAGGTTATCCGCCAGGCTCACGATCTTGTTCACCTTTATGCCGGGCGCGAGCTGTATCTCGTATCTGGTAACCGTCGGGCCGTGGCTGACTTCGACGACGTCCGCCTCGATCTTGAAATCCTCAAGGGTGTGCTCGATAATGTCAATCTTGTAATTAAGCTCCGCCTGCGCCCGCTTTAGCGGCGGAGCCGGCTCCTTGAGGAGCGTGATCGGCGGAAGCTGGAACTCGGAATCTCCGGACTTCGGCCTGCCGCCGTCCCCGGTTCGCGCGATGACCACGCCCTGCGCCGCATCGGCCTTATCGCCGTTGCTGAGTATGCGCCGCTTGATGATGGAGAGGACTTCCGGGCGCTCCCTGGGCGGCCTGATCTCCGGACGCTGTGCTGTTTCCCCCAGCCGCCGGTCGTCAGCGCGAGTCCTCCCTCGGCGACGCCGGAAACCAAAGCTCACCCCTCCGATGACAGCGCCGACTATCGAAACTAAAGGCACACCGGTAACCAGCAGCAGCGCGACGACCGCGATCGCCACCAGGACGATATAGCTGCTTATCCGGCCGAATATCGTCTCGAGGATATACGCAAACCCCAGGCCGACGAGGCCGCCTCCCTGCCGCAACTCCTGGTAAAACTCGGCGGCTCCTAGCTCCGGCCTCTCGCTCATTAGCGTCGTGACGCTATCGCTTCGGGCGAACTGACACCAGCTCACGAATACGACGAAGAGCAGGAGGAAGCCGACTAGCTTGTGCGTCGTCGCAGAGTGACGGGCGCCGGTGACCAGGATGACGCCTGCGGACATCAGGAGGACCGGCACCGCATACGCGCCAAGGCCTGCAATGGACCTCAGCGCCGGGCCCAGCGCCTCGCCGAACCTTCCCGAATGGGGCGTCAGAATGCCAACGAGCAGCACCGCCCCGAGGGCAAACGCTGCAACCCCCGCTATATCCTGTAACAAGGGATCGTTGTCCAGCCTCCGACGCGTCCTCGCCATAATATACGCCCCTCGAAGCTAAGTATATCAGAGAGAGGCAGCACGGTCAAGGTGGCCGTCCGAGTGCCCGGCCGGAGGAAGGAGGGTTTATGCGGTGTCCGTCAGTCCTGAGAGTCGGTCACCCGGCTGGTTTCGGCGAGATATGGCGTTGGAAGTATAACCTCGTGGGGAGGGTTCGCGCTTGTCTCCCTCGAAGGGTTCCAGCTCGAGGCAAGGATGACGGCATTAACGAAGGCTATCACGTACATACCTGCGTAGGCGATTATTACAAAGCGAAGCATGCGGTGGACAAGCCGAGTCCGGTATCTGCGGCACCATTCGAGCACGAAAATGGGCAGTATGAACAGCACGGCCTTCATACCGACAAGCATCCCCCAGCCCTTGCTCAGGTAGTATGACATGATGGGGTTGCCCTCAGCCGCCTGTCCGGTGAGTACCAGCCACGCCGTGGCCCCGAGGTCAAGGAGATATATGACGAGCAGTATGTAACTCTCCCTTGCCAGATCCAGTCGCTTTATAGGTTCCATGGCTAAAGCTATTATACCCAACTTGGCAGCTATCCTATCATGGGCTTCCAATTCTTAGGCCGCTGCCACCTTCTCTTTTCTGCGTCTCTTTCCCGCATACATATTCACGTCGGCACGCGCTATAAGGGTACGTATGTCGTGGCCATCGTCCGGATATGTTGCGGCGCCGACACTCACGCCAACGCGAACCTTTTTGTCGTTTTGCCCGTATGGTTTGTGCGCATCCACAGCCGCTTCTATCCGCCGCGCGGTCTCGAGCGCCTCGGATCTAGAAGCATCGGGCAGGACGATGACGAACTCATCGCCCGCATAGCGGCAGACCAGGTCATAATCTCTGACCTGCGACAGGAATAGCTTGGCCATCTCCCTCAACACTGCGTCGCCTTGCTGATGCCCGAACGTATCGTTTACAGCCTTGAAGTTGTCCAGGTCCAGGCCGAGCACCGATACCGGCCGACCCAAGCGCTTTGCCCTGTTCAGCTCCTGCTCCAGGCGTGCAAACAGATACCTGGCGTTGTGAAGCCCGGTGAGCACGTCGGTCAGGGCGGACTCCGTCGTCTGCTTGAACAACAGCGCGTTTTGAACGGCCTTGCTTATTTGCGGGGCCACGGCCGTGAGGAGGCAGAAATCCTCGTCCGAGAAGGCGTTCGGGTTTGCATGGTAGAGGTTTATAGTGCCTATCACGGTGTCTCCCCAGGTTAATGGCACGACCATTGCACTCCGAAGCTCGACCCAGTCCTCAACCTTTACCCACGGCTTAAGGAAGGCCGGCAGTGTCACATCGCTTGTGTCGTATTGGGTAATCATACCCTCGCCGGTCTCGGCTGTCGCACCCGTGAGCCCTTGTTCCCGGCCGATGGCCGTGCGCCCGCCCTCGAAGTACTGCGCATTTACGCCCAGGGCGATCTTCACTTCAAGTTGGTCCGAATCCTTTTCGTGCAGGAATATCACACACAAGGAACAAGAAACCATGCTCTTAATCTTGCTTGCCAGCAAGTACAGCATCTTTTCCAGATCGAGCGAGGTGTTGGCCGTCTGCGCGATTTCGAACATGGCGATGAACTGGCTGCTCGTGCTGAAGACATCGTCATCCATGTTGCTTGTGTCTCCAGCCCTGGTCTGATCCTGTGTCGGCAAACTTCCGCCGTGAAGCCGCCTGTCTGCGTCCCCGATCATGCAAAGGGCGGCGCCCGGGAGATCTCCGTCGGCGATTACTCGTTCGAAAGCCCGAACTACCACCGGATCGAAGTGGGTTCCGGCGGCGCTCCGTATGTATTTGATTGTCTGCTCGATGGTATTGCTCGCTCTGTACGAGCGCTTCGACGTCATGGCGTCGTAAACGTCGGCGAGGCACACTATGCGCGCTCCAAGCGGGATTTCCTCACCTTCCAGGCGATCCGGATAGCCGGAGCCATCCCATCGCTCGTGATGGCTCCGGATGACTCCACCTATAGGCCAGGGAAAGCTCACCCCGCTGAGTATCTTCTGGCCGAGCGCAGGGTGGTTCTTTATCTTATCGAATTGGTCCGGTGTCAGCTTTCCCGGCTTCAGCAGGATGTGTTCGGGCACCCACAGCTTGCCGATGTCGTGGAGCAAGGCCGCGATCCTGAGGCCCTCAATCCCATCCGCAGGTATGTCCATCCTGCGCGCTATAGAGAGGGTCAGCTTTGTAACGTTTGCCGTATGCGCGCGGGCAAAACGGTCACGCGCATCAACGGCTGCAACGAGGGAATGCGCCATCACCTGATAGAGGTCGGCCCCATCCTGCCCATCTTTGGATGCGTTGAACTTGCAGGTGGACAGGAGATCATCCATGGACTGTTTTGCCAGATACACGATGGGGATCACCAGCGGCACAAGCTCGGACGGGCACAAAACATGGAAGCCGGACATAGCCGCGACCAGTGAGATTCCGGCGAAGAACTCCGACGAGAGCGGCGAGCTGGCCTTGATCCGTTCGAGCGTGGAATAATAGATGAATTGACGGCTTTCGACGAGGCCCAGCCCTGCCATGATTGCAAAGCAAGCGATGGCAGCGGGAAGCGCCAACAGCGCCTGAGCCGGAGGCGTGGCGCAAGGATTCGCCCCGCCCACATGGATGTATGTAAAACCAGCCGCCCATCCGGCGCCCATCCCGGAGGCCAACCTGGTCAGCAGCTTGCTGCGCGAAGTTCCTTTGTTGAGGCCGACATTATGTGCAAGCGCGGCGACTGTGCCGGCGACCGCGCCGCCGATCGGGCCGAAGTACACGGCTGCGCCGCATGCAAGAACGCCTACCACGGATCTGCCGTCGCCGGGGCGGACAAGATACGACCGCTGGAAGCCGACGAGCGTTGCGAGCACGGCGTATACCAGCAAACCCGTAACATAAGCCGACCCGTAAGAGAAGGCCGTCAGCGTGGCCAGCCAGAATACGGTGAATCCGACGGCAGCTAGTCGAGATGTCCTCATAGCTCTACACCCGATGCGCCCTGCGGTAGCACGAGCGCATTCCCTCCCTGCTTATTCGGTAGAACTCAGCACTCCCTTCAAGTAGTCCATCCGATGGATCGGCCTCCATTGCCTCTACCCGCCTGGTAGTAGCCAGCTGGGAGCCTGCTGCCATTCCTCTAAAAACAAACCAAGCTGCCACAGCGGTCACCTCTCAGGGTAGGTTAGATAGGTTTGCTTCGGCAGCCTGGCTATCATCCGGGCACAGCGACCATACAACTAGGCCGCCGCTACCGGTACAGACCCATGGCTTTGCGTCTCCACCTTTCGATGGATTTGCCTTTTTCGGAAAGCCTATATTCGGTTGTCTCTCAATAACATTATGCCATGCTTGATAGTGGGTATTACCCGTATATTTGCGGGTTTTGCCTGCCGGCGCGCGTAGTATTGGAAGGGGGAATTTCGCCCGCTGCTTCGGCTGGAGCACGGGCTGCATTGCCTGCGGGTATGGTCCAGGTCTTTGGGGTAGAAAGGCCCGATGCCGGAAGGCACCGGGCCTGCCCGGCGGTTGCCTCAACCGCCGGGCCAGCATGGAAGGAGTAGAGTACAACTTGTAGACTTGCAAGAAACATGCCATTGGCTGCGGAGAATTCGGCACGGCAACACAAGGAAATTTTGCCGCCCCTCGCTAACATATCCCCGGCATCCGGCCTGCCGGAACATGGTCGGTTCGCTGTGGAGGACTCTGTTGAAAATCGAACGATATCCCGAGAATCCGCTCGTCACACCGCTTGATGTGCCGCCGTCCCGCCCTGATTTCGAGGTGCTCTGCGCCTTCAACGCCGGGGTGGCGAGGTACAAGGACGAGATTATCCTCCTGCTCCGCGTCGCAGAGCGGGCGATCGGCGATGACCTCGTCGCCCGGGTGCCCATCCTGAAGTGCGAGCGCGGCGGAGATGCCTGCGTCGAGATCTACGAGTTTAGAAAAACAGACCCGATGATCGAGTTCAACGACCCGAGGATAATCATCACCCCCAAGGGGGTCTATCTTACGACCCTGTCGCACCTGAGGGTCGCCCGCAGCAAGGATGGCCGGAACTTCGTCGTGGATCCAAAGCCTGCAATTTTCCCGGATCGCCCGTCGGAGATGTACGGCGTGGAGGATCCGCGCATCACCGAGATCGAGGGCAAGTATTACATAACTTATAAGGGCGTTGCCCCAACCGGGGTAAGCGCCGCACTGGCCGTCACAACCGATTTCGTGAGTTTTGAGAAGAAGGGGATCATCTTCTGCCCCGAAAATCTGGACGTCTGCATATTCCCGGAGAAGGTAAACGGGCGGTATGTCGCGCTCCACCGTCCTGTCCCGCGCTCCTTCGGCCAACCGAACATGTGGGTTGCATACTCTCCCGACCTCATATCGTGGGGCGATCACCATTTCCTGATGGGAGTGGAGGCCGATAGCTGGGACAGCGGGCGCATCGGCGGCGGGGCAATCCCGATTAAGACGGAGCACGGCTGGCTGGAGATATATCATGGGGCGACTGCAGGCGATTTCTACTGCCTGGGCGCTGTGCTCCTGGACTTGGACGAGCCGCACAGGCTCATCGCCCGCGGCAAGGATCCGATACTCGTGCCCGAAGCGCCCTACGAGACACGCGGCTTCGTGCCGAACGTGGTATTCACATGCGGCGCGGTCGCGGACGATGACCGACTGACCCTTTACTACGGCGCCGCGGATATGGTCATCGCCGCCGCAGACATGAGCATCAGCGAGATCGTGGACACCCTGGAGTGCGGCGGCTTGCCGCCGCTTTGAAAGCGGGAGCAAGCTCCCGCACTCCATAAGCAGCATGGTTGACATCTGCCATAGCCGGATATACAATTGACAAAACTACGCCAGCACCGCGGCTGGCATGGGGGGATGGAAATGTCAACTGAGGTACCGGGCGGCCAACAGGAGCCGACTCCAGGCGGCCCGCAGGAGGAAGCACCGGTCACGCAGAACCAGGAAGAACGGACGATGGGGATGCTGTGCCATCTTCTGGCACTCTCAGGCTATGTAATCCCCTTTGGCAACATCATCGGCCCGCTGATCGTCTGGCTGGTGAAGAAAGACCAGTTTCCGTTCGTCAACGACCAGGGCAAAGAGTCGCTCAACTTCCAGATCAGCGTAGCCATATACGCCATAGTGTCGGGCATCCTGACGATGGTGGTGATCGGCATACCCCTGCTCATAGCGGTTGGGATATTCGCGCTGGTGGAAATAGTCCTCGCCTCCGTAAAGGCAAACCAGGGGATACCGTATCGCTATCCGCTGACGATCCGGTTTATCAAGTAGGCGGGAGGTTGCAGGATTCTTCGAGCCATGGGGGGCGAATCTGCCTGCCCGGCGGCTTGCCGCCGCTTTGAAAGCGGGAGCAAGCTCCCGCACTCCATAGACTAGAACGCCCAGTCGAGCCGCGCGGCTGCGAAGTTCTCCGTCAGATCGGAGCCGGGCTTGGCACCATTGTCCACCTTCCGGTGAGAATACTCGATATGAAGCATCAGCGGGTGCGCGAGGTGCTGTCTCCACCCGACGGTAATCCGCGTGATGTCGTGATTGTCCGCCGACGGCGTGTTCACCCAGTCGTAGCGCACGAATGCCGCCGACTCCTCTGCAAAGCGGTTTAGCTGGACGAAACCGCCGGAGAATTTGTATCGGTCGCCCGGACTGAAGACATTGAACGCGCCGCTGTCCCGGCCCTGGATAAGCTGGAGCTCGACGTTGTACGGCCCGCGATTCAGGTTCGCGTCCAGGCCAAGGCGTCTGAAGCTGTGCCTGGCGCCGGGGACGAGCGCCCGCGCGCGCCCGAAGTACACCGTCGCACCCACCCTTTGGCCGGCGGTCTGGCCGAATCCCCGGCCGAGTACGTAAGCACCCCTGAAGTAGACGTCCGAGGGCGAGTCGTCCTGATTGTTCCCCCGCGAGCCGTTCACGATGCCGAGCGCATATTGCCATGGACAGCGTCCCCAGCCGGTGATCTCGATCCCATCGGCGGTGTCGGCGAGGGAAAACGGATTGCGTGACCCCCTGGTGTCGGCTGAGACATCCGCCGATCCATTGAAGTTGTAAATCTCGTAAGGCGAAATCGTGATGGACCGCAGTCGAGAGAACGGCAGGTAAGCCGCCTCGAATCGCCCAACCCGCGCGTTCAGCCAGGCCGATCTCAAGCGGCTGAAGATGACGCTCGCCTGCTCCACCTCGCCCGCCTGGGGCTCCACGCCTGAGCCGCCCTCGATTTGAGGCAGGTATGCCAGGAAGAAGCCCTTGTTGAAGCCCAATACCCCGCCGCCCAGGACATCTACACCGTTCACCTGGAACTGGTTCGTCTCGGACTCAGCGCCTTCCGGCGAGAACGAATCGCTGGTGTAGCCGGCCTGCGTGCGCAGCGCAAGTGGAGGACCGCCCAGATCGAGGATCGTCTTCTCCCGGGCCTCATCGCCTGGGATTTGGTAGCCGTTCATCCGGTACTTCTGGCCAAAGTCGTTGAGCCTCGGCCATGCAGAATGGCACATCGCGCAGTTGAAGCCGTACTTGCGGGCGAATGCGGGCATCGCCTGGGACGGACTCGGCCAGACAGCGAGCACCACTGCCAGCATCCCTGCCAGTAATAGACAGCGGCTCATTTGGCGCATTCCTTCATCATCTCCGTTAGCTTTTGGGCTGTCAGCTCAGGGTTCGGCAGCGGAGGCGGCTCCACGACCGGATACGGCCCGGTCAGCGCGTTCATGAATTCCACCAGATCACTTTTCTCCCGTTCGGTCAGATTCAGGGGCGCCATAGCCGGGTCCAAGTTCGAATTGGGTATCCCGCCGCGGTTGTAAAGGTTTATGACGTCCTCCAGCGTGCGCTCGGAGCCATCGTGCAAGTAAGGCGGCGTCAGCGCGACGCTTCGCAGGCGCTGGGTCAGGAACGCCCCCATGTCCCTGGGATCCTTCGTCACACTGAATCTGCCAACGTCCTTGAACTTCCCGTTCGCGTAGCCGACGCCGAGGTTGTGGAAGCGCGAGTCGCTGAAGGCCGGACCGCTGTGGCAGACATTGCAATGTCCCTTGCCGCTAAACAGGTTCATGCCGCGAATAGCCGCCTTGCTCATGGCCGATCGGTCGCCCTGGATGTACCTGTCGTACGGCGAATCGCCGGTAACGACGGTGCGCTCGAAGGAGGCGATCGCCTTAGCCAGCAGCTCAATCGTGGGTCGTGAGCCGAAGACCTCCTGGAATTGGCAGACATATCCGGGGATATGGTTCAAGCGGAATTCGAGCTCGGCCACGGTCAAGTCCATCTCGATCGGGTTCTGGACCGGTCCCACGGCCTGCTTTTCCAAATGCAGGGCGCGTCCATCCCAGAACTGCGGCGCTATGTACGCCGCATTGATGACCGAGGGCGAATTGCGGCTTCCCTTCTGATGTGCGACTCCCTCCGAAACAGGCCCGGTGTCCGCCCAGGCTTTATCCGGCCGGTGGCAGCTCGCGCAGCTAATGGTGCCGTCGGAGGACAGCCGCTTGTCGAAGTATAGCTGGGCGCCGAGCCTGATCTTGCAGTCGGTCTGGGGATTATCTGCGGGCACGGGAACAGGGGGAAGCAAGCCATTCGCATATTGTCCCTGGGCCTTCGAAACCTGAATCGAGAAAGCAACGCAGGCCGAAACGACCAGCGCCGCGACGAACAGCACGAGCGCCATCCGCATGCCGATACCTCCCTACCCGGACGCAATCGCAGCTGGTATGCTTTCTAATTGCACAGATAGCCATTTACCCGCAGGGAGGATCGGCTAAACACATTCAGCGGCGGAATGATTGGCGTACTTCCCGGTTGACGCCGGGCACCCATTCCCGGCCAAAGCCAGGCGTCACGATCCTCTACGCCGGAGGGCGACTTCGCACCATGCCCAGCGTGCGATCATGCCGATCAGCCACAGCGCCAATACCAGCCAGGGAAGGTTCAGCGCCAGAAAGAGACCGAGGGAGAGAGTGGTGAGCCATACCTGCATCACGAGCAGCGAGGACCCGCCCAGGAACGCCATAAGCCCGAAGACGAGCCAGAACCTCACTCCGGCGCGCCAGTTTGCCCATGCCGTGCCGGAACCCATTACCATAACGGCGACCGGCAGCGCCCAGCGTGCCGTGTCGGCATTGAACATGCCGGAGACGAATATGAGGAGACTCACCGCGTAGGCCAGCGCCAGCAGCGTGTGCTCGACCTTGCCGCCCGTGGTGATTCGGGCATTCGCCCAAATGAACGCAATTGCCGCACCGGCCAGCGCGGCGGTTACGATGGCCAACACAGCCATGAAGGGATGAACGTACATTCCGGCAACCTCCAGTACCTCGATTCCACTCAGCTTCTATTTCGGCGGGGAGCGTGATACTTCCTGCCGCCGAATCGGCCTGCAAGCTCCGGCTTGCGCCCTCCCGTTTCGCCGGATTCCCGTCAGGGTACACAATCTGCAGGGGTTTGCGATGAAGGGATGCAGGGCCGTAGTCATTGCCGCGTATGTGCTGATCCTGGCCGGCGGCGCGCTTGCCCAGCAGAGGCCGGATGCGGATATCCTGGCCGAGCTCCGGAAGCGGATTCAGCCGAGCGCGCTCCCCGGCGGCATCACTATCCAGGTGCAGAACGGCGTCGTGACGCTTGCGGGGACGGTTCAGAGCCTCGCGCAGAAGCTGAACATCATCGTCTTCGCGCGCCGGACCGTCGGCGTGCGCGATGTCGTGGACCGCCTGCCCGTCGTCCCGGCCCGGAAAGCGTCCGACGAGGAGATTGCAAAGTCCGTGCGCCGGACGCTCTCGGCCAATCTCAGCAAACAGGAATACGCCGCAATTACCATTCGCGTGCAGAACGCGGTGGTCATCCTGACCGGCGTGCTGCCGAGCAGCTATCCGAAGCAGCTTGCCACCACGGTTACGAGCCTGGCGCCCGGAACGGTGGACATACGGAACGAGATCGTCGTTCGACCGCCGCAGCCCCGAACGGACGCCGAAATCCTGGCGGACGTAAAGGCGCGCTATTCGCGGAATCCCTTCGTTTCCGCGGCCCCGATCAATGTGACTGCGGCGAACGGAGTGGTGACGCTGACCGGCGTCGCGAGCAGCTTCATCCAGGCGGAGCAGGCGGAGTCGGTCGCCCGATTCACGCCCGGCGTAGTTGACGTTCGCAATCTCTTGTATGTAAGTCCCGGCGGCTGATACCGGCCTGCAACGTCTCATTCGTTGAAATCCTTTAACCTGGCCGCGCGGAGTAATAACAAGTCCTTCTTGCTTCGTATCCTCGTCTAGCTGCAAATCCCAGGCCGAGATTCCATAGATATGGCAACCGTCGAGTAATGCCCCCTTCAAGTTTGTCTCCACCAGCGTCGCCTGCCAAAGGAACGCCCCACTGAGGTCCGCCCCCCTGAGGTCCAGCACCACTTCGGGATTCTCCTCCCGCCAGCGGTTCCATGCGTCTACGCCCTGCCTGAGTATGGCCAGATGTTCCTCGTTTGCCATGTCGTTCACCCGGTTAGTGGCCCGTGCGAATAAATTCGCGGGCAATCCGCAGCACCTTAGAGTAGTGGCCGAGGCTCTGTCCCGGCCATCCCCGTGTAGTGGCCGTCCCTCCGTGGCGGATTGCCGTGGTTTTAACCGCACGGACGGTTGCTCGCCGTAATTCTAAACTTCCGCGTTGGTCCGCGCCATTCCTTCCACCGGGCTTCTGCGCAATGGGTGGCGATTCGGAAATCGCCACCCATCCGTTTGGAACCTGGATCGGCCTTGTGTAGGGGCAGGGTTCCCCTGCCCGTTCAGGGCGCGGGGATTCGTTCGGGCGGGGTGACCCCGCCCCTACGCGCATATTCCTCTATCGGGCTTCCACCGGGCATGTCTGCAAGTCCGTTTGTCCGAAATCAAGCCGTTGTCGTTTGCCCGTTCATGTGCTAGAATAGCTCGTCAGAGTGCATTGAACTTACTTATGCGAGGTATTCGATGGCTGCCAGGCGTATAGTAATCAATCCAAAGGTGTTACAGGGCAAGCCCATACTGGAAGGCACCCGCATATCCGTCGCATTCGTCCTCCAGTTGCTGGCCTCCGGGATGAGCATCGAGGGCATACTCGGCGAGTATCCGAATCTCACGCGGGATGACGTTCTCGCCGCCATCAACTACGCGCGTCAGGTGGTAGAGAACGAGGACGTCGTTCCGACGGTAGAAGCAGCATGAAGCTCCTCACGGATGAGACGGTAGCCAGGTCCACGATATCGCTGCTTCGCGACCAGGGCCATGATGTCCTGGATGTGCGCGAGGCCGGGCTGGCTGGAGCGGAAGACGAGGCTGTCTCGGCTTTGGCAAGGTCTAAAGGCAGGATAATAATAACCCATGACAAAGATTTCGGGGACTTCTTGCGCCTGCAGTCTGCGAGCCACAGAGGGGCTGTGGTGCTGCGCCTCAAGGACCCATCGCCGAGTTCCACAAACAAAGCGCTGCTGGGTATGCTCTCCGCCGTCACCGAGGACTATCTCACCGATAAAATCGTGATTCTAACGGAGCGCGGGTTTAGAGCGCGGAAGATACCACCTTCTTCCCGAGGTTAGCCCGTGTTTACACCCTCCTACATCGAACTCCGGCGGACCGGCGAGCTGCACGAGCGGGTCGAGGAGGCATACAAGCTGATATCCCCGGCCTGCGAGCTGTGTCCGCGGCGCTGCGGCATAGACCGGCTTGCAGGCCAAGTCGGCGTCTGCCGCACTGGGCCGCTGCCCGTCGTCTCCAGCTACGGCCCGCATTTCGGCGAAGAGCCGCCTCTGGTGGGATACAACGGCTCGGGCGCGATCTTCTTCACGAGCTGCAGCCTCAGGTGCGTTTTCTGCCAGAACTACGAGATAAGCCACGGCGGCGCGGGCCGTGAGGTCAGCATCGAGGAACTCGCGGATATGATGCTTTCCCTCGCACGCCAGGGATGCCATAACATCAATTGGGTCACCCCGACTCATCAGCTTCCCCAGATACTCTCGGCGCTCGAGGTTGCGGCGGAGGCCGGGCTGGATGTCCCCCTCGTTTACAACTGCGGCGGGTACGAGCCGGTTAAGGTACTTGCCCTGCTGGATGGCATCGTGGACATCTACATGCCGGACGCGAAGTATGGGAACAACGAAATCGGCATGGAGCTGTCCGGCGTCCCCGATTACTGGGACCGCAACCAGGAGGCGCTTCGGGAGATGCACCGGCAGGTCGGCGATCTGGCGCTGGACAAGCGGGGGATCGCGGAAAGGGGACTCCTCGTGCGGCATCTCGTCCTGCCGGGCAATCTGTCGGGCACCCGCGAGGTAATGCACTTCCTGGCGGCGGAGATCGGCAGGGACACCTACGTCAACGTCATGGAGCAGTACCGGCCGGCGTACAAGGCCGTCGGCCATCCGAGAATAGGGAGGCGAATCACGGCCGAGGAGTATGCGGAGGCAATCCGAATCGCACGCGCCGAGGGCCTCCGGCGCTTCGCGGAGTGACGCTGCCTTTCAGCCCGCGGACAAGGTCGGCATTCGGCATGTATGGCGCTACTTTCCTTCCCGGCGGGCCTGGACGGATGCTACCTCCGCCCCCAAAACCGCGATCACAGACACGTAGTAGATCCATAACACCAATATCACCACGCCGCCAAGGGAGCCGTAAATCCTGCTGAAATTGGCGATGTCCGTCACGTACCAGCGGAAGGCGTGCTTCGCCACCTCGAACAGCAGCCCGGCGGTTATTCCACCGATTATCGGCCCGGTCGTTCCGATCCTCTTACTCGGCAAAAACCTGTACGCAAGCCCGAATGCCAGTATGGAAATCACGAACGGCATCAACACGCCCAGGAAATCCCAAACCACCTCGAGGTCGTCAGTTCCCAAACTCCATATCCGAACATCGAAATCCCGTATCGCGGTGAGCAGGGATGTAATGCCGACGGACAGCGCAAATAGCACTCCCACGACGATGACCACCGCCAAAGCGGTGGCCCGTGCGCGGAGGAAGCCCACCCGCGCCTTTGCCCCAAGCGCGACGTTCATTACCTGCTGCAGGATCACGAATACCTGGCTTCCTACCCAGAGAAGTCCCAGGAGACCCAATCCACCCAGAAGGCCGGACTGCCGGCTCACCGCTTCCAGGTTCTGCTCGAGAGCTTCGGTTCCAACCGGGATGAAGTTCCTTACGACTGACACCACCTGCTCGCGGGCCGCGTCGTAGGAACCCGTGATATAACCCAGGACCGCGACGGCCAGGAGCAGCAGAGGTATGAGCGAGATCAGCCCGAAAAAGGAGATGGCCGCCGCAAACAGCAGGCCCCTGTCTTCGCTGAACTCCCTGTGTACCTCTTTGAGAAACGCAAGCGCCCGTTTTAGCCTTTCTACCACTCAGTTCCCCCGCAATATGGCCCGCATCCCCGGCTTTCATCCGGATGCCGATGGCCTACCAAACGTCTGTTAAATTCGACCTGCGGGGAAACTTAACCTCCTATTCTCTCTCCGGGCTTCCTGGTTACCTCAACACTGTACGCAGCCTGCTCCCGGCCGTCCGGGCCGATGCCGGCGGCGGTGATCGTGTATACAGTCGGCGGCTCCTCCGGATACCTGAAAATGTCCGAGAATGCCCCGAAGTCACCGGGCAAAGACGGCTGCTTCTCCGCGAAGGGTGCGGCAAGCGACAGCGGACGTGTCTGCCAATGACCATCTTTGTCCGCCCGGACACTCTCCATGGCTGCCACGCCTTCATACGGCAGGATTCCCTGGACATTCCTCCTGAACTCGATGGTGACGCGAACCAGCGACCCGGGCGCCGCTACTCCCTGCACCACTACAGGGCTTTCAATCTCCTGGCCCTGGCGCGGGTACGTGATTCGGGGCAGGTAGCCTGCTATCGTCTGCGCGGTGACGAGCCGCCGAGACAGCCGCGTGTAGGTTTCTCCTCCGGGCGCAGCGAAAGTAACGCTGATCGGCTGCCGGATCACCACATCGCCCTGCCGTATCGTGTAGTCGCCCCGGTAAAGGCCCGGCTCGGCCTCAGTCATGGGAATATTCGCCTTGGCCCCCGGGACCGTAAACCATGCCTGTCCCCCGGGAGCAGCTTTGAAGAATACAGTCAGCACATCCCCGGCCCTCAGAGGCCCAACCGTGTTCAATTTTATCTGATCGTCCTCGCCCTCTGCGGGAGGCTGCCCGCCTTCCTTCTCCCGCGGCTGCACCATCATTACGTAGGTTCTCCCCGTAATCGGGCTGACGCTGGCGGCAACGCTGTCGCCGGGCCGAATGTCCTCCAACTGGCCGCTCGTGTTGTCGGAGAGAGTTATCTTCGTCTGAGGCCCGACCTTGAGCACTTCGCCCGTCTCCAAGAGAATCGTTCCTGCGGCGATGGCCTGGACCTTTCCGCTCAACACTTTGTATTGGGCCCGGATCGAGGTGACCACGCCCTCATCGCCGAACCGGAGCGTTATCCGGTCGCCCGGGCGTATATTGCCCAGGGATGTTTCCATTGCCTGCCCGCCAATGCGGCCGCGCAGGATGATGGCATCTCTCGCCACGCGGTAGGTGATCGTCTTGCCGGCTGCCCGCACGGTAATCCTCGGGTCGGTGCGCGAAGGCAGAACGCGCACGGCCTCCCCAACCAGGGTCTTTGTGGCAGGCACGGACGGAGCCTCTTCAACTTTTGGCGCTCCGGCCGCCGGCCCGTAAATTATCATCGGGGGCCTGGTCAGTCCACCGCGCCACCTCGGAAATATCGGCATCCATTTGAACTCCTTGTTCAGCGGATCCCAGTACCACGCCTGGTCGAACATCTCATTGAAAAACAGTATCGGCGCATAGAACCGCCCGAGGTGCAGATACGGCGGACGCGAAAAGCAAACTCGCGCGCCCCTGATTGAGCAAGTGCGGTCTCCAAGGCGGAGCACGCCGGCGCTCGAGGATCCGAAAACGGTGAGAGTCCCCGAAGAGCTGTCCCAATTCACTGTGGCGCCCGATGCCTCGGCAAACTGCCTGACGGGCACATATACATCCTCCGACAAGACGGTGGGGACGTTCTCCGCGAAGTCCACAGGTTTATCACCAACGAGAACCTGGACCGCCTGCTCGCTTTGGACAGGCATCGGAATCATCAGCGCGGCAAGGAAAACTACAGGAAAAAATTTGCGAGTCATGGTCGGACACCCCCTGAAAACGGCCTGCAGGCGCTTTCGCAACGATATTACCCGCGCAAATCGAAGTTGAACCTCGCGCCGAAGGAGTTCGCCTGCATAGATGTGGACCAGCCCGCATATCCGGCTGATGCGTCTTGCCTGCGTGGACTTGCCTGAGCCCGGCGGGCCGAGGATCGCGAGCTTCATTTACCTATCAGCACCGAGCAAGCCGCCTTCTGGATGATGGCCTTGCTCACGCTGCCGAGCAGGAGCTCCCGGAAGCCGCCGCGCCCGCGGTGGCCGATGACTATGAGGTCGTAATTGCCCTCCCGCGCGATCTCCAGGATGGCGTCGGCGGGTGTGCCCTGCCTTATCTGCGTCTCTATGGGGATGGCTACCTCGTCGAAGATGGATTTAACCGTGTTCAAGGCCGCCAGGGCATCCCGCTCCTCCTGTATCTGCAGGTACGCGATATCGCGCCCTACCGTGAGCCGCGGCACTACGTGGAGAGCGGTGATCTCATGGCGCATGGCGTGCGTCAGCCTGATGAACTCCCGCGCGGCCTCATACGAACACTCCGAACCATCGGTAGCTATTAGAACCCGCATTCAACACCCATGAGGTCAAGCCAGCGCCTGCCGGCCTGGTTGATACACTTGTCCGCACAATGGGCAAGTTAATATGCGATCCGGTAATTCACGCCGAGCGCGATGTCCTCGAAATCTATGGTAGCGACGTCGAGTCTCAGCGCGTCGGTAGGCGCGTACCTGATCCCCGCGTTGAAGAGGTTATCGTTCTTCCCGATCTTGCCGCCGAAGAACTCCGCCATCAGCCTGAGCTGGGGCTGCAGTGTCCAGTCCATGCCCGCGAACACGCCGTCGAAAACCCCCTTGCCGAATCCCACACTCAGGCGCAGCGGCTTCGAGGGCTCGCCCGCGATCCTGGTGGCAGCCGGTGTGACGTCTTTCGAGAACACGACAAAGAGGCCGGGATCGTCGTCGCTCAGGTCTTCCACTGTGCCGCCGACATCGAACGCGCCTATGATTACCGTCGGGCGGCTCGGCGTCTCGGGCATCAGCCTGTACTTCGCGTTGATCGCGGTATCGCTCTCGTGGTTGCTCGCGAATGAGGCCCCGACCTCGAGGTTCTCCACCAGGCCATAGGTCACTCCAACCGTCGTTAGGTCCTTGTCGTCGAACAGGTTTGTCAGATTGTGATATGAAACTTCCCACGTCTTCGGTGGCACCACCACGCCGTCCGGTGTGAGAATGCCGCCGCTCAAGCCGCCGAGAAAGCTCGAAGCCCCGAACGCGGGCATCGCCATCGCCGTCAAAATCAGTACTATCAAGGGCAGGAATCGCATTTCCGTCCTCCTTTCCGCTGCGAGAATTGCACTGATCTCGCATACCCGTCTCCCTTATCCCCATCCGCATCGGAAACCCAAACCGGTTCGCCGCGGCGAATCCGCCCGCCTCAGGCGGGGCAGGAATGGGCCTCCCGCGCGGAGAATGTTTACAGTTGCGAGAAACGACCCTGGTCCGCTAGGGTAGCTACTAAAACTAACGGATACTCTGATGCCCACTCTTGAATGGATCGGAAAATCAGCAGTAGTCAAGCACCACCAGGAGATTCCTTACCGCCTGCTCCACTGTGAATCCGACGTATCGGTAGGTGATTCCGGGCATGGCAATCTCCTCGTCGAGGGCGACAACCTGCTTGCCCTTAAGGCGCTTCTGCCGTACTATGCAAAACAGGTCAAGTGCATCTACATAGACCCTCCGTACAACACGGGCAACGAAGATTGGGTTTACAACGACAACGTGAACTCGCCGGAAATCCGCAAGTGGCTTGGGGAGACCGTTGGTAGGGAGGCGGAGGACTTCTCGCGGCACGACAAGTGGCTGTGCATGATGTACCCTCGCCTCGCGCTACTCTGGGAACTCCTTCGGGAAGATGGAGCCATATTCGTGAGTATCGACGATACCGAGGTCGCTGGACTGAGGTGCATCATGGATGAGATCTTCGGGCGAACGAATTTTATCGCCAATATAGTATGGCAGAAGAAGCAGTCGCCACAGAACGACTCGATAAACTTCTCGGACATGCACGACCATGTTCTCGTATATGCCAAGCGGGCGAAGGCAAGTAGAAACGATCCATACGGTTGGCAGAGACACCTCCTGCCCAGAGGCGAGATGCAGGAGAGCAGGTACAGCAACCCCGATGCGGACCCGCGCGGACCGTGGACATCCGTGGACTACACATGTAACAAGAGCGCAGACGACCGGCCAAACCTGTACTACGCGATTGTAAATCCCAACACCGGCGAGGAAATTTGGCCGTCCCGGCACAGCGTATGGCGATACGACAGAGCGACCCACCAGCGGCACTTGCAGGAACATCGAGTCTGGTGGGGGACCAACGGGAGGGGTTCCCCCCGCCTGAAGAGGTTCTTGTCAGAAGTGGCGGGAGGCGTTGTGCCATCCACGTGGTGGGACAGGACACAAGCGGGCGATAACCAGGAGGCACGGCGCGAACTGCGGGGCATGTTCGGGCAAAACGAGCCAGAGTTCTCAACGCCCAAGCCTACCCGCTTGGTGAAGCGCATCCTCCAGGTTGCCGCCGACAAGGGCGCTCTTGTTCTCGACTCCTTCGCAGGCAGCGGCACGACCGGCCATGCAGTACTCCAACTAAATAGGGAGGACGGAGGCAATCGCCGCTTTATACTTGTCGAAATGGAGCAGGAAATCTGCCGAAGGATCACGGCGGAACGCATACGGCGTGTCATCGGCGGATACGGTCACAGAGAAGGGCTAGGTGGGGGATTCCGCTACTGCACCCTGGGCGAGCCGCTCTTTGACGCGCGCGGGCAGATAAGTGAAGTCATCCGCTTCGATCAACTGGCGCGACACATTTTCTTCACTGAGACGGGCGAGCCCTTGCCGGGGGATGTTGACGAAAGTTCGTCGCTGATCGGCGTATCGAAGGGGACGGCATACTACCTTCTCTGGAATGGCCGCGAGAACCCGAGCCTTTTGGACGCGCGGACGCTGACCGCCGTGCCAAAACACGAAGGCCCCAGAGTAGTGTATGCCGATGAATGCCGGTTGCCTGCCTCGCGGTTGAAGCGAGCTAACCTGACTTTCAAACAAATCCCATACGAGATCAAGGTGAGATAACTATGTTCGTCCTTAAGGGTTATCAGGAGCGGGCTCTGGAGGCCTTGCGCGACTATCTGAGATTGGCCGAGCAGATAGACGACGTGGACGCGGCGTTCTACCAGGCCACACGCGAGCACTATGGGAGGGGCGTTCCATATCAACCGGTTTTGCAGCTCCCCAGGCTGCCCTACGTATGCATACGCATACCAACAGGTGGAGGCAAGACGGTGGTCGCCTGCCACTCCGTCGGCATTGTTGCACAGGACTTCCTGCGCCAGGAGCGCTGCGTCGTGCTTTGGCTCGTCCCCACAAACACTATCAGGGACCAGACCCTGACGGCGCTTCGCGACCGGGTGCACCCATACCGTCAAGCCCTCGAAGCCGGGGTAGGTGGCTCAGTTTCTATGATGGACATATCGGAAGCCTTGTGTGCCCAACGTCAGACACTAGACGGGGAAACTGTAGTCATAGTCTCTACCGCCGCGGCATGGCGGGTCGGCGACACCGAGGGCCGGAAAGTGTACGAACAGAATGGGACCCTCATGTCACATTTCCAGGGCTATCCCGACTCCGTGCTGGCTAAGCTAGAGAAGTATGAGGGTAGCGAGAAGCCGGTTCCTTCGTTGGCAAACGTCCTTTGCCTGCGTCGCCCGGTGGTGATCGTTGACGAAGCGCATAACATGCGCACCCCGCTCTCCTTCGAGACTCTAGCTAGGTTCGATCCCTCCTGCATTTTAGAATTCACTGCGACGCCGGCTCGTGACAGTAACGTCCTGTTCCATATCTCTGCCTACGAACTGAAAGCGGAGAGCATGATCAAGCTGCCGATTCGCCTTGAAGTCCGGCCTATCTGGAGAGAAGCACTGGTTTCGGCTATCGACAAACTGAGGGAGTTGGAAGAACTAGCGAATCTTGAGCGCGCGGAAACAGGTGAATACCTGAGGCCGATTGCACTCGTTCAAGCGCAACCGCGTAGTCAGCGTGGCGATAGGTTAACGGTCGAAGTGGTAAAGCAGTCCCTTGCGGAACTTGGCGTTCCCCCAGAACAGATTGCCATAGAGACGGGCGAAAGGCAGGAAGTGAAGACATGGGAATACGACAATAAAAAGAAGCTCTTCGACGACTCCTGCCCGATACGATACATCATCACTGTGGATAAGCTTCGCGAAGGATGGGATTGCCCGTTCGCATACCTCCTCTGTTCTGTACGGGAAGTTGGTGCTAGCACGGCTGTCGAGCAGATACTTGGCAGAGTCCTGAGAATGCCTCAGGCCATTCGCAAGAAACAAGATGGTCTCAACCATGCTTATGCTTTCGTTACATCTCACCGTTTCGGCCAGACTGCGAACACACTGGCGGACGCGCTGATAGCAAATGGATTCACCCGGTTCGAGGCACACACTGCGGTTGAGTCGCCGCAGCAAAGGCTCGGTTTGGACGTAGGACTCTTCGCCACGCCTGAGGAGACTATGCCTCCTGCCGAACGCGGCGAGCTTTTTGATGTCCCGGTACTGGCCCTGTGGGTTGACGGTGAGCTGGAGCCGGTCGAGGATTACCACTTCATGCAGTCCGCATGGAAACTGGCCGACTGTGACGCGCGGTTGACGGAAGAGGAATTCTCGTCCCGGCATCCGGCCGCCGAAGCGTACGAGCTCGATGTTAGCGAGCAGGGCAGAATAGAAACACGGTTTGTCAGTGAGGTGCAGGAGCAGCTAATGTTGGTGATGCCGCAAGACATTAGTACAGCAGAAGAGCTGGTGGTGTGGCTCGATCGGCGCATCCGCCATCCGGATGTGTCGCAGACGCAGGCACAGCTCTTCATCCTGCGGACAGTCGAACATCTAATTACCGAAAGGCAGATTCCCCTGGCCGCGCTAGTCCGGGATCGTCTTCGGCTCCGAGATGCGGCTGCCCGGAAGATCAACGAGCATCGGCAGGCCGCGGTCAAGTCCGAGTATCAGCGTATCCTCTTCGGCGATGCTGCATCCGAGATCGAGGTTAGCCCCCAGAGAGTCTTTACCTACGACCCGGACCAGTACCCAGCCAACTCGTTCTACAGCGGCTCTTACGAGTTCAACAAACACTACTACCGTGCCGTAGGGGCCATGAACGGCGAGGAGGAACGTTGTGCGCAACTCCTGGACTCCTTACCAAAGGTAAGCTACTGGGTTCGCAACATTGAACGCCAACCGGATTTCTCGTTCTGGTTGCAGACCTCTACCGACAAGTTCTACCCGGACTTTGTGGCGCTACTGGAGGATGGACGGGTCTTGGCTTTGGAGTATAAGGGCACGGACAGGCTGACAACGGAGGACACAAGAGAAAAAGTAGACGTGGGTGCCTTATGGCAAGCTCGAAGCGGTGGGCAGTGTATCTTCGTGCTGGTGTCCGTGGACGATTACGAAAGTCGTCTGCGAAACGTCGCCAGCTGACCTTGCCGACTCGGTGTGCCATAATAAAACCGCGCATAGCTCAAAGAGGCTGATCTAACATGGATTTCTTCGTGACCGTGTACCAGGATGAAGATGGAACCTACATCGCGGAGTGCCCCTCTGTGCCGGGATGTGTGAGTCAGGGCAAGACGGAGGCGGAGGCGCTCGCCAACGTCCGAGAGGCAATCAAAGAGTGCCTCGATGTGCGAGCCGAGCTGGGCATGCCCCTGACCGTGGACATGCGAAAGATCGAGGTTCCCATTTAATACCCGCGAATACTTCAGCGGCCTCCCGATTGCCAGACAACCCCACAAGAGCCTACTCAGTTTTCCATTTTCACCGATCTCGAAGGCGCGTCCGCACCCGGCTCCCTAAGCCACGGTTTTCCCGACGCCCTGATCTGGGTAGCAATGAGTTAGCACCGAGCAGCCTGGAGCGGTTAAAACCAGAGCCCACTACATGAAGCATCGGGAAGGATGTAGTGGCCGTCCCTCCGTGGCGGCCATGCCTGCCGGAGGCAGGCCGGTCAATGAATCAGCCCCGCCTGCGGCGGGGCTGGCCGGGACAGAGCCGCGGCCACTACACGGCGCTGTGGAGATAAGCCATGCGGATGACCGAGCGTGTCAAGGAAATAATCGAGCTGAACCTCGCTAATCACTACGTACCCCTTATCGTGCAGGCGGATAAGCCCCGCGCATTCCCCATGTATTTCGCCCGCATCATAGGGGAGGACGTGATCGCTTTTCCGGCGACGGGCGCAACCGGGATCGCCAGGGTTCTGGAAATTGCGCGCCCGGCATGGGCTCTGGTTGCAGACCGCGCAGGCGGATATGAGGCGTACTTGATCGAGGGGAAAGCGCGCTACGCAACCGACAAGCTGGATTACCAGCTCGTCGCGGAGATGCGAAACGAAGCGCCCGGTTTTCCCATACACGGCGCGGTCGTCTTTCGAGTCGAAACAGTCCATCTCATGCCGCCGCCATAATCGGATTCGGGCATCAGGACGACGGCGAACGGCGTTTCGGCGCACCCCGCATCGGGTATCCCTGCATACGAGCACCGACCGATCTGCTTGGGAACAGGAGGGAGCGCATATGGAAGAGCCCGAGGTTCAGGAAGCGATCATGGCCGCCCAGGGCGAAACCGGCTGCGATATAGATATCAACGTCGCAAAGGAAGAAGCCACCTGGTACTCGATCGTGAACGTCCTGGCGCTCAATCTGGGCTCAGGGATGGGCATTCCGCTCGACCAGGGCGAGATCACCCCCTTGCTCGACAGGATAGGCGTGGACTGGGACGATCTGCCGCTGCGGAATCCCATGCCGCTCAAAGCCATCTTCAAGAGCGGCGACCCGCATCTGCTGAAGCTGTTCGAGCAGCGCAATCTCGACACCTGGCGGTGGCCGCCGGACAGCTTCGACCGAACGCTGGCGCCCCAATCGCATGGATGGGCCATCATCGCCGAGACCGAGTGCGCGAAATGGTTCGGCATACCCCAGTCCGCGGAGGTCGTGCCGGAGGACCTGCGGCGCGAATGGAGGATAAACGGAATGCTCCTGTGCGCCCTGGCCCGGAAGCAGTGCGATTTCGCATTCGACAACCTTCGGAACGACCTGGGGCTTTTTGTAACCGCATCCGAATCCGGCAGCATGAGAGCGATCGAGCCGGCGACAAACCTTGAGGATCAGGCGTGCATGCTGTGGGCGTGCTCCGATCTGGTCTCTCTGGCGGGGCAGGCCGATTCCATGTGCGCGGATATGAATGCGCGCCGCAGATACCTCGATCTGGCGGACGATCTCTTCCATGCCGTTGCGGACAACAAGGATTTGCTGCTTGCGACATCCCCGAGCAAAGAGTTTGCGCAGTCCATCGCGATCCCCGCCCTGGTCTGGTACGCGTCCGCCGTGGCGGAGGCGCAGGACCTTAAGGCCGGATGTCTCTGGCTGCTGCGCGAGTTCGCGGATAACCTGGTGAAGGCCCAGGATGCGAACGAGATGGTGGGCGATACACTGGTGGACGCTGCGGCGGCGCTCCGCGCCCTTACAGAAGCCTTCCGCGTGACCCGCCTCAGGACATACGCCGAGACCGCGACGAAGATTTTCAACTTCATCGAGAGCCAGTGGTGGAAGCTCCCCGGCGTCTATTCGCAGACGCCGCTGTCCACCGAATACACGTACAACGCGGATGATGTCGGGATCATCACCGGGGCATTGAACGCCAGCCGCCTGTTCCTCAAGGACAGAGTGGATCGCGATCTCGCCGAGTTGCGGATGAGGATATTCTTCTGCAAGGCGGTCAACATCTCCGGCCTGCAGATGAGCATGCCCAGCCCCGATTTCATGCCGGAATGGCTCCAGGAGCGCGAGCCGACTATCCATTTCAGGCATGGAGCCGTGCTGCTGCCATCGGAAGCAGACGGCGATTTCGGGATAGCCCCAGTGTTTGCGGGCGAGGTGGCCTACGATCCGCAGTCGGATACCTGGTCGCGCAGGATGATATTCGACGCGCCCGCCGCCATGCATGCGTGCTGCGAATTCCTATGGCTCAACCGGGAGGCTGTAAACGGATTCCCTGAGATCGTGCTGGAGGGGGCCCCCTTAAGGGTTCGGCGGGCAGCCGGAGCGGAGGCATAGCCGGAAAGAAAGGGAGAACGGGGGAATGGGCGAGCAGGAACATTGGCGGACAATTGATGACGTGCGCGCCGATGCTATCGTATGCTGCCGGTGCGACCTCTGCTACACTCGCACGCACGTCGTGTTCGGGGAGGGGCCGGCTCCTGCGCGCCTTATGATCGTCGGCGAGGGACCCGGCGCCGATGAGGATGAGCGGGCAAGGCCGTTCGTCGGCCGGGCGGGCAAGCTGCTGGACAGTCTGCTTTCCGACGCCGGCATCCGCCGCGAAGATGCCTGGATTACGAACATAGTGCGCTGCCGGCCGGTGACAAAGCAGGCTGGAGCCCTGCGAAACCGGGCGCCGGGAGCGGACGAGATCAGGGCATGCAACATCTGGATGGCGCAGGAGTACAGGTTCGTATCGCCGCAATTCGTCGTCTGCCTCGGAGCTGTGCCGGCGCAGGTTCTCATATCTCCCGGCTTCAGGATCGGCGAAGGCCGCGGTCGGTGGCATGAGGGCAGAGACGGCATACCCACGACCGCTACCTACCATCCGGCCTACACGCTCCGGCTCATAGGCGAGGACCGCCGATCCATCGAGGAGCAGATGCTGGAGGATTTCCGCTTTGTGGCAGGGCATCTGGCCGCGAGCCGGGCGGCAGCGTGAGAGGTGGGGGAGCCAGGCATGATAAACGATGAATCCACACAGGCGGGAGTTTTCTCCCGAAGGACCGCCATTCTGGTGATGGCGGCGTTGCTTATTCTACTGGTCATCTCCGGCGTGTTGATCTGGAAGGCAGGCGGCCAGCTTCTGGGCATATCCGCTGTCAACAGCGAGCAGTTGATAGGCCGGGCGCGGCCGGCCGTGACACCCGGCGCCGCGGGAGGGCTTTGCGGCCCCGAAGAGAATATCATCCAGGTGGCGAAGGCCGTAGGCCCGGCGGTTGTCAGCGTCCTGAACATGCAGTCCGCGGGGCTCGGACGCCCGGAGAAACGCAGGGGACTTGGCTCGGGCTTTATCGTGAGCCGGGACGGCCTGATAGTCACCAATGCCCACGTCCTTTCAGGAGCCGACCGCGTTGACGTGGTGCTGGTTGGCGGAAAGACGGTCACAGCCCGAATACTCGGCGCCGACCCCAGGATAGATATAGCGATCCTGAAGATTCCAAAGTCCGGCCTGCCGGTCGTGGCTTTCGGCGACTCGGACAAGCTCCAGCCGGGCCAGCAGGCCATCGCAATAGGCAACCCGCTTGGGTTCGAGCGAACGGTCACGCTCGGTGTCGTGAGCGCATTGAACCGCACGATTCCGGGAGGCGGAGCCCCTCTTCGCGACCTCATTCAGACCGACGCGGCGATAAACCCCGGCAACAGCGGCGGTCCCCTTCTCGATAGCTGCGGACGGGTGATAGGCGTCAACACCGCGGTCGTAGAAGCGGAGATAGGCGGAGGCGGCCTCGGGTTCGCCATACCCATAAATATGGCTCACCGGGCAGTACGCGATGTCCTAAAATTCGGGCGCATTATAGTCCCCTGGATCGGCATTGCTTATACCGAGCTTACGGAGGAGCTGGCCGAGGCGTTCGACCTCCCCGTCAAACAGGGAATCGTCGTAGGCTCGGTTGCGTCGGGAAGCCCTGCGGAACGGGCGGGCATCCGCCGAGGCGACATAATCACAAGAATCAACGGCAAGCCGGTAAAGGACGCCGGGCAACTCCAGGAGCTTATAAGGGAGGCACAGGTCGGCGAGAAGCTCAAGTTCACACTGCTCAGGAACAACGAGCGCACAACGGCGACGGTCACCCTTGAGGAAATGCCGCGCGAGGTGGCCATCAGCGGCGGCTAACGAAATCTCCGCCCCCTCGTCACGAACCTGGCTGCGCATGTAGGAGTGTGGGGGAGCACCCAGCCGTCAGCATCCAGCATCACTCATCACCCATCATTCCTTCCTCCTTACGCACTACGCACTACGCGATACGCATCCAGCATCCAGTTCCAGCATCACGTATCACGCACAACGCGTGCGTGTTGACTTTCTTAGGCATTTCCGAGTATCATGGAGTGCAGGGGTAATCGCACAGGGATACCTGCGGCGCGAAGCCGCCTGTTGAGGCATAGACCCTGTCTGCCTGAAACCGCCGGTCTCTCCGTGCTTGCTTGGCGGTCCCAGCAGGTTTCGACGCGGTCCTTACGGGAGCTAGCCGGTATGGAAGGCCGAATACCCGCCAAATCCTTGACGGATATTCGGCCTTTTTGAGTCTGGCAATGTGATGGTCGGGACTCGCAGGCGCGTATGCAATCTGTACGACAGGAAGTGACAATGGGCGACAATAGCTCGGTGAAGCAATGGGTCAGCGACATGGCTAAACTCTGCCAGCCGGATAGGGTCGTCTGGTGCGACGGATCCGAAGAGGAGAAGGAGCGCCTGACAGCCGAAGCTCTGGAAGCCGGCGAGGTCCTGGCGCTTAACCAGGAGAAGCTGCCCGGCTGCGTGCTCCACCGCACCGCCGCAAATGACGTGGCGCGCACGGAGCACCTCACATTCATCTGCACGAGAAAAGAAGAAGACGCCGGCCCGACCAATAACTGGATGTCGCCCGACGAGGCGTATTCCAAGCTGGGCGACCTCTTCCGCGGCTCCATGCAGGGGCGGACGATGTACGTCGTGCCCTTCATTATGGGCGTCCCCGGCTCGCCGTTCACGAAAATCGGCATCGAGCTTACCGACAGCATCTACGTCGTGCTGAATATGCGCATAATGACGCGCATGGGCCAGATCGCCCTGGACGAGCTCGGCGCATCCGACGATTTCACCAGGTGCCTGCACTCCAAGCACGAGCTTGACATCGAGCGGCGCTACATCTGCCATTTCCCGGAGGACAACACCATCTGGAGTATCGGCTCGGGATACGGCGGCAACGTGCTCCTCGGCAAGAAGTGCCTGGCCCTGAGGATCGCGAGTTGGATAGGCCGCCAGGAAGGCTGGATGGCCGAGCACATGCTGATTCTCGGCGTCGAAAGCCCGGACGGCGAAATCCATTACATCGCCGGCGCGTTCCCCAGCGCATGCGGGAAAACGAACCTGGCTATGCTCATACCGCCCGAATCCATGCCGGGATGGAAGGTGTGGACGATCGGCGACGACATCGCGTGGATGCGGGTAGGGCCGGACGGGCGGCTCTGGGCGATCAACCCGGAGGCGGGGTTCTTCGGCGTCGTGCCGGGGACGAACTATAAGAGTAACCCGAACGCCATGAAAACCATCCGGCAGGATACGATCTACACGAACGTCCTTCTGCGGCCGGACGGCGCCGTCTGGTGGGAAGGGCATGACGACGACCCGCCCGAGCACGGCACGGATTGGCAGGGACAGCCCTGGACGCCTGCATGCGGCGAGAAGGGCGCGCACCCGAATGCCCGATTTACCGCTCCCGCATCCCAGTGTCCGAGCATCTCGCCGCATTGGGAGAATCCGCAGGGCGTGCCGATCACCGCGATCATCTTCGGCGCGCGCCGGGCAAGGGTGGCTCCGCTGATATACCAGTCCTTCAACTGGCAGCACGGGACGTACATCGGGGCCACGATGGCCTCCGAGACTACCGCAGCCGCCCTCGGCCAGCAGGGAGTCGTGCGGCGCGACCCGATGGCCATGATCCCCTTCTGCGGCTACAACATGGCGGACTATTTCCGGCACTGGCTCGAGATGGGCAGGAAGATGACCAGTCCGCCGAAGATATTCCGCGTGAACTGGTTCCGCCAGGACGAGAACGGGAAGTTCATATGGCCCGGATTCGGCGACAACCTGCGCGTGCTGAAGTGGATCATCGAGCGGTGCAATGGAGGAGGCGGCGCGGTCGAGACGCCCATCGGTTATGCCCCTAGCGCGGGAAGCATAGACCTCTCCGGCCTCAATATCTCGTTCCAGACGATGGAGGAGCTGACGCACGTGGACAAAGACGCCTGGTACGAGGAGCTCGACAGCCAGAACGAGTGGTTCAAGCAGTTCGGCTACTCGCTCCCGATCGAAATCTGGCAGGAGCACGAGGAGCTGGCGGACAGATTGACGAGGTAGCAGACAGTCGTCAGTCGCCAGTGGGCTGCTGCGCGCTCTCCCATTCTCACCATGAAAACCCTTGACATTTTTGCCGGAGTGGTGTTACGATTTCGGGAAAGGTGCTACGTCATGGACAAAGTGCTGCGTTTCGGTGTCTCGATTCCCCAGGAGCTGGTTAAGGCCTTCGACGCGAGGATTCGGAGCAAAGGCTATTCGAACCGATCGGAGGCGATCCGGGACATCATGCGGGATTACCTCGTCGAGGGCGAATGGGAAAGCGGCCAGGGCGAGGTGGTCGGGACCGTCACCATCGTCTACGATCACCACGTTCGAGAGTTGAGCAATGTCCTCACCAACCTGCAGCACGGGTTTCACGACGCGATCCTCTGCACAACCCACATTCACCTGGACGAGCACAATTGCCTGGAGGTAGTAGTAGTAAAAGGAACGAGCGAGCAGGTTCGGGCCATCGCGGACAGGCTGATCAGCACCAGGGGAGTGAAGCATGGCAAGCTGGTATGCACCACGAGCGGCGAACGCCTGAGGTAACTCTTTTTTTGAGGAGGGAGTAACACGAAATTGACAAACGTAACAACCTCTTTGCGCCTGAAGCTCTTCGTTCCAATGGCAGCCGCAGTTGCAACCGCCCTGCTTGGCCTCGCCGCTCCGTGCCCGGCATGCTATTCCGGCCTCATCATCATCCCCACAGCTGACATGGTCGAGCCGGGCAAGTACGCCATCGAGCCGCAGTTCGACGGCTCGCTCGCCGAATCTTCCATTGATACGCGTATTCTGAACTCGCAATTCGGGCTTTCGCCGCGTCTTGAGGCCGGGGTGGATTTCGACTTGAGCGAGGATGCCGATCCGCGCGTCCTGGGAAACTTCAAGTACCTCGCGGCTGCCGGGTCCAAGCGCGCCCCCGCAATTGCCCTGGGTTTATGCAACGCGGGGAGCAATATCCGGAGCAACCCATACGTAGTTGCGACGCATGAATTGGGCTCCCTGCGCGGCCACCTTGGCATCACGCGCATAGAAGGGAGCAGTCGCTGGTTCGCGGGATTGGATCGGGCGGTCACGGATCGCCTGACGCTCATGGCCGATTACACGAACGGCGAGGAGAACCTAGCATCGGTAGGGTTCAACTATCAATTCAAGGACGAGTTTGGCGTAATGGCCGGCGTGTTGTTCCCGAATCCCGGCGACGAGGATGCAGGCTTCAGCTTGCACCTTGTTTTCATGGGTTCCTAGCCGGATCTGGAAAGGATAGGTAGACATGCACATTCCCGATGGCTATCTCGGGCCTCAAACGTATGTGGCGGCGTATGCGGTGGCCGCGCCGTTTTGGGTAATCGCTTCGAGGCGGATAAACAGAACGCTTCGCAGTCGGCAGGTTCCGATGCTGGCGCTGGGCGCAGCCTTCAGCTTCCTCATAATGATGTTCAACGTCCCGATTCCCGGCGGAACCACCGGCCATGCGGTCGGGGCGGTGCTGGTGGCCGTGCTGCTCGGCCCGTGGGCGGCGTGCATGGCGGTATCTGTCGCGCTGATCGTCCAGGCGGTGCTCTTCGGTGACGGGGGGATTACCGCCATCGGCGCGAACTGCCTGAATATGGCGGTGATTATGCCCTTCGTGGGATACGGCGTATACCGGCTTGTATCAGGCCGGTCAGAAGCCACCTCCCGCAGGCGCTGGATAGGGGCGGCGGTCGGCGGATATATCGGCTTGAACGCAGCCGCGCTTGCGACGGCGATCGAGTTCGGCATTCAGCCCATGCTCGCGCACGATGCGGCGGGACATGCGCTGTACGCGCCATACCCGCTCAGCGTCGCGGTGCCCGTGATGGCAGCGGAGCACCTGCTCATTTTCGGATTCGTGGAGGCGATCGTCACCGGCATGGTAGTAGCCTATCTCCAACGGGCGGACGCCTCCCTGCTGGATAGAACTCCGGGGAAGAAGGTGGAGGCATGAAAACGTCAACGAAGCTGTGGATAGGCCTGATCGCGCTCGTCATACTGTCCCCGCTCGGCCTGATCCTCCCGGCGAAGCTCGGCGCCGGCTCCGCCTGGGGCGAATGGAGCGCCGATGAGATTCACAAGATGGCGGGCTGCGTCCCGTCCGGCATGTCCAAAATCTCCGAGATCTGGAAGGCGCCCCTGCCTGACTACGCCTTCCGGGGGCAGGAGGACTCGTCTTTGCCCGCGCTGAGTTTCTCGTATATCGTATCCGGTATACTGGGCGCGGCGGCCGTCGCTACGTTGACTATTTTGATCGGGAGGGTTCTGGCTCGACGTGAGCACTCCGACGCTCCCTGAATGGTATTTCGATTCTGTGCCCGCTCCGGCTAAGGCGCACGCTCGCCGGAGGCCGGGGATATCCGTTCGCCGCGCTCTGGCAATTCTGGCTAAGGCGTTGGCTGTGGAGCTGTCCTCGCCGGCTCAATCGGAATCCTGGCTGTCCCGAGTTGAGCCGCGGGCGAAGGCATTGGGAATCATTGCGCTGATATTCGGCGCATCGCTGCTGAATGACTTGCCACCGCTTATCTTGCTCCTCGCTGGGGCGGTGGCCCTTGCTCTGTCCGGCGGAGTCGGTGCGGGCCGCCTGGCAAGGATATGGCTTGGAGTGCCGCTGCTCAGCCTGGCGATTATGCTGCCTGCGATGACGAACCTGGTGACGCAGGGCTCGACGGTCGCCGTCCTTTATCACATAGGGCCGGGTGCGAAACTGGGGCCGTGGCCCCTGCCCGAGACGATAGCCGTCACCAATAGCGGGCTTGTCGTCGCCGGGCGCTTCCTGCTGCGCACTTTGGACTGCGTGACGCTGGCCCTCGTGTTGATAGCGACCACAGATCACTCGGCGCTGCTGAACGGGCTTCGGCGGCTGGGGATGCCGCGGGCCTTCGGCATGGTGCTCGCCATGACCCAGCGCTATCTCGTCCTGCTATTGCGTGCCGCCGAGGAGATACACCTTGCCAAGCTGAGCCGGACGATCACCGCCGGGACACTCCAGAACGAGCAGCGCTGGGTGGCGGCGGGGATCGGCAGCCTGTTTCGCCGAACCCACAGGCTTATGCAGGAAGTCCACGACGCGATGCTCTCGCGCGGCTACGATGGGGACGTGCGAGTGAAAGGCGCATTACGCCTGCGCTTCTCCGATGGATTCTGGCTGGCGTGTGCGCTTGCCGTCACCGCCGCGCTGATCCTGTCCGACCGGTTGCTGTGATGCATCCGGCGCCGGCAAGGCGGGAAAGTACAAGGCGGGAAAGTATAGGTGGGACCCGATTGAATGAACTGATCTACGAAATCAACGGTGCGGACTACTGGTATCCAGGGAGCTTGCCGGGACTGCGAGGCATCAGCTTCTCGGTTCGGGCGGGGGAGCGCATTGCCGTGCTTGGCGCGAATGCCAGCGGGAAATCCACTCTCCTCCACCTCCTCGACGGCCTGTATTTTCCCGGCCGGGGTGACGTATTCGCCTTCGGGACAAAGCTGACTCAGGAGAGCGTCGAGACACCGCCCTTCTCCCATCAATTCCGCCAGCGGGTGGGCTTTCTGTTCCAAAACTCCGATGCCCAGCTCTTCTGCGCGTCGGTTGAGGAAGAGCTTGCCTTCGGGCCTCTTCAACTTCGGCTGCCGCCGGAGGAAATCAGCATGCGCGTCGAGGATACGCTCAGGCTGTTCGGGATTGGACACATCCGGGGAAGGTCTCCTCAGACTCTGAGCGGCGGGGAAAAGAAGAAAGTGGCTCTCGCCAGCCTGATTGCCTGCGGCCCGAGTGTAATTCTGCTGGACGAGGCCAGCGCCGACCTGGACCCGAGAACCCAACAATGGCTGGTGGAGTTCCTGGATCTGCTGCACCGGTCGCGGATCACGCTCATCAGCGCCAGCCACGATCTCAGCTTCGTGGCCGAGACGGCGGACCGCGCGCTGATTCTATCCGAAGATCACAAGCTGGTCTACGACGGCCCGGCGAGGGATGCGCTTGCCGACCTGGACTTGCTGTTGTCGGTTAACCTGATACACGCCCACCAGCATTCCCATAAGGATGTGGTGCATGTCCATCCTCATCTGCATGAGGCATGGCACAATCACAGGCACGAGCGCTAGGCTGCTCCATCACCTTCCGCCCGATCCCTTCCGCACACCAGCCCAGCGGAAACCATTTGCACAATGAGCACAAATCTTCTATGCCATTGCTGAACCGCTCGGCGGTGAGGGCGAAAAGCTCGCCGGAGGAGATTTTATCCCCTGGAGATAGAGCGAGCCGCGCGAGAACGGCGGTGTCCTTTTCCCGGGTGCGCGTCTCGCTGTCCCCGCCGTCGCGGGCGCATTTGCCTTCCTGAAGGTGGGGACACGCGGAGCAGATGTCGTCGGGGGACGTCGTGACTTCCACTTCCACATCGGGGGAGCTCGCCAGCCTGTCACGGACGAGCCACATATTCGAGACGAATTCGGGGCTGTACCCGAAGCCGCGGAACCCGTGGAGGCAGAGCAGATGGTGGCCGCGGAGGACAACCGAAACATCGGAGTGCTGGAGTATTGGAGTGCTGGAGTATTGGAATGTTGGTGTCCGCTGTTCCATTACTCCACTACTCCATTACTCCATTTTTCGTTTACCGCGCGTCCGCCGAGGACGAGGCCGGCCGCCACTGCCGCTTTCAGGAAATCCACCGCGACGAACGGCACGATGCCGAGCTGCCAGGCGCCCCGGATGCAGGCTTCGACCGGCTCCCCAGCCGCGATTCCCAGCCAGACGCCAAGCCACGATGCCCCAAAGAGGTAAATCCCGGCCATCCCGGCGACTCCAGCAGCCCATGCTGCAAGGCTGGTGCGCCTTTCGAGCCTCTCGAAAACCCATCCGGCGGCAAACGCCCCGGCCACAAACCCAATCAGGTATCCACCGCTTGGACCGATGAAAACAGCCGGGCCGCCGGTCCAGTTCGCAAATACCGGCATTCCCATCGCTCCTATCGCCAGGTACTCAAGCTGGCTGAGCGCTCCCCATCTGCTGCCGAGCGCCAGGCCGGACAGGATGACCCCCAGCACCTGAAGCGTAATAGGAACGGGCGTGAACCACAGCCGGAATGATACCGCGCACATCGCCATCAGCCCGGCAAAGAGCAGCGATCCGAGAAGTTTGACCGCTACATCGGACCGAAGGCGAACCGCCGCTTTTGCGATGCCGGACGGACCCACAGTATATTTCACCGAACTCCTCCTCTGATTGTGATAACAGAACGCCGCACCGGGCCGCGGTATTCCGCGCGGCGCAGGCTTCCACTTCTCCCCACTTGTTTCCACACACGCTGCGCTAAATCCTGCCCGGCCGGTCCCATGCGGCTTCCCATAAGATTGGGTATGTACAAGGTAGCATTGGGATTCTCCGGCACACGGGGAGGCATCAAATGGAGGGAGAGAATAAACCGGCGGAACGGAACGCGCCGCAGGACGAAGGCGAGCCTGAAGCGCCGACCGAGTCCACATATCCACCCAGGACATGGCGCACGTGCTGTCTCGCCCCGCTGATTGCTGTGAGCGCCATTCTCCTGCTCACAATCGCGGCCGGCCTCTTCAGCCCGCAAACGCGTCGGCCCGGCTTCATACGGAATCCGCAGATGCAGGCTCAGGACAAGGAAGCTCGTCAGAGGCGCGAGGCGTTCGTGCAATTTGGCAGGACTTATTTCGCCATAGCCGCGAAGGCGGATAAGTACAACGAGGCGGGCTTCAAGGCGCTGGAGAAGGTGGCGAGAGGGAATGGCTCCCTCAGCGACGTGCATTCCGCCTTCACAAGGGCCGGCCAGGCAAACGCCAGGGCCGCCGAGGAATTCAGATCGGCTGAGATTCCGTCGAACCTCCGCTCGCGGCAGAAACTCCGGCAGTCGCTCGATACCATGTCGAGGGCCTACGATGCCAGAAGGCACGCGTGCGAGACCATAGCAGTGTGGAACGGCGACACGAACGACCGGGCGACCGCCCAAATATACCGCAGCCAGGCGGAGGAGATCAACCGCCTGACCCTGGAGGGACTGCGGTATCTCGGGGCGGCGGCGGACGACAACGGCCTGACGAGGGAGGATGTGGATAAGTTCCTGCCGGCGGCGAGGGCAGAGGCATTCGGCGCCGATGCGATCGGGATGCGGTAGGGATGCTGGATGTTCGGCGCTATTCATACGCCAGCAGCCCGTGCAAATAAATTCGCGGGCAACCAATACACGAAGTCCCCCTGCGGGGACTAAGCTGCCCAGCCGGATCCGACACCATCGGAGCATTAGTCCGGCAGGACTTCGCTCGCACGTAGCCCAGGGTTTCTAACCCTGGGCGTGGCCGGGCAGCGCCCACGGATCCAGCGCCCAGGAATGAATTCCTGGGCTAGACATGAGCGAAACCCTCCGGGTTGCCAATATCCCAGCATTCCCGCAGCATCGGAGCATCCCAGGCCAGCCCCGCCGCGGCTCGGCTGCCTGCGATGAGCTCAGTCGAGGCGGGTTCGCCGAAGTCAGACGGGGGTTTGTGGCATTAGCGTGTGGATTCACCCACACGCGCATTCTGGATGCTGGATATTGGATGTTCGACGTTCTCCCGTACTCCCATACCCCCACACACCCATACTCCCATTCCCCCTTTCCCCCTTTCGCCAATTCCCCCACTCTCCGCGGAGCGCAAACTATAAACCCGAAACCGGAGGATTTCGGCGCCGGCGCCTCTAATTGCTAAATGATAAACCCCAGCCGGGAGTTACGTATGGAATGGATCATCGCGTTTCTGCTTCTGCTGCTTGCCCTGACGGTCAGGCGGACCGAGGATTTCGACCGGCCGTTCCTCTTCGGGACGCAGGCGATTGATGAGGGACGCCTCGACGAGATGCTGGAGCTTCTCAGGGAATATGGGGGCACGCAGTCGCGTGTCGGCGTCTGCTGGCTCGACAACGAAATGGCGCGCGGGCAGGAGTACGACTTCAGCAAGGCGGACGAGGAGGTTCGGCTGCACCTCAAGCACGGCTTCAGCGTGCTGCTGAACCTGGCGACCGTGCCGTATTGGGCGAGCGAGGCTCCACCGGAGGCTCTCAAGATACTAAACGAGCGCGGCCATACGCATCTCGCCGGCACGCTGATAATCAGCCCGAACCACATGGACGGCTACACCCGCTGGGTCGAGGCTGTAGCCGGACGCTTTGGCAAGCACACCAGTTACTATGAGATTTGGAACGAGCCGGACGGCATGGCCGGGCCGATCATCCATTACAGCGACGACGGCAATGTCCAGGATGTCTGGTACGGAGGCGATCCCGCCGCCTTCACCCGTGTGCTGAAAGCCGCCTACACGACGCTTCACAGGTGTCACCCCGGCTGCACCGTAGTGGCGTGCAGCCTGGAGAGCAAGACGGCCTTCCTTCAGGGCATATACGAGGCAGGCGGCAAGGGATACTTCGACGCCGTGTCCATCCATCCATACGGCGAGCCGGGCGAGCCGCTCCTGCGCAGGTGGATCCAGGAAGTCCGCGACCTGATGGTTTCCCAGAGCGACGGCGATAAGGGAATCTGGATCACGGAATACGCCTGGGGCCTTGGCGATAAGCCGGGATTGATGCTGGAGGCAATCCGCTGGGGGCGCGAGAACCAGTATATAACCGCGCTCCACGTCCATCTGGCGAACCACCTGTTCGAGAATTACCAGGCAGGCGCCGATCCGCTAAAGCCGGCGCCCGGCCTGATCGCGTTCAAGCAGGCGACTAAGGAAAAAGGCCCGCGCGAGCGCTGCTCGTACGATTTCGAGGATGGGCTGCCAATCGAATGGCGCTTACCGGCGGATCAAATGGAGACATCGGAATTGGCCTGCGTCTCCGATCCGGTGCACGGCGGAAAGCGCGCTCTCCGAGCAGCCAATCAGGGCAAGTCCGTCAGCGTCATCTGCAACGCCTACGTCAAGGATCGCAACAACACCCTCAGCTTCTGGTTCTACATCCCATCGGCGGATAAGAAGAAAATAAGGCTTGAAGTCACCACGACGCCTGCAACGCCCATCTACGGCGCGGACAAGACCGTCGGTCTATACGCGAATGGAGCGCCGCTCAACCAGTGGGTCAGGCAGGATATCAAGCCGGCCGAGATTGATCCGAACCTGTCCGGCGGCACGTTGATGAACGTCACAATCTCCGCCATTAGCAACATCCCCGGCGTTTCGCTGGCTCTCGACGACTTCAGCATCGTTCCCGGCCCAGGCCCCCTCAAGCCTCGTCCGAAGCCCGTCGGCTCGGTGCAGGGAGTCGTCAGGGATTACCCGGACCGCCCTGTGCCCGGAGCTAAGATCGTGCTCCGGCAGAAGGATGGGCCGAGCATAGATGTGACCTATGTCGAGGACGGCTCCTTCGCACTGGAAGGTCTGGAGCCGGGCGAGTACGGCGTATCTGCGGAGGCTGATGGACATGAGCCGTTCACGACCGCCTTTTCGGTGATCGCCGGCATCGCCGCCAGGCTGCCTGTATACCTGAACCCTACTTTCAACATGCTGAGAAATCCCGGCTTCGAGGGTGGAGATCAGGGCGGTGTCGGCGCATCCTGGGAGACGATCTGCGGCGGGCCCCATCCGGAGATTTACGGCGTGACCGACCTCGCCAGCCATTCGGGCAGGCGCTCCCAGAGAATGAGCTGCGAAGGGTACAACTGCGACCCGGCCGGATGCTTCCACTACGACCCCAAAACCGGCGGGAAGGTGTTCCATCCAGCGCCGGGGGTCGCGCTCCGCGATCAGGCCGTCGCGCAGATCGTCGAAGCCACCATAACGCCGGGCGAGGAATATCAACTTTCCGCCTGGGTGAAAATCCAGAGGCTCATGGCGCATTGGGAGTGGTTCCGGCTGTCCATCCACTGGCTGGACAAGGAAGGCAAACTCATCGGAGAGAGCCGAGAGAGCGACGAGGACAAAGGCAACATTGACCGCCACGACTGGAAGCTGATCGCCGCCCGTGGCGTCGCGCCAAACGGGGCAGCGAAGGCAAAGGTCTGGCTGCATCACCACTTCGAGCACGGAGTTGTGTGGTATGATAATGTATGCTTCGCCGGAGTGAGGGATATCGAGCGGTGAACAGCCGAGAGCGAGTGATACGCGCAATTGAGTTCAAAGGGCCTGACAGGGTGCCGCTGTTCCACGGCGTGCTGCCCGCCGCGCTGCTGGTCCACGGCCGGGCGCTGGCGAACCTCCTCAACGAATTCAAGGACGATTTCGGCGTGAAGTGGAAGGTTCCGAAGATTGAGGAACTCGACGGCACGTACCGAAATGGCGCGTTCACCGACCCCTGGGGCGTGGCCTGGCGGAACGATCGCGACGGGATGCTCGGCATACCTGTCGGACACCCGCTTGCGGACTGGAGCAATTACGAAACCTACCAGCTTCCGCCAAACCCGGATGACGACTGGTATTCCGCGACGCAGAAAAGCATCGAGGAATCCGGCCACCAGCACTATGTGATGCTCGGCGCGCCTAATCTCTTCGAGCGCATGCAGTGGCTGCGCGGCTACGAAAACCTTCTCGCCGACATCGCTTTGGGAGAGCAGGAGGCGTATATCCTCCGCGACCGCCTGGTGGAGCATCACCTGGAGTACTTGCGCAAGGCCGCTGGGATAGACGCCGACGCGTTCCACTTCAGCGACGACTGGGGGACGCAGGTCTCGCTCATAATACATCCGGACACCTGGCGGAAGTTCTACAAGCCCGCATACGCGCGGATGTTCGAGGTCTGCAAGGCCGCCGGAAAACACGTCCACTTCCATACCGACGGCGTCACCTGGGACGTAATGCACGATCTCGTCGAGATAGGCGTCGACGTCCTGAACGTCCAGCACAGCATCATGGATCTGCAGCAGATCGCGAGTGAATTCGGCGGGAAAGCCGCGTTCAGGTCGGACCTCGATCGCCAGCATGTACTGCCGCATGGGACGCGTGAGCAGATTCGCGCCCACGTGAAGAAGGTCTTCGAGGCGCTGGGCAGCTACAACGGCGGCTTGATCGGCCACGGGGAGATCGCGCCGGACGTGCCCTTGGAAAACGTGCGAGCGATGTTCGAAGCCTGGCGCGAATTCGGCGTGTATGCGAAGGAAACCTGACGCCACCCTTGCAGCCATTCCTCCTCTTCTGCTATAATTCAGCCAATGGGAAGAAGGCAACGGGCGTGAAGCGATTGGCGGAGAAACAGCAGCAGGTTCTGGAAATCATTCGCCGTCACCTGGCGAGGAACGGCCAGTCGCCCACGGTGCGCGAAATCGCTCGCGAACTCGGCGTCCGATCCACATGCACCGTCTACAAGCACCTGGTCGCCCTGGAAAAGAAGGGCCTGATCACCAGAGCCAGGTATGGCTACCGATCCATCGAACTTCCCGGTGAATATTCCCCCAGCCGGACGCGGTTCACCGGCGTGCCCCTTGTAGGTCGAGTGGCAGCCGGACAGCCGCTCCTGGCGGCCGAGAACGTCGAGGGATTCCTGCCTATCCCGGCGGACATGGCGCAGGGCGAGGGACTATTCGCCTTGAAGGTTCGCGGCGACAGCATGCGCGACGTCGGCATCTTCAACGGCGACATCATCGTGGCCCGCCAGCAGGCTACCGCGAACGACGGCGATATCGTAGTCGCGCTGCTCGACGACGAGGCGACCGTGAAGAGGTTCTTCAGAGAAGAAGGCCACATCCGACTTCAGCCGGAGAACCCCGAATGCGCTCCCATCCTCACGCAGCAGGTCCAAATCCTCGGGAAAGTCGCGCTCGCGATACGGCAATTCTAGGGATCCAGGGGTCAAGGGGTCCAGGGATCCAGGGGACTCCTACTCCTACTTGTACTCGCGCATCCGCCCGGTCCGAGTTTTGAACCCCAGCCCACGGGGTATCTCATCACCGGCAGCCCGGCGCAGCCGCTACGCACTACGCTCCTGCAGTCTGCGGTCTGCCGTCTGCGGTTTATCCCGTGCGAGAAGGGTATCCCTGCCATGGAAGAAGAGCCCTGTGAGATCGTGGAAATTGCCGAGGGGCCGAGCGTCCCCGCGCCCCCGGAGGAGCAGCCTGCCGAGCGCCATGCGGCTGCCGTCCTGCGGGAGTGCGCCTACGGCATCAAGGTCTGGGTGGAGAAGCCTTATGAAGAAGCACTGGATGCGACCAAGCGCGCGCTGGCCGAAGAGGGCTTCGACGTAGTCACTCAGATTGACGTCCGGCAACTGCTCCATGAGAAGCTCGGCGCCGAGCGCCCGCACTACACAATCCTGGGCGTGCTGAATCTCCAATCGGCCCGGGAGGCGCTGGAACTGGACCGCGACATCGGCCTGCTGCTGCCGTTCAATCTCGTCATTTACGAGCAGACCGGCGGAACCATCGTTGAGGCGATTGATCCCATCGCGCATCTTGCCATCGCCGACAGCGCCGACCTCGAAGACCTCGCCCGCGCGATCAGACAGAAGCTCCAGGACGTGATTGACCACGTCGCCGCCGGCCTGGTGTAGCGCACCCTCCCAACCTCCAGTGTGGGGGTGCGGGAGAGAATCCGCCGCGGCGAACTCGGAATAACATGAATAATCCGGGCTACCGCAGGTCACGGGCGTACCACAGGTTGTTCGCCGAGCTTGTTGGCCTGACAAAGGCCCGTTCCTTCTCCGGCGGCATTGCCACCACGTGTCCGTCGCACATCAGATAGTTGTTTACCAGTTGGCTTTTGCTACGGGCGGGTGGAGGAGGAGGGATGCAAGTGTTGGTTTGTCCCTTGCTGCTGGTGCTGATTGGCCCGGCCGGTTCAACTGCGGGGAAGTGCCATTCGATGGTGAGGGAGTTGTCGGCATGCAGTGTGACACGTTTGATTAGCAAGGATAGTATCGCGCGGCGTTGCTTCCGCGGGAGGTTGTGAAGGCGATCTCGGTATTCGGCAGCAAGACGTCTGACCTCTAAGCCTGCCTGTTTGAGCCTGATCGCCGTTTGCTCTACGGTTTCGATTTCCTCTAATCGGCGCTCCAGTGCTTCGCGTTTCTGCTTCAGGTCTGCAAGTCTGCGCTTAAGCTGCTCGCGGTCCCAGCCTGCTTCCTGACCGTCATAAATGTCCCATGCCTCCGCTTCCTGCCGCGTTATCTTATCGAGTTCCGAGCGAATCTGCTGTGCAGTTTCGGCGTCGGTGTTTTGCTGCTCGTCAAGTTGCCGGTGATATTCGACAAACTTACGCTCAAGTCGGTCAGCATCGTCCATCTCGGCCAATAATGCCTGCCAGACTGCTTCATCCACGGGTTCCATGTACACGTATGGCGACTCTCGAGGGCAGCTACTGCGGTCATACTCGTGGCTGTGACCGCTCCGGCATTTATAGTAGTGGCGTGCCGTGTGGACCTCACGGTGGTGTCTTGCGATCATTGCGAGGCCACACTCGCAGAAGAGAAGACCCTTCAGATCGGCTTCAGGCCATACGCCGTTGGACGGGCCTCTGCGTCCTCCATCGGTGGCCAGCAACCTTCGAGCCCTGTCGAGCGTTTCATCATCAACTAGAACCGGCACGTCTATCGCAACCCAGTCAGAACGGTCTACCGGTTTGCCATCGGCTGTGGTCTTGAAGAAGAAAGCGCGACCAGCATATACTTCACTGGCGAGCATGCGGCGAATCTGCGAACTCCACCAGATTCCTCCAGATCTATTCCTAAGTCCCTGTGCGTTGAGGTATTTCGTCACTGCGAAGGCAGAATAGCCCTGGCTTGTGTACAGATCGAACATCAGTCGGACCACAGGAGCCTCGTCCGGATGCTCAATCAAGCTCGTGTTGGTCTTTCCTTCCGCGTCTTTGTACGTATAGTGTTTGTAGCCGTACGGCGCAACGCCACCGGGCCATCCGCGTCCAGCTAAGGCCTTCATTCTGCGACCGGCCTTCAATCGCCGGTTGCGATCCTGTTGTTCCTTCTCATAGACTGCCGCCAGGATTCGCCTGGTGAGCTTTGCGGTGTCATCATCACCGGTCGGACCGTAGACTGCTCGGAATGTAATGCCTAGTTGTTCCAAACGGCGGAGGTTTAGCTCTACATCTACGAAGTCTCTGCCGAATCTACTCTGATCCCAGACGATGACGGCATCGAAGAGACGTGCGTCTGCATCGGCCAGCAGCGCCTGCATGTCTGGACGGTTGCTGGTCATGCCGCTGTAGCCGCCATCAACATACTCGCGGATTACCTCATGGCCCTCTCGTTCCGCAAGCTTGCGGCAATCGGCGAGCTGTACGTCGAGGCTCTGGTTCTCCAACTGCTTGTCGCAGGATACGCGAGCGTAGATTGCAGCTCTCTTCATCGGTGTCGCTCCTTTCCGCCAGGCGTGATCAGAAACGCCTCAAGGTCGGACTCGCGAATCCGCCAGAGCTTCCCCGCCTTCACACCTGTGAGCTTGCCACTGCGCAGCCAATCTCGCACGGTCTTAGGGCTTACGGCTAAACGCTCTGCAGCCTGGTCCGGGGTCAAAAGTTTAGTGGACTGAGTGTCGTTCATCTTACGCCACCTCCTGTGCGTACAGATCATTTCCAAGCAGGTATTTCACGGTGGATGCGTGCCACTTTCCGCCTTGCTTGGTTGGGGCTCCCTGCCGGGTCAACTCGTCGGCTATTCTCCGCAGGCTCATCCCGGACCGGCGCCACTTCCTGACATCTACAATGACCGCCTGTTCACCGGGGTTCTCGATAAGTATATCACCCTGACGGTTATAGCCATAGGGGATAGGGCCATAAGCTTCCCGGTGGTTCTTCTTGTGCGTCAGGGCATCCACCGTTCTCTCGGCGATCAGGTTGCGCTCCAGCTCGGCAAAGGCGGCCATCACGTTCAGGAAGAAGCGGCCCATGGCGCTCGCCGTATTGAGCGTCTGGCCGCCCATGTCCACCAGGTGAAGGGCTATGCCGCGCCTGTCCCAGGCTTTCGTCTGGTGCAGAGCGTCCTCGGCATCACGGAACAGGCGGTCGAGTTTCAAGGCAACTACGTGGCGGACCTCCTTGCGTGCGATGAGGTCGAGCAACTGCTGGCCGCCGGGCCTGGACACGAGGGTCTTGGATGCGGAGATGCCTTCCTCGCGGATGACCTCCGCTATCTCCAGGCCGGACATGTGGCAGTAGGCTCTGAGTCTTTCCTCCTGCGCCTTGAGCGAGACGCCTTGCCTGGCCTGTTCCTCGGTTGACACTCGGATGTAACATACTGCCTTGTCCATGGGTGCGCACTCCTCGTGGAAGCTCGGTCAAGTATACCTTAGCATACTTTTCCATACTTGTCAATACCGCAAGCTACTTTTTTGCCCTTGACTGTACAAAAAGGGACGGTTTTGTACAGTCTCAAGCATGGAAGCTAGTAAGAATACCTGTTTTTCCACCATACCGTTGCTTGCCGATGCAGCAGGGTATTGACGCTCGTCAATGGTGGGTCTATACTAATAACGGGCCTGCAGTAGTACCGCGGGCTGCGAATAGCAGTTTGAGGTAGTCCCTGCGGGCTCTTTTTGTCTGCATCAGCCCCCGAGAGGGCTGGGAAGGGAAGGAGAAAAAGGTCATGAGAGGAACAAGTGTTGCTAGATTTTCGGTAATATGGGTGCTTGTCGCAGGCACCGTATTGCTCACAACTTGCGGCGGCCAAGCGGCGACACAGTATAGACTGACAGGCCTAGGGACATTCCCAGGCGGCAGTTGGAGCCATGCCTACGGTGTCAACGACGCTGGCCAGGTTGTAGGCGAGAGTGAGTGTTTGTATGAAGGCCCGGAGCCTGGTACGTGCTACAACGTATACGGTTTTGTATGGCAAACTGGTTCGGGCATGCGGGATCTCGGTGACCGCGTATACGTGGATTGCTGGAGCGAAGCCTACTCAATCAACGCCACCGGACAGATCGTGGGCTCCCGGGGGGAGGGGTACGGGGGAAGCGCATTCATGTGGTCGGCAGGAGGCGGTATGCAGGCAATTCCAGGTATGTACTGCGCGTATGACGTGAATGACTCGGGCTTGGCCGCAGGAATCTATCTCGATGACTACAGACAGGCTTGTGTCGGAAATCCGACTGCGGGGGCTGTGAGCTTAGGTGGCATGTGGGGCGTGACCCCGAAATGGAGCGAGGCCTGTTCCATCAACAACGGTGGGCAAGTAGTGGGCACCGCGTATTTCCAAACGGGAAACGATGAGGGCTGCTTCAGCTGGTGGGGTGCGTTCATCTGGGACGCTGCAGCAGGAATGTCGCCCGTGGCCGAGGATGCCTGGGGCTATGGTGTAAACGACTCAGGCCAGGTTGTAGGCATGGTGCTTAATGGAGTCTCTCAATACGAGGCGTTTCTATGGGAGAGTGAGCCGGGTCTAAGGATGCTCGGAACCTTGCAGAATAGGTCTTATAGCGAGGCTCGCGCCATCAACGGCTTGGGGCAGATCGTTGGTACAAGCGGCAATCGTGATCCGCTTACCGGCACAATAAGCGAGCATCGCGCGTTTCTATGGACAGAGTCAGACGGGATGGGCGATCTCAATGAGCTTGTTGACTATTCCGGGGACGGTTGGGTACTGGAATACGCGAGAGACATCAACAACAGCGGGCAGATCGTGGGGTACGGTAAGAATCCTTCTGGCCAAATGGAGGCTTTCTTCCTCACCCCCGTCCCCGAACCCTCCAGCCTCCTTGCCCTGGTCTGCGGCCTGGGCGGGATCGGCGGCATGGTGTGGCGCAGGAGAGTAGTCGGCGCATAGGCTAGATACTACTACGTCAGAAGTGCAGGCAGGGATCACGTCCACTTCCCCGCCAATCCCTCGGTCTGATGGTACACAGTGGGTGAATGCCGTAGAATACGCTTCACATAACCTCCTACTGTACGCCCACGCCAGGCCGGGGGATTCGTCTGCACGGTATTTGGGTGTGTGAGTAGGGGAAAGGGATCGCCGCGTGCCTGGATGTCAGTATATGTCAACTTCGCCCTTCGGTCTGCTCAGGTTCGGGAAGCGCGGTGATGACGGCGGGGGTGTGGGACCCACTGTGAGACATCGAACTTGGCAAAGCTATCAACACGGGAATGTGGTATACTGAGGCGAGGAGGCTGAGGAATCAGCAAGCAAAAGGGCTCCCCAAACCTGATAAGGGAAATCCCGGTTGAAGGCATAACAAGATTACAGACCGAGCCGAAGACGGATTCTTCGGTTGATCAGAATGACGCCACCTGGAACAGGTGCGCAAGATACAGAGGGAGGTAGGCATGGTCAGATCAACACCTAATTGGTATCAAGAGCGTTTCACTTACCTTGTGGTCTGCAGCCTTGTTCTGGTACTGCTGCAGCTACCCGCCGCGACCGAAGAGCAACAGGCGCCCGGGCGGTTGCTCTTCTCCGTGATCGTCGTGGACGAGTTGGTCCCGAAGCCGGTTCCATTGGTCGATTTCCAGATTACCGCCCGATCCGGCCCGCCCGGCGAGCGCCTCCTGCGCACGGACGAGGAGGGCAAGTTCGTCATCGACCTTCCGGCGGGCGAGTACGAGATCATCTCGGCGAAGCCCCTCAAATACAAGGGGCGGTCCATGTCCTGGAGCAGGGTCTTCAAGGTCGAGTCCGGGCAGGACTGCGTGCTCAAGCTCACCGACTCCGACGCTTCCCAGTCGGCTGCGGGAAAGATCAGCGAGGAGGGCCAGGTCTACCGGAACGTAAAGACCGGCGTCGTGACGGTGGAGGCCGACTTCGGCTGCGGCAGTGGGTTCATCGTCGACGAGAGCGGGCTCGTGCTTACCAACTCGCACGTCACCGACAGCACCCGCTGGGCCGCGATACGCTTCAAGAGGGGCGTGCGGATCCCGGCCGTACTGGTGGAGGAGGATAAGGACGCGGATATCGCGGTTCTCAGGTTCAACCCAGAGGCATACAAGGAGTTCGTGGTGATCGGCCTGGTTGATCCTGCGCGAGGACCTGTTGCAGTCGAGGGCGAGAAGGTTCTGGCCATCGGAAGTCCGTTATCGCAGGAGAACATCATCACAACCGGGATAATCTCCAAAGTCGAGGGGGACGTCCTGATGTCCGACGTTAATATTAACCCTGGGAACTCCGGCGGTCCGCTGCTGAACCTTGACGGGCAGGCGGTAGGCCTGACTACATTCGGAGAGGGTGACGCCCGCAGTGGCCCAGGGATCTCTGGCATCGTCTCGATCTCAAAGGCGTTGCCGGTACTCGAAAGGGTTCGGTCGAAGTACAGTAGCCTTCCGCGTCCATCGGCCGAGATGCTGCCAGACGTATCTCCGGTACCGATTCCACTTGATGCGCTTCAAGAGGCCAGGTTGGTGGAGAGGAAGCTGTACAAGCACAAAGGGCCCAGCAAGCTCGATTGCTTCATCACCACCCCCTTTGTGGACGTCTCGCTGGAGGCGGCGCAGGAGAGGGAACTGGCGAAGAGCCGAGCCAGCCGCACGAAAGGCAGGGGTGAAAAGGGCGTCAAGGAGGCCTACCGCTTCACACACATGCGCTTCTACGATCTCACTGATCCGGTCGTGACGATAGTAATGAAGCCTGAGTTGAAGGAAACGGGCAAAAGCAAGTCCGGAGGGTTCTGGGCGGCGGTACTCGGCGGCTTGAGCGGGACGTACGTCCACCACAAGGTGGAGCTGAAGTTCGGCGATGACTTCTACGACATGCAGCTCTACCGGGGTGAGACCCTCGTCCAGCCCGTTAGAAGGTGCCGCGTCCCTGCGGACATCCTCTACAACGACTTCAACGTCAAGGTAGTGGACTCGGCCTACGGTGGGGTGTACAGGTACGACCCGATGGTCTTCGAGCCGAGCCAGAAGCTGACCATACGCACTCGCCGGGAGTCCAACCTGGATAAGTGGGAAACCATAAAGTTCGATAAGAAGACCCAGCAGAAGATTTGGGAGGAGTTTAAGGCATGGCGTGAGAGCACTGAAACGAAGCAATAAGACAACTGGCGCGGGAGGGTAGCTGCAACCAAGTTTTACGTGGACGAGCGCATTAGTGCGCTCTTTTCTGGTAAGGCTGCTGATGCTGCTGTCCGATTCGGTATGTCAATCAGTTCAGTGCGGGACGACCAAAGACTCCACCTCGGAGGCAGAGGCCCAAAACAACACTGTAGAGTGTACCATTTCAGGCGCCGTTGCGATTCTAGCAGCTAGGACGTGGAAATTCATCCGTCCACCTCAGGGGCACTCGCGGCAGAATCGCCTTCTAGGAGCTGCTTCTGTGGGGTTTGCGGGGGTTCTTTCGCCGGTGGGGATTCTGGACCGGCAGGGATATCCCGAACCTTTCGCCAACCGCTATCCATGAAAGGGTATCATACTCCTCGTATTCTCTGCATAGCCGTGAATAGGTGCTCCAGTGCATCCCCTTCGGCTTGTCCGGGAATGGATGCGCTGCACCCGCCTGACCACCTAACCGCGTCTGGATGTTTTGCGCTTTGAGCATCAGCCGCCCGCTATAATCCTCCCGCCGGGTTTGATACGTGAGGTCATAGCAGTGGCGACAGAGGAAATACTTGCCTGCTGAATAGAGCTTGCCGACGCGCCTTCCGCAGACGCGGCCTGCCTTGACGCCGGGGCAGATGAACCAGGGCCGGCGCCCACCGTAGTTGCAGGGTGTCCAGGTGAGGTTGACCGGCTCTTCCACGGATTCCCATTCCCCGCCTGCATATCGCCACCTGTACTCCAATATCAGCCTGTCCTGCTCCGTCCTTGCTTGGATCCACCCGGACGGCTCTCCCCCGTACGTCCAGGAGAGCGTGAAAAACCTGCCGGGCTGCAAGTAACCTTTGCGGTTCAGCCAGTTAATGTCTATGGCTTTCAGGCCGTCTACAGTGTCCTTTTTGCTGTACCTGTAACAGTTTCCAGAGCCTGAGCCGCCCATGGTGGCACCTCACAAGTACGCTAGGTTTCCTAATGATTTCGGCAAAATCCGAGCGATAGAAAAAAGAACGAGCGGGCCGATGCATATCCAGATGATGCGGGGAGTGGGCATAGAGACCGTCCTCCGTTTGGGTTTGTTTCGCAAAATCAATTGTCTCCTGCGAGTTCGACGTTGATCGGCGGAGGGATGGCTTCACCCTGTCTCCGGCGTTGGAGCCGCTCAAGCTGATTGATGGCCCGGTAAAGCTGGCGCTCAATAGAGGTTTCGTACCGGAGCAGCCGGTCCATTGCCTCCGGCTCCGGCAGGCTCAGGCGAGCCTTCTCCGAGGCATCATGCAGAGCCTCGCGCGCCGATGCTGCACGCATGGCGATGCTGAGAGCCTCCTGCTTCTCGTCAAGCAGCTCAAGGACATATCTCTTGCACTCATCTGGGCTCGGGCGTGCGCCACCTACGAACTCCTCCGGGGATTTCTCCGGGCCACCGGACATCACCCAGCAGAAGAATGCGACCGCCTCCCCCCAGTCGTTATCCTCGTCTGAGAACCATTCCAGTAATACTTCCTTGCACGTCTCGCACAGCTCGCCGCCATCCTTCTCGACGTGGTTTCTGACCTCGGCCAGCCTGCCGACAAGCTTCTGCACACCCACCGTCGTTCGTACGAGATGGCGCTCCTTCGGCGACCAAAGCGAACTCATAGCCTCATACCGATTCAAGACGGTATCGAAGGAGAAAGTATCCAGATTCTCCCTAACTTGACCAACTTCAAAGCGCAATGCTCTCCGCAGACGCCAGTAGCAGACGGCGATCTTCTCGACCAGTATTTCCTCCAGTATCCCGGCGGGCTGGAGTTCCTCCTGGAGTGCTTTGAGCACGGCCTGGAAGTCGGCCTTGCGCTCCTTGCCGTCGCCGGTGGGTATGACGACCTCCTTAGACAAGAGGCCGTGTTTGAGAGCGTTCCACCTGACGGACTGTTTGCCCTCCAGGGTCTTGGGGCCGGTGGATCTCAAAGCGTTCTCGCGGTTTGCCTGGATCTTTACGGGTGATGTGTTAGGTTTCATAGAGTACCTCCAGGGTCTTGCATTTGGTCGATGGGAATGTCATCTGCGACTCTGCCGCCGAAGATCTGCTTGATCTCGTGGACTCTGCGCAGGGTGTCGATGTCGCATCCCCGCAGGTTCTCCAGCTCAGAAAGGGTGTAGGTTATCGTGCCATCCCAACGATCGGGGATTTGTGCAGGTTCGTCACGAACGAAGAGCACTATCTGTCCATCAAGGCTTCCGCTCTTCACGGGAACGTATCCCCGCTCTCTGATGAGGTCGAGTGCCTTCTCGGCCTCGGCCCTCCGGAGGAAGGAGAGTATGTCCGGCTTGTGAATCTTCAGCTCGTGGCGCAGACGGTCATTCACAACACCGCAGGGCGCGTCCACCTGGAGTCGGTCGCCATTGGGCGATACCAAAATCCCAAGATCGTCGAATTCTTTGAGCAGCGCGGCAACGTTCACAGCTCGAACACCTCCCGCTCTCCTGCTGTATCCAAACTGACCAAACTGACCACGCCCGCCGGTTCCTGGCCGTTATCAGTGGGATGTGGGCAGTTTTCGCGGTCAGTTTGGATTGCCGGAGTCGGGTTGAACCGACCAGGGAACTGACCATCAAACTGACCGCTTTCACCTTCGGCTACGGCTGCATGGTCAGGTTGGTCAGTTTCCGGAGAGAGTAGAGAGCCAGCTTTCAGGTGGACCACGCTACGTCTACATCCCTCGGCTACACGACGCACCGTGAGCGTGCCCCGGGTCCCTTCCGTTGAAGCGAGCAAATCCTTCTCGCGAAGCCGCTTGTGGAGCGTGCGAGATCCGACGGATATCGTATCTCCACCGTCTCGCGCCATCCGCTGGGCAGCAGCGTAGGCGGCCTCGGGTTCGAGGTACAGATCGTCGCCGTCAAGCCAGCCGACCCGGTCCCCTTGCGGTCGCCAGTCGCTCCGGGCATAGTCGCTGGTTCCGACCGGCGACTCGCGCCATCCCCACGATTCCGGGGTGTCCGGCGGCCCTCCACTCATCGCCGCCACATGCGCCCGGCCGCTCGCAATGGCGGCACGAAGCAACTCGATGAAGCGCCGGGTGGGCTCGGAGGCCGCCTGGTGCTGCGCCTGGCATGACGCGGCCTCACCAAGGGCGCTCCATCCGCGTGCCCGGAGTATCTCGGCTTCCCGGACATCGAGTGCACCAGCTTCCACAGCGAATTGGAGGAACAAGTCGAGCCCGACCATCAGGTTGGCCACAATGTCCGGCGTTCGGCGGTGCAGGTGACTCCGAAACGCCGCATCACGCAGGCGGGCTACGTCTTCCCGAAGGCGGGAGTGGATACCTTCGAATTGGGGAGCCAGCCATCTGACGAATCCGGCAAGCGCCTGAGCGTAGAGGCCGGTTCGCGCGTCGTGCTGGCACTGCGTGAGTGCGGCAAAGTCGAGGGAATCAGGGGAGACCTCCAGTACCAGAAAGCGGGCCCTCAGAGACTGCCCTCGCGGTATATCCTCTCCCGTACTGACAGTGAGCCCCCTTGGAGCTTTCGCGGGTCTGAGAGTAGCATCCGACCGCATCCTTTGCCGACCTAATTGATTCGCCTGTGCCCGAAGAAGGCGATTAGCATCCCGGTGCAACCTGGCAATGTCCGCAGAGCTGCCAGTAGGGCAGAAATCATCCACAACCAGCGCGGCATCCTTCAGCGTGAAGGCCAGGGCCTCCAGCGCATTGCCTGTGCTGGACCACGATCCTGGTAGATGCCGGGCGTCCATTGTTGATCCCCAGTGCTGCTGCACGAGAGCCGCCAGCTCGGTCTTCCCCGCACCTGTGGGGCCGGACAAATGCAGCGAGAGGTCGGCACTTCCCAGAAGGGCCCGCCAGATACAGGCATACAGTGGAACGACGATGACATCCGGGGCAAGCTTCAGCACATCCATGGACGCGAGGATAGCCGCTCGCAACTCATCACCGTCCGGCGGCACAGGCAGGCAATAAGCGCCCAGGAGATCCGGCAGGTTGACCTCAAACCCCTCGGCGATGCCCTTGGGGCCGATGGCGCCTCCAGAATGCAGGTACATCCAGACGCCGTTAACTTTTCTCCAGCCCGTGTGGGTGTAGACGCGGCGTTCACAGATGTCTGTGCTCAGTAGTTGCACGGCAGTCCTTGCATGGTCCCTCAGCCCAAAGCCTGCGTATACTACGGCGTTGGCTCCGAGGTGCTCGACGGGCCAATTCATGGTGCTGAACTGATTTGCGGGTACGGTGAACCGCGTTGCGCGGTTGTTCAGGGCTGCCTCGATTTCGAACAGATGCCGTGTTTCGCTTCCGTCGTCCTCGGAGACATCGGCTACGATTCTGGCGGTGAAGTTTGTCAGACGGACATCCACTGTGCCTTCGCCGGTGCGTTTCTTCCAGACCAGGCCATCGGATGCAGCCTTGTAGGGTACAGGGAATATCTCGTCTTGGTCGTCGGAACAGGTTCTAAGCTCCTGAGTGGCCAGGCTTAGGAGTTCATCAACGGAGTGGCCGGCGGCGAGATAGTCGTCTAGGCCGACCTTTATTCCACCATCACCTGGGGGGAGGTAGATAAGACTCACGCGGGCCGCGCGGCTTTCGAGGAACGCCTTCAGGCGGCTCATGGCCAGGTGGACTTCGCGCTTGATCATGACATCGCTATCAAAGCAAACATAGACCTGGCGACCGTTGAGGGCGATGTGCTCGAAGTCGGAGAGAACTGTCATCCCGCCGAGGTCGTTGGAGCCGCGCCAGTTCCAGACTCCCAGCAACGCGAGGGCACATAAGCCATGACTGATCGCGCAGTCACCTTTCCTCGCCCCCTCCGTAATGACGAGCGGAATGCTGGGATCTTGGAGCTTCTCGCGAATGGATGGGTGGACATCCAGAGCCATGCGAGCGCCTTTGGGAGTCTCGTACTTCGCCGGCTTGCCATTCTTCCCAATCCTTGGTTGATCCGGTCTTAGTTGGTAGCAGACGATCTCGCCTGTCACACCCCAGATCGGGATGAGCAGACCCGGCACACAGCACTGGCGGTCGCTGAAGCCGAGCCGCTTGAGTTCGGCCTTTGTCTCTACGGAGCGATAGCCACGCTCTTGCGCGATCTCAGGCGCTATCGCGGAGTCAGTGATCAGCTTCTGATGCTGTGGAAGCAGGTTCGTGCTCGAAACTCGTGAATCCCGTGTCGTGCTCATGTTCGTTTTCTCCTCGTGCTCGTTCGTGCTTTCCGTGCTCTTTGCGATCGGAATCCGGGCCATCATCCAAGCGGCGAGCACGGTACCGTACCGCCCGGGCGGTAGACGATGGCCCGGAAGTTGTGATATCGGGCTCCAGCATGCGAAACAGGGCAGGCCAGGCGACGGTGTCGGCGGAGGCGTAGACTGAGCGCACCGGGAGGGTGTCATTGCGCTGTAGCCGCCGCTGCTTCGGTGCCGTTCTGGACTGACGGTGCGTCTTATTATCGAGTGACTCAGGTGATTTGCCTGCCGACATATCCCGCTCCAAATGAAAAGCCCCGAGAGGCTGACCCGGCAGGGCTCTCTCAGGGCTTCCGATCCTCCGAAAACTCGGAGGAAGTGTATCATACGACCTGCCGGACCTCTGGCTTCCATAAGCAGGCGTGCAAGAGGGCTTCACATCGTGAGAAAAGGCTTCACAGAGAGGATTTGGGGCAATCTTTTTTTCAGAACTGCCAGATGGTCGGCACGTTTGGACGGTAGGACACCTGCCGTCCGGGGGCAAACGATGCGCGGAAGTGGTCGTGGCAGGCGGGGTGACAATCTGCGAGTTTTCTCAGCGCTGCCTCGATGGCGTGCGAGACACTTGAGCGTGCCTTCTCCAGGTCATGTTCAGAGATACCAACGGAATCCAGTCCCTCATCGGAAAGCTGCTCTCTACTCATTGACGAGTATATTTCGTCTGGCTCGGGAAGCTGTCCGCTATCATGCATCACCAAGTGCAGGGCGAGAAACGATCGATCGGGATTTTGCACCAGGAATGCAAGGTAGCGCATTCCTTTGCAGTCCTTCACAAGGACTTCCTTCCCTCCGTATACGATTCTCCAGTAATCGCCAACCTTACGAATGAGGTTTCCATCCCCCGCCACCTGCTCCATGCTTTCCGCTTGGTGGCCTTGCCGAGCTCCAACATGCTCACTCCTACCGATGATAGCGAGCAAAGAAGTCTGCTCCAGACTGCCATCAACGAACTCTTGAGAGTAAAGCTTGATCTGACTGTCGAGAACTCCGCAAACGGCAGCTGCGTGCCTCTTATGCATTTCGATGAATCCCTGTGCTGCTTCACCAGCATTCGGAAAACACCGCGCTGCCCTGGCAAGCTCCAGGTTATACACGGCACCTATCTCTTGTTCGGACATTTGGTTTAGATCGTTGGCAAATCTGGCATAGTTGACGGCAATGTTGTGATTGTACGGTCTGTCAGGATTGAGAGGACGAGCGCCAGTGAAAACATCCGACACATAGTCATCTTCGGAGTCTTGTGTCTCCATGCCTGCCGCGAGAATCGCGATCCTACGGTCTACGCACTGCCCACAGCGCCCACAGTGCCACTGGTCTCTTGGCTGGAACATAGTGTGAACACATGAGCATGAATGTCGAACAAGATCCCCCGCGCCCTTTTCGCCGATGACCGATACGACCTCCGTTTTGGTCTTGAAGACATACGGGTTGTCTATGCTGAAGTCCGCACTATTGAGGACGAGCCGGTAGAAATCCTGAAGCCTCCTCAACGATTCGGGATGCGTTGACCGGGATGCTCTCGTCCTAAGCGCCTCGTCAGCAAGGGGCCAGTTCAAGCTGACCACCCCGTTCTCGTAGAAGCGCACACCACGTGCCTTGAGTACGGATGCCACGGCTACGCCTAGCGCTGAGAACAGGAATGTACGTGTGCGCTGAGTAGACTCCCGATCGAACCCACTCTTGTTGACCCAGACCGGGACATGCATGAGCGGTACCTCGAACTTCTCTCTGAGGCGCTTAGCCAGCCAGATCTGGCGTTTGTTGGTCTGCACAGCAGGCCGATGGCTTACTAGAACCAGGTTCTTGCGCTCTTTCGCCGTTTCCACCACCCCCGCCAGCGAGTCCAGTCCACCCGAGAACATGATAACCCGATCTACCTCGTAGAAAGGCGTGTCATCAACATCGACCAGTTGGAGGTACCCCTGCACTGCCCGGTCCTTCTCCAGCTTGATGAAGTCGAACGTGATTTCATCACTGGATAGAAATCGGAGCGCCGATGCCAGGCTATCGTGCACATCCTTACGCCCCCAGAAATCCAGGTCACGAACCGGCATCACAAAATGGAAGTCTCGACTCCAGGGCTCGGTAGACTTGTCATCCATCCACGCTAGTTCCCGACTTGCCTCGCAGTCCGCAGTATAGACATAGGTAGCTAGTTCCAGCAGGTCTATAAGCCTGCCTGGGAGGTGCTGCGCAAAAGCATCCGTTACGTTCTCCAACAGCAGATGGGTGTTGGAGCCAGGGTTAAGCGTGTCGAGTTCTATGACTCGCCGACTGCTTCTAAGGGGACTGTCCTGCGGCAGTTCCGCGCCGCTGCAAAGCACGAGCCTAGGCTTCATCATAACTCGGCCCTCTGCTTTGCCAACTCACGGCTAAGCTTCCTCAGTGCTATAGCCATGAAGCGTGTTGAATTACTGGCAGTGATTCCCTCCGTGTACTCCGTCTTGGAGTACCATTGCCCGCAGAAATCCCGAGCAATACGAGCGCTCTGCTCGCAGTGTGCTCGGAGAGCATCGTTGAACCTCGAAACCTCAACGACATTCGTGATTCTGCTGCCGCCAAGCTCTCTTGCAGTGATGCGACTCAGGTAGAAGTTGAGGAACCGTGCCGCGAAGCGACCAAAGAACCTCTGCCCAAGCCTGGAGAATCCCATACGGGTGGACAATCCCCGAATCGCTGACTGGAGTTCCGCGCCACCGCTGCCGAAGAGCGTGACGGAGTTGTCCGCTGCAAGCGACGCAAGGGCTTCTCCAGCCGCCTGCTGTGCCATCTCGCTGATATCAGTGGCTTGGCCGTGTACCGAAACGTAGTCGTCAACGGCAAGCTGCAGTCCCGCCGAGAGGTCAAAAACGGACGCGTCTTTCGTGATGTGGATGCCGGCTTCAGCTAACCTTACCTGCCAGTCGTCCTGCCGTGAAGCCAAGGCTATCTGTGTGAGGAGAAAGAAGGTATGCATGAGGCCAAGATCATCTATTGCCTTCTCCAGCGCAGGACCTGCGGCGTCTAAGGTTAGGGCGGCTATCTCGCCGATATCCTCCCGAGCAAGTCCGCTCCCCTCCAGAAGCCGAGCAACTACCGCATCCCACTTCTGCGTCTTCGGAATCCCATTTAGTCGTTGATGACCCATTCCCCAAATCTCCTTGAGCGACCCTGCAAAACCACTTGAGCATTTCAGCAGTTGGACATCCCTAATCGAGCTGTTAGGATTGTTAAGCATTTGAGCGCTGAAACCTGATGCCCCAATCCTCTAGGCATCTATTAGCTCTGGCACGATCTTCGTGAGGCCCTCCTGCGTAGATTCCTTTGGCAAGGCTTCCTGCCCTAGCTACCGGGATCGACTGCGCACTCATTACGATCAAGCCGCCCAGATAAACTCATGTCGATTTACTAGGCTGAGTTCGACACGATGCCGGCGTCATGTCGATTGTATCAACATGCTCCCTCTAAGTCAGACCAGTGACGGCAATTGGATTCCATTCGGCGGTGTCTGGAGGAACTCTTTCAGTTCGGCGATCACCTCCAGCATCGTCGGCAGGCTTGCCAACATCAGGCCGACTTGCGCTGGGGTGAATATGTCATCAACGGAGTGCGCCGCTGTATTGCGTGCGATTCGCACTGCTTCGGCATAGGGCTGAATAGCCCCCGGCAGCGGTTCCCATATCCTCCACCAATCAGGTCTTGAAGCTCCGTGCGCTTTCCTCAAGCCCAGTTTGACGGATTCGAGTAGTGCCAGTCCGGACTGCCATCTTGTGTAGAAAGACAGGGCTTCGTTATTCAGTTTCTCCCAGTCGGGGTATAGCTTGTCGCCCTTGGATGGCGGAGAAGGGTACTTGCACAGCTCATCCAACAGTCCCGTGCAGACCTCCTCTGAGGCAAGCCCGATCATCACCATGGACGCTCGTAGGCAGCCCATTGCCCAGCATCTCTGGGCCTCCTCAACGAGTGGGACGATGCCTGGGTCGAGCGTTCCGCCGGCAGTAACTTCCCGAACCCGTTCAATCAAGAGACCGGGGGCTGAGAGCGAGATTTCACCGTTCCTGAAGAATGCAAGCCCTCGTGTGGTGAACTGGTATGCTCCATAATGGCTATTGTAATCCAAGTCCTGCCCAAGACGCCCTGGCACAATGAGTCCGAGATGCTGTGCTGTGTAGAACACCTCACGAACGGCGCTTAGGACGACCGGATTACGTGTTGGTGACCTGATGTCAGTGGTAGTAGTGAAGCCTTGGCTGATCAGAAGACCAGCAGTCATATCGTCCAGTGTGTCGCCAGATGTGCCATAGACCCCGAAGGACTGCTTAATATCGCTGGCCTTCGGACTGAGCGCTTGCTGCTGCATTGCATCCCATGCGCATTTCTCTGCTATTTGCTGCTCGTTACCTGGTGTCTCCATTCGATGCTCCTCCTAAAGCCTATACAGCACCGCTGCTCGGCAGTCGATCTCCCGCTCCCACTCCTCACACCGAAGCTATGGGCTATGTTTGCCTCATCCTCTGACGCGTATTTGTGAAGAAGTGAGGGTCCTTTCTGTGCTGAGTCAACAACCAATCGACAAATCCGCGGCTGTATTGAGTGGGTGAGCCAGTAACCGTTCCCTTGTAATAGAACTCTGGACGCTTCTTGACGCCGAATACCCCCACGACGCACCAGATGTCGTACCCATTGATCATCGTAATCCCGCCCAAAGAGCGGTTAACTTCTTCGCATACTTCCTTTTGGCGATAAGGATGCGTCCGGCCCGGGTCCTTGGCCACCTCAACTATATTTGCTCGCTCGCCACCATCCCCGGCAAGAAGCGTGATGTCGCTCTCTTCTCCATCTCTGACCACCGCAAGTCTATATCCGATGCCTATGGAAAACTCGGCTGGTTTCCCCAAGTCATCAAACTCCTGCCTGATCTGGGAACCAAACTCCATTAGATAGCTGGCTGCGTCCTTGCCCAGCCAGCGTCGAAGTAGCGAACTGCTGAGATCAAGCTGGTCGGGGCTCAGGTCGTAAACGAGCGTCATCATACCCAGCGGCACTCGGTCCGACAGCGACACGTCAAACCAGCTGACCAGGCTGTTGTGGTAGTTCAGGACGCATGCCTGGAAGATGCCCACGATATCGCGGGGTATCACGCTGATGACCAGATGTACGCTCTCATCTCGCAGATCGGCGATGCGTTCGAGATTTCGGCGTACCGGGTCTTTATCCTTTGGGAAGACCTTCTTTACGCAATCACGCAGAGCCAACGTGCGAGGGCGCTGGCCCTTGACTTTCGGGTGGAAAATGGACTTCCGACTGCCGGTATCATCGAGTATCTTGGCTTTCAGGAGGAGTTCCCAGGCATTACAGATGAGATAGGCGAAGGTTTCTACACGGTATTTAACCGACAATCGGTTTATGGTTTCGAGTGCCAGGACATAGGCATCTATGCTGCTCTTCAACAGCCTTCCTTTAAGACCCGGATTTCCACGTCTGCCGACCATGACGGCTACCCCCAAGCCTTTTCACAGCCTATACAGCCCCGCCGCACGGGAGTTCATCTCCGCCTCGATCGTCCGAGGCACGTACCCCGGACGTGCGTCCGGAGACTCGCGGTCTCCGACATGTATCCCAGGCATCCGTTCAGCTCGCTACAGGCTGGCAATGCACTGCACAGGTATGCCCATATCTCTAATGACCCGCATGGCTGCTTTCCTCTCGCCTTCCTCCGAAACCAATACATCCCCATCTCGAAGATAGACAAGGTGCAGCAGATCAGCCAGATCGTTTTTCCCCGGCATGAGTTTCCGATCCCAGCAGGTGGAAATGGCGTGTGAGAATGTCCTCATGAATAGAGGCAATGATCTATCATAGCTAGCGGCCACGGCGTCAAGCTCGTCATCCGATGGCTCGCTGATACAGTCCTTGGCGCACTTATAAGCCATTGCTTTCACCACAGCATGCGGGGAAGCAACCCAGTAAGGTAACATAAGGCTGACTATTCGCCCGCAAATCTCGCTTCTCTCTTCTTCCGTAGCTCCAGGCATGTGCTCCTCAACGAAAGCAGCAACCTCATGACGTAGTGAAGGCCTCTGGAGAACTACCTGTAGCCCCTTTGCCATGTCGGCGTCCTCTCGCTCCAATTCTTCGAGAGAGTGCATCAGTTGCCGTTCATTTATCAGCTCAGCAAAATGCTGCCTTGAGCGGCTTTGTCTAACGCAGGCGATAATGGGCCGCAGAATGGATTCATCATCCCACTGGTACTGCAGCTTCTGGAATGCCCGCTTGAGGCGGCTTGTGGGCAAAGACCATGCGATTTCGATCCCTGAATCCAGTACGGCTGCGATGGCCGCCTTACGGTAGTTGAACTGCTTATCGCTCTCCATCAATCCCGTCAATAGCTCGAAGAGTACGAATGCAGATGTCCGACAGTCTCCGATCGCGCCGACCTGCTGCAGTTTTCCGCCAACCTTGCGGATGCTACTGGTCTCTAGGTAATATTTGTTGGCGTGTGACATCTTCCATCCCCGTTTCCCCTGGTTTTGTATTCGGGGCGAGCGTTCTGGGCATTTGCGATACCGCACTCTGCCCGGAATCGAAACCCGATGACCCAGGTCCGAGGCGAATACCTGCGATCATGGCCCTCCGTCTTTCCCTGCCGGCGGTAGGTAAAGCGGCGTCGAGCTGCCGCACTCCATAGGGATGCCTCACGGCCCGTACAGCGCTGCCACTCGCTCGTCGATCTCGCGCTCGACCTTTTCGATCTGCTCGGTCAGGAAGGCGGTTCCCACGCGGGCCTCAGCGAAGAGCTTCAACGGCGCATTTCGGGCGCGCCGGGCGACGCAGGAAGTCTTTCAGTGAATGCTGCCGGGCCATGAATCCATCACCTCACACGTTGGTTGTCACTTCTCCTTGAAGGATCGGCCTTGAAGGCCCTCCTCAAATCCTTGCTTTGTCCATCTTTCGCGAAACTGCTTGGTATAGGGACCCCTCAGCTTCCGACCCATACCGATGTGCCCCAGCACTTCCTCCAGGGAGATGCCTCTTTCGCTCATCGCCGACGCGCCGAGCACCCGGAACACGATTGGATCGGAGGAACAGAGCGCGTGGTCTAGGTGGCCGGACAGCAGATATGCCAGCGATTCCGTCTCACCGGGGTCGAGCTTCTCCAGATACTCCGGGCTGAACCTGCCCTTAAACTCTTTCAGGTCCGATGTCACTACATCCACCACCGCTACCTTCCCGCTGATCTCGTATGGCTTCAGGTCAATACTGTGTTTCTTGCCTCCCGCGTCTTCGTAGTACTCGGCCTCGCCCATCACGGTACGCGCCAGGTACACTTCACAGCGTCCGATCACCTTTTCCCAGATGCCGATCTCGAAGAGACAGATCACCACATTCGCGTCAAGCAGAAGTAACCCAGGTTTCTTCACTCGTCCCGGCCTCCTGCTCAAGGTAGCTCATTGCCTTCTGCCTGCTTATCTCCAGGTACTCCGCGAACCGACCGACCGATATCTCGCCGTGCCTCAACGCCTTTACCGCCAGCGACCTGTATCGCTCCGGCCACTTGGCCGCCGCGCTGTCGTCCCGCTCCCTCTCCTCGAAGATCGGTGACCACTCTTTCGCTTTCTCGATGTCCGCTCTTGTCTGCTCCTCTCCTGCCAAACCGCGATTCCACAGGAAATGCAGACGCCAAAGCAGCGACTCTACCGAGACATCGAACTCTCTAGCTATATCGTAGAGCGCCTCGAACTCCAGCTTGTCGCCGTCCCGTCGGCGCTCCACCGCCGCCGAGACCACCTCCGCCGGCATCAGCAGGTTAGCCGCGAAGCACGTGGCCAGCTTCTCTTCCGACTCACCCGCGACCAAACTCGATTCTTCTTGGGCGGAACGGAAGATCGGCCAGGTGAGCAAATGGAAAAGCTCGTGCGCTAGATCATGGTTCCTTCTCCATCGGACGTTACCGGAGTTCAGTAGAACCGCCGCGCCGAACAATTCACTGTATGTAGAGGCCGCTGTACCGGTTGGTGAGAAATCCCTATGGAATATCTTCACCCCGCACCAGTCCTCCAGCACGCTCAGAAGCTCGAATGCCGGTCTATCCCCAAGCCCCAGTTCTCCTCGCAAGCGTTTCGCCAACTCCGCCGCCTGTTGATAACCAAACCTTTCCGCACTCCCTTTCGCCTCAGGCAGACAAGGTGGCAGTATCTCATCGCACCATATCTCAAGGTTGTGGTATTGCTCGCACAGCCTCAGAAATTGGCTCTCAATCTCGCGTGCATACTCTGCTGGGCGCTCCCGCCACAACACCACCTCTCTTGGAATCGGCTCGTCGCTCAGCAGGAACGCGATGGACCTGTTGTAAGCCGTGGCCAGTGCCTGAAGCTGACTCAACTTTGGCTCGCGCTTCCCGTTCTCGAAGTCCGAAAGCGAAGACTCGTATATCCCGACAACCTCGCGCACCTGCGCCAGTGTCAGCCCGCTTCGATCTCTCGCGTACTTGAGCCTCTCTGGAAGCCCCACTTCATTCGCCTCCTCCTCTCGTATTTCCACGCTCAAGAAGATTATACGTCATGATAGGCCGAAACACAAGTGGTATTTTCGCGGAAATGGAAACCATCGCGGTTGGACCGATGTTTTGTCACGACCGGAGAACCACCACGGGGCTGGGGGAGGAAACTGGATGCCGAGGTAGACATTTCGAGAGTGAAACCGCTGGCCCTCGATCTCTTCCAGAAGCATCTCGAATGCCGCACCGACCGCCGTGACGTCAGTCTTTGCCATTGCAGGTCTTCCTTTCTACCAGTCTTCCGGTAGTGTATGGTTCAGATCGTCCAGCCTCTTCTTGGCAGTTGCCAATTCCTCAGGGGTAAACAGAGACCTGTACTTCCGCATCAGCGCCATTGCCTCGATGCTCATATCCAACCTGCCGAGTTCCCATAGGGTGAATAGACCCTCCGACGGCTTTTCCGACTTCAGGAGGGCTTTGGCCGCATTCACTGCGCCCTGCTCATAAACCATCTGGATGAAGTAGGTGGGTGTGTAATGATGCCTCCTGCTCAGAACTTTGCACCCCTCCAGCGCTTCCTGCTCGAACTCGTCCGCCAATTTCATCTGCCTGCCCCTAGTATATCCCCATCTTTCCAAGCCAGAGAGGGAATCCCAATAAACCGTGCGAGAAGCACAACTAGCATCACTATTCCTATTGCCACAACATAGCCAGTAACCAAGCTACCTGACCGGGTATAAGTCGCCATAGCCCGGTCATTTAAAAATGATTCCCGGTAGACTAGATAGACGCCTGGTGTCGGCAGAATGCAGTTACAGCCGTACAGTTGCCTGAGACATGAGATGGAGATGAAACCTTCAAACTCTCTGCACTCTTTTCTGTGCGTGTGAAATCTACCATGGCAATGCCCTTCTATCACCACTTTAGGTCACGGATTGCCGTGGCTATTGAACCAGCCAGGTCACGGCGATCTTGACGATTCGTTTTCTTTACGTCCCGATAGAGACTGAATGGCAGTTCGATCTGGACTCCATGGCGTTTTAGTTTGTTTATGAAGTTCACCGATGAGTTAGCTGCCAAATTGCCTGTCCCTTCTTCGGCTTTGAAACCCATTTTTGTAAGAGTGTTTGCCAGATCACTAATCTTGACTTTGTTGTGTCCTCCGATCTGTATCACATCATAATCATCAGTGCAACCGTGAATCGAGACGGCGATCTCCGAGTCTGTTAGCAGATTGCCTAGCTGTGGGGGCCATATCTGCTTGCTCTCGATGTGATGCTCATCTTGATTGCCGGTTCCTCCACGCTCGTCTTCGCTATGACCGCTGCAGAAGCAGTAGCAACTCCATCTAAGCTCGTTAGCCAAATGTCCGGCGATCTCTTCGGTTCTGGGTTCAATCTTGCCGCCATGAGGAGCAACGACTATCATGTCGCTATTTCTATTTAGAAAGAGCACTTGAACCAGCTTGGGTGGAGAGCCTTTGTTAATTTTCTCTGCAAACCACTCGGTATCGTTCTTTAGCGGTTCACAGCTGTTCTGGAAGCGGCAATTGTTGTTTGTGCTTTTTTTATATTTTCGCATGTTCGGTGATCCTCCGAGGGCGGACTGTTCAGTATTAAAGCCCATACAGCCCTGCTACGCGGTCGTCTATCTCCCGCTCGATCTTCTCGACCTGCTCGGTCAGGGAGGCGGTTTCCTCGCGGGCCGATTCATCACAACTCCAGCACCTTGGTACACTCTTCTCCGAACTGGCTGATCACGCGGACGGCCACCTTCTGCCCAGGGTGCTTGATGTCTATGGGATGCGACTTGTGGCCGTATACGCGGGCAAAGGCATCATCGTCCAACTCGATCCTGAGGATTTTCTCCGCCTTCTTCTTCGTCCCGGCCATCGCGAGGTTGGAAAGACCTCTCCTCCACTTGTCGAACTCGTCCTTGTCGCCGCCGCAGAAGAAGGCCTGCCGCACGATGAAGTTGCTGCCGTCGTAGTCGTCGTCCACCATCCAGTAGCCGATGTCGGCTACGTTGCGAGGCTTCACCTCGTCCTGGATCGGGTCGTAGATGTCCAAGCCGCAGATTTCCACGACCGCAGTGTCTCCGTCGCGGTGCAGGCGGATGTCCGGCTCGCCGATGGTGACGAACGAGGCGGCCTTCTTGTCCTTCTTCAGGAGCCCCTCCTGCATGAGATCATCGTGCATGCGGTTCTTCGTGACCTGGAAGCTGCCCATGCTGGTAGTAACCTGTTCGCTCTTTATGTCGCTCTCGAAGGAGAACCCCAGGATGATGAGCCAGTCCGCGTCGCCGCGCGCCCGGCATTCCTTGACCGCCTCGTTCACTGCCTGCCTGCTCACGGTGCTGAACTTCGGGCCGATGTGGATGTACGCCTTCCGCTCGCCCTTCGCCGTCTGGTAGAATCCCTCCGCGTGGAGGTAGGCGCTGCTCAGCCGGTCAATGCGCGTGAACACCGCGCGTTCCTCCTTGACGCCGGTCTTCACCCCGGCGGACTTCAGGTGCTCGAAGACGCGCTCCTCGAACTGCTCCAGCTCCTCCGCTTCCGGTATATCCCGGTCCAAGGCCTCGGGCGGCGCGGGCTCGAAGTTCTGAAGCGTCTCCACGGTGAACGGCCCGGCGACGCGCAACTTCTTGCCGTCAACCTCCGGCTGGTCGTACAGCGTCTCTTCCTCCGGCGGCTCGTCGTTCGCCAGCGACTTCAGCGTGATGTGCGGGACCTTCTTGTAGACGAACCCCTGGCGGATGTCCTTCCCTTCCTCGTCATAGAGCTTGTAGTACGGGAAGGTGGCTGTCATCAGGCGCGTCTTCGCAATGTTCAGGGCGATGCGGGAGGTGTCTATCGTTATCCAGCGCCGGCCCCACTGCTCGGCTACGTAAGCCGTCGTCCCGCTCCCGCAAGTGGGGTCGAGCACCAGGTCACCGGGGTCGGTGGTCATGAGGATGCAGCGCTTGATGGCTTCGCCTGCGGTCTGAACCACATACAGTTTCTCCCCTGTGAATCCCCGTTCACCAAGACCGACCCAGAGATTCGACATGGGCACCACCGGAAAGTCCTCCAAATAACGCTTGTATTCAATCCGGTTGCCTATTGCGAGAACCCTGTTCGCTTCCACAAGTCGCTTCAGGCCAGCATGGGTGGTCTTCCAATGGGAGTTATGTGGCGGCCGGTACAGCGTTCCTTCGAACTCAAACGGCTCCGCGCCCGACTGAGTGACCCCTGTCGACATCAACGGCGTGCCATCAAACACACGCATGTGTGGTGGAATGGAAGAGGGATCCTCAAGTTCGCCCTTTGACATAGTTCGCCATGTACCCGCCTGCGCATCCTCAACAAAAACATAGCCAGTCGCGCCCTGTCCACCTGGAGTCTTGAACTCGAATATCTGGCGGTACTTCACGGCATCTCTAGCCTGCGCGTACCAGATGAGATAATCGCTGACCGTGCCCAAGAGCACAGAGCTGGTTCCCCCCGTCTTGGTGAAAGTTATGAGACTCACAAAGTTCTCGCTTCCGAAGACTTCGTCCATCATGCACCGAACGAGATGCACGTTTTCGTCGGAAATCTGCACGAAGCACGAGCCGCTTTCGGTAAGGAGGTCCCTGGCGACTAGGAGGCGGTCGCGGAGGTAGCTGAGGTAGGAGTGGATTCCCAGCTCCCAGGTATCCCGGTACGCCTTGATTTGCTCCGGCTCGCCGGAAAGGTCCTCGTCGCTGCCGTCCTTCACGTTACGGTCGTTCAAGCGCATCTGCCAGTTGGAGCCGTACTTGACGCCGTAGGGCGGGTCTATGTAGATGCACTGCACCTTCCCGGCCATCCCCTCGCGCTCCAGGAGGGAGGCCATCACGAGCAGGCTGTCTCCCTGGATGAGGCGGTTCTGCCAGCCGTTATGGTGGGAGTAGTACGAGCCGACCTTCTCCAGCTCGTCCATCTCCATTACGTTCCCGAACATCTCGGCCATGTCGAGCTGGGAGGACGGAACCTCCTTCACGCGGTAAAGCCGGTCTATGAGCGTCTCCGGGGCGGTGTGCTCGTGGCGGTAGAGGGAACGGATGTCCACCTGCAGCAGATCATCGCGGTCGTCATCGCCGTACTTGTTCATCCAGAAAAGCTCCGGGTCCCGGCCGCGGTGGACTATGGGGTTCTTCGGGTACTGAGCGGCGGCCTTGCCGGACTGAACGGCGGGGCTGGCTGCCTCGGCTCCGGCTTCCTCCGAGGAGGGAATGAGGACGCGTTTCTCCTTCTTGTGCTTGATGGATTCTATGCCCATGGGTTAACCCTCCATGACGACTGCGAGAATCTGATTCTTGATATCCCGTATATCGGCGGCGATCTCGATGAAGCGCCACTCGTCGAAGCCGTGCTTCTCACGCACGGTGTTCACTGCCGGCAGCCAGCGGTTCCGTACATACCACCGCTTCTCCGCCTTGTCCTGGTTCATGCCGGTGATTTCGATAATCAGGTTGATCGTTTGCCCCTCCGGCGTCCGGCACCGTGCGATGAAGTCGGGGTAGTAAAGCCGGTCTTCGCCGTTCTTGTCAACGTAAGGTACTACAAAGCCCAGGTAGGCATTCTTCACATAGCTGATCACTGCCTTGTCCATGTCGCCATCGTCCAGTGATTTTGCCGCGATCTGCTCCCAGCTCTCGGTATCGGCCACTACGTAGTTCACGTGGCTCTTCCGGGTGGGGTAGACTTCGCGTGTAGTATAACCGTGGACGTAGCACGTGCTGCCGGAGGGATTGTAGTAGTTCAGTACCGGCAGTATTACGTCCGTTCCCGCCCCGGCGCTCATGATTCCGCGCATAATATGGCTGCATATGCGCTCCGGCTGCTCGAAGTAAAGCAGCCGCCGGTAAGCGCCGCCGGTATACGCGATGACCTTCACGCATGATGAGTACCAGTCCTCCACGATCTTCCTGATCTGTGCAAAGCGATGGAACTGGGGTTTGCCGTCGTCATCTCGGTAGTACTGGGCGAGAAGCTCTTTTGTGATGAAGTACACCAATTGCTGGTCGCGGAGCATGGCGATACGCTCCCGCACGGTGAGCGTCTCCGTCTCCGGGGAGAAGGCACTTGCCATGATCGTATCCACCGGGAATCTGGAGCCGTCTATCTCGAAGGGCTCCATGCTGCTGAAGTCGGCGGTCAGCGGCCCGTCCCTGTGCTCCACCCGGTAGCCGACGACCTGGGGGAAGGTGATCTCGTAGTTCTCCTCGCGTTCCGGCATGGCGTAGACTCGCTTCTGCTCGACCGGCGGTGGAGTAACGGTGGTGCCGCTTTTGAAGGACTTAAACGGTACGCCGATGATATGCGCGTACTCCGGCGGGTACTTCCACGTCACGATCCTGCGCTTGTCTTTGATAGGGTCTTGGACCGCATTGCCATCCTTATCATAGCCCTGCAGGTAGTACTTCGTGCGCCGAAGGGCGCGGCCTGCCACCTGCTCGCAAAGAAGCTGTGAGCCGAAAGCCCGAAGGCCCATGATGTGCGTCACGGTGTTCGCATCCCAACCCTCCGTGAGCATGGAGACGGAGACCACGCATCGGATATGCGCGCCCATCATCCCGGTCTTGCCGACGGTATTGACCACCTCGCGAAGAATCTCTGCGTCTGTGATATCCTCCACAGAGCCCTGGCCGTGTAGACGGGCATAATCGCGCTTGAAGAGCTCTATCTCACGGGCGAATACCCTCTTGAAGTCCTCGTTTATCTGGTTGGATTCCTCCAGGGCGTCGCTGTCGATGAGGAGAGTCGGCGGCTTCGGCACGGGCTGCCGGGTGACCGGATCGTAGTTCGTGAGAAGGTCGAAGAGTCCCGGCACGACCTGGGCTTCTCCGTCCTGGTTGGTCCACTCGTAACCGGCGAGATGCTTGTAGACCTCTTTGGATACGGAGCAGTTGTTGCACACGACGATGAAGACCGGAGGGTGATCGAAGAGGGCGCCGCTCTTGTCGTAGGCTTCCTTGTAGTGTTTGTAGAACATCTCCAGCGCAAGACGGACCAGTGCGGGTAGGTTCGGGGGCTTCTCTGTCTCCTGCCGGCCCGCCTTCTTCGCCTCCGCCTTCTTCGTTCGCCGCCCTTTGCGGGGCAGGTCGATCTTCACGTGCTCGTAAATATTCCTGAGCACGGGCATAGAAAGCTCCTGCGTGGTATCGCTCTCCGGCAGGAATGGAATCTTTACGAGGCCGGATTCTATAGCCTCGATGAGGCCGAAGTCCGAAACCGCCCAGGGGAAAAGGCTGTACGGTTCAAAGCCTGATCCGGTCAGATAGTATGGAGTGGCGCTGAGATCATACATGGTGTTGGTCTTGAAGCGCTTGGCGGTCTCAACAAGGCCGGTAAACCACACGGCGGCTCGTGCGTTCTCCTCTCTCGTATTCTCGCCTTCCACAGCCGCTCCTGGACCTTTCGGCAGGTAGCAATGGTGGGCCTCGTCGTTGATGACAAGCAGCCGGCTGTTGGCCTTAAAGCTGCCGAGTACCCTCTTCACTACCTGGCCGAAATCTTCTCGCGCCTCTTGTTTCCTGCCGCCTGCATCCAGCTTGCCGTCGAACGGACTACGCTTGTTACCCTGAAGCGTCCGCGGCTCGAAGCTGTGGTAGTTCGTAATCACGATCCGCGCGTTAAGGTTCGAGAGCGCCGACTCGCGATTCCGGGGCGCGAGCCACCTGGCGTGGTAGTAATCCTGGGTCTCCGGGTCGTGCGACTCGTTGGGCAAGAGCACGCCCAGGCGGTCGCGGATTGTGATGCCTGGCGTTATCACGAGGAAGTAGTCGGCGAAGCGTGTGTCCTGGCGATACTCTAGGCGGTTGAAGTAGTGGTAGAGTATCAGCGCAGCCATGACAACCGTCTTGCCTGTACCGGTGGCCATCTTGAACCCTATACGGGGCAGGATACTATTCGAACCTCCGTGGGACATGTGCTCAGCACGTGAGTCTTGCAGAACTGACAGCACGTGTTGGCCGACATTCGACCGTGGGGCGACCTCGTTCAGCCAGATTGCAGTTTCAATGGCTTCTCGTTGTGCGAAGAAAAGCTGCAGCTCAGCATGACGGTCAGCGTTGTTGAACCAGAAATCCAGCAGTTCCTTTGTGACGCGAGTAACGGTGCCTGACGGATAACCGGCCTTGCGCCACTCGCCGACCTCTTTGCGGAGCAAGTTGATTAGGTGGGAGCCGTACTCCGCCACGCGTTCGTTCACTTCCCACATGGTCTTCTGCGGCCCCTGCCGCACAGGGATGACCTGCGGGTCAGGCGTGAATATGCGTCGCCCCTCTACGACAGTTGAGTAATCGAGTTCGCCGTTGTCATCGGTGGCGTAGTGGCGCTTTGGCTCTTCGTACGGGTTATTGAGGATCGGATTATCGGTGCTCAAGGTCTGCCACCTCGTCACGTGCAGATTCCCCGCCTATGGCTGGGAGTTACCGGAAACATGCCTTCACCGTAATGGTATTGCTATCTTACCCCAACTGATGGTAATAGGTCAAGACAGTGGCGATTCAGGGTAAAGGAGGAGTTGAGATTACCAGATGAGACAATGCGCTGGCCTATGATAGGCTTGTCTGGCCAACAACCATTCCTATGTCTACACAGTAGAAATACCAGTTTTTGCTCTGAAACCATTGACAAGCTGTTGCATTCGCGGTACAATCCCATACGTTAGGGGGAGGCGAGTTCACATTTTCATGACGAATCTACTACTCGCGCAACATTACCATCTAAACACCCTCATGTTTCTTGCCGATATGTAAATGGGTAAATCGTCCAAAACCGGGAACCCGCCTCACCAATGGCCGATGCGCCTAAAGGATAAGGATGGCCGTAACGTCGTCCTTACCGAAGCAGGATGGAAACACATCGTCGCTGAACACCCGGAGATGGAAGGTTGGTTGGAGTGGGTCAAGATAGCTTTAGCTAACCCACACCTGATATTTAGATCCACGCAGGACAATATGTGCGTGATGTACTACCACTTCCTGCCGAAGGCAAAACTATACGTCATGGTCGTCACTGATTGGTCTGATGATCCAGCGAGAATCTTGACCGCGTTCCCAGCGAGAGTACCAAAGAAAGGTGAAAGAATCTATGTCCGCAAACCTGATCCTCTCGTATGATCCAGAGGCTGACGTGCTGGAGGTTAGAAGCGAGGCCCCATGCCCGTCTTATGGAGAGGAGATCGAGGATGGTGTGTTCGCGATCCGTTGTATGGAGGATGATAGACCGATTGGCTATACTGTCATCGGGTTTGCGAAGCGCCAGGCTGAGCGCGGCATGGCTTTGCCGATGAACTGCTTTATTCCAGCAGAAGCACTAAAGCAACACGCCCCCGCTCCCAACCTGCGAGGCATCTAGTCTTGGGCAAGCATCGGCTTTCAGAATATGGAGACGCACGACGTGGTACACGCGTTGACTTAGGCGCTAGCCTGGCAATGAAAGAGCGTAGCACTTATGAATCGGTAAATGTTAAAGCTCCTGTGCCAGGGCTTGTCCGCGTTCTGCCAGTGGACCTGGGCGATGGAGTAAAATCCCCTGACGCATGTCCAGTTCCCACACCGATAGACGTATCCCTCGCCGAGCGGATTCCCGCTGTTAGCAGGCATCCCCTCGTACAGCAGGATGGTTGACGACGGCGCCTTAATTCTGCTCTGCCGAATCCCTATCAGGTAGTTTAGGCACTGTGGATACTGGATATCCGGCGGCTCTCTGAGGAAAGAGTTCATCCCGTAAGTGCGCGGCGACCATTGTGTCCGGAATTCCCCTGCGTAGGACGGGCAGCAGTATACGCTCTTCGCACCTAGATGCTGGCACTCCAAGTAGGGATCAATCCCGCGTCTGCCTTCTTGCGACCAGCATGTCAGGTCGTCCGACTGGCCCCCGGGAGACGGCAACGTGTCATCCCAGTCGCACGCGTACAACTGAAACGCTGCATAGATCTGCCTCAGGTTCGACTGGCACACGGCCTTGCGCGCCGCCGCACGTGAGGAGACGAAGACGGGGAATAGCATGCTGGCGAGAATCGCGATGATGCAGATGACTACCAGAACTTCAATCAGCGTGAAACCGCTGACTACTTGGGCTTTACTGCGAACTGCCGCCACGGGTGCTCCCCCTGCCGTGTGATAGTGCGCCGCTGCATGACTTCTGTAGAAAATGTGCAGGCAATTGTAACAAGCGGTTGGTCTCCTTGTAAACGATAGTCCAGTGAAATGTTTGTGAACAATTTGCGACACTGGCACAGAGATAACAAAAAGGCCGGGGCAATCCCGGCCTTTCCCGCGTCAACCTTGTAATGATTATCACTTCTTGCGCACGTCATCCCACTCGCTGTATCCGGGACCGCACGCGTCCATCAGCCTGCCCTCCTTAAGCGCACGCCTGGCAAGCACGGCCAATTCTTGCATGGTGACCGCTTTATACTCCGGCCCGAGCAACTCCTGAACCCTTACGAAGTCCGACGGGCAGTATCCGCCCTGCGCGGCGGGATTATCAACATCCGGGACAAGATGTGTCGTGCTGAAGGACGGCTTCGGCCGCTTCTCGCAGTGTTCCTTTATCGCGTTGGCCAGGTCTTCCGCGGTTCCACGGGCGTTGAAATAATTCAGCTTGGAGTTTCCGCGCATGAAGACGACCGCCGAGCCGCCGTTGACCGCCGTCACGCCGTATGGCCCGCACGGCATGGCGAACGATTCCAACCCGGAGACCTCGGCGTACCTATCGTATACGGGGCCGCTGAAGTGCATCCAGGCATCGGTATCGTGCATGTCCGCCCTGGCGAAATATTCCCTCACCTGCTCGAAGTATGCCTGCGGGTCAGGCATCAGATTCGGATACACGTAGCCCGCGCCGGATGCTCCTCCCATGAAGTAGTCGCTTTCAGTCGCCGTATCCCAGTAGTATTCGAGCAGAGCCGGGAAGAACTTCAGGCAGATCGGGTTCGCGCCCCAGTTGATCGGCGCCTTGCCCCGGTTCGGGTCGAACCATGCCCCGCCCTGGATTGCAACGTGCATCTTGGGCGAATCACCCTCGGATGTGTTGAAAGTGATGTAGTGCTTGTCTTCCAGGACGAAGCTCGATGGATCCCTGCGCGCCTTCTGCGTCCAGTCCGTCCGGCGGCAGGGTATCCTGGCGAAATAGCTCAGGTTCGGCGCCTCGGAGCACATGATGAAGTTGTTGTGGTGAGAAATCAACCGGCAGTAGTCCTCTTCCGGTTCGCCCCAGCCGAATATCGGCGCATTCGGGCCTATCTTGCTGTGCACCTGATGGGCCAGGCGCTGTTCTTCCTGCCAATCGCCCTCCCCTTCGCGCCGCTTGCCGTGTCGGAGCGAGTAGATGAAGCCTCTCTCGCCGACAACGTAATCAATGCTGTCCACCGCGCATCCCGACCAGCAGTGCTCGACACTGTAGGCGATGTCCGTGTTGGTCCTCTCGATCAGGTTGTCAACGGCCCATCTCGCGGCTTCCATTTCCCCATTCCATCGGCCGCGCAAATCCTCGACAATCGGCAAGTCGCCGTATCGCCCGATGCACTCCGGGGCGATGGGCAGCAAATCGCGGATGCCGGCCAACGCCGCCGCAATCCACTTCGTCTGGTTGAGCCTGGGATCCCAGACGACGCAGCCTTTTATCCTGCCGCGGAGCTTCTCGACCAACTGCGGCAGATTCTCGATCTGCGTGAACTCGACGCCTTTGGCCTCCCGAAACCATTCGATCCATTTCTCGTCGGCTTCAGGCCAGTTCCAGAACCGCGATCTGCAGAACACATTCGGCGCATCGCGATTGACGATGCCCTGGAAGCTGATGGCGGAGACCTTCTCCTCCACGCCCATCGCGTAAACATCCAGGATGTACGACTTGATGCTCATAAACGCTCCTTCGCTTAACCCGTGCGGTTGAAACCACGGTCCACCTTCGCCAACTCGTGCTACGTAGCGATACTTCGCAGAGTAGTAGGCTTCGGCGGATTGCCCGCGAATTTATTCGCAGGGGCCAAGGGAACCTCGTCAAAGCTCCCTATCCGCCAGGGATTCGATGTATCTCTCGGCTGAGACGGCCGCGATGGCGCCGTCCGCAGCTGCCGTCACCATCTGGCGGAGGCTCTTCCGCCGGCAGTCGCCAGCCGCAAAGACTCCCGGCACGTTCGTCCGCATATCCTCATCCGTTATGATGCAGCCAGCCGGGTCGAGGGTAACTTGGCCTCGCAGAAACCGCGTGTTCGGATCGGTTCCTACCAGCACAAACACACCCTCAGCCGGGAGCACGCGCCGCGAGCCGTTCCTGACATCCTCAAGCGCGAGGCCCTTCACTTTGTCATCGCCCTCGACGCTCGTGACGACCGAGTTCCAAGCAATCTCGATTTTGGGGTTCTTGAACGCCCGCTCCTGGAGGATTTTCGCCGCCCGAAGCGCGTCCCTCCGGTGGATGATCGTGACCTTGCTCGCAAAACGGGTGAGGAAGACCGCGTCCTGAATCGCCGTGTTGCCGCCGCCGACGACTGCTATCTCCCTGTCGCGGAAGAACGCTCCGTCGCATGTGGCGCAATAAGAGACGCCCTTTCCGATCAGCCGGTCTTCACCGGGCACACCCAGCTTTCTGGGAGTAGCCCCGACCGCCAAGATCACAGTCAGCGCCCGAAGCTCCCCATCAGCGGTGAGCACAACCTTCTCCCGCCCGGATAAATCCACCGAGGCACAGTCCATTGATAGAATCTCGAGGCCGAGGTTCCTGGCCTGCTGCTCCATCGCGGCGCTGAGTTCAGATCCGCCGATCCCGGCCGGAAATCCCGGGTAGTTCTCGACGAAGTTGGCGACCACCATCTGCCCGCCGGGCATGAACCTTTCGACGAGGATCGCCTTCAGGCGCGAGCGCACGGTGTATATGCCTGCAGACAGGCCGGCAGGCCCGCCGCCGATGATTATCGTATCGTAGGTTTTCAACGCCAACTCCCTCGCCTCCCGCCAAAAGACATGGTGAATTGGAAAACGCCCAACGTCCAACGGCTAGCATCCAGTATCCAGTATCAAGCATCCAGTATCCAGTATCCAGTATCAAGTATCACCCATCGCCCCAGCGCTCCGTGCAGCACCGCCGCATTATACCATAACTCAACGCTACCGGGTACAACGCGGATGCCGTTAGAATTGGGAGTACATCTGCACGCGGGTGAGAGCGCTTCTCAGCCAGGATTTTTTGCTGCTATCCCCTGAGAAGAACGGGGATGGAGCGCCAAGCCCCATCCCCGTATGCGAAAACTGTCTGTGCCCGGAATATCTAACTCGCTATATCCAACAACGCCTGCGCGAGCGGCTTGCGGAACACCTGTCGCGCAATCTCTTCCATCAGGTTGCGACCGATCTGATCCCTTGATAGTACAGGGGTGTAGTAGAACGCGTCCGTTCTCCTCGATCCAGATCGCTCCTGGAGTAGAACCCCTTTCCTTGCAAGCTTCGACATGGTTAACATGATGGTGGAATAGGAAAGCTCTCTTCGTGGATACATAATTTTGAAAACCCTGGCGGCGGTTACCGGCGGCTCAAGGTCCCATATAATATCCATAATCTGCGCCTCAAGCTCTCCGAGCGAGTGTCCCCCAAGGCCTTTCCGGATGCCTACGTAGTCTCTTACACCAGTATCGCTATTCATGGTTCCCCTCCCTTCTTGCTAAAGAAGGATGCCATAGAGTGCCCAGTAAGGCCATTATAGTAGGCTACAGCTGGCTTGTCAAGATAGTCTAACAAAATAAATTACAGAGTGGCAGCGTTTGTAGCCTAATGCTTGATGAGTAGAGGCTAATAGCAGAGCATACGTGGGTATCAATGTTTTGCGCTTCTGTCCTGTGGGCACTCTATGGATTTCAGCTTCTCGACGGCTTCTTCAACTGTATCCGTCCGAATAATCAACTCCCCAAGACGCAATAAGTTGAAGACGCGCTCGACCGGCGCTGTCAGGCTCACCAGGGCGATGTTACCCGCCTTTTGCACAACCTTGTTCCTGGCCTCCAAGAGCACCCTAAATCCTGAACTATCGATGTAGGTCACATCCCGAAGATCAAACACCATCTTGTAATGTCCCGTGCTGATCAGGCTGTCCACGGCTTTCTGGAGCTTGCGGCTGGTGATCAGATCGCATTCGCCACGCCCTTCAATTATCGGAATATGGTCCTGGTATCTGATATCCACGTCGAGCCTCGAAACCCGCCACGCCTCTGCCACACCGCTCGCCTCCCTGGGAGAATCTAATAATCGTATACCCACAATTATTGAAAATCACCCGGCACTCCCTGGCAAAGTCAGACGCTCCCCGCCTGCCGATGCCTACCGCCCTGCCAGGGAAAACCAGGAGACCGACACAAGATACGGTGTGGAAGCAAACGCTTACTCGATGCGGCCAAAGCTCCAAGCTCGCAGCGCGTATTGCTCCGGCGCAAATCGCTGCCTGTAGCGCAGTATCTGGAGCAAGCTCGAACTGTCCTTGCCGCCGGAGAGGGCTACTGCGATCCGATCGCCGTCCTGAATCATATCGAATTCGCGGACCGCCTTGTTGACCTTTTTGAGGAGAAAGTGCGCGAGGCGGTCGGCGCGTGCTTCATCATCGGCCATGGCGCCATATTGTAGCAGACAATGAATGAGCAGCCCCAAGTCTAACTGGAACCCAGCGAAAATCGAGAGGGCTGTCCCAGCCGGTCGGAGCTTCCCACGAACTTGCCGTCCACATAAACGCTCAGGCCCTTTCGCAGCTTGAGCGCGGTCGGCGCTTTTCCATCCCACCAGGTGATGCGCAGGAGATGTCCCTTATACGGGAGGCTATCCAGATCGAAGTATGAAAGTCCGATGTCTATCGGGTCGAGGATGATCTCGCCGCCGGAGGCGGGTTGCAGTCCGGCAGCATACGTCACGACAAGGTCCAGCCATGAGGAATGGAAGTAATCCTCTTCCTGGCTGATCCAGCCGCCGGTAAGCGGGTTGTAGTGCTCCACCACATTCGGCTGGCGGATATCCCTATCCCGAAACATCAGCAGCGTATATTTTCTGAAGAGGTCTGCAAAGAGGCTGTCCAGGTTGTGTCCTGATAATCGCGATGCGTTTCCGAGGGCCATCGCGGCAGTCGAATTCGTGAAAGGCCATGTGGGTCCGTTCCATACCGCGCCGTGAGGCCCCTTGATATGTTGACCGCGCCAGGTAGAGTCGGGAGCGAAAACAGCGCAATCCATGGAAACCGAGGGCACGGGCCAGCCGACCCGGAATTCCGCGGGGTTCTTCAGGTGATCGAAAATGCACAGATGCTCCCGGCCCGCGATGCCGGCGAAGAACGGATCGAAGCCGACGACGTTCTTGACCATCGCCTTCTCGTCGTCCGGCCCCAGGTCGTAGAAAAAGCGGGTCTCGGCATCCCACATCTTCTCCAGGACGGCTTTCCGAATGCGATCCGCGAGCTCCGCGAACCGCCGGCTCTTTTCCTGGCTGCCAAGCTCCTTCTGTATATCCGAGACGGCGGAGGCATCCAGATAGAGATAGGACGCAACATCCACCCTCTCCAGCGGCGTGATTCTATCGTCACTAGGTCTTTTGGGAAAGCCTCCGAACCAGAACCAGCTCGGCTGATACTCCTTTCCCGTGCAGTGCTGGTCATCTAAATGTGGCAGGAAGTCACCATCCGGATCGAACAGCTCGAACCAGGCGCGAACGCTATCTTCCAGAGCGGGGGCGACTTCCTTAAGCCAGGATTCGTCCGGGTGCGCCAGGTAGAGGTTCCACGCCGCCCATGCAATAAAAATGGCGTAAAACCCCCCGGTGCCGTCCACTCGTGCGATTCTAAATAATCCGCTCTCCGCCCGATTAGCTATCAGATTCAGAAGCTCTCCCTGTGCCGCGGCGATATCTTGATGCCAGCGCCCTTCGAGGATGTGGAACGGCGTGCTGAACGGAATAAGCTTTGCAAAGTCCCATCCGCGAGGATCCCAGGGATCATCGCTGACCTTCAGTCCTCTGCCCTCGTAATACATGGGATGCCTAAGGCGGCCTGACGCGGGATCCGCCAGATTTCGCCGAAGCAGGTACATCCGGTACGCCCACATTTTGTCCATGTAGGGGTCGCTTGATATAAACGTCGGGCATTTGTCGAACCACGATTGGTACTGCATTCTTTGGAGCGCCAGCGCATCTTCGCACTCGGCAAGGGAGCGCGCGAGGCGCACGGCGTCGGCTTTCGATGGATTGACAGCCATGACTATGCCCATGCATGCTTGGTTTCCTGGTGGCAAGTTGAGCCGAAAACCCTGGTTTAAGCCCTTATGAGTAGCTTCCAGGGCAAACCAGGTTACCTGCCCGTGGATTTTGCGCTCTCCCACACGGACATCATCCGCCGAACCTTGAACGACATCTGAGTTGACCCTGAGATCGAGCCGCACCTCGGAGCTCGATAGATTGGCTAAGCTCACCAAATCGCATGCGCAGTCATCCCAGGTAACGAATTTGGTTTCCGTCATGGTCAGTTCGCCGGAGCGATAGGAAACCTTCAGGTGGCTGGGGTACCAGGTGTGACCGGTGTATTCCCATCGGACCGGCTCGCCATTCCGGATTACCTCGAGGGCGAAGAGGGAGGGAATGTTCGTCTTGTGGATGTAATCTATGCGGCCGGTGAATCCCGGTGTTTTCTCGATGTAGGTAGCCCATAACCGCCTGCCGGTTGGTCCCAGGATCATTGTATCGGGCAGCCGCTGGAAGTATCGCTGAATGCCGCCGAGTGTGTTATCAATATTCAGGAAACGCCGCTGCTCCCCCGAGTGCATCCCTGTCCTTCCCATTGCGGGCAAACTTGACAAGGCAACAGTCACCCCACGATGCCATTCAATCTCATGGACTGCAATTCCTTCATAACCGGGGGAGGTGAGGGCTTTCACCGGGGTAACCAGTTGCTATCCTGTAATGCCTATATACCCGATGGAGCCACAAGGCGGCCGGCGAGGTAGCCTGCGACGCCCGCCAGCGCGGCGATCGCCAGCATCTCAATCCCGCTCCTGACCGCGCTCCGGCCCGTGTAAACGGTCTTGGCCGCGCCAACGGCGAACAGGGCCAGCACTGTGCCTGTTATAGAAACGATGAGCGCCGTATCATAGGGAAACAGGGCATAAGGCAGCACCGGGAACGCGGCGGCGATGATGTAGGCGATGAAGATCCAGAATGCCTTCCAGACCGGGTTCCTCAGCTCGCTCGGGGAGATGCCGAGCTCATGCGCGGCCATCTCCTCCATGAGGAGCTCCCTGCTCCGCTCGATGGCGGGAACGACGGTTTGGATCTCGTCCGGTGTGAAGCTGTGTTTTCGGTAATAGGCGACCAGCTCGGCGCGTTCATGTTCCGGGTACTCGCGGATGCTCTTTTCTTCCTCCTCAAGGCGTCGCTGGAGAACCTCGATATGCGACTTGACCCCCAGGTAGTTCCCCGCCGCCATCGAGATGGCCCCGGAGAGCGCGCCGGCCACCCCTGCAAGGAGCACAACAGCGGAACTCGCAGCGCCGGCGGCGACTCCCGTCACCAGGCCGAGGATGGACACCAGACCGTCCTCCGCGCCGAAGATCAGCTCCCTGATAGCGCCGGCGAGGTTCGTTTTATCCTGCACCCTGCCCCTGAGCCTGTGTGGACGAGCTTCCTCCAACATAATACACCCCGCGGATAGCCTACATATCCTGTTTCCGCGGGGGGCACTGAGTTAAACGCGCCGCAATGTAAACTCTGCGAAGGCCGTCTCGCCGCTCTTTAGCTCGGGCAGCACGTCTTTACCGAGCGGCAGCGCCTCGTATCCATCGGCTTCGATTCGGACAAAGTATGCAGCGCCGGCAATGAGGCCGTCCATCGTGAACCGTCCGGAAGCGTCCGTCCCGGCCTGGTTGTGCATGCTGTAGATGCGGCATCCGCCGGCCTCCAGCATCGGCACAACCCCCGCACCGGAGATGGGTTTGCCGGTATCATCCTTAACGACGCCCGAAAACCTGGCTGCCGGCCGAAGCGTTATATCGGCCAGGTTCGTGTTCCGGGCCGCCAGAGTAGCCGACTGAATCGCTCCTTCGCCCGTCGCCCGGTCGTATGCGATCAAGTCGCAGGTCATGTCAGCAGAGCCTTGCAGGGTGAGCATGCAGTACCCCTTGGAGTCGGCCTGCACGGTGTCGGACGGCCCGTCAGGGGACACGATCCGTAGGAGAGCGCCATCTACCGGCTTTCCGGACGAGTCCTTGATCGTTCCGCGGATGGTACCCGCGCGCGGCAGTTTGATCGTCACACCGATTAATTTGCGAGTCTCGACTACGTCTATCTCCTGGCTCATGCGGCCATACCCCTGCTCGTCGCCGATGACCAGCAGCACCCCCGGCCCAGGCAGCATCCTAGCAACGAAGAAGCCCGGCATCAGCGCCTCTGTAACAACCGGTTTGCTCCCCGGAGCGATGACCATAACGCCCGGGATGCCCCTGCCCGTATTATCATCTATAACTTGACCTCTAACTATTCTGCCGGGAATGGCATACAGCGTCAACTCGGTCGTGCCGTTCTCGCTCACCTGCACGTCTGTTTCCGGCTGGACCGGCTTTCTCGACTCCAGGACCGACACGGCATATTCGCCCGCAGGGAGCCCGTCCAGCTCGAAGCTGCCGTCGGATTGCGTAGTAGCTCTTGCCGGTGGGCCGGAGCCGGGGTTCTGCATATCGGCCGCGACTACTTCGACGCCCGAAATCGGCCTTTTACTGTATTGCTCGATCACGCGGCCCTTTATGCATCCGGCAGGGTTTTTGGCGCTCTCAGGTTTCAGGGTGATGGCGACATCCACAGCGCCGACCGGAACCGCCGATTCCAGCCTGAAAGCTCGAGAACCCGGATCTCCGGAGCCGGTCACGCCGCTTCCGAGGCCGTCCTTGCTCGCGCGCAGGCACACGCTGCAGCCGGCTGGAAGCCCCCGCAGGGTGAACCCGCCCTGCTCGTCAGTCACGGTTGGCTTTACCCCAGCCACGGAGGCGACCTTCCTATAATGAATGTACTCCTGCCCGAAAAATGTATTCCAGATAAGGAAGTCGGGGCTTACCTCTGCGCCCCCGACGGGACGGCCCTCCGAATCCTTTACCGTGCCGGAAATGCTCGCCCTCGGGTGGCAGACGACGCGCTGGGTGGCCAGGAGGTTATTGACGGTCTCGATCCCCAGGAACTCGTTCGAGGAAGCTATGAGGTAGGCCGTAGCGGGAATGATCGTTCGTTCCGGCCTCTCGTATAGGATTTTGAACCCGCCATCCGGACCGGCCGCGGCTTTGCCGGCAACTATGCTGGTCTGGCGCTTGCTCCTCAGGAGGGTAACCTGCGCTCCCGATACGGGCGCCGCTGCGCTGTTTACGGCAATGCCCGAAAGAGTCCACGTGGCGCAGGCAGGGCCGGGCAGAAATATCGCTGTATAGAAGACCACAAATGCAAGAAAGAGATTTTTCACAGAAGTTCGTTTACTGAAAACCCGCGTTACGACCACGAGTTTCCTACGGCTGGCGCGCCCGAAGGGTTCCCGCCAGCGCCTCGATCACACCCGGCCTTCCCGAATGATCTGCTCTTCCGCCTGCTGGTAAAGTCGAAGCTGCTCCTCGGTCGTTGCGGCAGCGTCATCCGAGATCTCGTCGGGGTCGGCGGCGCGATCTATTATTTCCTTGTAGGCATCGCCTTCTACGGATGACTTCCTTTTGGTCTTGCGCCGGCCAGCGGTACTCAAGACTCCTCACTCCCCTCCGGGCTTTTTTTGGGGCGATACCCCAAAAACAGCGAGATCAAACGGCTGGGTTTTCCGCACCGGGCGAAACTTGCTCACCCGAGACAGCACATAGGCAGCCGAAATCACTCCCTGACACGGACGCCCTTTGATGCCAGGTACTCCTTCGCCTGCTGAATAGTGACTATGCCGAAGTGGAACATGGATGCCACGAGCACCGCATCCGCCTTCCCATCGGCTATGGCTTCGTAAAGGTGTTCCAGTTTGCCTGCTCCGCCGGATGCGATCACCGGGATGCTCACTGCCTCTGCGATGGCTCCGGTCATTGGAATGTCGTATCCGGCCTGGGTGCCGTCGGCATCCATGCTTGTCGGCAAAATCTGACCTGCGCCGAGCCACTCAGCTTCCTGAGCCCACTCGACGGCGTCCTTTCCCGTGGGCTTCGTGCCTCCGTTGATTACCACCTCGAACCCCGAAGGCATTTCGTCGTTTCTCCGCGTATCTATCGCTACGACAATGGCATCCGAGCCGAATTCGTCGGCCGCCTCCTCGATGAACACCGGATGCCTTACAGCGGCTGAGTTAATCGAAATCCGGGATGCCCCTGCGCCCAGCAGAGCCTTTATATCAGGTATCTCCCCTATGCCACCGCCCACGGTGAGGGGCACGGTTATGCGCTTCGCAGTCCGCTTAACCACATCGAGCATAGTTTTGCGACCCTCGAGAGTCGCGGCTATGTCGAGGAAAACGATCTCATCCGCGCCCGCCTTGCTGTATGCCTCTCCCATTTCAGCGGGATCGGCTACGTCGCGCAAGCCCGCGAAGTGAATGCCCTTGACCAACCTGCCGTCTTTCACATCGAGGCACGGAATTACCCTGACAAAATCCATCGCAGACTCCTTTCCCGGATAAGAGTGTACCTCCATGCTATAAGGTTTCTCCCTCGATGCACCAAATCCTCCCGCCGGATGCAGCGTTTTGGCGCTTCCGGGCCGGGGTAACATGGTGACAAAGGAACATATGAAGGAGGCCCTGCAATGGAACACCCGCACGTGAGGCGCGGCGCCCCGCTCTGGGCCTGGGTCCTGATCGTTTTGGCCGCGCTGATTCTCGTATTCGTCATCTGGTGGGCGATAGCGGCCCAGGGACCGGAGCAAACAGTCGTAGTCCTTCCAAAAGAAGAGCGGCCCACGGCTCCGCCGGAGCAGCCGCCGCCTGCTAAGCCACCAGAGCAGCCGGTTGTGGTAGAGCGCGAGCGGCCGGTGAATATATACATCGAGCGCGAGGAACCTCGACCGAGCGTGATCGTAGTGCCCCAGGGACAACAGCCTCCAGAGGCCAGGGAGCGGCTCCGACAGGTTGATTTGCCCAGCCGATTCCGATACCAAGGGAAAACCTGGGAGCCCGCCGACCAGACAGTCTTGAGGGAGGATGTGGACCTGAAAGATACCGGAGCGAGCGTGGACGGGAACATCGTTTACGTCCAACGGGACGATGAGCCGCCCTATGATGAGCTGTACCTGGAAACCGAGCCTGGCAGCGGCATCTATCTCAAATATGAACCCACCTAGCGCAGGAATATGGAAAGTTCCAGGTTCCAAGTTTCAGGTTTCAGGTTCGTGCGGCACCGCCAACCTGGAACTTGAGACCCGAAACTTGAAACTCGCGGCGCTCAGCGCGTTGTGGTTCGCCGGAAGGAAACCGTGAGCCGGATGATCGAATCCCACTCCCTGGTGCCTCGTACCGGCCGCACGAGGTTGTTCGCCGACCAACCCAGCCGGAGCGAAAACCCCTGAGTCAGCTCGTAGGAAAGCCCTATCTCCGAGTCCACCTTCGTAGAGTGCAGTCTATCGAGCGGCTGGAGAGCCAGTATCTGGCTGTCGAGCGTCAGCCTCTTGCTCAAGGGCCGCCTGCCGATGATCGAGCAGCCGACTGCGGGCCTGGTGCTCCTCCCATTATCATACAACGTCAGCAATCCGAGTCCGATGTCACCCTTGTTTCGGATGTCGAGATGCTTGCCTGCTCCGTAAGATAAGAAGTGGTATCCGGTTTGCTCGGTAGTAGTAGGCGTCAGGTCTCTATCACGCCGGTTCATCACGCCGATCCACACGTTGTATCTGTCGCCCGCCCTGATCCGCTCCATACGACCATCGAGCCTGGTCGTGGTAACGTTAACCTTCCAGGTCCCGCTCTCCGTTGCAGTGTGGCTGTAGGAACCGCGTAGGTACAAATCCCGGCGAGCCTGCTTCTCTTGAAGCGAGAGTCTGGCGTATATCTGATCGGCATACTCGGTGGTAAGGCCGCTCAACTGCACGTCAATCGTCCTCGTAACCGTGGGCTTCTTCGGACTCGCGGGTTTCGGCGCAACACCGGCGGCTCCCGAGCCACCAGTCGCCGGCGGAGCAGGCGCGGCCTGTCCCAACACCGATGACCGTGCCATCAGGATAGCAAGCGATATAAACGCAGAGATAACTGCCGAACTACGATGCTTAAACAAAACTACCTCCGAGTCCAACTTGAGTTGCGCGGATCCTGATGCTCCCTCCCCCGGTGGGAGGGCATCAGCCCGCCGAGCAAACCGCCTCAACTATAATTCCAAACGCCCGCGCCAGTCAAGTTCCGGCCCGGGCTGATGTTTCTTACAAAAGCAGGTAAAGGCATGAATGGCGCCGAAACCGGATTTAGTTCTTTTTACGCATGGAGGTTGGATGTGCATCTGCATTTCAGCAAGGTTGCGCGCGGTCCGGCGTGGGAACGATGGATGATACTGGAAGAGCAGCATGGGGACGAGGCCTTCGCAGGCGAGGCCATACTGACGTACACGGACATCGGGACCTACGCAAACGTGGAGTGCGACATTCTTTTTGCACGGGAATTCAAAGAGGGGGAGGCCGAAGAGTTATTGAACGCAGCGTGCTCTATTCTCTCCGGCCGCGGGAACATCAACATTTACACAGCCGGGGAAGTGGTCTCCGAAGGCTTCAACCTGATGGAAGGAGTCGAAGGAGGCCAGAACTAGGCGGAGAACCGACTGGTGGAATAGGCCCGAACGTCGGACTCCGAGACATTAGACGTCCGGAGTTCAGGGCCGCACTCCTTTAATCCTTCGACACATGCGGATTTCCAGCGACGTAGAACCGCCAGGGCTTGTCGGCGGCCAAACGGATGCCGATGCGGGAGGCAGCCACGATCCCTCCGGGCTTCCAGCCGTCGTCCACGATGACCAGCTCGCTATCCGCGAGGTCCAGCCCATTGTGCCGGCGGTCGAGGCCGAACGCCCGGCAGAGCTTCCCCGGGCCGCTGGCGAGGTTCGTTAGCTTGTCAGTGCCCCGGTTTCGCATCATAACCTCGATCCCCTCGAGCGGCTCGACCGCCCTCACGAGCACAGCTTCTCCTACGCCTTCAGGAGCAGTGACTGCATTGAAGCAGAAATACATCCCATAGGTGAAGTAAATGTACGCACGACCCGGCTCGCCGAACATCACGGCGTTCCGGCGGGTTGCACCCCTCGAGGCATGGCAGGCGGGATCATCCCTTAAGTACGCCTCGGTTTCGACGATCCTGCCCGCGAGAACGCCGCTATCGGTATAGTGGACCAGCGCCTTGCCAAGAAGTCTCCGGGCGACTTCAACGGTATCCTGAAGATAGAAGCTTCGCGGCAATTGTTTCGAATCCGGAGTGCGCTTTGGTTGACCCACACCCCTAATTGTATCACCGCCGCCGCATAAGCGCCACGGCAAGATACCCCTCTGGCCGCCAGGGAGCATGCCACCGCGCAACTAGTACCGGCAGCCGCAGACGGCGCCTACCCTTCATAACCCCGATCAGGCAGCCTTCTGCTCGGCCAGCAAGAGATTGTTTCCGGCCTCCGGGTAATCGGGGCAGATAGCGAGCGCCCGGCGGTAGGCCATAACTGCAGCATCGTAGGCCCCCAGGCGGAAGTAGCAGTTCCCCAGGCCCAGGAAGCCGCGGGCGCTCCCAGGGTTGCACGACAGCCCGTTCTCATAAACGCCGGACGCCTCCTGGTGCTTTCCCACGGAAGACAGCAGGTCGGCGGCATTGAAGTAGGCGTCTGCATAGGTTGGATCAATCTCTACGGCCTTTGCAAAGCGCTCCAGAGCATCGGCCACGCGCCCCTGCTGCGAGTAGAGCAAGCCGAGACCCGTATGCGCCTGCGGGTAGTCCGCCCGCATCTCGATCGCCCGAAGGTAATTCTCCTCAGCCTCATCCAGCTCGCCGGACGCCTGCATGCAGATCGCCATCTTGAAGCGGATCTCGGGCGTCTCGTATCCGGATTCCAGGAGTCTCGCATACCCGGCCTTGGCCTCCCGGTAGCGTTTCTGTGTCTGATAGAGGTCGGCCAGGTTCATTACCGCCTTCTCATTACCTGGGTCGAGTTCGACTGCCCGCTCGAGGTGCTTCTCGGATATGTTCTGCTGGCCGAGATTGAAGTACGCTGCGCCGAGGATTTCGTGCGCGTCGGGATCGTCCGGCTTCTCAGAGATCACTTTCTGGCAGAACTCAATCGCTTTATTGTATTCGCCCAGGCCCATGCACGCCTGCGCGATCCCATAATTGGCTTTGTACCCGAAAGCTGAGGGATCGCCGATCCAGTTGCCGCTCTGGCCTTCACGGATTGCGGATAGGAACCCGCCAATCGCCTTCTCGTACTGCCCCAGGAGCAGCAGGGCGTTGCCCTTGTTGAAGCTGATCTCAGGGTGTCGGATTCCCTTGCGCTCAGCCCGCTCCAGCGCCGAGACAGCCTCCTCCGCCCTGCCGGTCTTGCACAGCGCTTTCGCCAGGCGGGAGAAGGTTGCCGCAGCGAACTCATGCTCGGGCACGACCAGCTCCGCCGCCTGCTCGAGATAGATGAGCGCATTCTCGAAGTCATCGCTTGTTGAATAAACAGACCCAAGGTTGTATAAGCAGAAGGGATCGCCCGGATTGTCCTTCAGATCGGCGAGAAGAAGGCTCACATACCGCTCGTGCTTCCGGCGCTGCCCCATCATCTCCGGCTCGTAGCCGTAGTGGTGAATCACAGCATCGAGGCTGGCTACTGTGCCACCGGAAGCTTCGATCGAAGGCACTATGCGCTCGTGCACCCTGCCCGCGTACCTGTATTCCGGCCGATTGCGGTGGAGGCGGCAGGTCCGGTGGACGAAGAAATCGGGGTTCGGGCCGCCCGACATGTAATTGCGGAAGGTCAGAGCATACCCATCGGCGGCGGGACTGCCGACCGCCCCCAGGATCAGCTTCTTGGAGTTCCTATCCAGCCGCTCGTCGGCATCGAGGACGAGTATCCAGTCGCACCCGGCGTGCGCTAAAGACTCGTTCCGGGCGTCGGAGTAGCTGTCGCTCCACTTGAAGCGGTGCACGACCGCGCCGTGTGATTCCACTATCTCAACTGTGCGGTCCTTCGATCCCGTATCCACCACGACTATCTCATCCACGACGCCCTTTACACTCTCGAGGCACTCATCAACGAACTCTTCCTCATCCTTTGCTATCATGCAGAGGCTTATGGTGGGTCTGACGCCCTGAGGCTTGATCTGCACTGGAACCGCCGCCTTCCTAAGCGCCGAATTGATGTGCGCCAGCCGGGAATCAATATCCGCCTGCGAGGGCCCCGCAGCCCGGCGCTGCTTTTTGCCTTTCTTGCAGCTCGCTGGCTTTAGGGAGCGAATTTGCACCCGAATTTTCTCCAGTACACTGACTAGCCGGGTACTCGACGGGTCAAGCTCGAGCGCCCGGCAGGCGTTGTCGGCAGCCTCCAGAATCCGACCCTCCCGCGCGAGCAGCACGGCCATGTTAAGGTAGGTTTCGCCGAAGTCGGGAGCGACCTCCGTCGCACGGCCGAGGACCGAGCGCGCCTTCTTCCCGTCACCGAGAGCATCGTGAGCGACCGCGAGGGCATTCATGGCGCCGACATCCGCCGGATCAGCGTCCAGCGCGCTGTCCAGATGCTCGATCGCGTCGAACCACCGCCCATCGCGGAATGCCTGGAGGCCCAGCTCCTTTTCGTTTCCTTGAGAATCCGCCCCTGTTACGCGTAAAGGCATCTTGTCCCCCTTTGAGCAAACCTATGCCGCCCGCCGCCATTCGTCGAGATGTACGCACCTGCCGGGAAACCGCAGTTGCAGCTCGTTATCCAGCAAACCGCCGGTCAGGATAATCAGCACGGTCTGGGCTTCCGGCAGTTTGGCGGTGACCTCGATATCGGGACATTTCTCGGAATCCACACCCAGCTTCTGCAGGAACTCGGCTACCTGCCGATAGGCCTCCTGGGAATCGCTGCCTGTCCGATGGCCGGCGTACAACTGCAGCAGCGATTCGCCATCCGGAGCCTGCGAACGCACGTACCTTTCCACTATCGGCCGCCAGGTTGCGACCTCTTTCCACTGCGGCGCCGCAAACCAGCGCTTTCCGTCCTGGACAGGCTCCTTGCGGGAATCCGCCGGCAGCGGACAGTAGTGCTGCTCCGGGTCGAAGGATTGACGCACGAGCTTCGGCATATCATAAGATGCGCCGTACTGGAGGTCAGCCGGCAGCCCCCACTTCTCCTTAAAGATCGCCCAATTCCTCAGCAGCGATTCCTTGTAGTCAATGCGCTCGCCTATGAAGGTTCGGCTTCCGAAATGATGGATGAAGCAGTCCACGGCGATGGCGGACCTGAAGCCGGCGATGGCCGCACGGATTGAGAAATCGTCGTCCTCGAAGTTCCCCAGCCCGAAGCGGGTATCCAGGCCGCCGATTCTCTCGATCACGTTGCGCTTGATTAGCATGCAGAATCCGACGACCCGTGGAAATACGACACTCTCGCCGGCGCGCTCTTTCGCCCACCGGCTCGCAAACTCGTCCAAGCCCTCGAGGCTGGCGCTGTCATAGGAGAATTCCCGAACTAGCTGCGGGCCGGAGACATAGTTGCTCATCGGCCCTACGATGCCGATCCTCGGGTCCCACTCCGCGAACCTGGTCAGCCGCCCCAGCCATCCCGGGGTCACGACTACATCGTTGTTCAGCAATAGGATGTGGCTGCCATCAGCAGCGGCGATGCCGCTATTATTCCCGGCTGCATATCCAAGGTTCCTATCATGCCGCAGAACCTTGACGGCCCTACAGCGGTCGCTCTTCGAGTCGCCAGCCTGGGCCGCCGATTCCCGCCACCGCTCTCCGAACTCGGTGAGGTATTCCGCCGTGCCATCCGTCGAGCCGTTGTCAACAATGATGAGTTCGTAAGGCACAGTCGTGTGCTGGCGAATGCTGTCCAGGCACTGCTTCGTATAAGGGAGTTGGTTGTGCGCCAGGATGACGATCGAGACGAGCTTCTCCTCGGCGCCCGTGAATATCGTTTCCAGCCGCTGCTTCACGGCTTCGGGGGACCACTGGGCCTCTACCTTGCTCCTGCCGTTCCCGGAGAGCCGCGTCCATAGCTTGCAATCGTTGTACAGCCTGACCACCTTGGCTGCGAACTGCTCCGCGGTATCCGCGATCAGCGCGTCGCGGCCATCATCGAGCTCCATTCCCTCTGCGCCGATCGTCGTGGTCACTACCGGCAGTCCCCACGAGAGCGCCTCGCCAACTTTCCCCTTCATTCCGGCGCCGTAGCGCAGCGGACTCACGGAAATCCGCGCTTGCAGCAGGTACGGGGAGAGGTCCTGAACATATCCCGTCACGATAATCCGATCAGATGCGAGCGCCTTCACGCTGTCGGGCGGATTATTGCCGACCACGTACAGCCTCACGTCCGGCAAGTCCTTCAAGATCAGAGGAAATACGTCTTTCCAGAAGTACAGGACAGCATCCTCGTTCGGCGGATGGCTAAAATTCCCCACGAACAGCAGATCGGACGTCTTGTCGAACTCCTTCACGGCGGTGACCTGTGCGTGGACGTTCGGGACTATGTCAATGGGAACGCCGCCGACCGAGTCCTCTATGGCTTCCTTGTCCTGCGGCGTCACAACCCACAGCCTGTCCGCTTTCTGGTACACGGCCAGCTCGCGCCGCTTGTGGTAGAGCGCCTTCTGCCTGATCTCTTCGCTCTCTTTCAGTTCCGCCTCGCGCATCTGGCGGAGGAAATGGATGTCAACGGTATCAATGATGACCTGTGTTCGGGGCGAGAGCCTTCGCACCAGCGGCAGATAGTGCTCCGCAAGATGCCAGAACTCGATGAGTGCATAGTCGTGCTGCCGCTCGCGGAACAGGTTCTCATAATCTATGGGCGCTGCGCTGGTCACCCTGTATCCCGCCGCTCTCATCCCCTGAACGTCCCAGGCGTATACCTCGATCCCTACATCTTCCAGGATGGGCCTGTAGCGGTCTTCCATCGAGCCGTTTCGGGCCACAAAGGTCACATGGAAGTTCATCTGCCTCAGCATCTTTAGGATGTTGAACAGACGCAGAGACCCGGATGCCCGGTCGAACGTCGGCAGAAACGCATCCACGACCAGGATGCTCTTTGTGGTCTGACGATTCGATGCGCGGGGCACATTTGAGTGACGGCTCTGATACTGGTTCCTCAGCTCGCTCGCCCATTTTTGCACAAACTTCGCGCGATTCGCCCGCTGGTATTTCTTGAAGCCCGACTGAAGGTCCCTCCCCGCCGTCTGGCCCTCATGGTGGACGACGGTGCTCTTCGGCTGGTAGTAGACCTTGTAGCCCCGCTTGCGAATTTCGAAGCACAAATCAGTGTCTTCATAGTACGCAGGAGCATATCGCAGATCAAAGCCGCCGATTTGATCCCACAAAACCTTTCTGACCATGAGCGCGGCGCCGGAGCAGTAGTCCACCTCCCGGACGAAGTTGAACCTCGGGTCCGACGGGTCCATGCCTCTGCCGTAGTTCCAGCCGCTGCCGTCGGAGAAGATTATGCCGCCGGCCTCTTGTAGTCTGCCGGTCGGGTAGACGAGCTTCAACCCAACCGCTCCACAGTCCGGAGTCGCCTCCGCGAACCCAACGAGAGACGACAGCCAGCCGGGCTGAACCTCCGTGTCGTTGTTTAGGAAAAGAAGGTAGTCGCCGGAAGCCAGGCCGGCTCCTGCATTGCACGCCTCGACGAAGCCTTTGTTTTCTGAGTTGAAAATGCACCGGATCCTGTCTGATTCTATTCCCTTGAGATAATCCGTTGTCCCGTCGGTTGAGGCGTTATCCACCACGATGATCTCGTAATTCACATCCTGGGTATTGCAGAAAATGGCATCCAGGCAGTTGCGGGTGAGCGCCAGGTTATTGAACACTGGGATAACGATGGAGGCCTTGCACTTTTCGCACGTGCTCTCGATCGCTGGTTTTCTGCACACAATTATGGATTGGCCTGGAATTCCGAAGTGAGGCATCTCAGCCTCAACACACTCGACTTCGAAACCAGCGTCTTGCAGCTCTGCCAGAAAATCGCGGCCATATACCCGGTAAACAAGGGTATCCTCAGCGTGATAGAGTGGTTCCATCAAAAAGACGTCCTTGTCACCGTCCGGCTGCGCCCGGGTTACCGTCTCTCCGTCAGGGTGGAAAGGAACTTGAAGCAGCATCACGCCACCCGGCTTTAGCACCCGATACACTTCGTATAGAGCCTGCTGGTAAAGGCGCACGTGCTCGAAAACATCAGAAGTCATAATCACGTCGAAGAACTCATCGTCATACGGCATCTGCTGCAGATCGGCGTACTTGCGATTGTCGTACTGCCCCTGCATTTTCTCAGGGACGTACCGCGTGTTGTAGTGATCGCACAACTTGGGCATAAACTTTGCATGCCCTCTGAAGCTGGAGGCTTCGAAAATCCGACGATTCCTATCCGGCTTCCAGGATCTCAATGCCTCCGTTTCGCCCAGTACAGCTCCGAGCGCACATACCAGCGTGCGATCTCTGGAAATTGACCCGCAGCCGGGACATACCAAACTCTCACGCAGGTTACTCGGATTCGTTACTGCAAATTCGACGTCCATCCCGCAGATCGGACAGGTTCCGCGCCATCCGTCCTCGGATGAGGCAGGTGGGTGCGATTGCCGTAGTGGGGCGCAGACCTCGCTCAGCGAGGTGTGAACGGTCGGAAGGTTTGCCATTCGTCGGCCGCGGACCGACTCGCCTACCGAGAGGGTTTCATTTTCATATGCCACTTGTCTGACAGGCGCGGAATCCTGCACAACCCTTCCCAGCTCATTGAGTTTTTCTCTCGCTTCCGCATTTGTCGGGTCAAGGCCCAACGCCTTGGTGTATAGCAACGATGCGTCGTTCCATCTGCCGGTCTGGGAGCACAGATTAGCCATGCCGAGCAGCGTTTCCACATCGTCTGGATTATCTGCAAGAATCTTCCTATAGAGTTGAGATGCTTCTTCCGCACGCCCCAGCGCCAGGTAGAGGTCGGCGAGGTTCTTCCGCGCCGTGCAGTCACTCTCGTCCAGGGAGAGCGCGTTCCCCAGGTGAAAAACGGCCTTGTCCACATCGCCCTTCTCGCAGTAAAGGACACCGAGGTCGTTGTGCCCCTGGGCGTAATCGGGATCGAGAGACAGGTATTCCTCCAACCGCGAGATGGCTTCATCCGATCTTCCCGATGCGTGAAGCTGAGATATCGCCTCGCTCGTCAAAGCGCGCCTGGTGGCCTCGAGATAGCCTCGCCCGAACCCCTCATCCGGCTCGAGATAATTTCCCTCGCCCCATTCATTCCAGGCGTTGATGAAAACGATTCTGCGGTCGGGCGCTCGCTCGCTGGTCCGCTCGATTTCCAGCTTGAGCCATTTTCCGTACGCCTCCGGGGATGAATCTTTCAGTATGAAAACGGCTTTCCTGCGCCTCGGCGAGTTGTCCCACGACGGCAGAACGCAGGAGAAGCAGTTGTCCTGATCCGCCACTGCACCAGCCATTGACGGCCAGGCGTCGTTATAGGAGATCACAACATCTTGCTCGTCATCCTGCCCTGCGACCTCAGCCACATCCTGGTCACTGGCTCGTGGAAGCCGCAGCACAGAGACGTCCAGCTTCCCTAGTTCGTAATCATGGAACAGCTTCTGGAAGCTGGGCTGAAACACGAGCTCGGCATCGAAGCCCCGCTCTACCCAGTTGCTCTCCGTCGAGTCGAAGCAAGTCCTTATGGCTACCAAGAAAAGGCCGGGCAGACCAGCATCCGCCGCCAGCTTTCTCCATAGGGAAGCTGTGCTGGAGGCATCAGGCAAATCGGCGGGACGATAGATGAGGAAAAGAGGCTTGCCGTCGACACTTATATATCTCTGGTCCGCGAACGCCTTTAAGAGCCATTGGAAGTGGGCCGTGTCATCCGCCTCTCCGCCATAGTCCTGCTTTTGGAGTATCTCGCTGCTGCGGCCGTCCCAGGTCCTTGTCCAATCCTCATTCGCCCAGGCGAGGCAGAACGGAAAGTCCAGCTCGCCGGATTCGAGCACTTCGTTGAACGGTGTCTCCAGCAGGCGTTTCCCGTTAAACCAATAATGCCAGTAGCAGAACCCCTCGATTCCATAGCTCTTCGCCAGCTCCGCTTGGGCTTTTCGAGTCTCTGGCGAGCGCAAGTCATAGTAACCCAGGTCCGCCGGAACGTGAGGCTGGTAGTGGCCCTCGAATAGAGGTTTTGCTTTCCTCACGTTCGTCCACTCGGTGAAGCCTTTCCCCCACCACTCGTCATTCTCCGGGATCGGATGGAACTGTGGGAGATAGAAGGCTATCAAACGCGCGGGTTTCTCGATGCCCTCGAAAGGATCGCCAATCCGAGGCTCGCCCGCGGGCTGCTTGGAATGATCTCCAATTTCGCTGACTTCCACATTGCTCACCAAAACCGACAGGCGCCTGGGATCGCTGCCGATGCCGAGCTCGGCGGGAACATACGCCTCCTCGCTAATCAGGCGAATTTGCTGCCGGTTCCCGTCCAGTCGCAGTTCGACTGACACCACCTGACGCCCGGATTCAAAGCGCACCTCCTGGGCCAGGTCGTCTCCAACGAATATCCGCAGACTAAAGGGGAATTGTTTGTAATACTCCCTCTTTCCGCAAGCTGCACGGAACCGGAGCTGCACCGGAGAGCACGCACAGGTGCAAGCGACGCTTCTGCCAACTGTTATGACCGCCTCGTCCGACATCCAGCGTGCGCCGCCCTCGTCCCCATAGAAGCCCTGCTCGAATCGAGCTACCGGCTCCTCGTCCCACGCGGAGTGGATTTTGTAGCCCCGACTCGCTATCCTGGCCGAAAGGTCTGCATCCGAGTCCGAAAACCCTCCAACTTCCAGTATCTTCTCCCTATCGAATATGCAGTAATTGCTCTCGACATACTCGTTTATCTCTGCGGCTGAATGGACGCGCCGAACCCTTCCCGCGGCCGCGAGGGCGGTATCCTCAGCCATGAGCTGGAGCGAATCCGAAATGAAATTAGCGCACTGAAGCGCCCGATCGGGGCTGCAATCTATCACCAGTATGTGCTTGGCCACAGACTTCTTGAAAAAAGCATTGAGAATTGCGCTCCCAGCGGCCTGTTTGTCATACTTCGCGACGCTCTGCACGTCCAGCTTTCGGATGATATCAAGGGCGCCGTCGGTCGAGCCGCTGTCGGCGATGTGTATTCTGCAATTCGCCAGAATATTCCGCAGATTGGCGATGAAATCCCCTACAAAGCCCTCGCAATCCTCCGTGACGATCAGCACATCGAGATACGGCAAGTCCCTTATCGCCTGAATCACGCGCCCTGCGGAGCGGCCGTCCTGGAATCCACCGTACAGCTCCTCCGTGTGCTCGCGCTGCCTGGCGCTGTGAACCGTGGCGTGCGTGGAGAAGGCATCCTTCAGCGCGGCTGTGAACTCCTCCTCCGTCGAGAACTCCGCGCCGACATCGCGCCAGCAGTTCCCCAGCGCCTCCGGGTCGTACTCCCATATGCCGATCTTCTCCTGGCTTGTATACAGCAGAATTGGCCGATCCAGCGCCATGAACTCGAATATCAGGGATGAGCCATCCGATATAAGGATGTCTGCGTCGGGGAAGAACTTGCTGATAGGGACTTCGGAGTCATCGATGAACTCGACCTTGGGATACTTGTCAGCCATCCTGCGCCAGTCTTCAACCCATGCCTGGAACATCGGGCGGTACTCGACTACATAGGGATTGTCGTACTGCACTATGGCCGGATGAGGCTTGATAATAATGCGGCTGTCCGGATAGACGCTTCGAACCAGGTCAACGAGCTTACCCTCGAAGAACCGGGCGGCGGTTATCTCCGGGTTATACGTCGGAGCGAACAGCATCGTCGGAGCGTCCTTGCAAAGCTCCCGCCTGGGCACGGTGAAAACCTCGTCCACCCACGGGTTGCCGGTGAGCAGGAAACCTCTTCGGGGTGTCACTCCTTTTCCTGCAAAGCGCCGGATGTCCCAGTCGCTGCCGCAAAAGTAGTCCACCAGGCGATACTCCGGCTCGGGGGCCATATATCTCGTGGCTGAGCCGTGCTGAAGGCCTACTAGGAGGACATTATGCGAATCGCAGTACTCCCGGAGCAGTGGAATCGGCGGGCCGTCAGCCACGACCAGCGCATCCGGATGCCATGCCTCGATCTCGGAAATGTCTGCACTTACCAGCGATCCCTTGAACCCCGCGGCTATGGGTTCCAGAGCGCGCCTGTGAAAGGGCATCGCCGCATAGCACGCAACTCTGCGCCGGCAATTCCGAGCGCCTCGACCGGGTGTCTTTACTCCAGAGTCGCCTGATGGTAATCCCTTCCTACCCAAGATATAGCAACCTTTCTTTCCTGTGTTCTCAGGGGACGATAATACAGAACGGCCTCCGCCCTCTCATCCAACTGCTGTTAAGGGGCTTGCCACGGATGACTCATCGGACAGCGCGCTTTCCGGCTGTACGGGCAGCCTGCAGATATATGCGTAGAAATGCGTATTCTCCCACCGGTTCAAATGGGCAGGATAAACATCGAGAACTTCGACATCGAATGCTGTCTTTAGCAGCTCAAGTTCCCTGTCAATGTGCCGGTAGATGGCGACGTAATGGGTCTGGAACTCCTCGGAGAAGTTGTCCACCCTTACGGTTTCCCACACGCCGGACTGGTGCTTTATGATGCAGACCCCGTCGGGTGACAGCATTCGCCTGACGTTTCCATATATGGTCAGCACGTCGGCGTCATCCAGGATATATGTCAGCACGCCGTACAGCAGGACGACGTCGAACTTCTCCCCGCTCCGAAAGGTCCTGATATCCGATACCACCGGCCTGATGTTCGGCGGCAGTGGACGCTTCGTCAGCAGTTCCTCCACGAAGTCCACCGCGACGATCTCCCGCACGTGAGGCGCCAGGTGGCAGCTCAGCTCGCACGTCCCGGCGCCGAGGTCCAGCACTTTCGAGTCAGGCTTGCAGCAGCGGCGAACCAGTTCCAGGTCGTAGCCCAGACGGTCGTCAGCGCGGAATCGGGCGGCGATTGTGGGATCATCTATCCGCTTGCCGCGCTCCTCCCAAAATTGCTTGACGAGATCTGCTTTCTCATCCATAGCTTGGCCTCTTCCATCTCCTGCTTAGTATCTATCTCGACGCAGTCTATCTCCACGGCCGCGACCGGCAGGACACGCTCGACCGCATGGTAAACATACTGCGCGCCCTTTGCCGCCTTCGCCTCATGCGGATTCAGCTTCGCCAGACCCGTCCACTCGTACTCCAGCAGCTCCCTGGTAAAGCCAACCACTAATCCCGCCTGCTTGCCCGTTCCGAGCTTCACACACACCGGCTGCTCGGAGTACGTCCTCTTGATGCCGATGCACGGACACGGCGCCTCCGCTATGCGGCCGATGGCCTGCGAGTCCACCAGCAGATCACCATCGAGGTAGATGAACGGCTCCTCGAGCCGGCTGATCCCCATGAGCATCGAGTCCAGCGTATTCGTCGTCAGGTACTCGTGATTCACGGCGAATATGGTATCGGGTCGCTTCTCCAGCACGGCCTTCATCACTTGCGACGCCTGGTAGCCGACCACTATGATGACGTTTTCGATATCCTGCAGCAGGTCGAGCTGCCAGTGGATGAGGGGGCGTCCTTCTATCGGCGCCAGGCACTTGGGCATATCGAGGCCCAGCCGCGAGCCAACGCCTGCAGAGCAAATAACCACGTTTCGGATCGGCGACATGAAGCACCTCCGTCATACGCCGAGGATGGTGGACCTTTTCCACGACCCGCGAGTGCACATAGGAGAGCATAGCCCCATCCCAAAGGCGCAGGTGGGGCGATTCGCTCCAGGCGGGCGAAGCTCATCCCCGCTGTCGGCGCGTCCTTCCCGCGGTTCCGGCGAATAGTTATCCTGACTCCCCGCGTGTCATGCTAAGGAGGAATGGCATCTGCGCTCGATGCAGCAATTACCATGCCAGCATTCCCCCGGCAGGATGTGTGCGGCCTTGCAGTGAACTTACGAGTGGATGGATAAACGCCGCAGGAGGCCGGATCGGATGCTCAAGTCGCTCTCGTTGATCCTAATAGGAACATGTATCTGCGGGGCGGGTTGCGCCGCCCCTGAGAGAAAGCCGTTCCGCAGCAAGATCGGCGTGCATCTCATCGGGGACTACACGCCGGGGACGCGCAAGATGGTTCGCGCCAGGATGCCGGTGCTGAAGATTCTCGATCCCCGGCAGCCGATGATTGATGCCGCCAGGGACTACAAGAAGTGCAACCCGGACGGAAAAGTCGTCCTGCGCTGTTACACGCCCACGCGCTGCCAAATCACCGATAACCCGGAGGAGAAGGCCCGGGAGTTTTGGGACGAGATTATCCGGCCGAGGCTCTCCGCGCTGCCGAAGAAGGATCGCAGGCTGATTGACTACATCGAGGCGAACAACGAGTACGACAACTGCCCGGCCTTCGCGTCCCTGGAGGACGTAAAGTGGTACACGCGGTTCTCGATCGAGTTCACCCAACTCTGTGCAAAGGCCGGCTACAAGCCGTGCCTGGCCTGCATCCCGGTCGGAAACCCGTCAGGCACGCCGGAGGAGGTTCGGGCGCGGATTCTGGAATACGTCCCGGCGCTGAGGGCCATCAAGAAGGTCGGCGGCGTGTGGAGCTACCATGCCTACACGCTCAAATACACTACCGATCCCGAGGTCGAGCGCCTGTATTCACTCCGCCACCGCCGATTCTACGAGCTGTTCGAGGGCGAGTATGCAGACCTGGCGGACATGCCGATGATCCTCACCGAAGGCGGCGTGGACAAGACCGGCAACAGGGAGAAGGACGGCTGGCAGGCGCGCGGAACCGCGGAGCAGTTTCAAAACTGGCTGAAGTGGTACGACTCCGAGCTTCGGAAGGACAAATACATCATCGGGGTCACGCTTTTCGAGAACGGAGACCCGGAGCACTGGCCGAGCTTCGACCTCGAACCCCTCGCGGACTGGCTGGCGGAATACTGGAGTGATGGAGTGGTGGAGTGATGGAGTAATGGGTTCCCGTCACTCCTTCTTGTGGCAAAGGGCGCAGAACTTCTGCTCGTGGCATTTGAAGCACTTCGAGCCCTCGGCGAGGCTGGTAGCATTTGACATTGTTAGCTTATATCTCTAAACTTAATAATAGTTGCTCGACCGAGAGGGAATAGGGGAATAGTCTCCGGCGGCGGAAAAGATTTCCCCCGCCGACAGGACCCGGAGGAAGTTTTGGATGGACAAACTCTACCAATATCTTTCACCGTTCATAGCCGCAGTTCTGGCAAGCTATATCACGCATATGTTAATGATACGGTCGAAGAAGTTCGATGTGCTTTTTCAAGAGCGGATTCCAGCGTGCAAGGCAATATTGAAACGTTTGGTTTCGATCAAGAGATATTGCCTTGCCGGGCTTGCAGAGTATAGCGGTTCCGAGTTCAGTCCTAGACTAGAGGATTTGCCAGAACATGACCAAGGATCCGCACTCACCCATCGCACAGATTTGAGTTTCCTGGCCGAGGAGAACCAGATATTCCTGTCAAAATCGTCTCGGAGGGCCCTAATCGAGTTGGATGCCCAGCTGGGCTGCCTATGTAATGTGGAACTTCAGTTCGCCGGCTCCCAACCACATGCGGATGCTACTTCTTTGGCTGAGGACACCTACGACATGGCTGTTACTGCTATCGACAAGTGCATACATCGCTTGTACAATGACCTGAAGCTGCCGCGATAGCCTATGTTCGCCTGCCGTTGTCGAGAGAAATCTTTCCCCTCGCCAACAGGCGATTTGCGGTTTGACAAGTTTGAGGAGGGGCGCTCTTGTTCACCAAGAATGTCGGGCAAATGAGCGATTCCGAGTTATCGGAATTCGTCAAGTGGTTGATCACTACTGAGGAGCCGGAATCGGTCTATCTTGACTATAAGGAAGCGCTGGGCGTTACGAAGGAACCCAGCAAGAAGAAGGAACTCGCCAAGGATATCTCCTCGTTTGCCAATGAGCAGGGCGGCACCGTCATCTACGGTGTGCCGGAGGTACGGGATGGTGACCTCCCCAGACCAAAGCCGCTCGCGGAGTGTGGCATGGTCATTGATCCAGACCTGCCCGGACGTGTAGAGAATATTCTGTTATCTGCAGTACAACCGCCCCTTCGTGCTCTGGTCAAGGTTGTGGATATTCAGGAGATACAACCACCTAAGAAGTTGCTGCTTGTCTATCACCCAGAGAGCTATTGGAAGCCGCACATGGTTCAAGGCTATGCGGATGGGCGCTACTACCGGCGCGGCAACTTCCGAGGAGTCCCGATGAACCAGAGGGAAGTGGAGGCAGCTTACCTGGCCAGAGAAGCAGCCCGACGCCACGCAACGGACTTCTTCGAAACTGCTTCGTTCGGACCTGCACACGGAATACAGTTAAGAGCCGTGGCTTGTCCAGTGCTTCCTGGGCGTTTCAAAGAGCGGATGCTGCAGCCAGGCTTTCGGGCTTGGCTGGGTGACAACAAGCCTATGGGGCAGGACTACCCGAGAAGGGGTGAATGGCTGCCATTCCTAGAAGGCTGGAGGTTCCTGGCACACCCTGAAGGATCGATCTCCGGCAAGCAGTACGAGGTCCGGGTATTCCATAACGGCGCAGTGTGCCTGAATCTGGACCTTCAGGCGGACTGCGTGAATTCTAATTTCCTCATGCTTGACCGACTCAAGCGGGATCTGCGGAACCTATTTGTAGGCTACACGGCGACAGTGTGTCGGCAACTCGCGATCTATGGACCTGTGATAGTTCAACTCGTCATTCTAAGCGCCAATGGCCTCGAGGCTGCTGCCGACATGGAGGATCTTTGCACTGTGACGGAGCGTCGTAAGGCGCTCAGTGAGGGGAAGGCAATTATGGTTGGTCGCGCCCCGCACTACAGCGATCCCCACCCCAGATCCGCATTCCTTGATGGCGACGACATCGTGTTCGAGGAGGAGTCCTCCACCGATGAGATACTTGAACAGCCAGACAACATTCTCGGCAGGCTGATGACCCGCATCAGCACGGCATTCGGGCTCTGGGGTGACGAAGGTGAATAGCCAGCGTCCCATATGCACAGCATAACGCCTTGTTGCTAGGAGTGAGCAGAGATGAAACGTGACATGGAACTTGTCAGGAAGCTCCTCCTGTACGTGGAGGAGAACTACACGTATAAGCCGCTTAACTCTGACTCTGTGCGTATGGACGGCTACTCCGACGAGGTAATTGGCTACCATGTGAAGATTATGGCCGACGGCGGCTTAATCGAGACGATTGACGCAACGAGTACTGACTCACGAACATACCAGTGTTTCATCCGGGGCATCACTTGGAACGGCCATGAATTCCTGGACTTGGTGAGGGACGAGGGTGTATGGAGCAACGTCAAAGCGGCTCTCAAACGTGTCGGCTCAGCAGCGTCATTCGAGGTCGCTAAGAACGTTGCGGTAGCGTATGTCAGCGGCAGGCTCGGCCTTTCATGACATTGGGGTTTCGGCTTTATACATCCGACCGAAGGCTTACGGCGGAAGATTTCCACCGCCAACGGGATGAAATACTGGAGTATTAGAGTAACGGAGTACCGGGAACCCATCACTCCAATACTCCACCACTCCATCATTCCCTATTCTTTCCTGTGGCATACGTCGCAGAACTTCTGCTCGTGGCACTTGAAGCATTTGGAGCCGGGCTCCAAGCTCGCGCCGGGGGCGCCCTTGTGGTTCATCAGGTATCCCTGGGCGTGCGGCATATCCACGCCGTGGCAGCTCCGGCAGTACTTCTGCTCGTGGCACGCGCTGCAGTCGGGCTTCTCCTCCACCACGATCTTGCCGTGGCGCTTGAGCCAGGTGGGGGAATGCGACTTCGGCTTCTGCTTCCTGTGGCAGTCCAGGCAGTAGCTCTCCCGATGGCACTTCCAGCACTGCTCCCTGCTCTGCTTCGCCTGCGATATATGCGATGCAGGCCAGTCCTTCGGATGCGGCATGGGCATCCCGTGGCACGAGTCGCAGTAGGATTGCTTGTGGCATAAACCGCATTCGCCCGGACTTGCAATCGCGCGGCCGCCGTGCTGCTCGAGCCAATTCTTCCCGTGCGATGACGGCTTGGCCGTTTCGTGGCATGCGAAGCAGAAAGCCTCAGTGTGGCAGACGTCGCACTTGGACGGATCCTTCCCGGCGCTCCGCTTGTGAGTCGAGACCCATTCGGCGCTTCGGTGCGATGAAGGCACGCTCTCCTGATGGCAGGAGATGCAGAATTCGGCCTCGTGGCAGCGGACGCACTCGCCGGGCTTCGATTTTGCCTGCGCGGTGTGGAGCTTGATCCAGCCCTGGGAGTGCTCGCGGTAACGGCGGTCGTCCTCGGGCCGGGAGAGTTGAGGCTTTATCGGAGCCGGGGCGGGTTTCGCCGTGGGTAATTGCAGGGACGGGCCGAGCGCTTCGGCGCTGGGCTTCGGAGCGGGCTTGCACGAGGCGAGCATAACCCCGAATAGCAGCAGGCCGAACGCCATCAGAAGCCGCCAATCCGTCAGCCATCGGAGACTCCGCGACCTCACTGCGCCTCCTCCTTGCCCTCGGCCGTCAGCCGCTCATATTCGAGCGGATGGTCCTCCATCATAGCTTCCCTGGATACCTTGCCGGTCAGCCAGCTCACGTTCATCGGGAAGTGCCCCGGCTTGAGGTGCGCGTGATACATGTGCCAGACGAGTATGGTCAGAAATGCGAGCAGCGCCTCCCAACTGTGAACCACCCTCGCAATGTCCACCGCCCACATTGGGAGCATCTGCACCGTCCGTCCCGGAAGCCACAGCATTAGGCCGGTCAGGATCATCAAAACCGAGCCCCATCCGACGGCGAAGTACTCGAACTTCTCGATGTAGTTGTACCGGTCGAACTTCGGCCCGGCCGGAGCGAGCGTGAAGTAGCGCTTCAGCATGTGGAACAGGTCCAGGAAGTCTTTCTTCGCCGGGAGCAGCGCCCGCAGCTCGGATCGCCCCCTTCGAGATGCCAGGGAGTACAGGCCGTGATAGACGCACAGCCCTATCAGGACGACCGCCCCGACGCGGTGCAGTATCGCGCGCATCGTGTAGCCGCCCAGCGCATTGATTATGAACGTGGAGACGGGCGAATTCGGATACCGCACCGGCAGCCCCGTGAGCGCCAGCAGCGAGAAGCTGAGCATCAGGGCTATGTGCTGAAGCCTCTGATTCAGCGTGAACCGCTCGATGTAAATCCGGGGTTCTTTGCCCTTCGCCGGTGACATCAGCTCCCGCCTCCTCTCCTCGTCCGCCGGTGTGTGATCAGATCCAGCGCCATGTATCCGCAGAACGCAAGCATCATCGCGGCGACGAACACCCGGTATACGGCGCCCACCCAATACACTCCGGCGTCCTTCCGCGGTGACGGCTGCAGGTGGATCGAGCCTTTGACGACGTTCGGCCCGATCTCCGGATGGCATTTGCCGCAGGTCTCTTGCAGATTGGCGGCATTCACGGACGAGTCCGGGTCGGACGGCGGCAGAACCCTGTGCGCATTGTGGCAGGAGACGCACGTGGCCGCCTTCATGTTGCCATACTCGTTCTCGATGCCGTGGTAGCTGGCGCGGTATGTCCTCATCCTGTCCGTGGGAAGGCCATATGGGGCCATAAGCTTCGGATCGTCGTGGCACCCGGCGCAGAGTCCCGGGCTCCCGGCGGGAGAGGTCGGGGAGCGAGGATCCTCCACCGGCCTGATGCCGTGTCCGCCGTGGCATGTGACGCACTTGGGGACGGCGGTTTCTCCGCGAAGCCTGCTTCCGTGGGAGCCCTGCGCGTAGGCTTCGAACTCCTCCACATGGCACTTCCCGCAGAGGATTGGGGAATCGGCGATATACGGAGTATGGACCGGGTGGCATTGGACGCAGGCCGCAACGCGGGCGCTGCTTCCGTCCCGCGCCGCGCCGTGCGCGCTGCGCCGGTAGAGATCGAATATCTTAGCCTCCGAATGGCATTGGGTACACATCGGCTCGGAGCTTGCCGGGCACATGTTCGATGATGGGTCTTCCCTCGGCCTGATGTAGTGCGACCCATGGCAGTCTTGGCACCTCGGCGGCCCTTGATCCAGCCCAACGCCCTTGTGAATGGTGTCCGGGCGCGCGAGCCTATGGCACCGCGCGCATTGAACGGGCGCCGGATCGGGCTTGTGCGCGAGCGGCTGGCCCTTGAGGTCCGTATGGCAATCCACGCACGCCTTTGCACCGTGGACGGACGCCTGGAACGCCTGGGAATCAACGTACAGGGAAACCTTCTCGCCGCGGACGGTCTTATGCAGGCTCTTCGCGCTGTGGCACATCAGGCAGCCGGCATTGTCCGCCGATCCGTATCCCGCCGCAAGCCAGGAGAGTAAAGCGAGGGACGAAAATCCTCTCAGGAGGGCCTTTCTGATACTTTTTGCTATAAGGCGTCTGCTCATCGGATTCCGTGGATGCAAGCTCATTCAGCGCCATCAGTATAGCACAGAGGAGGCCGGAATGGTCAAGGGCTCCGTTGAGTGCGTGGGTGCGTTGAAGACCGCCACCCGGAGGACGGCGCTGGCTGGAAACAGCCTGGGCGAAGTGGAGAGGGAGGTATTCTGGGACGCGAGGGGTGAGTGCTTGTAGGCTGCAATCCATTGACAGCAAACACTCTTTTATGCTATGATACGGGTGACTTAGCCGTGGGCTTATCGTCTGCACGGTCCCTCTCGAAACTGGACTAATAGGTAGACCGTCGGCTGGGTTAGCTTGGCAAGCACCTTGTGTTATTGCAGGCGCCAGCCCGACCTCAGGGAGTTCGCGATTGGATGACGATTCCCTCTTCCAAAAAGCTGCGCAGTTGTGGGAGGTGATCCGGACAGGTAACTGTATTGCCTGGATCGGATCGGGTCTGTCGACTAGTGCCGGATACCCCGGCTGGCCGCAAGCGATTGAGGCACTCTGTGATGCGTGCCGAGTTGAGAGGCTGCCCGTAAGCAGCCCAATATCAGACGAGTGGGTTCGCAAGGCTATGGACAAAGCAGATGAGTGCAAGCAGGCAAATCTCGACGAGTACCATAGAACCCTCGCTAATCTATTCGGCACTCTTGGTGAACAGACCAGGAGGGCGTATGAACTAATTGTGAAGCTGCCTTTCAAAGGTTTCGTGACTACCAACTTCGACCCGTTGCTCGCCGATGCTGGCGCGCGCAATGGGGTTTATCCACTGCACGTTCATCCTGAACTGCCTCCGGCCGTCTTGGGGGACGGAGATAAGCACATCTTCTACATGCATGGATATGCGGTTGATAGAACGAATCGTCCGAGTGGGGAGAACCTGGTTTTCGCACGCAGTGAGTTCGATAGCGCATATTCTGAGGATAGCCCCCTGAAAATCTTCCTTGCTCAGCTGCTGTTCTACTTCCCAATCATTTTCTTCGCATCCGCCCTATCCGAGCCGGATCTTAGGGCGGTCTTTGGCAATGTGGCGGGCATACTGTGCAGGTTGGGCGGGAAGCCCAAGCCGAGGCTCATGCTGATGGCTCCTCCCCGCGAGGAGATTAATGAGCAAGTCAACCGGGATAATCCAGGCGGGCAAGAGGATGCGGCGCGGCCCAAACCGGACCCTCTGAGGCGAGTACGGGATCTAGGGATTGAACCAGTAACCTATGAGCCCGCGGATTACAAGCGGCAATTTGAGATTGAGCAGATCCTGGAACACCTGTGGGACTTGGCTGAGATAAAGCGGCACCCGACGCGAATAGATAGCTTCTACAGGAGTATTGAAACATGACAGCTCCATTCTTTGAGCGGTTAGCCCAGATTGACAAGATTATCTCCGCCGGCCCCTGTGGGCTTGACCTGGCAAAAGCTCTGCTCCCCTTGTTCCAAGAGGAGGCATCCAAGGACTATTTCTTTGACAAGCTGTTGGATGCGTCGTGGCTTGAACCGCTCGTGCAGGCAGGACTTTTCCAGAACCCACCGCCTCCTCGGCGCGACTCTGAGGGGAACATTATGTACCGAGCATGGAGCGAATCCAGGTACTTGCCTCGGGTAGCCGGTCAAGCTCCCAGGGGGGTTCTCGATATTATCTTGCATATCCCTGAAACGGATAATATCCGAGTGCATGAGGATTGTATCGATGCGGCCCTTGAGATGCCACCTGACATCGCTGTGAGTATCGTGGCTAAGGCTTTGAAGTGGCTAGAGTCTCCATGCTACCTATTGCTCCCTGATAAAGTCGGGGCACTCTCAGCATACCTCGCCAAGGGCGGCGAAGCCGTTGCTGCGCTTAAGCTTGCTCGTAGTTTACTCGCAATACTACCTGCGCCTGGTACGGTGGGCATCAGCGCGCCGGAGACTACCAACACGCGGTCGTTCGGTCCGCGCTTTGACACTTGGCGTTATGGGCGGATACTTCAGGAGTACATTCCACCGGTGGTTCAGACTGCGGGCGTCCCCGCGCTGGAAATGCTTTGCGACCTGCTGGAGGACGCATTGCGGCTCTCACGCATGGAGAGAGATAAACCCGCTGATGACTACTCGTATATATGGCGAACCGCCATCGAGGACGACAGTGAGGGGTATCGTGATGAGCTTAAGAACTCCCTCGTGTCCGCCGTTCGTGACGCCGCCCAGCAGATCGCATCAGCAGCGGGTGCAGCCTCTGTGGAAGAGCTTGTGGGCATCCTTGAGAAGCGCCCCTGGCCGGTTTTTCAGCGCATAGCGCTGCATCTCCTCCGGGTGTGCTCTCACAGCGAGTTAGGCATGGTTGCCGAGCGACTAACCGACCGCAAGCATTTTGACGATGTGGCCATCCGGCATGAGTACATGCTATTGCTGAAGGCATGGTTTGCCAGACTTTCTGAGGTGGAACAGTCTGAGATCCTGGGTTGGATCGAAGATGGTCCCCGTTATCTAAGACCAGACGATCCTCCCGGTGTTGCGGACAATTGGCGGCGCAACTGGCTTTCTATCATCAGCGATAACCTGCCGCCGGAGTGGAGGCAACGCTACGATAGGCTCGTAGCGGATCTTGGTCCGGCGGAACATCCAGAGTTCCCTGTGCATTACACAGCGACGTGGGTAGGCCCCACCAGCCCCAGGGCGGCTGCCGAACTTGCTTCAATGAGCATCGAGGAAATAGTCCGGTATCTTCAGGCATGGGAGCCGCCGAAAGGGGCCATGGAGCATTCGCCGGAAGGTCTGGGCAGAGCCTTGGGAGAAGCGGCTGCTTCAGACCCGGCACGTTATGCAAAAGCTGCTCTGCAATTCTGCGTGCTTTCTGAGCCTACCTACATCAATGCCCTCTTCCACGGGTTTCGCAAAGGTCTGGAGGGAAAGAGGACTTTCCCATGGCAGCCGGTGATTGAACTAGCGCATTGGGCAGTGGCTCAACCCCGCGAGATTTCGGGCCGCGGTGAGGACGGCTGGGATGATCTTGATCCGCACTGGGGTTGGACACGGCAGTCCATTGCCAGGCTTCTTGAGTACGGGTTTCGTGCAGAAAGGGGACGGATACCGTCGCGGCTGCGCCGCAGGGCTTGGCAATTGCTGGAGGTTCTCGCAGAGGATCCCGATCCAATCCCGGAGCACGAGGCAAAGTACGGCGGATCAAATCAGGACCCGGCCACGATGTCCATAAACACCGTTCGGGGCGTGGCAATGCATGCCGTCATTCACTATGCCTTCTGGGTCAGACGCCACCTGGAGAAGAGGGAGAACGGCAAGGACCTTGTTGCGCGCGGCTTGGAGGAAATGCCTGAGGTCAGGACGGTGCTGAATCGCCATCTCGATCCGGCCTATGATCCATCATTGGCGATTCGCTCCGTGTATGGGCGGTGGTTCCCGCAACTGGTATTGCTTGATCCTGCCTGGGCGGGCGCGAACGTCAGCACGATCTTCCCGCCTAGCCAAGATCTGAGTGATTTGCGCGATGCGGCGTGGGAGGCATATATGGCATTTGGTAAGTTATACGGCTCGGTGTATGACATTCTTCATGAAGAGTATGAGCGCGCCGTCGAGAGGATTGGTGCCGCCTCTCCCGACAAGCGGCGCTTGGCGAATCCCGATGAGGATCTTGGAAAGCACCTGATGGTTGTGTACTGGTGGGGCAGAATCGGCCTGCAGGAGCTTGACCGTTTCTTCTCTCTAGCCCCGCCGAAATTGAGAGGAGACGCCCTGGCGTATATAGGGCAAAGCCTTCGCGAGATGCCCGATAAGATCGGCCGGAGGACGCTGGCAAGGCTGAAGGAGCTTTGGGAGTGGCGGCTTGCAGAGGTACGTTCCCTGCCGCCATCGGACCGCCGGGCGGAGCTGAGCAGTTTCGGTTGGTGGTTTACATCCGAGAAGTTCTCGGAGACATGGAGCCTGAAGCAGCTACAAGAGGCGCTCAAATATGCCAATTGGGCGGAGCCTGACGACGATGTGGTGGAGCAGTTGGCGAAGCTGGCCCCTCAGAAGCCGATGGTCGCAGTAGAATGTTTGGCTATGATGACGGAGGGGGACCAGCAAGGTTGGGCAACCGGGTACTCCTGGGTTCCGAGTATTCGCACCATCGTTTCAGCCGCGCTTCACAGTTCAGATGTGAGGGCTCGGCGGGCAGCCAGGGAGCTCGTCAATCGTCTGGGGGCCAAAGGCTTCTTGCAATTCCGCGATCTTCTTACTGAACAATCGGGTGATTAGAACAAGGGGCCGTCCGCCGCGGCGGGTGGCCCCTACATTATGCTCTCTGTACCAGAGCGAACCGATCACTTAGCGATCGGTTAATCACGCTCGAACTGCTCCAGTATCGCCCGGATTTGCTCCTTCAGGGTCGGGATGTTCGTCTGTGTGATCTGCCAGACCGCTGCGATATCCACGCCCATGTAGTCATGGATTAACACATCACGCAGGCCGCTGACGCGGCGCCAGGGCACTTCAGGGTACTGACAGCGAAGTTCCTCGGAAATCCTTTTTGCTGCTTCACCTATAATCTCAAGCTGCCGGATCACGGCATCCTGCCAATGTGAAGCGGCCATGAATTGCTCGCGCCCGACCGAAGTATAGGATTCTACCTTCTCTACGGCATCCAGGATATGCTTCAGGTAGGCCAGATCGTCCTTCATAAGCTGACGGCTTCCCCCAGAACCTGCTCGCGGATGTAGGGGCTGATTGCCGCCTCTGTGACAACATCCACCTTGCGGCCGAGCAAATCCTCCAGGTCTTGCTTGATCGCTACCAAATCGAGCAGGCCGTGTCCGGGATCGAGCTTAACGATAACGTCAATGTCGCTGTCCGGCGCGAGTTCCCCGCGAGCCGCGGAGCCGAAGACTCGAATGTCCCCTGCTCCGTGAGCAGCGGCTATGCGTAGTATGTCAGCGCGCTTCTCTTTCAGAAGTTTACTGATTTCCATAGCTCGATCCTCTCCTGGTCGTATATCGAATCCATTATAGCACAAGCGGTGTTGATCACAGCAACAAATTCCGCAGCGGACGGCCCCTGCTTTCTCTGCGCTCTTGGCGCCTTGGCGGTTATCCGCTGGCCCTAAAGCGCCCCGTCACTGTCTGCCGATAATTTCTACCGGAAACCCTCAATTTTTTTGTCACACCACTTGACAACGATGCACTCAAATGCTATACTGCACGTGAACTTAGGATACAATGCAGTCGGTTGGTTATTCCTCAGTTTACTTACTCTAACTCAAGGGTATGCAACTCACCAGGAGGTGAAATCGAGTGGGCAGAACAGTCGGCATTGACTTAGGGACCACAAACTCCGTCGTCGCCGTTATGGAAGCCGGCGAGCCTACGGTCATCCCAAACGCGGAAGGCAGCAGGATTACCCCTTCTGTGGTTGGATTCACCAAGACCGGCGAGCGTTTGGTCGGCGCTACGGCCAAGCGGCAGGCGGTATTGAATCCGGAGAGGACCATCGCGTCCATAAAGCGGAAGATGGGCACCGACTACAAGATCACTATTGACGATAAGCCCTACACTCCGGAAGAAATCTCCGCGATGATTATCCAGAAGCTTAAGATTGACGCGGAGGCCTACCTGGGCGATAAGGTGACGGACGCGGTTATCACCGTCCCCGCGTACTTCAACGACGCCCAAAGAACCTCGACCAAAACCGCCGGAGAGATCGCCGGGCTAAACGTCCTGCGCATCATAAACGAGCCGACAGCCGCGTCCCTGGCCTATGGCTTGGATAAGAAGGAGAACGAAACCATTCTCGTCTTCGACCTGGGCGGCGGAACGTTCGACGTATCAATCCTGGAAGTCGGCGAAGGCGTCTTCGAGGTGAAGTCCACCGCGGGCGATACCCAGCTCGGCGGCGATGACTGGGATCAGCGCATAGTTGACTACGTCGCGGACGAGTTCAAGAAGCAGGAAGGGATTGACCTGCGCAGCGACCGCCAGGCCCTTCAGAGGCTCCGCGAGGCGGCGGAGAAGGCGAAGGTCGAGCTGAGCAGCATAGTGCAGACGAGCATCAGCCTCCCGTTCATCACGGCGACCCAGGAAGGCCCGAAGCACCTCGATATGAATCTCACCAGGGCAAAGTTCGAGGAGCTGACGGCGGATCTCGTGGAGCGCACGGCAGGCCCGTTCAACCGAGCGCTATCCGACGCAGGGCTGACCCCGAAGGACATAGATGAGATCATCCTTGTCGGCGGCGCGACCCGTATGCCCATGACCTACGAGCTGGTCAAGAAGCTCGGCGGGGGCAAAGAGCCGCATAAGGGCGTCAACCCCGATGAGGTCGTGGCGGTCGGTGCGGCAATCCAGGCCGGGGTCCTGGGCGGCCAGGTAAAGGACATCGTCCTGCTGGACGTAACGCCGCTGTCGCTCGGCATTGAGACGCTGGGCGGCGTGTTCACCAAGCTGATCGAGCGGAACACCACGATCCCGACCCGAAAGAGCGAAATCTTCACCACCGCCGTTGACGGGCAGACAGACGTCGAAGTCCACGTGCTGCAGGGCGAGCGCGAGATGGCCAGGGACAACAAGACCCTCGGCAGGTTCCATCTCATAGGCATACCGCCCGCGCCGCGCGGGATTCCTCAGATCGAGGTGGCCTTCGATATCGACGCAAACGGCATCGCGAACGTCTCCGCGAAGGACAAGGCAACCGGCAGGGAGCAGAGCATCACCATCACCGGGTCAACCAGGCTGAGCAAGGAAGAGACCGAGCGGATGGTGGCGGAGTCTCAGCGACACGCCGAGGAGGACCACAAGGCCAAGGAGGCCGCCGAGGCCCGCAACAGAGCGGACTCCGTGGTTTACCAGACCGAGAAGCTGCTTCATGACCTCGGCGATAAGGTTCCCGCGGATCAGAAATCGTCCATCGAATCGGCGATTTCCGAGGTGCGGTCAGTGCTGAACACGGACGATGTGGATCGCATCCGCCGGGCGACGGACGAGCTTCAGCAGGCTTCGTACAAGCTGTCGGAGATCATGTATCAGGCCGCGGCCGCCGGACAGTCCGCCACAGGCGGGGAGTCGCCCGGCGCCGAAGCAGGCGCAGGCGAGGAAGGCGTCATAGACGCCGAGTTCAATGAGCAGGAGAGCTAGAACCCGGACCGAGGCTTGAATCCGAGAGAACAAGACTTTATCCGCTGGCTGCTAGCGGCTGGCTGCTGGATGCTGTTTCCCGCATCGTCAGATCGCGGGTCACAACAAACTATTCAACGTGGAGGTGTTTGCCATTAGCATCGTGAGATGGGATCCATTCAGGGAGCTGGAAGCACTTCAGGACGAAGAGATAATAGATGGATTACAAGGATTACTACGCAATTCTGGGCGTCAAGAAGGACGCTGCCGAGAAAGAGATAAAGCAGGCGTACCGCAGGCTGGCGCGCAAGTACCACCCGGACGTGAGCCCGGACGATAAAGAGGCTGAGGAGAAGTTCAAGGAGATCAGCGAGGCCTACGAGGTACTGAGCGACAAGGAAAAGCGTGCGAAATACGACCGCTTCGGCCAGCACTGGCAGCAATTCGGGCGCGGCGCCGGTCCGGGCGCTCCAGGCGGCTTTACATACGAGACATTCGGCGATTTCGATTTCGGCCCAGGCGCCGGCGGGTTCAGCGACTTCTTCGAGATGCTCTTCGGGCCGCGTGTCGCCGCACGCGCCCCATCCCGGGGGCAGGACGTGGAAACGCAGATCGAGATTTCGCTGGAAGAGGCGTTCGAGGGCACGACCAAAGCACTCACGTTTTCGCTCGATCGGAATGAGCCGCCAAAGCGCCTCGAAGTGAAGATTCCCGCTGGCGTCCGCGAAGGATCGAGAATCCGCCTTGCAGGCAAGGGAGCGCCGGGGCGAAGCGGCCAGAGAGGAGATTTGTACCTCATAGTCAGGATGCTTCCGCATCCGGTGTTCGAGCGCAGGGGTGACGATCTCTACCGGGACGTGGCGGTGCCTTTCACCGCCGCGGCGCTGGGAGGCGAGATTCAAGTCCCCACACTGAAGGGCAAGGTCACGATGAAAATACCCGCGGGCACTCAGGGCGGCCAGACCTTCCGCCTCAGCGGGCAAGGCATGCCCTGCCTAAACCATCGCGGAAGAGGCGACCTGTACGCCCGGGTGAGGATCACGGTGCCAAAGCGCCTGACTCCCAGACAGCGCGAAATCATGCAGGAACTCGCAAGCTCGTTGGGGACAGCGGACAGTTAGGAGACTGCAGACTTACAACAGCCTGAGAGGGAAGGAAGTGAGACCTATGGCGCAGAGGGATAGGAATGAGCCGGTCTACATGATAAGCGTGGCGGCCAGGCTGTGCGAGATGCACCCGCAGACGCTTCGGCTTTACGAGCGGATAGGGCTCATCAAGCCGCACCGCGTGAGCAGGAAGAATCGGATGTATTCCGATGCCGACATTGACCGGCTGCGGCGGATTCAGCGCCTCACTCACGATCTCGGCGTCAACCTCGCGGGCGTAGAAGTAGTTTTCCGTCTTCTCGAACAGATGGAAGACATGCGAAAGCACATGGAAGAGGAAATTGACCGCATGCGGCAGGAAATGGAAAATCGCATCCGAGAGCTTGAGAGCAGGCGGTAGCGCGGTAGCTAAGAGAATATTTGCAAAATCTAGACAATATGGTATACTACGCTTACAGGAACCTGGGCGACTGGAATACCGCAAGTGTTTAAGTAACGAACTTCGAAGTGTTACGGAGATGTAATTCCGAGCCTCCGAGTTACGACTTAACGCCTTGCAGGACAAAGGAGGTTCGGAATGGCTACCGGCAAAGTAAAGTGGTTCAGCGAATCGAAGGGCTACGGCTTTATCGCCACGGATGACGGGAAAGACATTTTCGTCCATTACACGGGTATTCGCGGCGCCGGCCGTCGAAACCTGTTCGAAGGCCAGGAAGTCGAGTTCGAGATCATCGATGGGCCCAAAGGCCCGCAGGCCACAGATGTCGTGCCGTTGTAAGGCGGGTTAACCCAGAGTTTAAAAGCCCCCGGGCGATCTGCTCGAGGGCTTTCCTTTATTTGAACTGCTCCCAGTTGGATTTATCCACGATCGTCGTCTGGGTCTTGACGAACTTCGGCGCCTTTCTGCCTTCCAGGTGGTCCTTCATGACCTTCACGACTTTCATGCCCATCTCTTTGGGGTAAACTGCGAGCGTGGCCGTTAGTTTGCCGCTGCCGACATCCGCTATCGCATCCGGGTTGCCGTCAAGCCCTATGGTAAAGACCTGCCTGCCCGCGCGTTTGGCGGCGGCGGAAGCTCCCTGCGCCATCGCGTCGCTGCACCCAAAGAACAGATCAATATCCTTGAAGCTCTGCAGCAGGTTCTCGGTGACCGATACGGCCTTCTCCCTATCCCAATCGGCGGGCTGATCGGCGACTATCTTGATGTCCGGGTACTTCGCAAGCGCCTCCCTGAAGCCGCCGGACCGCTCCCGCGTGTGGAAACCGGTTATGCCTTCCAGGATGGCGACCTTCCCCTTCGGCTTCCCATACCTTTCGGTCAGGAGCTGGACTGCCTTCTCGCCGCATTTCCGGCCGCCGGAGCGCTGGTCGTAGCCGATGTAGGCGGTCACCTCGCCGCCCGGGATTTCCGTGAGCGAATTGTGTATGAAAATCGGGATTCCAGCCTGATTAGCCTTTTTTACTGCGCCGACGATGGCCTTATCGTCAATCGCGCAAATGCTGATCGCCTTCACGTTTAGCTGGATGAGGTTCTCGATCATATCAACCTGGCGCGCGAAGTCGGACTCCTTCTCGGGAGCCATGCCGATCAGCTTCCAGCCCTGCTTCGCCGCCTGCTCCTCCGCGCCCTCCACCAGTGTGACGTGGAACACGCTCGTCAGGGCGGGCGACACCAGGCCGACCTCGAGCTGCTTCTTCGCAGCGGGCTTCGTGCAGCCCGGCAGCAGAGCGATTGTGAGGGCGAACACCAGCGCAATGGCGATGACTGACAAAAGTGCGATTCTTACTCTCATACCGTGCCTCCGTTATGTATGTGAGCAGGCCGTAACCCAGCCCGCGCGTACAGTATTCTAGCACCAAAAACACAGAAGTGGCAATGGGTAGAGACGCCCGGCTCTCAAGAACCGGGCTGTCGTGAAGGAGCCTCGCTCCGCGGGACTTCTCGGTGGGGTCAGCCCTGTCCATTCATAGCAGGGATGACTGAGGAAGCTACCTCAGCTTCAGGAACTCGTCTACGCTCAGACCTGCGCCGCGCACTATTTGAAGAAGGGTTCCCCTTTTCAGATCGCGATTGTGCCGCGGCACGGTAATTGGCAGACAGCCTTCTTTGTATAGTATCAGATGAGATCCCGTCTGGCGGTCCATGGAATAGCCAATCTTCCGGAGCACAGCTATCACCTCGTCCGGGCGCAAAGCCGGCAGCCGGGTCACGCCGCGACCTCCACCAGCTCGACCTCCACCTTGGGTGTTCGCTTTCCGTGCTGCCGCAGAGTCGCCAGGTAGCCCTCGATAGCATCCTTGATGTTCTCAAGGGCTTCTTCCCGGGTTTCTCCTTCGCTCACGCAGCCGGGAAGCGCCGGGCAGGTCACAACGTAGCCGCCTTCTTCGGCTTCTTCCAGGAATACTTCGTATTCTCTCATTTGCATCACCATCCGTGAATAGCTTCGGCAACCTGTAACCTGAAACTTGAAACTTGGAACCTGGATCTTGGAACCCGCGCTCTGTGTCCTCCGCCTGTCCCGAGTAGCCCGCCCGAGGCGGGTGTGTCGAAGGATGCCTCTGTGGTTCCAAAGAACCCTTGGCGTCCTTGGCGGTTAAGCTATCCCTCTTTCACGAACCCCGCCACCATGTCGCCGACCTCGGAGGTCGAGTAGCCCATCCTCCCGGCGGCCATGCTCTTCAGCTTCTCGCCGGTCGCCTTCGCAACCGCCTTATCCACCAGGCCCGCGGCCTTTTCCTCGCCCAGCGTTTCGAGCAGCATCTGAAGCGCGCAGATCGCCGCCAGCGGGTTGATCACGTTCTTGCCGGTGTACTTCGGCGCCGAGCCGCCGATAGGCTCGAACATCGAGACGCCCTGCGGATTGATGTTTCCGCCCGCCGCGATTCCCATGCCGCCCTGCGTCATCGCGCCCAGGTCGGTGATGATGTCGCCGAACATGTTGTCGGTCACGATCACGTCGAACCACTCGGGGTTCTTCACCATCCACATGGTGGTCGCGTCCACGTGCGCGTAGTCCGTTGTGATGTCGGGGTATTCCTTCGCCACTTCGTAGAAAGCCCGCTCCCAGAGGTCGAAGGCGTATGTGAGGACGTTCGTCTTGCCGCAGAGGGTAAGCTTCTTCTCCCTGTTCCGCTTCCTGCAGTACTCGAATGCGTACCGGATGCACCGCTCGACGCCCTTGCGGGTATTGATCGACTCCTGCACCGCGACCTCGTCCGGCGTCCCCTTCTTCAGGACGCCGCCTGCGCCCGCGTAGAGGCCCTCGGTGTTCTCGCGCACCACAACGTAGTCTATATGCTCAGGCCCTTTGTCCCTCAGCGGGGTTTCGACGCCCGGATAGAGCTTCACGGGCCGAAGGTTGATATACTGATCGAGGCCGAATCTCAGCGCGAGCAGGATTCCCTTCTCCAGGATTCCCGGCTTCACGTCCGGATGGCCGATTGCGCCGAGATAGATCGCGTCATGCTTCTTCATCTCGTCAATTGCGCCCTCCGGCAGAACCTCGCCCGTCCGAAGGTATCTGTCGCCGCCGAAATCGTATTCGCGGGTTTCATACTTGAAGCCGTCGGCCGAGGCCGCCGCCGCCAATACTTTCAATCCCTCGCGGATGACCTCCGGCCCGGTGCCGTCTCCGGGGATCACGGCTATCTTGTAGGTCTTCAATGCAGCTCGATCCTCCTTGCGTGTCGTTTGGAAAGTTTCACTGCAGAGTATAGGCGATTGCAGGCGCGATTGCAAGGGCCGGCCGTCTTTTGCACATTGTCCCTCGTCCATAGTCCAGGGTCCTCGGATCAAGGCAAAGGACGGCGGACTAGGGACGATTCGCCGTTTCCCACAAGCCGCGTTTTGGGTATTTTTTCCAGGATAGGCTCTGGATGTACCTGAAAGGTCCGAGAGACGGGGGTGACACACTATGCCGTCAGTACTTGCGGAGTTCAGCGTGACGCCGATGGCCGAGGGAGACATGAGGCCCTTCGTGGATTCCGCTGTCCAGGAGATCGAGAAGGCCGGGTTGAAGCACGAAGTCGGCGCCGTAGCGACTACCGTGGAAGGCGAGCTGGATCAGGTTCTCGATGCCATCAAGCGCGCGCACCAGGCCGCTCTGAACCGAGGAGCAAACCGCGTAGTCACGGACATCCGGATTGACGAGAAGAGGGGCGGTCTCTCGATGGAGAAAGAGATCGAGGGCTACCGCTAGGGCAAGGCTGTAAACACCATTCAGTCATCTTCCTCCACAGGCGGTTAAAACCGCAGCAATCCGCCGTGAATTTATTCGCACGGGCCCGATTTGCATCTCTACCTACTGGGGAATTCCACCCGAAGTCCGCGCAAAGTTTGACAAAGTTGTCGCAGGTTTTGTATACTATAGTTTGTCACGCCTGGAGATCGCTAACGATAGATGTTCGAAATTCTGTCTGAAAAACTGCAAAACGTGTTCAAGAAGCTGCGCGGGAAGGGCGCCCTCTCGGAGCAGGATGTAAACGACGCCCTGCGGGAGGTACGCCTGGTCCTCCTGGAAGCAGACGTCAACTTCCGGGTCGTCAAGGATTTCATCGCCCGCGTCAGAGAGCGAGCGGTCGGCCAGGAGGTTCTACAGAGCCTCAGTCCGGCCCAGCAGGTGGTGAAGATCGTCCACGAGGAGCTTATGGAGCTTCTCGGCGGAGGGGACACGGCGCTCAAACTCGCGCCGAAGCCGCCCACGGTCATCATGCTGGCGGGGCTTCACGGCTCGGGCAAGACAACCACGGCTGCGAAACTGGCAAACCTGGTGCGCAAGCAGGGGCGGAAGCCGCTTCTCGCAGCGACGGACGTATACCGCCCGGCGGCCATAAAGCAGCTTCAGGTTCTCGGCGATCAGCTCGGAATCCCGGTCTTTACGCTTGGGGACAAGCAGGATCCGGTGAGCATCGCAAAGGCGGCGGTGAGCTCCGCGGCATCGAACAGCCAGGATACGGTGATCCTTGACACGGCCGGCCGCCTTCATATTGATGCGGAGATGATGGACGAGCTCGCGTGCATCAGGTCGGCGGCAGCGCCGCAGGAGGTGCTGCTCGTCGTAGACGCCATGACGGGCCAGGATGCCATCAACGTCGCGGAGCGGTTCAACGCAGCCCTGGAGGTTGATGGGTTCATCATCACAAAGCTGGACAGCGATGCGCGCGGCGGGGCGGCTTTATCCATAAGGGCGGTCACCGGCAAGCCGATCAAGTTCGCCGGCATCGGAGAGAAGCTGGACGCGCTGGAGCCCTTCCACCCGGAGCGCATGGCATCCAGAATCCTCGGAATGGGAGACGTGCTCAGTCTGATCGAGAAGGCTGAGGCGGCCCTGGATGAGAAAAAGGCCGAGGAACTGGAACGCAAGCTCAGGGAGAACAGATTCGACTTCGAGGACTATCTCGACCAGCTTCAGCAGATGCGGAAGATGGGGCCGCTCGATCAGCTTCTCGGAATGATACCGGGCCTCAACGCCGCGCGAATGAAGGGAATCGAGATAGACGAGCGGCAGGTCGCTCAGGTAGAAGCTACTATTCGCTCGATGACCAAGCAGGAGCGGCGCCATCCCGAGATTTTGAACGGCAGCCGCCGACGTAGGATCGCCCAGGGAAGCGGAACGAGCGTTCAGCAAGTCAATCGGCTCGTCAACCAATTCGAGCAGATGCGGAAGATGATCCGCGATATAGCAGAGACGGAGCACGGCGGCCGCCGCCGCCCACCAATGCCGTTCTTTGGCTAATTAGCAGGAACAAATGGGCATAAGGTCGAATAGGGATTGTTACCAAAGGAGGACAGGTTTTGGCGGTAAAGATCAGGCTTAGGAGAATGGGTACCCGCGGGAAACCCTTTTACAGAGTGGTTGTAGCTGACAGTCGTTCGCCGCGAGACGGCAGGTTCATTGACATGCTGGGCTACTACGACCCACGCACCGACCCACCTACAATCAAGATAGACAAGGAGAAGGCCCTGCTTTGGCTAAGCCGCGGCGCGCAGCCAACGGACACCGCAGAGGCCCTGCTCAAGAAGGAAAGTTTGTTTCAAAAGGTTCCCACAACAAAGGAGAGAAAACCAGAGGAGCTGCCTGCCGAGGCCGAAGTTGCCACTATCGTAGAGGAGCCGGAATCGGAACCCGAACCCGCGAAGCCGCGGCGGAGCCGTGGTTCCGGCGGTGCGGCCGCAACCCGCAGAAGACGGACTAAGGCCGAAAAGGAAGCGGAGGCGCCAGCAACTGAGGCGCAGGCAGTCGCAGAACCTTCAACCATCCAGGAAGAGCAGCCATCTGAAGAGCAGGGATAGCAGATCCAAGATTCGGGTCGAGTTGTTCTTGGGCATAGCTCGACTCTAAAGCCGCATGACATGGCATTCCTTCCGCAGTATGCCTCCGCCCGCATCTTGAGTCCTCTTCGCCCTGCACCGGAAGGGAGGGTTCGGATTGAAGGAGCTAATCGAGTATCTGGTTAAGTCGCTGGTTGACGAACCGGAGCAGGTGGACATTAAGGAGGTAGAAGGGGCAGAATCAACCACCTACGAAATCAGGGTAGCATCTACCGATTTGGGCAAGGTGATCGGCAAACAAGGGAAGATCGCAAACGCCCTCCGCACCGTTGCGAAAGCAGCCGCTATGCGCAACAAGAAGCGGGTCTACCTTGAGATCATCCCCTGATGGGAAGACCGTAGACCCGAAAAGGGTCGTGCAATCAACTTATCGGCTGTCATGTTCTGCGGGAGGTCCGGTGCCCGTTCGCCATTTGCTGGCTAAACATAATGTGTATGTCACAGATCGGGCCATGATCCCGGCCGTAAAGGAATTTATCGCAAGCATAGACCTCGACCGAGGGAAGATGGTGGTCAGATCGGTCGAGGGCCTAATTCAGGAATAACGGCATGAGGGTTGACGTCCTTACTATCTTCCCGGAAGTGATCCAGTGCGGCATAGATTATAGCATTGTGAAACGAGCCCGGGAGAAGGGGATAGTCTCCGTCTTCGTTCACAACATAAGGGATTTTGCCGAAGACAAGCACAGGACCACCGATGAACCCCCATACGGCGGGGGCGCCGGGATGGTGATGAAGCCGGAGCCGATTTTCAAAGCAGCCGAGCGCGTGAAAGCCGAATATTGGACGGAGCAGAGCCGAATAATACTTATGTCTCCGCAGGGCCAACTGTTCACCCAGGAGAAGGCCGCGGAGCTCTCGACCTGCCCTCACATGGTTCTTATCTGCGGCCACTATGAAGGAGTGGACGAGCGGGTAAGAGAACATTTAGCTTCTGAGGAAATATCTATCGGAGATTACATACTGACGGGCGGGGAGCTCGCGGCCCTTGTGGTGCTTGACGCAGTGTTGCGGCTGGCTCCCGGGGCGCTGGGAGCCGAGCAGTCCGCGTTGGAGGAATCGTTTTCGGAGGGCCTGCTGGAGTATCCCCAATACACCAGGCCGGCCGACTTCCGGGGCTGGAAGATTCCCGACGTTCTGCTATCGGGCCACCACGCAGAGATCGCCAAATGGAGGCGGATGCAATCCTTGAAGCGCACTCTGGAGCGCCGGCCCGACCTGCTGGAGAAAGCTCGCCTTACCGAAGAGGATCGGAAGTTACTAGAACAGTTGAAGGAGTCCGAATAATGTCCACCATTATCCAGGAAATCGAGAAAGAACAATTGAAGGCTGAGAAGCCCGAGTTCGGCGTCGGCGACAGCGTCCGCGTACACGTCCGGGTCGTCGAGGCCGGCAAAGAGCGAATACAGGCATTCGAGGGTATAGTAATAGCGAAGCGCCATGACGGAGCCCGCGAAACATTCACCGTGCGCAAGATCTCCCACGGTATAGGAGTGGAGCGAACTTTTCTGGTGAACAGTCCGAGGCTTGCAAAGATAGAAGTGGTCAGAAAAGGCAAAGTCCGGCGCGCCAAGCTCTTTTACCTGAGAGAGAAAGTAGGAAAGGCTACCAGGATTAAGGAAGCCAAATAGTATATGGAGTGGCTGGCTAACATAAAGATCCAATACGTCCTTGCCGCCATTGTCGTTTTGGCCGCAGCCCGCCTGGTTCTCGGAAAATACAAGAGCCGCGCGGCTAAGTCGGCGGCAGAGACGGTCGAATCTGCGCTGATAGCTATTGTGCTGGTGTTTTTGATTATTAAGCCGTTCGTCATGCAGGCGTTTTTCATACCGTCGGAGTCCATGCTGCCGACGCTGCAGGTGCACGATCATATCCTGGTCAACAAATTCATCTACAGGTTCCGCGAGCCCCGATACGGGGACATCGTCGTCTTCAAGTGTCCGCCCAGGGCATCCACCGACGGCGAGGAGAGAGACTTTATCAAGAGGCTCGTCGGAAAGCCGGGGGACGTGATCGAAGTCAAGTGCGGCGCTCTCTACCGCAACAGCAAATGTGTAAAAGAGCCATACCTGAATGACTCGTACATCGAGTACGAGATGAAACCCATCAAGGTCCCCGGGGACATGCTGTTCGTCATGGGTGACAACCGGAACCGCAGCAACGACAGCCACGCCTGGGGTCCGCTGGACCGAGATAGAGTTCTCGGCAAGGCGATGGTCACATTCTGGCCGCTGGACCGCATCGGCCTGATGCACTGAAGCCATAGGGATCAAGGGCTCCAGGGGTCAAGTCATACTCTTACTCATACTCTTACTCATACTCGCGAATCGTGATGAGTGACGAGTGATTACTCGTTATTCATCCAACATCGCCATTGGTTGCCGACGGATGATTGCTAGCTGCGACGAGGGCGGTTGATGATATGCGGCGGGAGGAGCGCGAGAACACCGACCTGTGGCTCTACGAGCGCATGGTACTCGCTCAGGGCCATCGGGTAGTAGCCGGAGTAGATGAAGCAGGCCGAGGCCCTCTCGCCGGGCCGGTCGTAGCCGCTGCGGTAGTCCTCCCCCTCGACTGCGACACCCACGGCATCTACGATTCGAAGCAGCTTCCCCCACGCAAGCGAGAGGCCGCCTTCGAGAAGATTTCAAGCCTGGCGCTCGGCATCGGGATCGGCATCGTGGACCAGAACGAGATTGACAGGATGAACATCCTCCAGGCCACGTACCGGGCTATGCGCGGCGCGATCAGCGGCCTGGACATGGGAGTGGATGCCGTTCTGGTAGATGGATACCCGATCCGCGATTTCCACCTCCCCCAGATGGGCATCACGAGCGGCGACACCAAAAGCGCGTCCATCGCCGCCGCCTCCATTGTAGCGAAGGTTACCCGCGACCGCATCATGTGCAAGTATCACGACATCTTCCCACAGTACGGCTTCGCCAAACACAAGGGCTACCCAACCGAAGAGCATATCGAGAAGCTGGCCGCCCACGGGGTCTGCGAGATCCACAGAAGGTCTTTCGCCCCGGTTGCCAGGGAGCTTGGCCTGAGGTAAGCGATGAACTTCGAGATCAGAAACGGGAAAGAGCGCCTGCCGGACGAGGAAGACATATACGGCGTGAATGACGCCGAGGAGCGCGACGCCTTCAACGCCCTGTTCGGAACCACGCCTCTGGAGGAGCGCATCCACCGCCGGAAGCTGCGAATACAGATTCTAGCTGCCGCACTCGTTATCGCCTTTGGGATCGCCTTCGCAATCGCCGGACTTTGCCGACTGCTATCGCACTGAGCGGCATGGAAGGCTGAAACGCGCTCATTCCCCCTTGTTTGCCTGCCGAGCATTGGTGATATAATTACTCCGCAAGCTGCGCACCTAATACGAAGCTGGAGGGAATAGCCTTGAGGGAGCTTTTCGCCGATCCGCCCGCCGAATTCCGGCCCGCGCCGTTTTGGTTCTGGAACGCCCGCCTGGAGCGGGATGAGATCGAGCGGCAGATACGGGAGATGCACGCTAAGGGCGTCGGCGGATTCTTCATCCACGGCAGATTCGGCCTGGAAACCGACTACCTTTCCCCCGAATGGATGGACCTGGTCGAGCACGCCGTGAAGACCGCGAACGCGCTCGGCATGTACGCCTGGCTGTACGACGAAAACCCGTTCCCCAGCGGAGTCGGCGGCGGCCTGATAATGCGAAACCGCGACTACTGGTGCAAGTTCCTCGACCTGGTCAGGCGAACGGTGGACGGCGAGGAATCCGTGGAGCTGGCGATCCCCGAAGGCAAGCTCATCTCGGCGGTCGCTGTTGATCTTGAGAGCAGGAGCATTTCAGCCGACCTCACGCCCTATATTTCGGACGGCAGGCTCTCATGGCAGTCGCCGGCCGGGAAATGGGAAGTTATGGTCTTCGTCGAGCGCGCGGCGGAATGTCCGGCCTTTGTCTACGGCTCGGAGCCGGATTACTTCGAGCCCGGCATGGTCGAGGAGTGGTTCGACATCACCCATGAAGCCTACGCCCGGCGCGTCGGCGAGTACTTCGGCAGGGGCATCGAGGGAATCTTCACCGACGAGCCGAAGATTCAGTGCATCTACCACATGCACGACGACCCGTTCACGACGGCCTGGTTTCGCGGCCTGCCGGAGCTTTTCCTCGAACGCAATGGCTACGACCTCATTCCGAATCTGCCGGCGCTGTTTGCCGACTTCGGGCCGGATCCGGGGAAGGTGCGCCGGGACTTCTGGCGGCTCGTGGGCGAGGAATACATCGCCCGGCTCTTCCGGCCTTACCACGACTGGTGCGAGCGGCACAACCTGAGGCTGACGGGCCACCTCTTCCTGGAAGAGGGGCTTTATGCAAACACGATGTACCAGGGCGACTTCATGGAGGATATGCGCTGGTTCGACATGCCGGGGACGGATCACCTGGGCCTCACAGCGGAGTCTGAATATGCCGTCATGGTCATCCCGAAATCGCTCACGCGCGTCCACGGGCAGAAGATCGTCAGCTCGTCCTCGCACATCTACGGCAGGAAGCGCACGCTGAGCGAGACGTTCGGCTGCGCGGGCTGGGAGCTGAACATGGCACATATGAAGTGGATCGTGGACTGGCAGCTCGCGCTGGGCATCAACTTCCTCTGCCCCCATGCGTTCTACTACAGCCTGGCTGGGGTGCGAAAGACGGATGCTCCGCCATCGCAGTTCTATCAGGCGACCTATTGGAAATACTACCGCACCTTCGCGGACTACGTAGGGCGGCTCAGCCTCATTCTCTCGCAGGGGAAGCACCGGGCGCAGGCGGCCCTGCTTTACCCGATCGAGAGCTTCCATTCGGAATGGGCCGTGGGAACGCAGGGGCCGTTCGATACCTTCATCGCCGAGTCCTACGATTTCTACTGCGCGAATTTGGTCAAGCAGCACCTCGACTACGACATCGTGACCGAGAAGGCGATTCAAGGCGCCGGCGTATCCACCGGCAGGATGAAGATCGCCGGCGAGGAATACGAGCTTCTAATCCTGCCGCCGCTGACGGCCATCGAGCTTGCGACGATGAAAAGGATCGAGGAATTCGTCCGCGCCGGAGGGAAGGTGCTCGCCACGGGACTGCTTCCGGCTGCCGATGCCGCGCCCGGCGAACCGGCCTCCGAGGAAATCATCGCCCTCGTGCACGAGCTTTTCGACCAGGAGCCGACGATCCTCCGGCGGGAGTTCCTGCAGGCATACGACGAGGAAAAGGGGCCGACCTTCGCCCTCACATACAAAGGCCGGGCGGGCTTCATCGCGTGCAACCGCGCGCACCTGATCGGCAAGGCGCTCAGGGAAGCCGTGGAATCACTCATCCAGCCGGATATTCGGGTGACATCCGATGGCCGGGAGTGCGAGGCGATCAATGCTGTGCACCGGGCGACGGAATTCGGCGAGGTTTACTTTTTCGCCAACACTTCCGGCGAGCCGCTGGATGTGGAGATTTCCGTTGGGGCGCAGGGCTTCCCGGAGCAGTGGAACCCGGAAACCGGGGCGATCCGCCGCATTACCGATTACAAAGCCCAAGGTGAGCGCACAGTGCTCCCGTGGCGCTTCGACGCTTGCGGCTCCCTGCTGCTGGTCCTGTCGAATCAGGAAGGCAAGGCCGAGCCTGTCCCGCAGCCCGCAAAGCCCACCCTGGAAATCGAGCTGTCGAACACCTGGCGATTTCGGACCGAGTCGCCGAACGTGCTGATATTGCGCGACTGGAAGCTGGACATTGACGCCGGCGGTGACTCGGTATACCGCTACGAGACGACCGTGAACGCGCGATTCGCCCCCGCCAGGGTGTTCCTTGTCCTCGACGATCTGCGCCCCGGCCGGCATACCCAGGGATCGAGGATCGAGGTCGAGGTCAACGGCGAGCCGTTGGATGCGCCTCAGCCGATGCCGTGGACGGTGGATGTGAACTTCCCGATGTTCGCCGTGGCGAACCGCCTGCGCGAAGGCGAGAACAGCATCGTGATTCGGATCGTCCACGGGGGCTGGTCCGGCCCACCGAAGCTGATGGCGGCACCCCAGTACCTTCTCGGCGACTTCTCGCTCGAACGGGATGGCGATGGTTTCGCGCTCCTCCCGCCGAGGAACGATCTGGCGACCGGCTCGTGGGCCGATCAGGGATACCCGTTCTACTCCGGCACGGGGATATACTCGCAGACGGTGCGCGTGCCCCAGGATTACGCCGGACGGAGGTTCTCGCTCGAAGTCGACAATCCCGCGGACATGATCGAGGTGTGGGTGAACGGGAACTACGCCGGGACGCGCCCCTGGCCTCCGTATGCAGTGGACGTCTCGCAGCACATCCGGCCCGGCGAGAACGAGATCGAGATACGGGTGACTAACTCGCTGGCGAACATGCTCCGGCCCACGCCGCGCAACTCCGGCCTCCCCGGCAAGGCGCGGCTGGTTGGTGGGTGATTGGGGAATGGAGTATTGGAGTAAAGGAGTGTTGGAGTACTGGGTTCCCATCACTCCAACACCCCCATTACGGCAAGCGCGGCCGCTGTTGTCTCCAGCGCGGTGTTAGGCGGCTTCATTCACCATCGCCGAGTTTGTAGGCAACCTAGACGCAACCAAAACCTAGCACCACCATCAGTGTACCCCCAGCCAGCCAGAACGGTCTTTCCCTCTCTCGCCTGTAATCCGCCGCCCACACCGCCGAGGAAGACAACGTAGCCCAAGATAACAAGAGCTATGCCTACGAGCATGAAGATTCCTCTTACAAGACCACGAAACATCTTGTTTACCTATTCACACTGATGCCATCTAATGCTTGGGCATGAGCCGCACGCTTCAACGCGTCGGCTCCATTTGTCTGTTAGGCTGTACTTCTCACCGTAGCGCGCCAAGAAACTGACCCACACCTGGCACGAGAATTCGATCTTCGACCATCTGCTGCTCCGGAACAGGAATCTCCAGACGTACAGCGCTGTTGATGGTGACGACGGCCATGCCGCGCCGGATTCTTGATTTCGGGCTCAGTTTCGCAAACCCCACCTGGACGTACTCGGATTCACGAAGGAACCGAACAGGCTTTCCCACGGAACGATCCGTCACGTCTAGATTGAAGATGCCCCTCCACACAACCTCCCCATGCCCGGTCTGACGAGCAAGTGACTCCGTCGCTGCGAACATCATCAGTACGTCCTGGCCGCGACAGAAAGCAAGGTAGCCGCCACGGTCCATAAAGTTTGTGTCGATGTCCTCAGTTGATTCGGCGACGACTTCGACGGTAACGGTGCCGGTTCGTATTGGCTGGGCCGCAGGATTCAGTAACTCCGCCTGCGCCACAGCCGCCAGAGTCCTTTCGCGGCGATCAACCATGAACTTGCCCACTTGGAGGAATCCGCTGACAAACACCAGCCCAATCGAGACCCACTGCAGCCAAGCACTGACCATTCGTAAACTACCGATGTTGGCCCAGATCTCTGACCAAGCGTTCATGAGAAACCTCAACCCTTGCATCCGCACCCTAACAGTTCGTTTTATCCCCTATTGGGTTTCGTAGCAGATTATACCAGCGCACAGGCTGCTTGTCAACTCCAGCATTGATAATACACCAATCATGGGATAGCAGGTTGACAGTTTTGTACGTGGCGGTACCATCATCCGACAACTCAGACAGCGTGAGGTTAGATTATGCAGGCGTTTCGGTCGTTCCTCATTTCCCGGCCCACCCCGAAATCCCCGGCAAAACCTCCTTCACCATTTCCAGCCCATTAGCGTATAATAGAGTAGGGGCTGGTTTCGGGTCTGCCGGCCCTGATTACTTTCGCCGGTGGAGAGGTCTTTGCGCTACGGAATAGCCTTTATCTTCCTCCTGATACTGGCCCTGCCCAGGCCGCCTGGGATTCCGGCGCATCCAGGCCGGTGATCAGGTAGTGCCCCGTGAAGCACGCACTTTCAAGTATCCCCCAGATGACCCCGGCCGCACCCATCAGGCTTCCGAAGACGAGGATTTTCATCCAGAGCCGGCTCATCCCATGCCTCCAAAGAGCGTTTGCCCCTGATACCTTAGATATAGTAGCATCCGCTTTGGTTCTGCGAATGCCAGTGGGATTCCCAGCGCCGAACGCTCAAAGTGGGATTGTTCAAAAACCGCACCCTCGCCATAAATGACGAGGCTAGTGCCTTGTTAACTTGAAAATGCGATTTTGGCTCACACACTGTATCGCGTGTGGCTGAACCCGACACGCTAAGAGCACAAAGCCGGCTTCAGCCGGGTTCGTGGTATTAGCGCAGAGGTTTAGCTCGGCGTTCCAACCCAGTGCGAAACATGCAAACTTAGCTTAACAGAACACTAGTGCTCTGTTAAGCTAGATTTGCAGCATAGCGTAATATGGTGTAAGATGGGTTTATGAAAATAAAACACCCCGTACACCTAACCGAAGAACAACGTTCGCACCTTGACAATCTTATCAAAGCTG
>Ga0315289_10000070_pt1 | contig 152193 bp, 93 predicted proteins | sample YL17G11_40_MG_FD_203452 | JGI IMG/M metagenome (GOLD analysis project Ga0315289, IMG submission 203452) | Sediment microbial communities from Yellowstone Lake, YNP, Wyoming, USA - YL17G11_40 | ecosystem: Environmental > Aquatic > Freshwater > Lake > Sediment | place: USA: Wyoming | collected... | reverse complement strand
GTAGTTATATATCTACGTAGTAGATATATAACTACCTACGGATTGGGGGGATGGGAAAACCAGACTCACACGCCCGGCCGCACGCCCCCCATTGTCCCCCCAGCCTTCCCCGGAGTGGCACTCGCCGACCGCCAGACGGGCTGTCAGGGCCAAGAGCCTTCCCACTCGGTGGGGCAGGGAAGGGCCGAGCCGGCGGCGCGGGGAAACACGCAGGGCTCGCAGGATGTCATCAAGCCCGAGCACAGGTTGCCGGAGGCGTATGGTGACGGAGATCTCCCGCTTCAGCTTCCCGACTCAGATCCGCTTCGGCGCCGGGGCGCGCGCCGCGGTCGGCGAGTTCGCCGGGAAACACCGCGTGACCCGGCCGCTGCTCGTCTCAGACACAGGCCTGCCGAGCACGGAGGCCTTCCGGCTGGTTGAGGAGGAGATGACGCGCGTTTGGCCCTCGGGCTACGCCCAGTTCACCGGGGTGCAGCCGAACCCCCACGAGCGCGATGTGGAGGACACCTTCCGGGCCTATGTCAAGGGCGGCTGCGACGGCGTTGTCGGTTTGGGGGGAGGCAGTGCGCTCGACGTCGCGAAGGTCGTGCGGACGTGAGTGGCGTGCCCGGAGCAACCTCTGACCGAGATAGCCTTCCCCGATCTCCCCGCGCGCCTCGCTCCGTTCTGCGCCATCCCGACGACCGCCGGAACGGGCAGCGAGGTGGGGCGCAGCAGCGTCATCACCATCCCCGCGCTGGGGCGGAAGATGGTGTTCGGCGGACCGCCGCTCCTGGCGGACCTGGCGGTGCTCGACCCGGAGCTGACGGTTGGCCTGCCGCCGACCCTCACGGCATGGACCGGCATGGACGCCCTCACTCACGCGGTGGAGTCCTACGTCTGCCCGATGTTCCACCCGATGTGCGATGCCATCGCTCTGGAGGCGGTCCGCCTGGTCGCCGCGTACCTGCCACGTGCACATGCGGACGGACGCAACCTCGAGGCGCGCGGCATGATGCAGATGGCGGCGGCAATGGGAGCCGTGGCCTTCCAGAAGGACCTGGGGGCTGCACACTCCCTGGCCCATCCGTTGTCGAGCGACTTCGGCATCCACCACGGCCTGGCCAACGCCATCGTGCTCCCTGCGGTCGTCCGCTTCAACGGCGAGCAGGACAGCGCTCAGTACGCGAGGGTCGCCATCGCGCTGGGCCTCCAGCCCGCGGCCGACTTCCCCGGCGAGACCTTCCGCGTCCTCAAACAGAAGCAAGAGAAGCAGTTCGGCGAATACCGCACGAGACGCCTGGTCCTGGAGTCGTGGGAGAGGCTCGGCGGGTAGCCGACTGCGATGCAGAGGCTGACGCACGAGGCGTTGGCTCGGTGTAACGCTGAGGTGAACCACTGTGAGGGAGCTGTTCCGTGGCTACTACCGTCCGACTGACGGCGAGTTCAGAGTGCTATGGGAGCAGTGCATGTTCGTCTTCGACACGAACGTCCTGCTGAACCTATACCGGCACTCGGACGAGGCGCGTAGCAGCCTGATCGGGCTTCTCCAGAACCTCTCCGAGCTCGACCGGGTCTGGCTGCCCTACCACGTCGCCTACGAGTACCAGCAGAGAAGGCTCGGGGTCATCGAGCAACAGGCCAAGCTCTACTCCGGCCTCCAGCATGACCTCACTGCCCTGTCTCGCGATTTCGAGACGCACTTCGGGAGCACGTGGCAGCCCTTCCTGGATGGCGACCTCCTCGAGCAGCTCCGGCAAGCGGTCTCACGTATGAATGAGGACCTTTCCCTCCGGCAACACGCGGTGTCCTCCCTCCTGGATGACGATCAGGTACGCGACGCGATCACGCCACTCTTCGCTGAAAGGGTGGGCAGCCCACCAACGGCCGAGGAGCTTGCGGAGATGCACCGACAGGGCGAGGAGCGGTTCCGCAAGAGGATCCCCCCGGGTTACAAGGACGCCCGGAAGGCACGGAAGAGCCGTAGGGACGATGCCGACGAAGATGGCGATGAGGCCGACCTCGTTGGCGGCAGTGGAAACAGAGAGCCGGGCGGCGAAGAGCAGTACGGCGATGTCGTCCTGTGGCTCCAGATCGTGGCGAAGGCCGAAGCGGAGAAGAGGCCGGTCGTCCTGGTAACGGACGACGGCAAGGAGGACTGGTGGTGGCGAAGAGGGCGGCGGACATTCGGACCGAGGCCGGAACTGGTGGATGAGATGGCTGCACGGGCGGGCCAAGCCTTCTATATGTACAGCACGGCGAGGTTCATGGAGTTCAGCAATGAGCACCTGCATTTGGAGCTTGGCGAGTCGGACATCGCGGAAGTCCGGGCCTTGGGCGAAGCCGACGCACTCGGCTACGAAGTCCCATCCGCGGAGGAACGCGATGCTCAGGCGGCGTCTTCAACGGAGGCTAAGGCAACCTTCCCCCCGACTCTCGCTGAGACCGCATACCTCGACGAGATGGCTCGGCAGGCAGAGGCTGCTGGACGGGCTATCGAGTGTATGTTCATGGGGCCGAGCCTTCGGGCCTATGCAGATGCGACTAGGAGGCTGCAAGAGCAGGTCTACGGCAGTCCGGCCTTCCTGGCACATATCGAGGAGTCTGTCGCCAGGGCTCAGCGGCAGATACTGGAGAGCCCTGCTCTTCGAGCCCAGCAGGAGCTGATCCGCAAGATAGCCGACAACCCGCAGTACCAGCGGCTGTTCGACAGCACGGCATTCAGGCAGATCGAGCAGGTCCAGCGTCAATACCAGCGACTCGTCAACAGCGGGGCCTGGGCCCACCTGCAGCGACTGCAGCAGAGCGGGGCGTTTGGTACGGAGACGGGTTCGCTTGTTGAGCCTGACGACGAGGAGCCGGGCGACGGTCCTGATGGCGAGCACGGGCCCGCCGACGATCCTGAAGACAAGCCAGACGAAGGCGGCCGCGAAGATGATGGTCCGCCCGGGCCCGAAGCAGTTCCGGCGTGAAGGAGGCCCGATGAACCGCGCCCCTACATGCCGCGTGAATGCGGCCTGCCACAGACCCCGTTCGCGCAGCCATACCCCTGCGACCGTCGGGGATTCCCACTACCACCCAAGAGGCACTGTGATGAGATCATCGAGTCGCACCGCCGTGCTTGCCGCCCTTGTCGTTCTCCTCTGCGTCGCTGCAGCGCAAGCGGAGGTGAGACTGCCGCGCGTCTTCGGCAGTCACATGGTGCTCCAACGCGACCGCGCCGTCCCCGTGTGGGGCTGGGCGGACGCGGGCGAGAAGGTCGACGTGAAGCTGGGCGACCAGCCCGCTGTATCTGCCACCGCCGGCCCGGACGGCACGTGGCGGGTGGACCTCCCGCCACAGCAGGCCGGCGGCCCATTCACGCTGACCGTGACCGGCAAGAACGCCGTCAAGTTGGAGGACGTCCTTACCGGCGAGGTGTGGGTCTGCTCCGGCCAGTCGAACATGGAGTGGGGCGTGAATGGGGTGGCGAACGCCGACCAGGAGAGGGCCGAGGCCAACTACCCGCAGATCCGGCACCTCGCGGTACCCCACGTGCCGGCGGGCTTCCCGGCAAGCGACTTCGACGCCGCGTGGCAGGTCTGCGCCCCGGACACGGTGGGAGGCTTCACCGCCGTCGGCTACTTCTTCGCCCGCCACCTGTATCGCGAGCTGAACGTGCCCATCGGCCTGGTGAACTCCTCGTGGGGCGGGACGGCCATCGAGCCCTGGACGCCCCCGGTCGGCTTTGCGCAGGTTCCCGCTCTGAAGGGCATCAGCGACTTGGTGACCCGCACCGACCCCCATTCCGAGGCGTACAAGCAGATCCTGCGCGACTACCTCGTGAACGTGGAGGCCTGGCTCGGGAAGGCCAAGGATGCCCTGAACGGCGAGAAGCCCCTCGATCCCGCGCCGGCGTATCCCGACCCGATCAAGCCGCTCGCGAGCAACGGGCTGCCTACGGGGCTCTACAACGGCATGATCGCCCCCCTGATCCCCTTCGCCATCCGCGGGGCGATCTGGTACCAGGGCGAGTCGAACCACGGGGAGCGGATGCTGTACACCGAGAAGATGAAGGCCCTCATCGGCGGCTGGCGCAGCGTGTGGAAGCAGGGCGACTTCCCGTTCTACTATGTGCAGATCGCGCCGTTCTCGTACGGGAATGAGGACCCCTATCTACTGCCCAGCTTCTGGGAGGCGCAGGCCGCGGCGCTGAGCATCCCCAACACGGGCATGGCCGTGATCAACGACATCGCGAATCTCAACGACATCCACCCCAAGAACAAGCAGGCCGTCGGCAAGCGGCTGGCCCTGATCGCGCTCGCGCAGACCTATGGGCGGCGGGACGTCGTCTACTCCGGCCCCACGCTCAAGTCGCTGTCGCCAGAGGGCGGCAAGCTACGGGTCCGGTTCGACAACGTAGGGGGCGGCCTCGTCTCCCGGGACGGGAAGCCGCTGACCTGGTTTGAGATCATCGGACCGGACACGGACTTCGTGAAGGCTGACGCCGTGATCGATGGCGATTCGGTGCTGCTATCTTCGCCGGAGGTGGCCCAGCCATGCGCGGTGCGTTTCGCCTGGAACCGCGATGCCGAACCGAACCTGGCGAACAAGGAGGGCCTCCCGGCAGGAGCCTTTCGCGCAGGCGAGGTGCCGAAGGTCGACTACCTCGCGACCAAGATCGCCGAGGCCAAGGACTACCAGCTCATCTACGACCTGGACCTGGCGAAGCTCGGCGCCCAGATCACCTACGATGCAAACAGCCCTGGTCACTTCACGGGACCGTTCGACCGCATCGCCTACTGCCTGGAGCTGCAGAAGCCCGGCGAGGGCGTGAAGTACGCCTATGTGTCGATGGACGCCTTCACGGACGACCTGGGGAAGGTCGGCATCCCGACGCTGGCCTCGAAGGCGCTGTTCCAGTGCAACGTGACGAACATGAACGTCCTCTCCAATGTAGTGGGCATCGTCACCGGCACCGGCCTGGGCGGCGGGAACATCGAGTTCTGGCCGAACAACTACGGGCCGCCGAACGCGGCCGGAGTGCCGAACGCGTCCAATGACCTGTGGGACTTCGGCGACCTGGTGGACGGCAACACGGTGGACGGACACAGCTCCATGCAGGTGCACAACCACGACGCGAGCCAGACCATCTTTGCGATCAACAACTGGAAGGCGGGCGACCGCGCCGACATCGGCATCGGCAACAGTGAGGGCAAGACCCGAGACTGGACCTTCGTCGGCAACGCCGGCAGCTACGCGATGAAGAGGCTGAGGGTGCTGGTGCGACCGAAGCGGTAGCGCAGGGACTGAGAGGAGAGCGACATGGGAGCGGCGGGTGCGGCCCTGGCTCTGGCGGCAGCGTTAGTGGCGAGCCCGTGTGCCTTGGCGGAGGAGGCGACACAGCCCCCGCAGTGGCTGCAACACACATGGCGCTGGGGCTATCACGACATCGGCCCGCAGTGGTTCGTCGACACGGGCGCGGACTCCGCGACGGTGGTCGCCTCGTCCATGAAGCAGGCTGGCGCTGAAGGCCTGGTGGTGCGGATCCAGGACCCGAGCGGGCCGAGCTGGCGCACGAAGTACGGGGGTCGGCCCGCGTTCATGAAGGACCGCGACCTGGTGGCCGAGCTCGGCGCGGCGTGCCGCGAGCGGGGCCTGCGCTTCATCGGGTACATCTGGGCGCTGTACGACGAGCCCGCCTGGCAGCAGCACGAAGACTGGCGCATCCTCAACTCGGGGGGCAACCCGGTTGGGCAGTTCGTGTGCTGCAACTCGCCCTATCGGGACTTGGTGAGAGACCGTCTGGTGGAGCTGGCCCGGGACTACCCCAACCTCCACGGCGTGTTCTTCGACATGTTCCACTGGCACCGCGTCGGCTGCTACTGCCGCTACTGCCGCGAGGGGTTCAAGGCGCTGACCGGGCAGGACCCGCCCGCCAAGGAGGACTTCGACGATCCGCTCTGGCGGCGCTGGCAGGAGTTCCAGCACCGCAGCATCGAGAGAGCCCTTGCCGACTGGCGCGCCGCCGTCCGTCAGGTCCGCCCGGACTTCGTCATCCTGGCCAACACGTGGAACGGTTGGATCTTCCACAATGCGGGGATGGGCGGGTCATCGGTGCGAGTGGCGGACAGTCTGGACGGCACGCTCGAGGAGGAGGGCTGGTACTGGGGAGCGGGGGAGGAGTCCTTCTTCGGCTTCCCGCAGCGCTGGCCGTTCATGAACCTGTACCTGCGGAGCATGGGCGACAACGCGGCCGGGCCGGGGCGGTGCGTGGCCCACATGTGGGAGGCGGGCAACGTCCCGCCGGCGCTGAACGGCCCCCTGCCGACGATGGAGGTGGTGGCGCGGGTCGCGGACATGATCTCCTTCGGCGTCCATCCGTGGCCCTACTTCCGCCGTGGGCCGGAGGGGATGAAGCGGGTCTTCGACTTCGTCAAGGCTCGCGAGCCGTGGCTGAACGACGCCCACCTGGTCCCCTGGTGCGGGCTCGTGGTCTCCGAGAACACCCAGTTCTGGTATGGCCGCAACGAGCCGATGACAAGGTACGTGCAGGGAATCCATGGCGTGCTGCGCGCTCTGTGGGAGCAGCACTTGCCGGTGGAGATCCTCACCGACGAGGACCTCGAGCGGAGGGAACTCGGCGCCTATCGCGTCATCCTCCTCGGGAACACCGCCTGCCTGTCGGATCGGGTTGCCCAGCGGGTCAGGGACTACGTGCGCGCAGGGGGCGGGCTGGTCGCGACCTTCGAGGCCTCACTCTACGACGAGGGTGGTCGCAAGCGCGCCGACTTCGCGCTGGGGGACCTGTTGGGGGCGAAGTTCGTGTCGGGAGCACGGGAGCCATCCTTCCTGGGGGCGACCGCGAACCAGTCGGTCCTCAGTCCGTACGCGGTGCAGCTCCTACAGGCGAACGTCAACGACATCACCGGGAAGCCCCAGGGCGGCATGCCCTTCCCGGCCGGCACGCTGATCGTGCAGGCGGCTGAGGGCGCCCAGACGGCGCTGACTCTGTGGTGTGCTGACGAGAAGGGGACTGCCGTGGCGCCGCCGGGGCTTGTGGCTCAGAGCTTCGGTCAGGGGAAGGTGGTGTACATTCCGGCCGACCTCGGGAAGAGCGCCTTCTTCTGCAACTTCGAGTACGTCGACCGAGTGTTGTCCGACGCGCTCCGCTGGGCCGCGGCGGAACCGCCTGCCGTGGAGGTGGCCGCGCCCCGCACCGTCATCTCCGTCCCGCAGCAGCAAGGCTCACGGCTCCTGGTGCACCTGCTGAACGACTACTGCTCGTTCGGCCGGTCATCGGTCGTGAAGGGCCAGTCGATCGCTCTGCGACATGAAGTCCTTCCGGCGCGAGACCTCGGGGTGACCTTCCGGGATGCCCGCTGGAGGCGGTTCACCCTCGAGCCGGGGGGCATTCGGCTGACACCGAGGAAGGTCCCAACGGGCACCACCGTCATGGTGCCCGCGATCGAGTGGCATGGGATCGTTGTCGCAGAGCCGTGAGCGCCTGGGTCGTTGCCGGGGCCTTGCGGACAGCCCGAAGCTGAGAGGAACGGCCGGAGGAAGAGCGTGGGAACACTCGCACTGCTTGGCATGGTGTGCTCGGTAGCGCCCGCGGGGGGCGCGACGCTCTATGTGGCGAAGGACGGCAATGACGCCTGGACGGGCCAGCTCAAGCAGCCGAACGGGGACAGGTCCGATGGCCCGGTCGCCTCGATCGAGAGGGCGCGTGACGAGATTCGCGCCCTCAAGAAGGCCGGCGGGCTGACGGAGCCCGTCACGGTGCTCGTTCGGCAGGGCACCTACCGGCTCGACCGGACGCTGGTGTTGAGCGCCGAGGACTCCGGCACGAAGGAGTGCCCCGTCACCTACCGCGCCCTCCCGGGCGAGACTGTGGTCCTGACCGGCGGCCGGCCGGTCCGCGCGTGGAGGAAGCACGACGGCGCGGTGTACGTCGCCGCGCTCGGCGAGCAGGGATTCGACGACTTCCGCTTCCGCGAGCTCTTCTTCAGGGGCGAGCGGCAGATCCTCGCGCGGTACCCCAACCTCGACCCGGCCCACCCGGTGACCGGCGGGCTGCTGTACGTGGACGACACCGCGGCGGTGAACAGGAACAGCTTCCAGTACCGGGAGGGCTCGATCCCGTTCGACCAGTGGGGCGACATCTCCCAGGCCGAGGTCAACATCTTCCCGTACAACTGCTGGGACCACAACATCATACGCCTTGCGAAGGTGGACACGGAAGCGAGTCTGGTGACGCTCAGGCACAGTGTGGCGGGAGCCATCACCATCGGCAACCGGTACTTCATCCAGAACGTGTTCGGCGCCCTCGACGCACCCGGCGAGTGGTTCAGCGACTACGCGTCGGGGACGCTGTACTTCCGCCCCCCAACCGGGGTTGCTCCCGGCGATACCGACGTGGTCGTGCCGGTGCTGGAGGACATTGTGAGGCTCTCGGGCACGACGGACGAACCAGTGGAGCACATCAGGCTCCACGGCCTCACGCTGAGGTGCGCGCGGCAGGACGCGGTCACGCTGGAGGGCGCCCGCGAGTGCGAGGTCACGGGAAACACGATCACCCAGGTCGGCGGCGTGGGTGTCAATGCCGGGTACCTGCGCAATGCCATGGGAGGCGTGGGACTGCCGTGGCGAGAGGCGGGCGCGGCCAAGATCAACACCCATTCCGGCGACCGGGCCTTGTTCTTCAGCTACCCGTGCCGCGACTGCCGGCTAGCCGGCAATGACGTGCACTCCGTCGGCGGCGAGGGCGTGGTGCTCGGCGGCAGCAAGAACACCGCCGACAACAACCACATCCACAGCACGGGGCTGTACGACCGGGTCTGCGCCGGCCTCACGATCTACGGCGACGAGAACGTCGCCTCCCACAACGTGATCCACGATGTGCCGCGGGACGGCATCTTCATCAACGGCAAGCTGAACATCGCCGAGTACAACGACATCCGGAACTCGATGCTCCACACGGCGGACAACGCCGCCATCGCCCTGCGCCAGCACGACGTGAGCCAGGCGGTCGTGAACCGGGGGAATGTGCTCCGGTACAACCGGCTGCTCGACACCATCGGGTATGGGAGCTACCCGCACTGCACCCACCCGGGCGACGGCTTCGCCTCGCCCTTCTGCAGCTTCGGCATCTACCTCGACGGCTCCATCTGCGGGGTGACGGTGTACGGGAACATCATCGCCCCCACCGGCGGGGACAGCGTGTTCATTCAGTTCGGTGGCGACAACACGGTGGAGAACAACGTCTTCGTCGAGGGGGACCAGAAGCGGGTCCAGTTCGACTCCATGATCTTCTTTGGGACCTTCATGTTCGCCGACTCGCAGGGCAAGTACCGCGACCAGGAGCCACCCAATCGCATCCGGCACAACATCTTCTGCTACGGCGGTCCGAACACGAAGCTCTACCAGGTGGGGCAGTGGGACAATGCCCCTGAGTGGAACCGGAAGCAGGCGACGTTCGACGACAACCTGATCTGGCACAAGGGTCAGCCAATCGCGGTGTGGATGCACCGGAACATGGACTGCAAGTCGCTCAGGGAGTGGCAGGCGCAGGGGTACGACACGCGGTCGCTGGTGGCCGACCCGCTGTTCGTAGACATCGCGAAGGACGACTACCGCCTGAAGCCGGGCTCACCGGCGTTCAAGGTGGGCTTCCGGGACATCAACGCGGAGATCGAGAGGATCGGCGCCTACCGGAGCGATGAGCGCGCGTCCTGGCCGCTCCGGAACGTCGTGCTGCAGCGCGAGCAGCCGGTGGTGTTCGATTTCCCCAAGGAGCCGGTGCCGATCGTCGACGGCTTCGAGCTTACGCCCACGGGGAGCCCGCCGGGGAAGTCGCAGGTGGCCGCCAGTGGGACCTCCAGCGTCGTCGTCTCCAGTGAGGTAGCGAAGGACGGGAGGCACAGCCTGAAGTTCACCGATGCGGCGGGGCTGAAGAACCACTGGGAGCCGCACGTGTACTACAACCCGGACTACCGGGCCGGGAAGGTGCACTGCTCCCTCGACCTGATGAACGGGAAGGACGAGCCAGCGGACTTGTACGTCGAGTTCCGGGACTGGGAAGGGGAGCTGCTGGTCGGGCCGACGTTCCGGGTGACGCGCGATGGTGGGTTCTACGTGAATGGCCTGCTCGGCGCTGGCGGCACCGAGATCGCCCAGGTGCCCAACGGCGAGTGGTACAACGTGACCATCGACTTCGCGCTCGGCGACCAGGCGCCCAAGGAGTACACGCTCAAGCTGTCGGTTCCCGGCAGGCCGGACGTGGTGACCACACTCCCGTTCGGGCAGACCGGCTTCAGGAAGGCGACCTGGTTCGGGATCTCGAGCCTGAGCACCGACCGGACGGTGTTCTACGTCGACAACCTCATCCTCGGGCCGATCGACTCTGAGAAGGTCAGGAACGCCGCCAGTGCCGTTGTCATCAGGGGCTCCCGCAGAGCGGAGGCGAAGCCGGTGGGCACGCTCAGGAACGCCGATCTGCTCGCCGGGTACTGGAAGTTCGACGAGGACGGCTTCGATCTTGTCGACAGCTCGGGGAACGGGCTCAACGGGGAGCTCGGCGGTGCGCTCCGGGCCAGGGGGGCCTTTGGGAAGGCGCTCTACCTCGATGGCGGCGGTGGAGCTGTCACCATTCCCGACAGTCCGCTGCTCCAGTTCGGCACGAGCGACTTTTCGATCGAGTGCTGGCTCTATCCGGTGAGCCTGGAGGTCGCTTCCGAGCACAAGCGTCGACGGCTCATCGAGAAGTGCGCCTACCCCGAGACCTGGTGGAACATCGACCTATGGACCGACGGGAGGGTCATGATGGAGATGGGCGATGCGAGCGCGAGGAGCGGGACGACCGTCTCCTCGGGAACGATACCGGAGAAGGCGTGGACCCACCTCGTGGTCGCGGTGGACCGCCAGAACCACAAGACGAGCTACTACCTCAACGGCAAGCTCGACAGCACCAGCGACCTGCCGCCGGACTTCGCCGGCAACCTGGACGTGCCCGGCAAGTCCCTGTCAACAGGCACCTGGCAGCAGTACATCGGGATGATTGCTGAGCTGAGGGTCTACCGGCGGCTGCCCACAGCCAGCGAGATGAGCACGAGCTACGAGCACGGCAAGGACCGGTACGTTCCGGGGCCGTTCACCGTGATCCCGGATGAGTGAGCCCGCCGGCGCCACCTGGAGATGGCAGTGGCGCTGGCTTGCGGCGTGCGGGCGCCATGAATGGCGCCCCTACACGATGGGGCGCGATGAAGGTTGTGTTCAGAAAGGCATTGTCGGGCTGGAAGCCCGACCTACGCGACGAACACCGCACGGCAAGAGGGGGATTCCTGCCCGTTTAAGCCGCTGCCGTTCGCGTAGGACGGGCGTCCTCGCCCGTCGAACCCGTTGTTGAACACGACCCGAATCGCGGCCCTACATGGGGCCGTGCGACAAGTAGGGGCGCGATTCATCGCGCCAACAGACGCTGCGTTAGCGCCTATGCCTGGAGAGGCAGGGGAGGCAGTCCAGCCATGTGGGCAGTGATGGCGGGCCTTGCGCTGTGTCCGTGCCTCGACCGGGCCGCCGATGAGCCCTGGCATGTCTTCTACGATGTCGACGCCGGCTTCAGCCTGCAGCCCTCGGACGCCTGGGTGGGAACGGGCACTCGCTCCGAGCACACGCCCGAGGGGCTGCACATTGTGGACGAGAGCACCCAGGGAGGCAGCGGCCGGCTCTACGAGTACCGTTGGCAGGTCAAGCCCGGCGAGGCTGTGGTGGCTGAAGTGCGACTGAAGGCGATCCAGGCCAGCGAACCTTGGGGGGCGTGCGTCAACGTTGCCGATGGCGTTGCGGAGGAGGACGTGAGCTTCTTCCCGGATCGCGTGAGGCTGTCGTACGCGGCTATCGAGGCCCCTTTCCCGGCGGGAGCGCAGTTCCATACCTATCGCATCGAGGTCAAGGCCCCGGACATTCGGGTGTGGGCCGACGACAGGCTGCTGCTCGACGGCGCGGGGGAGTTCGTACACCCGGTGACTGCGCGGGTGCGGGCCGGAAGGAGGCGCCATACTCACTTCGCAGGTCGGGAACGGGCATGGCGCCCCCCGGTTGCGTCCCCCGATTGCTCAGCCAAGCCCGAGGGTGAGGCAGCCTGACCGCGACAGCTACACTCAGCCGCGCGGCCGACGCAGCCGGTCCTCCCGGAAGGAACCGGGCTTGCCGCTCTTCCGCGCCCGCGCGCACAGCTCCAGCCAGCGGAGCAGCCCCGCGTCGTTGGCCCCCCCGGGGCTGGAGAGGGCCTTGTGGAACTGGGACTCGGCCTCGTCGTAGTCCCCTCGCTGTAGCGCCATCCAGCCTCTCACTTTAGACGTCTCCGACGGGTTGTCCTCCCCTGCTCCCAGAAGATCGGCGAGGTGACGCTCGGTGTCCTCCAACAGACCTTCAGCAAGTGAGGCCCAGGTGAGACCAACCTGCAGCGGCCCAGTCGGCGGAGGGTCGTACGGCCGACCGATGTACCGCAAAGCCGTCGGCTGGAGCGCAGTGTAAGCTCCTGGCTCCAGTTCACCTACGGCGTCCATTGCGAGACAGAAGACGGCGGCAGCGTCGTTGAACCGACCCGCCGCAACCGCCTGGTCGTGGAGGTCCAGGAGTTGCCGCGCCCAGGTGATCTGGTCTGGCGCCCCGGTGTGCGCCATGGCGTGTGCCCGGTCACCTCGCAGGCGGAGGACGGTCAGTTGGCCTCCCAACCCCGACAGCCCGAAGTGGGCCTGCAGGAAGTCGGCACACGCTCCTGCTGCCGGCGGCTGCAAGTGGTGCCGACCGGCCGCGACGTGGTACTTGGGCAGGGCCCCCATCAGGTAGGCCAGCCCGACCCGCCGCCTGCGGTCCTGGTTCCGGCTTCCCCCACGGGCACGGCTGCGGTCACTGCCTCCCGCAGTTCATGGATAGCCGCAACCAAGTGGACCGCGCTGGTCCCCGAACGCCCCGGCCACTGTCCCTCTCGGAATACCGCCTCCGCGATCTCGTCTATGTCAGGGCGATCGGCGAGGCTCTCGCCCTCGTAGAGGTCGGGGTAGTGCCGGTCGAGGCATGCGGCAAAGACCGCGGTCTGGAACTGCCCCACCTCGGGGTTGGTCAGGCCATGCTCGCGCATGACCTGGAGGAGGGCGTCGAGCTCGGCGGTGCTGGCGGGAGGTTGGCCGTCTTCCCACTCGCGGATGATGTCGGGGGTGACCTTCTTGCGGGGCTTGCCGCGGGCCGCCACGGCGACCGCGAGCTGAGCGCGGCTCAGATGCGCCCACTCCGCCCGCCACGTCCTTAGGAACGTCCCCATCGCCCGGGCCGGGTTCATCGCCCACCCCACCCCACGCAAAACTGTGGGGAGAAAACCCCAAACGCGAGGACCTCCTGGTCCCGTGCCTGAATCCTTCGCTGTCGGAGGCGATCCTCCTTCGTTGGGGGGTCGGTTCTCCCGCACGGGCCCAACGGACCATGGGGCCTTCCGAGCGAGCGGAGGTCGAAGGGTGTGAATGCGCGTGTGACCTCGCGCATTGCCTTCACCCGCTCCGTACCGGACCTTGGTGAGCAGGTGTTCACGATGCAGCCCGACGGCAGCGACATCCGGCAGCTCACCGGAGGCGAGGGGCAGGGCGAGAACGGCCAGCCGTCGTGGAGCCCCGACGGCCGCCGCCTCTGCTTCATCTCGCGCCGCAATGCGTACGGGCAGCTCCATGCGATGAACGCGGATGGGTCGGAGCAAGAGAGACTCACCTGTGTGCGCGAGGCGGACGACCATGCCCCGGCCTGGTCGCCGGATGGTCGTTCGATCGTGTTCAGCCGAGGCAACCGGACCGGGGCCGATGTGCTCTTCCTGCTCGACGTGACCACCCACGCCGAGCGCCAGCTCACCCAGGGGTACCTGCTGGACAGCACCCCTTCGTGGTCGCCCGATGGGCAGTGGATCGTCTTCCGGCGCGCATTCGGGGACCCGCCCGGTGTGCACGTGATCGCAGCCGATGGCGGGGAGGTTCGGTTCCTCACCCCCGGCTTCTACCCGAGCTGGTCGCCGCTCGGCGATCGCGTTGCCTATGCCAATGGCGTGGTCCTCTGGGTAGTCGAAGTGGATGCGAGGGGACGCCCGCTGGGGCGGCCACAACCGCTGGTGTACGACGGCTACACCGTCATGCGATGCTCGTCATGGGCGCCCGATGCCGGCGCCCTGGTGTTCGACGCCGAGGTCGCGACGGAGTCCGGTCGCTCCCGGCGCCTCATGATCGTGGACGCCAGCGGCGGCGAACTGCGGGAGGTGGGCGAGGGCTTGCAGCCCGCCTGGTCGCCGTCGTTGCAGGTAGGATGAGCGACCGGCCAGTTCGGGGCGGCCGGCGCGAAGTGCAGCACCCAGGAGGAGGTCGGAGAGATGAGACGAGTAGCACACCTGGTCGGTCTGTTGTGCGTCTTGGCGTTCGTCGTCATGTTGGTCGGCTGTGGGAGCAGGAACGGCGTGCTCGAGGGGCCCACCCTACGGGCCGCAGGCAACCCACCGGCCAACAAGATCGCCTTCCACAACCCCGGCGCGGGCGCGGATAGGTCGCGGGCCGAGATCTTCACCATGGACGGGGATGGTTCGGGTGCCGTCCAGCTTACAGCCGGCAAGTCCCAAGGAGGCAACACCCGTCCGACCTGGAGGCCGGACGGGACGAAGTTGTGCTTTGTCTCCTCGCGCCCTAACTCGTTGGGCATAGGTCACCTCTATGTGATGAACCCGGACGGCTCCGGGCAGGCACGTCTGCTCACCAACGACACCGGCTTCGAGGATATGCCGGACTGGTCACCGGACGGCACTCGCGTCGCCTACAGCTGGAGTGCTACCGGTGTGCCGAGCCGACTCCACATCCAGGACCTGGCGACGGGGGTCGAGGCCGATCTGCATCCGGTGCCAGGATTGGTCGACAGCTCTCCCGCATGGTGCCCGTCCGGCACCATGATCGTCCTGCGGTGCTCGAGCCAGGGCAACCCGGCCAGCGGCCTGTACGTCGTCCAGGCCGACGGTTCCGGGGCCTCCCGCATCCTCCCGGGGGAAGACCTCTACGCACCAAGCTGGTCGCCCCTTGGCGGGCAGATCGCGTACTCCAAGGGTGGCGACATCTATGTCATCCCAGTCGATCCAGCCACGGGCGCACCGACCGGGCCGGGCACGAACGTGACCAACAGCAGCGCCACCTACGATGACTGGCCGTCATGGTCGTCGGACGGCGCTTGGCTGGTTTTCGAGTCCATGGCGCAGACGCCCAAGGCCACAACCTGGCGCATCTGCCGGGTCAGCGTCAGTGGGGGAGCGTCAACTGCGTTAGGGAACGGCTTCGACCCTGACTGGTGCCCGGTACCGTAGGCTTCCCGCAAGCCTCCGGCCATGCCGCTTGAGCCGTCGGCAACCGCAGCCGTGACGAACTGGGAGGCCGCCGTTCGCTCTCGAGCGGCGGCCGTCGTCTTCTCCACCGGTCGGACGGCTCCCATGGGAGTGCGATAGGAGCGCTGGCTGCCTACCCCCGATTGCGGTTGCTAGCGCTTGGTCAGGAGGCCGACGCCGCGGAGGTCGATCGGCTCGAAGCCGAGCTTGAGCGCCGGCGACTCGGGCCGCAGAGCGTAGTTGTCGGTCTTGGGGTCCACGAAGAGCGGGTCTGCGATCATCGAGTGGACGTCGAAGCCCCGCGCCTGCCACTGGGCCAGCGTCTCGTCGCCGAAGGTCACGTCGGCACCCGCGGCGGCCCAGAAGTAGAGGTTGTTGTCAATGCGGATCACGTCCTGGTTCAGGGCGCCCAGAGCGAAGAGACGAGCGTCGACGCTGGTCCAGTAGAAGACGTTCCTCTCCAGGACCTGGCCCGTCGAGTTGCCGGCGAAGTTCGAGATGTACCCCTGGTAGCCTGCCCCATCCACGAAGACGTTGTTCCAGACGCGGTTGTCCTTCCCGCCTTGGAGCATGATGCCGCCGTCGTGATCGCGGTACACGAGGTTGTGGTTGACGTCATATCCTCCGGCGAAGGAGTCCAGGTAGATGCCCCACGAGAGGAACACGGGGCGCCCGCCATCCGAGGAGTAGCCGATGACATCGTGTACGAGGTTGTAGCGGATGACGCTGCCGCTCCGGAAGTCCCTGTCCTGCTGGGTGACCTCGATCCCGCCGGTGTCGAAGGTCTCGGTGTCCAGGCTGTAGAGCTCGTTGTACTCGACCGTGTTGTGCGGGCCGGGGCTCTTGAGCGTGATCCCGTAGCGCGACATGTCATGGATGAGGTTGTGGGCGACGAGGTTGTCTTTCGCGCCGGGGCCCTCCAGGACGACGCCGCCGATGTGCTTGTAGACGAGGCCACAGTCTTGGATGTGGTTGTCGGAGACCTCGTTGCCGGCCGACTCGAGCAGCAGGATGCCGCCCTCGGCGCTGTGGGTCACGTCGTTCCCGATGATGCGGTTGCCGCTCCCGCGGTCAAGGCAGACGGCGTAGCGGCCGATGTTGCGGAACCGGCAGCGCTCGACTGCGCAGTCGGTCGCGCCACGAAGGTGGATCACCCCCTGGTTGCCCATGCCGTAGCCGATGCAGCCATCCCCGGGCCCGTAGTCGGTGTTCTCGATGGTGAGGCCGACGAAGCGCAGATGGCTGACCGTCTGTTCCTTGTCCGGGTCGCCCACGACCTCGATCAGCCGCCCGACGACCGGCGCGATGACCTCGGTCTTCGCGGTGATGGGTCCGACGGGCCAGTAGTAGAGCTTGCCCGTGGCGGTGTCCAGATACCACTCGCCGGGGCTGTCCAGCTCCTCGAGCACGCTCTCGACGAAGTACCGGTCGCCGGTGCGGAGGTCGGAGGTGCACTCCGGGCCGGAGACGGTGACCGTGCGCGTGGCTTCGTCCACACTCTCCAGCTTCACGATCTCCTTGAAGGCGCGGCAGTTGGAGGACTGGAAGATGTGGACCTCAGCCTCCGGCTCCTTGGCCCACGAGGCCTTCACGTTGCCCGGCTGATAGCGGAAGGAGGTGGGGCTGCCGCCGCCGGCACTGACCGAGAGCTGCTTGCCGTTGTACTTCGCGAAGTCCTCGGCCTGGATCACGAGCATGTGCTTGCCCGGCGCAGGTGAGGCGAGGTTCGTACCTGTGGGCTGCCATTGGGGATCGTCAGAGAGGGCGAAGGCCTCGAGGTTCAGGCCGCCGCCCTTGACGTTCTCCCAATGCAGGGTGTGCTCGCCGGCGGTCAGCTTGAGGGTCGCCGAGCGGGACCAGGCGAACTCGCCCCAGCCGCCGGTATCGGGCAGGTTGAGCAGCGGGACGGGCTCGCCGCCGTCGACGCTCACGATCGTGTGTCCGCTCATGTCGGTGGTGCCCCACTGCTTGTTGTCGGCGCCGTAGAGGACCCAGAAGGCATACTCGCCATCGGCGGGGACGGTGGTCCGGTACTCCATCCAGTCGCCCGGGTTGTGGATGTTACCGACGCAGCCGCCGAAACCGCCGAGGGCCTTGTCGGCGTAGAGGAAACCCTTCCGATAGCGGTCGGTAGGATCGGCATTGGGGCAGCGGGCGCGGATCTGGCGCTCGCCGTCGACGAAAAGCTGCCGGAACACCCAGGCGCCGCCCTTCGCCTGGGGCAGCGTGACCGCCTGAATCGCCCCCCTCTCGGGCGCGAAGCCTGTGATCAGCCTGCCGCCGCAGAGCACCGGGGTCTCTCCCGCGTAGGCCGCGTATGTGATGGGACACTCCTTCGTGCCCGAGTCATCAGGGCCGAAGGAGACGGTCTGGTCGATGAAGTACCGGCCGCCACGCAGCCACACGGTGACCGGGGCAGACAGCTTGCCCTCGGCCTTCAGCCGACGGACGGCGTCTCGTGCGCCGATGACCGTCGCGAAGGGGCCGTCAGTGCTGCCCGCGTTCGGTTTGGGAAGGCGCCCCGACCACCGGTCATTCCCGTTGGGCGCAACGTACAGCGAGAGGGGCGCCGGCGGCTGCGCCCAGGCCGTGCCGCCCACTTGGAGGGTGAGGCCGATTGCGAGCCAGTGCATGGCAGTTCTCCTCTACGAGCCGGGTCAGTGGTTTTCCTGCAGTCGGAGCAAGGTCGTTGAGGTTGGTGGGAGGTCGACGGTCATCCGCGTGCCACGCCCGATCGGCTTGCCGGTGAAGGCGTCGACGACGGTTGCCGGTCGAGGCAGACGCAGCTCGTACTTGCCCTCCGCCGCAGTGTGCAGCGAGATGAGATCGGAGTCCGCTCCCACGATGACCGCCGGCGAGTCGATGTACCGGCACACGCCCGCCTGATCCATCAGCGCAGCGATGACCTCGCGCGGCAGAAACGGCACGGTCGAGAGAACGTGGCGCGAAGGCGCCTGGCCCTTGGCGGCAAGGAGGATGGCGCCGGTCTCGGGATCTCGGCCAAGGGGCGCCGCCTTCTCGTCTTCGATCGCAAGGACCGGGCACGCGCTCGCCGGGTCGCCGTACTCGCGGGCTTCGCGCTTAGCCAACTCGCCATCGACTGCCGACAGGTCCCGGATGATGAGGGTGCCGACACGTCCGCCCGCGAGGCCGTCCAGCACGAGCTTCCCCCCGGTCAGGGGGAAGGTGAGTGTGCGCGCCTCGCCCTGGTGCCACGGCGCCCTCACGAAGCCCGCGAAGGGCAGCAGGTGAGTGGTGGGTGCGGCGGTGACGCTGAAGGCGGGGGCCACGAACTCCGCGGCGTCCGACCCCTTGACGACCACCCGCAGCCGCGCGCCCACGGCCTCGCCCTCGCCCGACACCGAGAGGCTGAGCCCGGCGCACTCCTTGATCGCCGCGCGCAGGTGGATGTCGGTCCATGAGTCGAGGGTGCCGAAGGTCCAGCGGAACCCGTCACCCGTCGCCCCCCAGGAGAAGGCCGTGTAGCGCTCCTTCATCAGCTTCTCGTCGCGTGGGTTGAACCAGCTCTCCGGCTGCAGCGCCGCCGGCACGGGGTTGGTCTCACGGGGCTGGAGGTTCCATGCCGGCCTGGGGGCGAGGCGATCGGTCAGAGGGTCTGGTTGGTCGCACGTGACCGTTCCGGCGGGGATACCCATGCCCGGCAGCCGGACCCGGAAGCCCGTGAGATCGGTCACGAGCGTGGGATCGAAGCGGGAGCCGTCGGAGATGCCGGGCGCCCACAACCAGAGAACCGCCCGATCCCTCGTTTCCGCACGCACGAGCTCCCGCGTGCGCGGGTCGACGTGTAGTGCGTTCAGGAAGATGAGCAGGCGGTAGCGGGAAAGGTCGGCGCCCTTCAACTGCGACAGGAGGATCGTGTCGAAGGGCACGCCCGTGCGGTAGAGTTCCGTGGTCACGGCGTCGACCAGGCGGTAGTGGGTGCGCATCGCCTCGCCGTCGCCGAGGAGGAAGCAGCTCGGCAAGTCGCAGACAACGGCTACTTCGGCTGTGCGGTTTCGGGGTGTCGATAGTCGCCGCTCGGCCAGCGCGTAGAGGCGGCCGATCTCCTCGATCAGCTCGGGGGCATCGTACCAGCCACCCGATCCATCGGCCCCGAAGTCACACCACCAGAGGGCAGCGCCGTGAGTCAGGGCCGTCGCGACCTCGCGGCGGATGGCAGCGATGGACTCAGCGGGGGTGCTGAGGCGACCGTACTCGTCGAGCGGATGAAGGTGGGTGCGCGTGTCCGCCTCGATCATGTGGACCTTGCCCGCAAGAGGGAAAGCGTCGATGATGGCCCGGCTGCGGCCGTCGTCGCCCATCAGACGGTGCGAGTAATCGTAGGGGGCCGCGAAGTAGTCGATGTGGGGCGACCGGAGCAGGCGGCCGAGCTCGAGGTGGCCGCCCTGCGTCTGGGGCGGCACGCCCTGGAAGTAGCCGTAGAAGGCCCCACAGATGACCCGACTCTTCGTGGCCTCCTTGGCCGCCGCACAGAAGAGGTCAACATCGTCCGCAGTGATCGCCTGCTGGCAGCAGTAGTAGTCCGTGACCCACGCGCCCCGGGCGCCGTCGCGCAGGCCGAGGGCGCCCGCGGCGAGTCGGGCGTCGACGCCGGGGACGGTCGCGGCGTCGAGCGTCGCCTCAGGCTGGCGCCAGACCTCGCGGAGCCGAGCGTCGGCCCCGTAGCGTTCGCGCAGCCACTCGCGGAAGTCGGCCGTCATCGCCGGCCCGGTATCGGGCATCTGCTCGGTCCAGCTTCCGTAGTAGTGCCACTCGCCGTAGATGCCGTAGCAGGGGTGGTACCCGATGACGCGCTTGCCCCAAGGTTGCTGCTCCAGGTGGGCGATGACGGCGCGCCACAGCGCGAGGGCATCGCGGCGCCAGGCCTGGGAGGCCAGCGAGGGCCGCCTCACGCGACCGCTCTCGTCCGTGGTGTTGTAGTCCGGGCCGGCGGCATACTGCACCAGGTCATCGGGGTAGGCGTCCATCCACCATTCAGGCGGCACGAGGCTGAAGAGGACGATGAGATGGGCGTCGGGATCGGCCGAGAGGTACGCGCGGATGGTGTCGTCAATGCTTGCGAAGTCGTAGGTATCGGGAGCGCGCCAACACGTCGCGAGTGACGGGTGCGCGGTGTAGACGTGTACCCCAACGTCCCGGAAGAGGCCGATCTGCCGTCGCCCGTGCTTGGTGAAGGGGTCTACAGTGCCCCGGTAGATGAGAGCCGGCCGCGGCTTGCCGTCGATCACCAGGGCGCACGAGCCGTTGACGTAGGTAAGGGCGGCCTTCGCCGCCGGCTCCGCCTCGAGTGCCTTGGGGAGAGCGACGAGGGGCGCGCGCCAGGCCGCGTAGCGCTCGCGGTCGGCGGGCTCGATGAACGGCTGCATGTCGAACGCCGGGTGCTGGTACCAGGGGAGAGCGAAGGCGCTGCCCACAGTGTGCGCCGCGGGCCAGGCCGAGTCATCGAAGCCGGGCCGGTCCCACCCGTCGGGCGCTTCGCGCGCGGTGCGGAAGGAGGCATCGGAATGGATGGCCTGCTGCGCTCGGCCCGCCTCGCGGATGGAGCCCGTGACGATGAGGCCCCCCATGCCGACCGAGTTGTGGACCGCGAAGGCCAGCACGTTCTCGCCGACGACCAGGACCTTGGAGAGATCGTACACGGCGCCGGCAAGGCCCGTCTCTGTGGGCGTCGGCGGCGGCACGCCATTGATCGTGAGGGTGTAGGAGTCATCGGCGAGAACGCGCAACCGGGCCTCCTCGACGGGTCCCTCGACGGTCGCCATGCGGCGGAGGTAGCGGGTCTGGTCGGCGCCCTCGGTCGCCACGTTCTCCGGGTACCAGATCCAGGACGAGGCGGTCGTGATCTCGCCCTCCTCCGCGAAGGCAGGCCCTACCAGCAGCAACACGCACAGGCTGACCATCGGCTCTCCTCCTGGCCCTACTTGAGGCGCAAGTCGACGAGGGCTACGTCGCCGGGCCGTATGGATAGCGGGATCTCGCGGGCGGCCGGGAGCGAGGCGCCGTTCCACAGGCCGCGTGCCGAGGCCACCTGGCCGCGACGAAGCTTCAGGCGGCCGCGCCACTCAGCGAACAGGTCGTTGCTCATCAGGCCCACCAGCAGGCGCTTCGGGTCGCTGTCGTAGCAGCAGACCCGCACGTTCAGCCCGGCGGGCTCGACTGCGACCGGGCTGAACGAGCCGAAGTACGGGTCGAGGACAGCGCGAACGCCGCGCAGGAGGGTGTACGGCGGCTCCATGTTGACGAGGTCCGGGTTGCGGTAGGTCAACCGGTCGGTCAGCCAGTAGTCGACCGCACAGACAATCACCCGTCCCCGACCGGCCTTCGCCACCGTCACGAGGGGTTCGCCGCTCTCGTTCACGAGCAGGGCCTGGGCGCCGGCGAGGGCCATCCGCGTGAAGGTGTAAGGCTGTTCGTCGAAGGTGGTGCGGGTGGTTAGGAGGTAGGTCAGCACGCCCTGGGCCTGGTCGCCGAGCTTGACACCGGTCAGGGCCTCCTCGAGCGCCCGGGCCTGGCGCCCGTCCACGATGAGGTCGCCGCCCGCGTTGGCGAAGTCGGTGAGGTGGCGGACGGCCTCCGACGTCATCTCCACGTCGCCCAGGAGCATGATGCAGGTGTACTGCCTCAGGATGTTCGGGTGGCAGCGGTTGGTGATGACATCGAAGAGGTCGCCGTAGGGGGTGGGGGTGATGAAGCCGCGCTCGTTCCGCAGGTAGCTGCAGTCCTCGTAGCCCGGCCAGACCAGGCGGAACATGCCGTCGATGAGGTAGTCGCCCTTCTCGTAGGGGAGCTTGCCCCAGATCTTGTACTTGTCGCCGCGGTAGAGGTGCCGGGGCATGTTCCAGCCGTTGTAGAAGTCCAGCATGAAGGCGACGGGTGTGTACATGACGCCGCGATCCGGGTGAGCCTTCGCCCACTGGTGGATCGCCAGGTGCTGTTGGCCCAAGGGGCTCAGCTGGGGCGCGCCGTTCTGGAGCCGATCGGCGGTGAACTGCGAGGTCTCCGAGCCGACGACGCTGTCTCCGCCGAGGTAGCTCGAGAGGAAGAGGCGCTGGTGGAGGCTGAGCGAGCATCCCTTGTGTGGTCCATAGCCGTAGCCGCCAGGGCCGTCGGTTCTGCGGTCCTGGTACATGTTGTAGCCGAAGCGGCTCCAGATCGAGGCGGCCTGGGTCATCAATCGGCCGTACTGCTTGGCCGCGCCCCGCAGGAAGGCGAACATGAGGGTGTCGCTCGGCAGGCCCTGAGCGGTCTCGAGGCCGAGCGTGCGGCAGCCGCGCTCACCGTAGTAGTGCGAGAAGTTGAGGGACCCGGTGGCGTTCATGTAGTTCATGCTGTCATCGCAGATGTGCTGGTCCCACTTGACGAAGTCGTCCCAGCACTCTCTGCGGTTGGTCTGGGGCCCGCGGTCAGCGTAGGAGCCGATGTAGCGCCCGTCCTGCTCGCCGTTGTCGTAGCCGAGGAAGCGATCGCCCAGGACGCGCAACAGAATCTCGTGGTGCTCGGGCGCGATCTGTGGCGTGGGACCGGCCTCGTCGTTGGGCACGTAGCCCCAGATGTCCCAGAGCGTGAGGCCCCGGCTCTTCACGTCCTCGAGACGCGTCTCCAACTCCGCGAGAGCCCGGTGGTAGTCGGCTTCGTTGGCGGAGTTCTTCTTCAGCGGCAGAATGCCGATGTGCGGCCAGCAGACGTCGCCGAAGTCGTAGAGCTTGTGGAAGTTGTCGAGGGTGTCAGGGTCGACGCTTCGTGCTCCGGTGAAGTGGAGGTCGTAGCCCAGGGTGGCCCGCGTCACCGGCTTGGGCGTGGTCGTGGCGTAGAGGGGGTGCTCCTCGGGCACGATCGGCTTCGTCCACGGCCGGAAGCCGGGCGATTCAAGGGAGGGGGCTTCCCTGGGCAGCTTCGCGACCGCGGCGGCCAGGGCGCGCCGAGCCGAGTCGAGGGCTTGTGCGTAGCCGGGGGCCTCGGCGAGGACATCGCGGCGCTCAAGGCGCGGGTCGGTCATCGCGATGGCGAAGTCGGTGACCTGATCGGCGCTGAGGTTCCCCTCGTCGAGGTCAAGGCAGATCGCCACGACGTGCGCGGGGTCGAAGACATCGTTGCCCTCGAAGGACAGGGGCACGGCGACATCCTGCGGGCCGGCCTCCTGGTCGCGCAGGCGCCAGACGAGCTTCTCATCTCCCTTCGCATCGACCAGCCACAAGGCCACGACATGCCCGGACCCCTGCCCCTCGAAGCGGAACGTGAGACGCCCGAAGGGCTCGAGGTCGAACTGGCCGAGGTGCGTGGACCGCAAGCGGTCGCCCGCGAACACGTCGCTCTGGTCGGTGTTGGCGAAGCTGGTCGAGAAGCGCAGAGCCGGCTGGTCTCCGGGCACAAGGGTGACTCGGGAACCGGTCGGTCGCCCGAACTCGGCTCGGGTCTGCCAGGACTGGGCGGCACCGAGGAAGGTCTCGTTGGGGATCGGGTAGCGCTCCCAGGGGACGGCGGCTTGCTTCGGGCGGGCTGTCGGCTCGAGGCGCAGGCTGATGATGTCCGGCAGCACATCCTGCAGGCGCAGCCAGTGGAGGCCGGGTGCGAGGGTGACGGTGCCCTGGTACTCCCAGAAGGCGTCCTGCGGCACAGGCCGGCCGGTGCTGTTGACCGCGCACATGTCGAAGTCATTGAGGTCGTTTCCGTCGATGACGATGTCGCAGGGGCGCGGAGCCGCGGCTGCGTAGCGCAGGTGAACGCGGTAGGTGGTCTCGCGGGGCGTCGCCAGCCAGTACTCGGCATAGCCGTCGCCGGACAGCACCGGCGGCTGGCTCGGGTCCTCGTCATCGATGTCGAGTTGGCCCCACATGCGGTCGATCTGCCTGGGCCCGAGGACGATCGTGCCCGACGCGGCCAGCGGAGATGGGGGGCCGATCTGGAGGGGCACGAGCACGGGAGGCTGGAAGGTCCGACGCGAGGCTGCCTCGCCGGACCACTCCGCGAGCACGTTGCCGCCGGCGGTCAGCCGGGCGGAGGTCACCGCGAAGTAGGCGCTCGTGTCCGTGGGCTCTAGCGCCAGGATGTAGGAGCCCTCCGGGCCGACCTCATCCGAGACATCCAGGCGGACCGTGCTTTCGGCGCCCTTGTCGAGGCCGGTCAGCGCGTACTGACCGACGATGGCAGCCTGCTGGCCGGGCGGCTTGAGGTACGCCCAGCCGGCCGCGTTGCCGCCGTACAGCTTGCGCATGGTGAACTCGAGGCCGGCGGCTCCCGTCTGTTTGAGGTTCCGTACCTGCTTGGGGGGCTGGAGCTTCCCGGGCACCTCGAACACCTTCTCTCCAACGTTGAGCTTGCGCTCGGGATCGTAGCGCAGGCAGTCCGACACGCGGAACTCGTCGATCTTCCCGCTGAACCAGAAGTCCGTCCCGACGTAGCAGCCGACCCAGAGGCCCCGGGCGGGTGCGCCCAGGAGGAAGTCTCTCGCGGCTTGGGGGCGACCCTTGAGGACGCCGTCGAAAAAGAACGAGACGAACTGGCCGTCATACGCGGCAGCGAGGTGGTGCCACTTCGCGAGGCGCACCGTGCCCAGGGCGCCGCCGACCTGTTGGTGCGGTCGGCCCTCGGCGTTGGGCACTGATCCCCCCTGGTTGTAGATGGAAAGGGAGGTCCAGGCGCCCTCGGAGAGGTCGAGGTGAAAGCAGACATCCTGACCCGCGAGGAACTGGCGGCCGCGAGGGTCCTCCTGGTTGAACCAGCACTCGACGGTGATCTGCTTCAGCTTCTGGATCGCCTGCGGGACCTCGCGGAACACGGAGTCGTCCTTGCCGTCGAACCAGAGCGCCGTTCCGAACCTGCCCGGCACCCACTTCGGCCCGCGCAGCGCGCCATCGTAGCCGCCCGGGCCAGAATCCTTGACGACGTCGCCCCGGCCCTCGTCGAAGTGGTAGAGGAGCAGTGTGTGCTCGTCAGACTGGAAGGGGACCAGAGGCGGCTGGGGCACCGGCTGGGCGAGGCAGGGGAGCGTGGGGAAGATGAGGGCCACGAGCACAAGCAGCGGCGCGTGCAGACAGACACAGTGGGGCCCGCCGAGACCAGAGCCTGTTGATGCAGACAAGGCGCTTACCCTCTCCTGCCTTCGGGGGTACAGCTCAGCGATAGGACCTTTCCCCTGCAGCGCGGCAGGTCCCTTCCGCCCGTGCGCCCGTTGCTGTTGGGAAACCGGTACAGTCCCCCTTTCCGCCTGGACGGCGGCGAAAAGGGTCCAGTCCCGGTTTCCCAGCGCGCACGAGACGCCGTGGGGGAGCGGAGCGCAGGTCATGGCTGGACCCAGAGGGAAACCGTACCGACGGGATGTCGGACCCCGGGAGGCGAGGTGCGCGATGAAGGCACTGAGAGCGGCGCTGTCGCTCGCCCTGATCGCTGTCGGAGCGGCATCGGCGCCCGCCGCGGCCCAGGACGCGGCGAAGTGGGACGTGGACTCGTTCTGCCGCATCGTGCAGCCGCTACGGCACACTCCCAAGGAGCGCATGCCGTTCATGCTCTGGAACGTGCCGCTTCCGCGAGACGGCAGGCTTGTCGAGATGCGTGGCGACGGCAGCCTGCGGAAGGCCATCGACCAGCTCGCGGCCGGGGGGATCGTGCCGACGGTAGAGATGGGGTGGGAATGGACGTCCGAGGGCGCGATGGCGATGGCGCAGACGCTGCAGGAAGCGGGCCGCCCGGTCAACATTCTGCTGCCACGTGTAGACCTGATCGAGGGGACGGCGTACGCGGACTGCCCCATCCAGGTGGAAGGTCCGGATGCCTCGCGCGGGGGTGCGAACCGGAAGTGGCCGTGCCTGGCGCTGGCCGAACCGGAGAAGACTGCCGAGTGGTTGGAGAGGGAGCTGAAGCCCTACCGGGATGCGGGCATCAAGGTGGCCGGCCTGTGGTTCGATGACGAGTGCCTGCCTCACCCGTGGAACGGATGCTGGGAGGCGCAGCGCTCGACGGAGGAGTGTCGCCGGGCCTACCCGCCGGGTGTGCTCGACACGTTTGACGCGTTCCGGAAGTGGGCCGATCCGCTGAAGGCCGAGCTGTTCACCAAGGGGACGGCTTCCATCCGCGGGATGTTCCCTGGCATTCGCATGGGTTGCTACGGTGACACCTTCTCCGGCACTGATGCGCACTTCGGCCTTGATGCCCAGATGCCGTCGGCCTACGCGAACACGGTGGACCTGCCCCGGGCCTTCGCGGACAAGCCGCTGACGCAGGAGGCGGTGGACCGCTTCTACTTCACCAACCTGCTGGGCATCGTGAGTGCGGCCAATCGGTCGCGCGCGCCGGGGAAGCTGAGCATACCGTACCTGAGTCGCTACGTGCCCGACAACGGCGACCCGAGGCACGCGTTCCCGATGGGCCAGGCGCCGTACCGGGAGCTGGTGCGACACATCCTGCTGCGCGGGACGACCTCGCTCTACCTGTTCAACCTGGGCTACCCCGGCTCGTCGGTGTCGAGCGAGTTCTCCTTCGAGAGCATCGAGGACGTGCGCGTGGTCTACGACGAGTTGCTCGAACGCAGCGAGTTCCTGGACAAGGGTGAGCCCATGAGCTTCGACGGGCCGACCGAAGCCGGGGTGGTATGGTCGGGGCTGCGTCTGAAGGACCGCTGCCTGGTTCGGGTCGCGACGTTGGGGAATGCGGCCGGCACGGTCACCATCGAGGCGTTCCGGGACACCAAGCGCGACCTCGCCGTGCCGGTCGAGGGCGCGACCTACATCGTCTACGCCGACGGTCGCGTGCAAACAGTGGAGGGGTAGGGCTGGGTCGCTTGCCGCTTCTGCGTCGGCTCCGGCGGGCACTGCGAGGACGGGACCAGCCTCTCTTGCCCGGTCATGCGTCTCCCGACCCGCCAGACCTTAGGCGCCCATCGGCGGCACGTCCGACAGCTCACGGCGCATCCGCTCCCAGACGTCCTCGTGGGCGCCGGGGTCCGCGAGGGGGAGGTCGATCCGGGTGTTGTCGAGGGCCGAGAGACAGAGCGCCTCCATGATCTCGTACCCGTGGTAGCTGATCTCGAGGTTGCAGGGGTGCGCGCGGGCGTCGTCGTCCAGCCAGTCGGCGAGGTCACGGAAGTAGGGAGGCTGCAGCCGCGTGGCCTCCTGCACACCCCAAGGCTCACCGACCTCCCCGATCACCTCTCCCTTCGTTTCCCGCGAGAACGCTCCCCAGCGTCCGTCCGTATCCGCCCACGCGTAGCCGTGTGTGCCGTAGACCGTGAGTCGGTTGTCCAGCCAGTACCTCGGGCCGGGCTTCCAACCCGGCAGGCTATCGTTCATGTGCCGGGGACAGAGGTAGCCGAACTCGACGTAGCCGCGAGCCCCGTTCGAGAACTGCATGGTGCCCGCCACGTAGTCGCACGACGGGTGCGAGTCGGTCAGCCCCTCCTTCCCATGCGCGTGGCCGCACACCCACTGGGCGTGGTGGCCGCCGTTGATCCAGAGGGCATAGTCCACGAAGTGCGTCCCAAGCTGCGAGAGCCGCGCGAGTCCCGTCGACTGGATTGTCTCCACGGCGCCGAGGTCGCCCGCGTGGACGATCCCCTTCAGCTTCTGCATCGAGGTGAGGTACTTCTGTTGATGGCTCACCACCGCCTTGATGCCGTGCTGAGCGCAGAGATCGCGAATGGCCTTCGCTTCCCGAAGCGAGGTGGCCATCGGCTTTTCGAGGGCGATCCCCTGGATGCCGTAGCGGGCCGCCAGCTCCACCATCCCCAGCCGCACATTGGGCTGGGTGACAAAGCAAAAGACCTCGGGTCTGGTCTCCGCCAGCATCTTGTCGGCATCGGTGTAGGTGCTCGTGATGCCGCGCGGCTGGGCAACGGCGGCCAGCTTCGCGGCGTCGAGATCGCACAGCCCCACGAGTTCGAACCGGTCGCTGTTCTTCAGCACGGCATCAAGGTGCACCACGCCGCGGTACCCGCACCCTACCTGGGCGATCCTGTGTCGAGCCATCGGACTTGCGCTCCTTGTCCGGAAGGGAATCGTAGTTGTCGGTAGCGCGATCGGCCGAGCGACGGGCGACCCACCGGGTCGCCCCTACGCGGCGCCCCGGCCGCCTCCAGGCTGGGGCAGCGGCCGTAGGGGCGACCCGGTGGGTCGCCCCTCTTGTGCTGCCGACGAACACAGAATGCACTCCTTGTTCCGGAAGCAGTGGTCCCATCAGTGCGGCCATGCCCGCTTGTTCTGCAGGTCCTCGGCGCTGCCCTTCCCGAGGGGCCGGTACGACGGTCAGTCCGGGAAGGGCGCGAGCCCTGCCAGAGTGAACTGCCACATGCGACGTGTCACTCACCAGACCGCACCTCGCGACGGCAGTGCTGGCCGCATGCCGGAGGTCAACCAGTGGCAGAGCGAATGGTCTACATCAGCGGGGAGTACTTCCCGGAGAGCGAAGCGAGCATCTCGATCTTCGACTCGGCCGTCATGCTGGGCGATACCGCGACGGACTCCACGCGGACGTTCCGCCACCGGCCGTTCAAGCTTGCCGAACACATTCGACGGCTCTACTGCTCACTCAAGGTGATGCGCACCGACCCCGCGATGACGCCCGATGAGATGATGGAGGTCACGCTGCAGGTGGTCGAGCGGAACCTGCCGCTCTACGCCGAGGACGACGACCTCTGGATCGTCCACAACGTCTCCCGGGGCGCGTACCCGCCGTCAGGCGACCAGTCCACGAAGCGGATGCCCACCATCATCATCCACACCGCGCCCCTGAACCTCGACTACTGGGCGGAGTTCTACGTGCGCGGCTGCCACGCGGTGACGCCCCCTTCCCACGTCACTCCCGCTCAGTCGCTCGACCCCAAACTGAAGAACCGGAGCAGGTTGGGGTACACGCTCGCCGAGCTGGAGGTGAAGCTGGTCGATCCACGCGCGCAGGGGATCATCCTGGGCCTCGACGGCTTCCTGGCCGAGAACAAGGGGGGCAACTTCTTCGTCGTGCGCGACGCCACGCTCAAGACACCACCGACCTGGCAGGCGCTGGCGGGGATCACGCGAGAGACCACCATCGAGATCGCGCAGCGCCGGCGTATCCCGGTTGAGGTGTGCCCTCTGCAGCCCTATGACGTCTACACGGCGGACGAGGCGTTCTTCACCAGCACGCCGTACTGCATCATGCCGGCGACGCGGTTCAACGGGCTGCCGGTGGGCGATGGGAAGGTCGGGCCGGTGACGAAGTCGCTGCTCGAGGGGTGGGGAGAGCTGGCAGGCTTTGACATCGTCGACCGCGCGATCCGCAAACTCGAGGAGCCCCTCCGCACCGAGCTGCTGGCTGAGCGAGGGCGGAGCTGCTGAGTGTCGGGTAGGTCGGGAAACCTCGTACAGCCCCCTTTCGCCTGGACGACGGCGAGAAGGGTCCAGTCCCGGTCTGCCGACGCAGACCAGAACGCAACAGCGCAGCGCCGGCACTTCACCAGGCGGTCCAGCCACCATCCACCACGAGGTTGTGGCCCGTGATGTAGCTCCCTGCCTCGGAGGCGAGGAGGGCGACGGCGCCCTTGATCTCTGCCGGGCTGCCCATGCGCCCCATCGGCGACTTGGATTCGAGGCGGCGCATCACGTCGGCGAACCGGCCCTGCTGGTCAGCACGCGGGAAGGGGCCCGGGCTGATCGCGTTCACCCGAACGTGGTCCGGGGCCCAGTAGACTGCGAGGTGCCGCGTCAGGTGCACCACGGCGCCCTTCGCTGCGTGGTAGTTGGGAGGGCTGGAGAACTCGGTGCCCGCGTAGGCGTCGGGGTAGCTCCCCACCAGTCCGTACATGCTCGCGAGGTTGATGATGCTGCCGCCGCCGTGCTCCCGCATGAAGCGCCAACACGCCTGGGCCGCGACGAAGTAGGAGGTCACTCCCTTCGCGAGTGACTCGGCGAAGTCGTGCTCGGTGGCGTCATCGATGCGCTTCAGGGGTCCGCTGTACGCGTTGTTGACCAGGATATCGACCCGGCCCATCTGCCCTATCACTTGGGCTACGGTCTCTCGGATGCTGTCCGCCGAGGCGATGTCAAGGGGCAGGGCGAGGTGCCCATCGCCGAGCGCCTCGGTCACGTGCCGGCAGTGCTCGAGATCGCGCGAGGCCACGACCACGCGAGCGCCGAGCTCGGCCAGCGCCTCGCTCATCGCGCGCCCAAGGTGCCCGGCGCCGCCGGTCACCAGAGCCACCTTGCCCCTCAGGGAGAAGAGCTCCTCGAGAGGCGGGGTGGTCAACTCCATGACGGACTCACCTCCCTGCGCGCCTGGGTTCGTCACACCAACCGCCGGGACCCCTACTCGATCACCACTGTCTCGACGATGCGAATGGCGTAGTCAGCCGGGTAGCGCTCGATGGTGGTGCCCGGGTCCTCCGGGGCTCGGCAGCCACACCGGATCGTGACCCGCCGGGGGTACGGCGGGCCGACCCGGAAGTAGGCGGTGTTCTCGTAGAACCCCATGTAGTAGCCGCCGTAGTACCGGTCGCTCAGCTCCCGCAGGCAATCGACCGCGTTCCTGATCCTGCCGGGGGCGATGTCGCTGAACTCCACGCCCGTCGCCTTGCCGAGCAGCAGCAGCGACCAGATGCTGGGGTGGGTACCGTTCAGGTCGTCCACCCTCTGCCGCTTCACAAGCTGGTCCTTGAAGTCCTCGATGCCCTCCCCGTCGTCCCACCATTCGCAGATGTTGTAGCCCTTGGGCGCGCAGCCGCTGCCGACGACGGTGACGGCTACGATGGGCTGCTCCTCGCCGATCGTGAGGAAGCCATCGTCAGCCTTGAACTCGATGCCCTTGGTGGGATCGATCTCGTAGAAGTTGCCCACATCGACATTGGGGTACATGAACGGGGTGGTGTAGACGTGGCGCTCGGTGGATGCGATGACCTCGCACTCGCGCATCGGGCCGAACGTTGCGAGCTGCTCGTCGGTGAAGCGCTCGTAGAGCGGGAGGTCCATGTCAAAGCTCCTCTCAGGGGGAAGCGAGGTCCCGGCTGCCCCTGATCCCGAGTACCTCGTTCAGGTAGGCCTTGTTCACGCGGCAGCTTTCCTTCGGGTCGAGGCTCGTGTAGTCGAGATCGACGACGATCCAGCCATCGAAGGTGTCAGCTCCCAACGCCTGCCAGGCAGCCGTGAGGTCCACCGTGCCCCTGCCGAGCTCGATGAAGCGGCGGTTCGAGTCGAGGTCCTTGAAGTGGACGTACCTGATGCGGTCGGCGTACCTCCGCAGCGTCTCAGCCACGTCGAAGTCGCCCAGGCTGAGCTGGGCGGTGTCGGGGGTGAAGAGGACCAGCTCAGGGTCGGTCATGGCCATCAGCCGGTGGAACGGCTCCTGGTGCTCGAACATCGTGCCCCAGTGCTGATGCCACGAGCACGAGAGCCCCGCCGCCCGGCAGAGGTCGCCGCACGCATTCGCGGCGTCCGCCACGCGGCGGACATCAGCGTCGGGGTACTCGCCGGAGGCGTGGCGCGTGCCGCCGTCGAGCAGTATGAATTGGCACCCAACGGCGGCGCAGAACTGCGCGGCGGCGGCGACTCGCGCCCGGTGCTCGGCGACCTCCGCCGCATCGCCGAAGCCGCTCGGGAGGTACAGCCCGGCCAGGGTCATCTCGTACCGGTCGAGCCTCCGCCGGAACTCGTCGGGGCGGTCGTACCACTCAGAGATGTCGCCGTAGGAGTACTCGAAGCCGTCCCAGCGGGAAAGGGACATGCACCGGAGGCCCTGCCAGAGGCCCTCGAGCCTCCCGCCCCAGGTTGCGGGGTGATACCCGAGCTTCACCATCAGAACTCGGCCTCCTGGCCAGGCGCCAGCACCTCGCACCGGATGCCCAGCGACTCGACCCTCTGGGCGAACTCGCGGGGGTTCTTGCGAATAGGCTCGAAGGCGCTGTAGTGGGTGGGCACGACGGCCCTCGGTTGGAGGAGCCCTGCCGCCCGCACGGCGTCATCGATGCCCATCGTGAAGTGATCGCCGATGGGGAGGATGGCGACGTCGATCGAGGTGGTCTCGCCGATGAGCCTCATGTCTCCGAACAGCCCGGTGTCGCCGGCGTAGTAGACCGTCTGGCCGGACATGGTGACCAGGAAGCCGCAGGGCGGGCCGGTGTACTCGATCAGGTCATCGCTCACCACAGCGCTGCCATGGGTGGCGAAGGTGAGCTTCACGCGCCCGAAGGGGAGGTCGGCGCCTCCGCCGATGTGGAGCGGCACGACCTCCGCCCCATGGCGCTGGCAGTACATCGCCAGCTCATACGGGGCGATGATGGGCACGCCCAGCCGCCTGGCGATGGGTATGGCGTCGCCGAGGTGGTCCGAATGGCCGTGAGATGGGAGAACCGCGTCCACCTGCACCTCCTTCGGCTTGACCACCGCCTCGGGGTTGTCGGTGAGGAAGGGGTCGAAGATGACAGTGTGCTGGCCATCGCCGGCGGTGAAACACGCGTGCCCCAGCGATCGGATAACCATGACCGGTCACGCTCCTCGTGGACGGTAAGTGTCCTGCCGTCTGGCGGGACCACTTCGAGGGAAGTCCGACAGAACCTCCCTCGGCAGTCAGCGATCGGCCGCCAGGCCCATGGGGGCGTCACGGAATATGCGGTCATCCATCAGCCTGAGGTCCGGTGCGACGTGGGGACGGAAGTCCATCAGGGCGAGCACCTGACTCTCGAGGTCGATTCCCGGCGCGGTCTCCGTCAGTGTAAGCCCGCCGGCGCGCAGCTCGAACACGGCGCGCTCGGTGACGTACAGCACCCGCTGTCCCTTCTCCAGGGCGTAGTCTCCCGAGAAGGTGACATGCTCGACGGCCTCCATGAGCTTGCGGTGGCTGCCCTCGGCGAGAATGGTTAGAATGCCGTCGCCGACTTTGGTCGCCAGGCCGCCGGCGGTGAACGTCCCGCAGAACACGACTTCTCGGGCCGACTGGGTGATGTTGATGAACCCCCCGCAGCCGGCGATCCGCGAGCCGAACTTGCTCACATTCACGTTGCCCCTGGCGTCGGCCTGCGCCATGCCCAGGAAGGCGAGGTCAAGCCCGCCGCCATCGTAGAAGTCGAACTGCGCCGGCTGATCGACGATGCACTCGGGGTTGGCCGCCGCGCCGAAGGAGAGGCCGCCGGCGGGCACGCCGCCGATGGGTCCGGCCTCCACGGTCTGGGTGAGGGCCTGGGCGATGCCCTCCTCGTTCGCGACCACCGCCACACCCTCGGGCATGCCAATGCCGAGGTTGATCGTTGCGCCCGGGCGCAGCTCGAGCGCCGCGCGGCGAGCGATGACCTTCCGCTCATCGAGCGGGAGGGGCAGGATGCTCTGCAGGGGCACCTTCACCTCCCCGGAGTACGCGGGGTTGTACTGCTCGCCAAAGGTCTGCGGGTGCTGCTCCGGTGGGGCCACAACCACAGCATCCACCAGAATCCCGGGGATCCTCACTTGCTGCGGGTGCAAGCTGCCGGCTGCTGCCAGCCGCTCGACTTGGGCGAGCACGAGACCCCCGCAGTTCCGCGCCGCCTGCGCAATGGCGAGCATCTCGCCGAACACGGCCTCGTGCTCCATGGTGATGTTGCCGCGCTCGTCGGCGGTTGTTCCGCGCACGAGGCCGACGTGGACCGGGAAGGTGTGGTAGAAAAGCCAATCCTGCCCGCGCAGGTGAAGGATCTCCACGAGGTCCTCGGTCGCCAGGGCATTGAGCTTCCCGCCGCCGTGGCGGGGATCGACATAGGTCCGCAGTCCGATGTGGGTGACTACCCCGGGCTTCCCGGCGGCGATGGCACGGAAGAGGTGGGAGATCACGCCCTGGGGCCAGTTGTAGGCCTCGACCTTGTTCTCGATCGCCAGCTTGCCGAGGCCCGGACACAGGCCCCAGTGGCCGCCGATGATGCGCTTCACCAAGCCCTCATGCGCGAGATGGTTGATACCGCGGCTCCGGCCGTCGCCCTGGCCCGCGGCATAGACTACCGCCAAGTCCCGCGGGTGGTCCTCCGCCAGGAACCGCTCCTCGAGGGCCGCCGTCAGGGCCTCCGGGTGGCCGGCACCCACGAAGCCCCCGCACGCGACGGTGGCGCCATCGGGGATCAGAGCCACGGCTTCCTGCGCAGACATGACCTTGGCGGGCATGGTGACCTCCGGAACCGCGGCGGCTGCGTGCCGCTACATGTAGAAGCCGCCGTTCACCGCCAGAACGTGGCCGGTGATGTACGAGGCCTCATCGGAGGCGAGGAAGAGCGCTGCGTTCGCCACGTCCTCCGGGCAGCCGAGACGTCCCAGGGGTATGGCGGCGAGCGTCTGCTCCAGGGCCTCCTCGGGGATGGCGCGGGTCATTTCGGTGTCGATGAAGCCGGGAGCGATGGCGTTGACCGTGATCCCGCGACGCGCGACCTCACGCGCCAGGGACTTGGTGAACCCGATGAGACCGGCTTTGCTGGCCGCGTAGCTCGTCTGGCCGATGTTGCCGGTCTGGCCGACCACCGAAGCCACGGAGACGATGCGCCCGTAGCCGCGCTCGCGCATGTGGTCGATCGCGGCGCGCGTACAGTGGAAGGCGCCGGTCAGGTTGACCGCGATGACGGCGTCCCAGTCGGCCTTGTCGAGCTTCTTCAGCGTCTTGTCGCGGGTGATGCCAGCGTTGTTGACAAGGATGTCGAGCCCGGCGAAGGCCTCGATGACCTGCGCCACCATGGCTTCGGTTCCCGCGTCGTCTGTCACATCCGCCTCCACGCACAGGCAGCGGCACCCAAGCGCGCGGATCGCCTCTGCGACGTCCTCGGCCTCGCGCGCGTTGTCGCGCGCGGCCTCGGCCACGTAGTTGAGGGCGACAGCGCAACCTTCCTCAGCGAAGCGAAGGGCGATGGAGCGACCGATCCCGCGCGAGGCGCCGGTGACCAAGGCGGACCTTCCATCCAGGATCGGTCGGTTCATCGCGCGGCCTCCCTCTCCGGTTCGCTCACGTGGAGGTCGACTGGTTGTCGTACGAGTAGAAGCCCTGGCCGGTCTTCCGGCCGAGCCGGCCGCTCTCGACCAGGGCGACGAGCTGCTCGGGCGGCTCGAAGCGCGGGTGCCCGGTCTGGTCATGGAGCGACCGCAGAACGGCGAGCATCAGATCCAGCCCCACGAGGTCGGCGGTCTTCAACGGGCCCATGCGGTGTCCCAGGCCGAGCTCGATGGACTGATCGACCGCCGCCGGATCGCCGCCCTGGGCGCAGACGTCGATCGCGGCGGCGACGAGCGCCGCCATCGCTCGGTTGACCACGAAGCCGGGGATGTCGGGAGCGATGACGCCGGTCTTGCCCAGCCGCTCGCATAGCGCAAGTGCAGCCTCGGTGATCGACGGCAGCGTACTCTCGCCGGCGACGACCTCGACCAGCTTCATCGCCGGAGGTGGGTTGAAGAAGTGCATCCCGAGGAAGCACTCGGGTTGGCTCCAGCAACGCGACAGCTCCGCGATGGGGAACGTGGAGGTGTTGCTCGCCATGGGCGCCCTGGCGCGCACGAAGCCGGCCGCCTCACGCAGGACCCGCTCCTTCACAGCGAAATCCTCGAAGGTCGCCTCGATGACCCAGTCCGCCTCGGCCAGTCGGCCGTAGGCCGTGTCCCAGGCGATCAGCCGCCGGACCTCCTCGGCCTGCTCGCCCGTCAGCTTCTCCCGCGCGATGCCGTCCTGGAGCGAGCCATCGAGCCGGGTCCGACTGGCGGTGATCGCACCCTCGGAGATGTCGAGCAGGTGAACCCGGAGGCCGGCCTGCGCCGCGACTTGGGCAATGCCGGTGCCCATGGCGCCCGCGCCGATGATGCCGATCGTGGTGACCTCCACGGTCACACCTCCCGCTCGATGGCCATCGCCATGCCCATGCCGCCGCCGATGCAGAGGGTCGCCAGGCCCAGCCGCGCGTCGCGGCGCTCCATTTCGTAGAGCAGCGAGGTCACGATGCGCGCCCCGGTCGCACCGAGGGGGTGCCCGAGGGCGATGGCGCCCCCGTTGACGTTGACCCTCTCCTCGTCGAGGGCGAGCGCTCGGATGACGGCCACGGCCTGAACGGCGAAGGCCTCGTTCAGCTCAACGAGGTCGAAGTCGCCGGGATGCACGCCCATCTTCCCGCAGAGTTTGAGTACGGCGTCCACCGGGCCGAGCCCCATCACCTGGGGCTCGACCCCGACCACGGCCGAGGCAACGATCGTCGCCCGTGGTGTCCAGCCCATCGCTCGCGCGCGCTCCTCCTCGACCACGAGGAGCGCGGCGGCACCATCGTTGATCCCCGAGGCATTGCCGGCGGTGACGCAGCCGTCGTCCTTGAAGGCGGGCCGCAGGCCGGCGAGGGCCTCCATGGACGTCTCGCGGGGATGCTCGTCAACGGCGAAGGGCTCGTCGCGCTTGCGCGGGATGGGGATGATCTCAGGGGCGAACTTGCCGTCGCGGATGGCAGCGCGGGCCCGTTCCTGGCTGCGCAGCGCCCAGGCGTCCATCGCCTCGCGGGTGATGCCTGTCCGGCGCGCGATCTCCTCCGCCGTCAGGCCCATGGCCAGGCCAGTGATCGGGCAAGTCAGGCCGGCATCCATGACGCCGTCTACCAACCGGACGCTGCCGAGCCTGTGCCCCCAGCGCAGCTGGTTCACGTAGTAGGGCACGTTGCTCATGCTCTCAGTGCCGCCGGCGAGGTAGATGGCGCCCTCGGCCTGCAGGATTGCCTGGTGCGCCAGGTCGATGGCCTTCATGCCGGAGGCGCACACCTTGTTGACGGTCCACCCGCACACGGTGTTGGGCAGGCCGGCGGCGAGGGCGGCCTTGCGCGCTACGTTCAGGTCGGGCCCGGCCTGGAGGACATGGCCGAAGATGACTTCATCAACCTGGTCGGGGGGGATGTCGTTCCGCTCGATGAGCGCCCGCACGACGTGGGCAGCGAGGTCGCCGGCGCTGAACTCGACCAGGCTGCCGCCGAACCGGCCGATGGCCGTGCGCACGGCGTCCACGATGACGGCCCTGGGCATGGTCAGCTCCCCCGGCTCTGCTCGGCTCTCTCGATCTTGTGCGTGCCGTGGCAGTCGGTGCATACGGCCGGCGACTCGGTGAGGCGCCGCTCGAGCCAGCGGGCCACCACCTTCTCGGGCGGAACGTCATGCTTGGGGTGGCACTTGCGGCAGGCGGCGTTCACATCGGCTCGCGCGAAGGTGACATCCGGCTTGGTGGCGCCGATGTTCTCGTCGTTGGCGTGCTTCGCGCTCAGGCCGTGGCACTTGATGCACGTGATCTTCGCACGCAGGTGGGTCTTCGATAGCTCCTCGCGGACGAAGGTCATGTGGCAGACGTAGCAAGCGGCATTCGGGCCCATCGGGTCGGAGGCCGGGGTTCGCGAGGGAGCCGCACTGCCCTTGTCCGCCAGTGCCAGTGAGCCGGGCAGGCCCGTGCGGTACAGCGTGACGAGCAGCAGCCCGGCGACGATCGCCAACACGAGCGGGGCGCGGGTCATACCGTCCTCCAGGCGTGCAGCCACTGGTACTCCGGCGGCAGGTTGGCGAAGAAGGCCTGGGTGCAATCGAAGAGCGTCTGCTTGTCCTTCTCGGTGGGCGGCACGTCTCGGTCGTAGGAGCCCTTGACGTTCTCCTCGAGCTGCTCGGGGACGTTGACGCCGGGGATGACCGCGGAGAGACGCGGCTCTTCCAGCATCTCCTTGATGAGCACGTGCGCGCGCTCATCCACGCGGCCCTGGATCTCGCTCGGCCGCTGGGCGAAGATGGTGCCGGCGCCGAACGGCTTGAGGCCGATCACGCCGACATCCTTCTTCCGGGCCGCCTCCAGCAGGCTGTCGCCGCCGAACTCCTGGGTGAGGAAGAGGTACGGGAAGATGATCACCGAGAACTGCGGGTAGTCCTCCAGCACCCGCCGGAACACCTTCGGGTTATGCGCCGAGACGCCCAGGTAGCGGACCTTCCCCTGCTGCTTCGCCTTCTCGAACACCTCGACGACCATGTCCAGGGCTTTGGGGCTAACCATGAGCATGGTAGCGGTGTCTGTCTGGCCCTCACCCCAGGTCGCGCCCACCGGCCGCCACATGTCGAGCATGTCGGTGCGGTAGGACTTGAGGCGCGCCTCGATGTTCGCCATCATCCCCTCGGGCGTGAGCTGGCTCTCGTACTCAGTCGTGATCTTCTCGGGCCAGGAGGCGAAGCCGATGAACCACTTGTCGCGTTTGGCGCTGGCGGACCTCGCCATCGCCGCACCATACAGATCGCACTCGCCGTCGATGTTGTTGTCGACGTAGTTGATCCCGAGCTCCACCGCCTTCTCCAGCACGGGGACGCGATCCTCAACCGAGCTCCCCCCATGGCCACCCAGGCTGACCTCGGAGATCATGAAGCCGGTCTTGCCGAGGCGGCGGTAGCCCATCTTGGGGTTGTAGTTGAGGATGGCCGAGGGGTCGGTGGGCTGCGCCTGAGCCCCGGCGAGCTGCGTCGAGGCGAGGGACGCGGCCAGTGCGGCGGCGGACGTAGTCTTGATGAACTGCCGACGGCCGAACCTCGGGTCTTCCATCATGGCTTCTCCCGCTGCGGCATGGGGGTGTCTGCTCGCGCCGCCCAGAGGGTGCTGTTGGCGATGAGCTTCTGGAACTCGGGTACCCGGTAGGCCTCGGGCCAGTGCGCGGGCAGGATGACCACGACTCGGCCCTGGCCATAGAGGTGAGTCCACACCGAGGGGTATTCCTGATCCGTGCCCTCTTGCTTGGCCTGCGCCAGCAGGTGGCAGTCCTTGGCGAGGGGGGTGGACTGGTAGAGCTCCGTGCGAACGGAGAACGTTTCGGGCAGGTCGCGGGTGACTGGGTGCGACCTGTCCACCAGGCGTGCCTGCACATTGACCTCCGAGCTGCCATGCTGGGTGAAGGTAGCCCCGTAGAGGTCGCGTACGGCCGGCCAATCGAGGAACGAGTAGTAGGAGGCGTGGATCGCTACCACGCCGACTCCGCCGCGGATCAGCGCGAGCAGCTTCTGCTCCTGTCGCTCGGTCAGCACACCCTCGACCGACTGGAAGCAGTGGTTCATGACGATGACCTTCAGTTCGCCGGTGCCGGGCGCGTCCAGGAAACTGCCATCGCGGACGACCTGCAGGTCGATGGGGACGTGCTGGGGCAGAGACTCGCCGATGACCTGAGCGAACGCGTCGAAGTCGTGAGCGAAGCCACCGACCCAGAGCACCGCCTTGATCCTCTCCGGCTGGGTCTGCTCCTCACCGCCGGTGGGAGCAGCCGACGCGACGACTAGCGGGACAAGCCACGCGAACAACCGGGGACGGCGCATCCTGCCCTCCTTGGCCAGCGGACGGACCCGTGAGCGATCGACGCCCTCCCCGTTCGACGCCGGTCCTCCCACGCCCTGCCCGTGGCGCGGGTACGACCTGGCAGACAACAGCCGCAGGCAGGAATGCCGGCGCCACGACGGCGAAGGCGGAGGCGAGGACACCGACCTGACGCCGGGGAAGACAGGGGGATAGGCCACGCCCCTGCCACCGGGCGCACTGTGCCGCAGGAGGACCGGCCAGGATGCAGCAAGCGCAGACAGGCGTCTTTGGACACCGCATCACCCACAGGAGGCCGCCGGTCAGTTGGCACGACGGCTTCCCGCTGGGAAATGGGCAAGTGGGGGTGATGTTCTGGGGGGACGGCAACCCCCTCGTGCTGACCCTCGACCACGCGGCGTTGTGGGACCTGCGGTCTGATGACACCTACATGAGCCACCCGGATTTCAGCTACGCGGGCTTGCAGCGCCTGGTGGCCGATGGCCGGCCGGAGGAGGCCCTGGAGGTGTTCGAGGCGCGGCAGCTACGTGACAACCCCCTCGCGCCGACGAAGGTCAGCATCGGGCGCGCCGAGGTTCACCTAGGCGAGGTCACCGGCTACGAGTGCAGCCTCGACCTCGGGACGGCGACCGTGGCGGGCACGATCCGCACCACAACGGGAGACCACGCGGTGCGGTGCTTCGTCCATCGGGAGAGGAACGTTGTCTGCCTGCGGATCGGGGATTGCCCGGCTGATGCTCGCCTGGAGCTTGTGCCTCTCGCTGAGGTCAACGACACGTTGGCCCAGCTCGGGCATCCGCCGGCGGTGAGGGCCAACGAAGGCGACCTCCGCGTGCTCACACAGAGCCTCCTCGAGGGTCCGTCGTGCGCGGTTGTGTGGAACGCGAGTGGGCCTGACTTCGTGCTGGCAATCGAGGTCGCGGGGTCGGAGGGACAGGCTCGCGCGAAGGCTGTGGAGACGTGGCGAGCGGCGGCGGAGGTCGGGCTCGATGGCCTGCTCGAGGAGCACGTCAGGGCCTGGGAATGCTTCTGGGCCGGCAGTGCCGTCTATCTCCCCGAGGAGCGGCTGGAGTTCCTGTGGTACTACGGCCTCTACCTGCTGGCATCTGCCGCACGGCGCGGGGCGGTTCCGCCGGGCCTGCAAGGCCTCTGGGCGATGGATGGGGTGACGCCGCCCTGGCGCGGCGACTACCATGCCGACATGAATGTGCAGGAGACTTTCTGGCCCGCCTGTGCGTCGGGGCATCTCGACCTGCTGGATAGCTGGTGTGACCTGATGCGCGAGTGCCTGCCAGCTGCTCGCGACTTCACCCGGCGCTTCTTCGGTACCGAAGGCAGCTTCTGGCCCTCGTGCACGCTCCCCCGCCACACTATCGTGCCCTGCTGGTACACGGTGCAGTTCGCCTGGAGCCACTCCGGGTGGCTTGGGTGGCTGGTGTGGCTGCGGTGGCGGTACAGCATGGACCCCGAGTGGGTGGCCGAGACCGGGTACCCGCTGGTCTCGGAGATCTTCCGGTTCTACCGGGCGAACCTACGCGAGGAGGGCGACGGCTATCTGCACGTGCCGCTGTCCACTTCACCCGAGTACCGCGAGAACCGACCCGAGGCCTGGTGCCAGGACCCGAACGTTGACCTGGCGCTGATCCGGCGCTGCTGCGACTGGGTCATCGAGATGGAGGAGGCGCTCGGGCAAGATGAGTTGAGCCAACAGGCAAGGGAGGTTCGGGGGAAGCTGGCGCCGTATTCGCTGACGCCGGAGGGCGAGCTGTGCCTGTGGCCGGGGAAGCCGTTGGACGAATCACACCGTCACCCGTCTCACCTCATGGCCATCCACCCCGCCATGGACTTGACCATCGAGGGCGACGAGGAGGCGCGAAGGGTCATCGCCGCGAGCATCGAGCGGTACTGCGCCCTCGGTCAGTACCTTTGGGCCGGGCACACGTACGCCCAGCTCGTCAGCCTGGCGGCCGTGATCGGGCGAGGGGAGTTCGCCTACGACTGCCTGCTGCGGTTCGCGGAGTACTGGATCGGCGCCAACGGGCTGCACTTCAACCGAGACACGCGCCACACCGGCACGACGGGCTACCGGGGAGACGACCGGCCGTTCACCATGGAGGCGAACTGCGCCATCGCGGCCGGCGTGAGCGACATGCTGGTGCAGGGCTGGGGCGACACGGTTCGGCTCTTTCCGGCAGTGCCGGCCCACTGGCGAGACGTGGTGTTTCGCGACCTTCTGACGGAGGGCGCCTTCCGCGTCTCCGCCATCCGTCGCGAGGGCCGCACGGTCTGGGCACGTGTGCGGGCGACGGTGCGGCGGCGGCTGCGCCTTCGGGACCCGTTCGAGGGTGAGGAATCGGTGATGAGCGGCGCCGATGCCCGCCGCGAGGGCACCGTGCTGATCGCGGACCTTGAGGAAGGCCAGGCGCTCACACTGCGGCTGCCCGGGTGGGTGGATTCCAACGACGAAGCGGCCGTTCTGTCGGATGCGGTCGCCCGCATACGGACGAGCGACGTCTCGCGGCTGGGACTGCGATAGAGCATCGCACCGGCGCGGACCTGTTCCCTGGGAGAGGGATGTGCCATGGCAAGGCAGTGGCTACCGGTCGTCGCGTTCCTGGGTAGCTGGTCCACGTCGCCGGCTCTGGGCGGGGCCCAACGGCCGGAGTACGAGAGCCAGTACCTCGAGGTCACCCGGGCCTTGGAGACGCCTCATACAAAGTGGGCGCAGCCCTACGCAGGCAGGGCGCCGCGCGTCCTGTTCATTGGACCCCGGGGCGTCATGCGAGAGGTGGTTGAGGTTGCCCAGCGCATGAGCCTCGACTACCAGGCGGTGATCGTCCACACGCGCTGGCAGCTTGGGGGAGACCCGAACCAGAGCTACCAGCGCATCATCGATGGGCTGCCGGACGACGTGGCCCGCCACCTGCGGGAGAAGCTGCGGGAGCGCCCTGACGCGATCGTCGTCGGGAACCTGCAGTGGAAGATTCTGCCCGAGGACATCGAGTACGAGATCCTGCGCCAAGTGCGGGATGGGTGCGGCCTGGTGCTGTCGTTCATCGACCAGCCGACCGACCACCTCACGCGGTTCCTCGAACGGGCGAAGCCCGAGGCGGGCCTGGAGGTCGTGTGCTCCGGCGTCCCGTTCGAGGGGCTGGAGGCATGGCGGGATCTGGGGACGGGCACTGAGGCCGGCGGGAGGATCGTGTCCCTGCGCCGCTTCGGCCGGGGGCGAGTGGCTCTCCTGAACTACGGGCGCGCCGCCGAGTGGACGCTGCTCACGCCGCCCGTTGGCTCGTCGGCTGCCGACCGGCCCTGGCTATGGGACTACTACCTGTCTCTCCCAATCCGCACCATCCTGTGGGCGGTGGGGCGCGAGCCCAAGGCGCGGCTGACCGGCTTGAGCATCGGCGCGGCGGAGGGGCCGGCGGTCGTGGATGTCGCGCGAGGCCCGGGGCCGAGACGATTGGAGGTCGTGTGGCAGGTCGAGATCCCCTTGGCCAGACCTCGGATCGCCTTCCGTCTGCGGGGGGCCGATGGCGAGACCCTCGGGAGCGAGGAGAAGGCGGCCCTGCAGCAAGGGGGCGCCCTGGTGCAGGACTGGCCCCTCGCCGCGACCGTTCAGCGCCGGCACTTCGCCGATGTCTGGCTCAAGGACGGCGAGGCGGTAGTGGACTGGGCCTCCCTTGCGTTCACGCCCACGGGGGCGTCGGCGATCAAGGCCCTTGCGCTCGTGAATGACAGCATTGGCCCGGACGAGGCGTGCCCGGTGAAGGTCACGCTGAGAGACCCCGCGGCGGAAGGCCTTACTCTACGCTGTAGTGCGTTCGATGCCTACGGGCGTTTGGTCGCCGAGACGAAGTCGGCGCTGGCCGCGGGCCAGGCGGAGGCCACGGTCACGCTGGCGACGGGTCATCTCATCGGCAACGCGCTGCGAATCCGCTGCTCGCTGATGGCGGGGGAGCGCGAGGTGGACAGGGACTGGGTGTGGCAGCCGGTGGCCCTCGCGTACCCACACGACGAGTTCGGCTTCCTCGTCTGGGCCGGCCCGGGGGATGAGTTCATCCCTCACTATGTGGGGCAGGTGCTGGCCGAGGCAGGGGTTGACACGATCAACCACGGCGGCGGGGTTATCTTGGCCCGCCATGGGTTGCGAGGTGTCCCGGGGATTCGCGCCGGCCTGCACTTCAGCGAGTGCAAGGTCACCGATCACAAGCGGACCCCTTGCTTCAACGATCCGGCCCACCGGGCGACCGTGCGCGAGCGGCTTCTCTCCGTGGCGCGCGATCACGTCCGGTTCGGCGCGACCGGCTACACCCTCGGGGACGACAACAACCTCGCGCCGGAGGATGTGTGCTTCTGCGACTTCTGCCAGGCCGACTTCCGCCGCTACCTCAAGGACATGTACGGCTCCCTGGAGGCCCTCAACGCTGAGTGGAACACGCAGTTCGGCAGTTGGGACGAGGTTGGGCCGGCGCTGCTGGACGAGGCGCTGAAGCAGGGCCACATCGCCCAGTGGGCCGATCACCGCAGGCACATGGAGAGCGTGTGGGCGGACTTCCACGGGTTCGCGCGGGACACGGTGCGCGAGGTGGACCCGACGGCGCGCGTCGGCTCCGACGCGGCCTGCGGCGTGGGAAGCTACGGCGGCTACGACTGGTGGAGGCTGTCGAAGGTCCTGGGCCTGTGGAACGTGTACCCGGACCCGATCCAGGTCGAGGCCCTGCGCTGCTTCCATGCGCCCGAGGCCTACACCGGCATCTGGTATGGCGGCTACTTGGAGCAGCGCTACGACGCCTACGAGCGTTGGGCACCATGGTACAGCATCTTCCACCAGCTCAGCGCGGCGTGGTGGTTCCAGAGCTTCCCATCCGCCAGTGAGCCCTGCCAGGAGCTGGCCGTGGCCTCCGATCTCACACCGTTCAAGCCCTTCGTGACCACCAGCGAGGAGATCGCGGAGATCAAGCGCGGCGTCGGCAAGCTCCTCCTGGCGGCCAAGCGGAACCATGACGGCGTGGGGGTGCTCTACTCGCAGGCGAGCATGCACGCGTCGACCATCGACAGCAGCGCGGGGACCGCTGAGGGCGCGCGCCGGGCCTGGGTGGACCTGCTGGAGGATGTGGGCCTGCAGTACGAGTTCGTGGCGACGGAGCAGGTCGAAGGCGGCGCGCTGCTCGGGCGAGGCTACCGGGTGCTGGTGCTGCCAGCCTGCTTCGCACTGTCGGATCGGGAGATCGCGGCCCTCGACGCCTTCGCCCAGGCCGGGGGCGCCGTCATCGCCGACGTACGCCCGGGCATCCGTGACGGTCACTGCAAAGCCACGGGCAGCCCGGCGCGGCGCGCGCTGTTCGGTGTGTCGTACACGGCGAACGGCCAGCGTGTTCCTGCCGGGAAGCGAACCGGGAAGCTGACTCTCGCCGGCCGCGAGCTACCGTATGCGCTGAACAGTGTCGTGGCCGATGCCTCGGTGCAGCCCGAAGCCGGCACGGTGGCGGCCAGCCCTGGAACGCCGCCGTGCCTGCTGACGTGCCGGCGGGGCAAGGGGAGCGTGCTCTTGCTCAACTTCGGGATCGAGGGGTACGCGAAGGCGCAGCCCGAAACGGCGTGGCTGAGGGAGCTGATTGGGCCTGCGCTGCGGGCCTGTGGCGCGAGGCCGGTGGCGGAGGTCGCGCCCCAGAGCGGCGAGCCGATGGATGTGGAGCAGGTGTCGTTCAGCGATGGCGTCGCCGGTTACCTCGGCCTGACGCGCTGGCACTGGGCGCAGCGGGCGACCCAGTCCTTCAAGGTGACCCTCGCGGACGCGCGTCACGTGTACGATGCCCGCGCGGGGAAGTACCTCGGGGAGCGCGGGACCTTCGACGTGACCCTGGGGCAGGGCAAGAGCGCCCTCTACGCGCTGCTGCCGTACCAGGTGACAGGCTGCAAGGTGACCGCGATGCAGTCGGCTCGCCGTGGCGAACTGCTGCAAGCGCGGATTGCCCTGCAGGCGACGGGGCCGCGCGCGCGGCACGCAATACACGTGGAGCTGGTGGACCCATCCGGCCGTCGCCCGCGGTGGTATGCTCAGAACGTCGCTCTCGCGGCCGAGGCCGTGGCGGCGGCGGTCGCCATCCCGCTGGCCCTCAACGATCCCGTCGGGGCCTGGCAGGTTGTCGCGCGGGACGCGGCCACCGGGGCGAGCGGCAAGGCGTCTGTGGAGGTGCGGTGACCGATGAGGACCCTCTCGCGTCAGATGCCGATCGTGGTAGTGCTGGCAGTGGTCGCGGGCGCGGCGGCTCTCGCTGAGGAAGGCGTCGTCAGCGGCTACGCGACCGGGCCCGATGCCGGGCAGCTCGGCGGCTACGCCAGCCACGAGAACCACCCGATCCGCTCCCGAGGCGTGACCTTCGAGAACGGCCGGTGCCGGACGGCCTTCATCACGTGGGTGGATGTCGACCCCTCCCATGCGCCCTTGGTGCTCCCGCTGGAGGGGATGATCGGCTTCCCGTCACCGGCCGGGGGCAACTGGTACTCGAACGGTTTCCTGGACCTGTTCGTCGGGGAGCAGATCGTGGGCACCGTGGAGCCGAAGAGCGTGCGCGTGATGGAGACAGGGAAGCGGGGTCGAGCGCGGTTCGTGTGGGAGCGCCCGGAGGGCACATGGAGCGTCATCTTCGTGGTGCTCCCCGGTGACGAGAAGGTGTTCTGCGCTGCGCGCTTCTGGCCGAAGGACCCGGCGATGCCGCTCAGCCTCCGTCTGACCTGCTACCCGGGTGGCCAGACGCACGACGGCAACCGCGCGGTCACCACCGCCGAGGGCACGACCGACCAAGTCGAGACGGTGGAGATGGAGCCCGCCCGGTGCTGGTGGTACGCCCTCTACGACACCGTCCACGACTATGGCGGCGGCAGCGATGGAGGCGCGGCGGTGCTCTTCGACCCCGACTACCTGAGCAAGGTGGGTCTGGTGGTAGAGAGCTACCCGGTGATGCTCCGGCCGATGCCGGCGCCGGGCAAGTGCGAGGTGCGGATGATCCTCTGGGACAACTTCTTCGGCAAGAGGAACGCGGAGATCGTCGAGTACCTGAAGGCGAATGCAGACGCCTTGCTCAAGGAGCTGCGGTCGGTGTCCTTCGATGACCCTCGGGCGCTGTCAGGCGGCGAGGATCAGGAGGCACAGCAGGTTGAGGCACTCCTCGCGAAGATGCCCAACTGCACGGCCGAACGTCAGCGCGCTACGGAGCTTGCGGCGACGCTCACCGACCTGCGCGGCAGGCTCACGCGCACTCCGCAGGGCATCCCGCCGGATGATGAGGATGGGATCGCGGCGGCCCTCGAGGCGCGGCGCCGGTTGCTGTGGGACCTCAAGTGGCGGGAGCTGCTCGAGGCCCCGCAGTAGGCCGCCACGAGGGCCCATCAGGCCTTGAGCGTGACATCGACCACCACCATTCCCCTGCCCGGCACCCGGAACCCAAGCTGCGAGCCGACGAACCCGGGCGGGGTGCCGGGGAAGGGAGTCACGACCCTGACGCTCTCGATCTCGCGCCCAACGGCGAGGTCGGTGATGACGTAGTAGGGGCTGTCGTTGCCGACGAGGAGGCGCAGCACTCGATCGCCCAGCTCCAGAGCCTGGACCCGGATTACGTCCGCGCGACGCAGGACCTTGACGGCGCCGGCACAGTCGGCGAGGACCTCGACGCAGGCCGCCAGGAACGCCGTGGAGACCTTGCGGAAGTACAGCTCGTCGAAGTACGCGCCCGGCTCGGGGAGGTCAAGGAGGTCCGGCGGCAGCTCCTCCGGGGCCTCGGGCTTGATGGTCGCGTCCGAATAGCCGGTCGCGCCATACACTGCGCAGAAGAGCTGGTTGGGCGGGTAGCAGTCCTCGAACTCGAAGTCGGGCTTCGGCAGCGCGGGTGTCCTCCCGCCGATTGCCACGATCGGCCCGCCGCGGTAGGCGAGGATGGCTGCCAGCTCCTCGTGGGGGAAGAGCTGGGGGTTCAGCAGCAGGAGCGGGCCCTTCACCGCCGCGAGGTCCTTCACGTCCGCCGCGCAGTAGATCGGCGCGCCGTTCGCCATCAGCTCATAGAGCAACTTGTGCGTTGTCCAACGGCGCGTGTCGATGAACTCGTCGAGCTGCCGCTCGAGGGCCTTGTCCGACCATACCACCGTGGCGCCGATGACGCGTTGCGGGTCGGTGGCGAAGCCCCGGCCCCACCACTCCCTCAGCCACTGCCACTCATATCGCTGGATGCCGTCTGCCAGACAGACGACGGGTCCGTCGGAACACCGTGCGAGCGTGCCGTCCGGTCGCCAGCGGTAGAGGTTGGCGTTGCAGTAGATCTCGCGCTCGAGCAACGTGGACCCGTGGCGCAGCACATCCCACTGCTCGTTGACGTCGTGGGCGCTGTTGAGGCAGTGCAGCTCGAGGTCGGGCACATAGGACTTGAGCAGGAGCACCGTGGCCAGGAAATCGTAGTGAGGGGTCGCGACGGCGCCGCACTCGCCGCCGATAGCGACCCCCGGAGCAACGGTCTCCACGATGAAGCCGTCCACTCCAGCCCTGGCCAGACGCTGGTAGTCGACCCCGAAGCGGTAGAGGGCCTGGAAGGGGTCCCGGGTCAAGGCGTTGTTGAGGATGAGTCGCTTCCCCTGGGCATGGACCGCCTCCGCCACCCTCTGACAGAACCCCGCGATCCGCTCGGCGTAGAAGCGGAGCCATTCCCGCCGCGCGTTCCGCCAGATCCACGCCGCGCGCTTCGCCACCACCTCGGGCTGGTCGCCGGTTGGGTCCGCGAGGCCGTCCGGCAGGGGGACTCCGGTCGCCGTCACGAACTGGTCGATGATGTCGTCGGAGAAGTCGCCCTGGTACACGGTTAGCCGCGGGTGGCAGTAGCCGTCCGCCTGGTGGAAGCCGTCGAAGCCGTAGTCCCTCAGGACCTCGCCCAGCTTCCGCGCGAAGAAGTCCTCGTAGTAGGTGCCATCGCTGAGGCGCTTCCACGCGCACACCGAGCGGATGCGCTCACCGGCGCGGTTGACATGCCAGACCTCGGGGTGCTGCCCGACCCATTCGTCGGTGACGAAGATGTCGAACACGGAGACCAGGACCGTGATGCCGTGGCGGTGCAGCCCATCGATGAGCCCCTTGAGCTGGTACTTCGTCCAGTCCTGCCTCTGCCGTTCGTAGCTGCAAGGGTGGCCGCCGTAGGAGCAACAATCGAGGGGCAGGACGCGGTCCTCGGTCATCCCGTTGTGGGCGTGGATGAAGTCGGGGTTGAAGACGAAGAGCGACACGGCGTCGGGCACGAAGCCCGCGTTGTCGAGGTAGGCCTGCACGCCGTAGTCGGTGCGCTCGTTGTCGAAGCCGATCAGCTCGATCCACAGCCACGTGGTGTAGGGCGATGCGTTGGGTGACACGGCGCCTCCCTGAAGGCTCGTCGAAGTGCAAACGGCATTGCCGGTCGGGGACCGACCGGCCTACGCGGACGGCAACGCCGCGGGTCAGTGCGAGTCGGCCGGGCCCAGGTTGCGGAAGGTGGAGCTGCCCGGGGGCAACGTCAGCGTCTCAGCGAAGCGAAGGCCCGACACGTGAGGGTTCGCGCGAACCGTCACGGTCAGGGGTTGGTCGGTAGGGTTGTGTATCTCGGCCTGCCAGGCCTTCCAGTCCCTCGTGCGGGCAATGCTGATGATCACGTTGGGGTTGTCGGCGACGAGCGGGTGGCCGATGAACAGCCGGCGCCCGTCCTCGTCGGCCCGCAGGACCGCGTAGGCGGTACCCTCCTCCACCGGGACGAGGCGCGTCTTGTGCTCCAGGTCCTGCACCTGCAGGAACGCGCTCCAGTTGTCGTTCAGCCCGCGAGCCATGCACCCCAGGTTGCCCGCCAGGCCGTTCAGCCCGCGCAGCCTCCCTCGGAAGCAGCTCCCGTGGCTGCCGTCGAGCTGCAGCACGTACTCCTGCGACACCACCGTGCCCTGCTCGGCCTCCACCGTGTACGAGGGCGCGCCCGCGAGACCGTAGTCTCTGGCTACCTGTGCCGCGAGCTTCACCGGGTCGTCGACCAGTCGGTGCATCCCGACCAGAAGCAGCCTGGCCCGACGCTGCGTCCCAGTCGGGAGCGTGCCTGCCGGCGCCTTGATCCCCAGGCCGTAGTTGATCCCATCACCCTCCAGCACCAGGTCGTCGCTCAGGCTGTACACGAAGAGCGAACCGAAGACGTTACCCAGAATCCCGATGTAGTCACCCCGGTCGAAGGGGAACGTCCTGACGGGCTGGGCCTTGAGCGGCGCGCGTTCGGCGACCTCGCCTCGGTGCACGATCACATGCTCGCTCTTGTCACCTGAGCCCAGCCAGCCGGCGATCATGCCGAGGCCGATGGCGTAGGGGCTATCCTGGCTGACGGGGAGGTCCCTGAGCAGCTCGAAGCTCTGATCCCAGAGATAGGCGGTGATGCCGTCCACTTTCGGCAGGTAGAAGGAGACGCGGGCGGTCGTCTTCAGGTACCGGGAGGGCTTGACCGGGTAGATGCTGTGCCAGACATGGATGACAGGATCGGCCTCCAGTGGGAAGACCCCGTCGAGGATGTGGTCGCCCACGAGGACGTCGGAGCATGACACGACGCGACGAGGCCGGACGTGCGGCGCGCCCTCGCGATCGGCCACCAGGCGGCGGCCCCAGCCCACCTGCTCCGGCCGCTTCCCATCGAAGACCAGGAAGGGCGTGAAGCCAAGCTGCGGGTGGTTCTCGGGCGAGCCGTCGTAGGCCATCGCGCCGGCGCCCAGCTTCTTGTCGAAGACGAAGCACCCGACCGGACGGATGCGGCAGTTCCAGGGGCCCTTGTCAGGTGTCGCGGTGTCGCCGCCATAGCCGACGTAGAAGGGGGTGCCATCCGGTCGGAGCTGCTGACTGTAGAGCAACTGGTTGTTGCGGTCCATGCACTGCCACTCCCGCAGCAGCCACGAATCGCAGTGGATGCTCCGGCCGATGGCCTCCTTGCCACCCACATCGGTGGCATGCACCCAGATGTGCTTCTGTCGCTCCCTGGCGAGGCTGGTCTGGTAGGCGAAGTCCTTCGCGCCGCCGGGCAGGAAGCGTCGGATCAACATGTCCCCATCCATGATGACCACTTCCCGCAGGCCCACGTCCGACTTCACCTGCAGGTCCACCTGCCACTCCTGCAGGTTCGGGCTGAAGATGTCGCCCTGGGGGTCGGTGTCGCCGCGCGGCATGGCGAGCTCGATGACGGGCCCGTTGGTCACGGAGGTATGGCCATGGGGCGGCGCCGGCGGGAAGAGGTGCTTGGCGCAGCGGCAGTCGTAGGTGTTGAAGAGCTTCCGAAGCTGATCGGTTCCGTCGGCGCCTACGATCAGGTGGTAGTAGGCGCCGCTCCGTACCTGCGCCATCTCGCCGGCGCTCTTCATCAGCGTGAGCGCCAGGGGCCAGAGGTACTGCTCGTTGCGCTCCTCCTGGCCGTACGCCTCCAGCGCGCGCTCCAGCGTCTTGCCGTCCTCCTGGGTGATCACACCCATGCAGTTCACGTCACGCGTGTCGAAGTGAGGGTAAGGGTTCCGCGAGAAGAGGTACCAGCCGCTTGAGTTCTCGAAGCCCAGTAATTGGTAGAGCCACGTCTGGTCGGTGTTGACCGGGCTCCTCGCCGGTGTGTCCGGGTAAACGCGGAAGCGCTGGCCCGACTCATCAAGCAGCTTCCTGGAGGGCAGCTTGAGGTAGCTCCCGAAGGCGAGCTCGTGGTTGCCGTCCGTGTTCTCGTACGTGAGGCCGGGCACGGCGAGGAAGGCGCCGTCGGACAGTCGCCGACAATCCTGCTTGAGCTTCCCGAAGCCGTCGGGCTTCAGGGCCGCGAACTCCTCCAGGAAGATGACGAAGTCAAGCCCCGCCTCCCTGGCCTTCGTCGCGTACTCGTCCGGCGTGCTGGCCCCGGAGGAGTACGACGTGCGTGGCCCGATGATGCCTCGGTGCAGCTTCCAGGTGGTGGTGTACGCGATGGGCGGGACCTTCCGCAAAGCAAGCGAGGCGCCGGCCAGGCCGTCGGCCTTCGCGCCCAGCCAGGCGAACACGTTGGTGTAGAACCGGAGCAGGTCGCTGGGCCGATCCTCCACCCCCTTGACCATGTAGGTCTCGAAGGTGCGTCGGTCCTCATCCGAGCTGATGGCGCGGGTGAAAACGACGGTCGGGTTCATGCCCACGTAGGCGACGCGGCCCTCACCGGACTCCCTCAGCCCGGCCAATGCCACATCGGAGGCGAAGCCCGCGGTGCGGGCCAGGCTGTCTACCTCCTCCAGCCCGAGCAGGTACGGTTCGGTCTTCGAGTTGGGGCCCGCCGAGAGCACGACCTGCCAGGGGTCGCCGGCCGGGAACGGCAACACTCCCGCATACGAGCCCATGTCCACATACGACTGGTACATCACACCGCGGATGCCCTCGGCGACCGGCGCAGCCACCTTGTCGGCGAAGGTAAAGGTATCCGGCCCCCACGAGCCGAGGTGCTTCGTCAGGGCGGGATCGGAGGTTGTCTGCTCGAACAGGATCCGCGTCCCGAAGCGCTCCGCCAGCCGGAAGTACAGCGTCATGCCCGTCACGCACTGCTGGCTGTTCTGGGTGAGCAGGACGCCACCGCCGGCCTTGACATAGTCGACCAGCAGGTCACCGATGGCCTCGTCGGCCTCGCTCAGCTCGGAGCGTGGTGGCAAGCCGATGAGGGCCACCACACGGCACTTCTTCAGCAGGTTGGGGCTGAGATTGTCCCAGGTCTCGAAGGAAAGCTTCTCCCAGCCCGCCTTGGGCAACGCCTCCCGCCACAGCTCAGGCAGGCCCTCCCGCGACACGCCCACGAGCAGCAGTCGGTCGGGCTTGCCGGTGAAGTCCTCCTTCTCCGTGCGCCGGAGGGAGACGTCATCGAACCGGTACTCGCCCTCCTGAGAGACGCGCAGCTCGAGCAGGATGTCCCGGGTGCCGGAGGGCACGTCGAGGGTCTGCGTGGACCGGCGCCAATCGCGGCTCTGCTCCAGCGTGAACGCAAGGCCTCCCTTGGGAATGCCCTTCCCGTCCTCGATCGCCGAGAAGCTCATCACCACCTGGCAGGCGCTGTTCGCCGCCCGATACCAGAGGGCGACCTCGTCGGGTAACGCCGCGTCATCCTTCACCGGCACGTGCTGCGCCCAGCACGCATAGACCCTCGGCTTCTGCGACACGGCGATGGCTGCCGCCTTCAGGCCGGAGTGGTAGTCGAGCGCCTGTATCCCCCCGCGGATGAAGTCCTGGCCGTGGTTCACGAAGACCCAGCCCGCATAGGGGTTGTCTGCTGCCGGGAGCTCGAAGCCGGGATTGCGGACGAGGTCGTCTTCCTCGACCTGAGCACGGACATGGGGGGCGCAGAGGAGCAGTGCGCCGATGGCGGCCGAGAAGGCGATGACGCGGGACACTGCGGCTGTCCCCCTTCCGGGACGGGGGCCTACCCCCTCAGTACTCCGTGAGCCAGGGCGCGTCCGCCGCCCAGAGCTCATCGAACATCTCCCGCATCTGGGCCAGGGCGCACTGGGTCGCACTCAGGGGGTCGAGGGCCACGGCATGGTAGGCCTTCTCTCGGCTGCGTTCGAGCACAGCCTCCACCGTCAACCGCTGGACCGCGATGTTCGACATGTTCAGGGCCGCGAGTTGTGGCGGCAGTTCGCCGACGTGGCACGGCCGCACGCCCGTGGCGTCCGTCAAGCATGGAACCTCCACGCAGCAATCGGGCGGGAGGTTGGCGATGATGCCCTTGTTGGGCACGTTCCCGTTGAGGCGGAACGGCTCGTTGGTCTCGATGGCGCGGATGATGTGGGAGGCATACTCGCCGGAGGGCTTGAGCCCCTCATCCGGGTCGGCATCCTGAAGCTGCTGGCGTATCTCCTCGAACCACGCCCAGCGGCGGTCCGGGACAGGCACCTCGTTCGGGGTGCGGTCGGACAGGTGGAAGGCCTCGCGCAGCTCAGGGGTCTTGCGGAAGTAGGGCACATACTCGGACATGTGGCCGCTCGACTCGGTCACGAAGTACCCGAAGTGCTTGAGAATCTCGAACCGCACGGCATCGCGGGCGACGAGGTCGAGGTTCTGGGCCGCTTCGCGGAGCCGGGGGTAGAGATCCTCGCCGCGCCGACGGAACTCCAGGAACCACGACATGTGGTTGATGCCGGCCACCCAGTAGTTCACCTCACCGGCCGGTACCCCCACGTATCCGGCGAGCTGGGCGGCGGTCCCCTGAACCGAGTGACACAGGCCCACGACCTTTACCCGAGTGGCCGCGTTCATCGCCCAGCAGAGCATGGCCATCGGGTTGGTGTAGTTCAGCACCCAGGCCTGGGGGCAGAGCTCCTCGATGTCCTGCGCCATGCGGACGATCTCAGGGGCGGTGCGGAGCATGCGGAAGACGGCGCCAACACTGACGGTGTCGCCCACCTGCTGTGAGACGCCGTACTTCGATGGGATGCTGATCTCATGGTAGTACGGCACGCCGTCGTACGCCGGCCCGCCGATACTGACCGCGATGATCACGTAGTCGGCCCCGGCGAGCGCCGCCCGCCGGTGCGTGGTGGCCTCTACCTTGGCCGGCAGGCGGTACCTGGCGATGAGCTCCCAGACGTACTGCTCGATGGCGCCGAGGGTCTTCTCGTTGATGTCGACCAGGGAAATGGTGCTGTCTTGCAGCGGCTCATGGGCGAGAATGTCCGCGCAGAGGCGCTGACCGAAGGCGCTTCCGGCGCCGATGAAGGCGATCCTGGGCATTCAGAGCTATCCTCTCGTAGGCGTGCTGGTGGGTTCGCCAGGCCAAGCCCTCACACCGCCTGGGCCATCTCCTCTTCCACCCTCGCCACGAACACCTCCAGGGCGCGCTGGAACCTCTCCGCGCCCTCGGCTTCGGACCCCTCAACACAGGTGGGCATCACGCCCCGGAAGGGGTCCGGGTGCGTCCGTAGGCGCGCCATGTCCACGAGGTTCGGGCCGAGGTGGAGCATCAGGGAGGTCTCAACGCGGCCGCCGTGGTCGATAGCGGGCTCCATGGTCTGACAGGTGAACGGGTCGAGCACGAGCACGCGGGCGGCCGCCGGCGTCGCCATGTACTGCTGCGCCACCTGCTCCAGCAGCGCGCCCTGGACCTCCGGGTAGTGACCTGTGCACACGACGATGAGGCGGTACCCGAGGCTGCCGAGCCGCTCCAGGATGCTTCGCACCAGCGAGGTGATCGCCTGCTCGCTCAGCAGCACTGAGCCCTCATACGCTTCGTGCCCCTTGGTCCCCCAGAAGGTGGGGGGGAGGACCACGCCCGCTGTTCGCTCGGCGGCGGCCAGGCAGGACCGGTAGGCGTGGAGCGTATCGAGACCCAAGGGAAGGTGGCAGCCGTGGAACTCGAGCGACCCGATGGGCACATAGGCCAACGGGCGCTCCTGGAGCGCGGCCTGGGCTTCCTCGACGGTCATCTCCTCGTAGCAAGCGCGGCGCACGGGGGCACTCCCTCGGTGGAACGGCATTGCCGGGCGAGACGCCCGGCCTACGCGGAACGGCGGCGTCGGCCCCGGTGGGTCTATCGCCCGCGCGGATGGGCGCAGAGCCATTCGAGATCGGTCAGCATTCGGTGACGGACCGCCGCGAAGCGCGTCGGGTCCTGCTCGTAGTCGGCGAGGTTACGGATGAGTTCGCGGCAGTAGGACTTGCTGTCGCCGCCTGCCTGCTCCAGCAAGACCAGGGCGTCGTGGTCCTCGATGGTCTCCCGGAACATCTCCCAGCGCAGGGAGTCGACGATGCGGCGTCGCGGCTTGTCGAGGTAGACGAGGAACCCCTCGCCCGCCCCGAAGGGGTCGGTGTAGGTGTCGCGCCACGCGTCCGGCTTCCACGCCCAGGCCCAGTGCATGTAGCCGCGCAGCCCGTAGAGGTAGGCCCGCCAACCCATCATCCGCGGGTGCATGAGCGAGAGGTCGATCATGTTGCGGTAGTTGTTGTAGCTCCACACTTCGCGCCCGGCAGCGATCTGCTCCTCCACCTGCGGCAGGCAGGCGGCGAGCAGGGAATCGGCGACGAGGGGCAGGTCCGCATGATGCTCGGCGATCATGCGCGGATCGACGATGGTCTCGTCCAGGCGGATGTCGGGAGCGGCTTCCTTGATGGCCCGGCCGAGCCGCACGGCGGCGGCCAGGGAGTCGTCGTGTACCTCATCGATCACCTTGAAGTACACGCTCTCCAGCCAGCCCTTCTCGCGAAGGTGCTGCGCCATGGCGCGGAAGAGGTCGCCGATGAAGGTCAGGTACGCGGGGTCGTCGGTCGAGACGTTGGCGAAGCCGCGGTTGGCGTTCACCGTGCCAGCGGGGTCGCGCACGACGATGTCCCCGCTCAGCAGGCCCTTTCCATCCTGGCTGACGCTTCCCGCCACACCGCAGCAGATGATGCGGAAGTCACCGTGGAACGCCTCCGCCACTGCGGACACGAAGCGGTCGAACGGGTCGAACGAGAACTCGTACCTCCCGTCTCGCGAGGTTGCCTGCGTCGCCGACATTACCGACCAGAGGGGGATGTCGGAGAAAACGCGGGTCCGGTGGTCGTAACGGTTGCGCAGGCACTCTTTCGAGAGGAAGTCGAAGTACTCGCGGCCGTACGCCTGGCCCTCTGGGCCAACCAGCCCCAGCTCGCGGGCCAGGATCGTGTCTCCTCCCCAGGACCCAACCCAAAGGGAGGGCCGATCGGGGAGGGTGACGGCGTACACGTGGAGCCGCACCGGGATGGCGGCGGTTCCCTTCTCGGTAACGACCTCGATCCTGCCGCGGTAGTCGCCGGGCAGCGCGTCCTTCGGGATTCGGACGGTGAGCCACACAGGTTGCGTATGCCGAGGCTCGAGGCGGGCTTGGTCGTCCCAGAGGAGGGGGTCGGGGAGGAGACAAGGGGCCGTGCGGAGCCGGAAGGGGTGGCCCGGGGTGTTCCTCGGCACCGGCACGTAGCCCACGAAACGCACGGAGACACCGGCCAGGCGGTACTTGCCCGAGGTGTGCACGAGGGGCGTCGCCCGGGCCCGCAAGGCGCCGGCGTAGTCGTAGGCGCTCATGCAGACCTGCGCCGGCTCGTACTCGTTGCGGCAGGCCTCCATCACCACCTCGCGAGTCTCTGCGTCCTCCGGCAGGAGGGCATCATCGAAGACCTTGACGAGCGGGCTGGATGCCCACACGACGACCCGGTCCCTGCGCCCGGCCAGCTTTGCGGTGCGCAGCCCTGCCAGCGCCTGGCGCACGTCGTGGCTGTGTGCCTCGGCGGCGGCGATGGCCTGCTCGGCCTGGGGAGTGGGGGAGCCAGTGTCGAGACTGTCGACTTCGGCCCTCAGCGTCGCCAGCCGTGCCTTCAGCCCGGCGGCCTCGGCGCCATTCCCGCACGCGACGAGAGCGGAGGCCATGTCCCCGGCGAGACGTCGGAGAGCCTGCTTGCGCGTGTCGAGGATCGGCAAGGCGGCCGGAGCCTGGGTGAAGGTGAGCCGAAAGGCGGTGATGTGCGGCAGGCAGGGCTCGCGCTGGAACCGCAGGACGTGCTTCCCGGCGGCGAGCCCCAGGATGGCCTGGTCCTCCCAGCGGCCGGTGCTCGGGGCCCAGCTCCCGGTGGCGCCGGCGAGCCCCAGCTCAGTGATCACGTTCCTATCGACCAGGATCGTCACCGGCCGGGGCTCTGCGGCGGCATAGCGCACGGAAAGGGCGTAGTTGCCGGGCTGGGCGATGTCGAGGTCATACTCCGCCCATACGCCGCCGATGGACAGCGGGGCCCCCCAGCCGGTCGCGACGGAGGCTTGACCGCGCGCGAACGTCGTCGCCTCGACCAGGATCTCAGGCGGAGTGGTGTCGGCGGCTACGTGGCGGGAACGGAGCACGCTGGCGCCGAGAGCTGCGCCAAGGGCGAGGAGGAGAAGAGTGTCCGGCCCTCTCATACGATCACACCCCTTCGGCACACCGTGGTTCGCGTCATGGCTGCCGGCAGGAGACGCGGAAGACTCGGGGGGTCTCGCCGGTCGCAAGGTTCGTCGGCTCGAGGGCCGGCTCACTTCGGGGAAGGCGGCGGCTCGGGAGGCGCGGGCTTCGGACGAATGTGGGAGAAGTAGGTCGACTTGGACTTGTCGTACAGGACCTTGCCGTTCACGAGAGTGAGCTCAACGAAGGTGCTGTAGTGGAGCGGGTGACCGTCGAGGATGATGATGTCCGCATCCTTCCCCTCCTGGAGGCTCCCCACTCGGTCATCGACCCCCAACATGCGGGCCGGGGTGATCGTGATCGCCTCCAGGGCCGTCTGCTCGTCGAGCCCGCCGCCTACCGCATAGGCAGCCTCCAGCGGAAAGGTGAAGAGGTCCTCGCCGAACCCTCCCCATGGCCCGAACCACTGATCAACCGGCGTGATCGCGAACCGCACGCCGGCGCGCTTGAGCATGGCGGCCTGCTGGTCGGAGGAGCCGGTGGGCGCGGCGACGTTGTGGTCGAACTCCTGCTTCACCCGGGGGGAGATGATGACATCCACACCGCGCTTCGCGATCTCCTCCGCGACCGTCCAGCCCTCGACCACACCCTCGAGGATGACGCGGATCCCGAAGTCGTCGACGAGCTGTAGAGCGGCGAGGATGTCGTTGGCCCCGGAGGCGGAGATGCGCGCGGGCAGCTCGCGCCGGAGCAGCTTGATCATCTGCTCGGCGCCAGCGGGCAGCTTGGGCTCGTCGGCTTTCTTGCCCGCCGCCTTGTCCTTCTCATACTGGGACAGCTTGCGCAGGTACTCGGCCGCGCGAGCCAAGTCCTGTCGGAAGACGGCCTTCAGCCGCGGCTGGCTGTTGGAGTACGCCACGGCGATCGCGACCGGCTCCCCGACCAACATGCCGGGGAGATCGCCTTCGGTCATCTTGACGACCGCGTTGCTCCCGCCGGTAGGCTCATCCCCGGGCCCGCCCACCTGGACGAACGCTGTCGTGACACCCGAGGCCAGGGCGAACGATATGACCGAGCTGTAGGGATCGAGAGCGTCGGCTACGTTCTTCGCGCCCCCCGGCACGAGCCCGTTGAGTCGCACGGCGACCAGGCCGGGCAAGACCACCTGGCCCTTGGCGTCGATTACCGTAGCGCCCTCGGGTACGTCGACATTCGCGGCAACCCGCGTGATCTTGCCCTTCTCGACAAGGATCGTCCCGCCGCGGATCACACCGTCGGTGATGGTGTAGATGTCGCCGCCCACAATGGCGAGGGGCTTCTCGGCTTCGGGCGCGCCCGCGCCGAGAACCGGCGGGCCGGCGAGAAGGGCCGGCAGAAGGAACACCCAGCAGGATGTCGGGCCGAGGCTTCTGCGTGCCATCATCTCAGCCCACCCCACTCGGCGTTGTACACGGTCTTGCCCTCGATGAGAACGCGCAGGACCTTTGCCCGCGCGTCGAGGAGGTCGCCGCTGAGGACCACCAGGTTCGCGTCCTTGCCCTTCTCGAGGGACCCGAGACGGTAGTCAAGGCCAAGCATGGTCGCCGGCAAGATCGTCATGGCCTTCAGGGCCGCGTCGCGAGTCAGCCCGCCATGGACGAGTTCGGCCATCGCTCCCCGGTATGCCTCGTAGCCGGCCACGCTGTCGCCATATGGCACGCAGGCGACGTGCGCTCCGGCTTCGGCCAAGAGGCGAGGGACGTTGATGCGGTTGCGGGTGTAGCGCTCCCAGGCGATGCGGGCCGGCAGGACGACATTCGCCTGCTTCGCGCCCAGTTGGTCGGCCACACGCTGCACGTCATCGCCCTGGCAGATCAGAACTGGCTTCGCCTTGTCGTATGGCTCCAGGAGCTTGAGAATGCGGACCACGTCGCCGGCGCCGGAGCAGGTGATGAGGAGCGGGGTCTCGCCTTGCACGGCGCGGGTCAGCAGGTCGCCTCCCGGGCCGGAAGAGCCGCCCTTGGCAGCCCCATCGAGGGCCCCCTTGATGGCGCTCTGCGTGTCCGTGTCCGCGCGGAAGTCGACCGCGAGCGGACCGAGGTCGGAGAGCAGCATCTCCTTCGGCCCGTCCGCCACGGTTCTGGCGAGAGCCACCTCGCCCGAGATGCCCGGCCGTCTGGTCCAGAGCGCCAGAGTGGTGAAGCCGGCACGGGCGGCCAGCTTGCAGGCGTCCTGGAAGGGGTAGAGCTCGTCGGCCGTTCGGTACTGGGGAGTGGAGGCCGGCTTTCCGCCCGAGGCGCCCGAGAGGCCCAGGGCCGTGGCCGGGCTCACCAGCCCCGGGAAGACCGCGCCGCCGCGAGCTTCGATGACCTCCGCCCCCTCCGGCACCTTCACATCGGGGCCGACGGCCTCGATCCGCCCGTCGACGATGAGGATAACGCCGTTGTCGACCGCCGGCCCAGCCAAGGTCTCAATCCGCCCGGCGAGGACGGCCACGGTGTGGTGGTCGTCGGCCAGCAGCGGGGCGCCACGCGCGCACGCGAGGAGCGCGAGCGCGAGCAGTGAGCAGCTCCGTGCGGACACCCGTCTCACAGTCAGTGGCTCGTCCCGCACCGGCCTACTCCTTGGCATCCCTGCGGTATGCGAGCTTGCCGTTGACGAACACCATCTCGACCGGCGTGGTCGGGTCAAGCAGACTCGACCTCTTGACCACCAAGTCGGCGTCCTTGCCGACCTCGATGCTGCCGACCCGGTCGGCGAGCAGGATCGCGCGCGCCGGGTTGATCGTCACCAGCCGGAGCGCGGCCTGATCGTCCAGGCCGAATCGCGCGGCCATGGCGGCCTTCAGGGCCAGGAGCTCCTCGCCATAGCCGAAGACGTCGGTGTTGACCGAGATCTCCCGCACGCCCCCCTGCCAGTAGGTCGCGACCACCCCGTAGAAGCGGTTGTCGGCCGCGGCGTAGAAGTCCACGACCCCGGGGCCGATGTTGATCGGGAAACTGCGCTTGGCGGCTTCCTCCGCCATCTTTGGCCCGCTGGACTCGGCGTGCGTGGCGATGGCCTTCAGGCCGAACTCGTCGTGGAACATCCGCATGGTCATCCCGACGCCCCAACTCTCATAGGTGTGCACGAGAACCGGGAGGTCGCCGTGGAAGACGGGACGGGCGTTGTCGAGGGCGATGTCGCGCCTGGGCGGGTTTTTGCGCTCGCCGCGTTCGTACGCGGTCCAGGCAGCGTCGTAGTCCCGGGTCCGGCTCAGGAACTCCCGTATCATCCAGGTCATGCCCATCCGGGAGGCGCCGATGTCGCCCCCACCGCGCTCGGGGTTGTAGGCTTGGGTCATCTTCATGACGCCGACCCGGCGGACGAAGCGCTCCTGCTTGGTCGCGCCAGCCGTCTTGAAGGTCACGCCGTAGCCGGCGTGGTTGGTGCCGCTGCCCGGCACGGACTGGATGGTCGTGACGCCCGCGGCGAGGGCGTTCTTCACTGCCTCCGACTCGGGGTCCAACCCGTCGCCGATCCGCATCCCCGGGTTCGTCTGGCTGACCATGTCGTTGAGGCCGCCCTGGACGCCCGTATGGGAGTGAATCTCGACCATCCCCGGCAGCACCCAGCGGTCGGACACGTCGATGAAGGTGTAGCCCGGTGGGACCTGGACGCGACTCGCCGGCCCGACAGCCTCGATCTTCCCGTTGGCCACCAGGACAATGCCGTCGTTGATGACGCCCTTGGTGATCGTGACGGTCTTGCCCGCGTGGATGGCGTAGCGGTGGTCTGTCTCGGCCGGCCAGCCGCTGCCGGCAACCACGATGGCGGCGAGGCACAAGGCTGGCGCCCACGGGCCTCCTCTTCGTCGCAGGCTTCCTGCCATTGCTATCCCCCTGCCGCCGCGTCATAGACGATCGTGCCGTTGAGAAACACCTTCTCGACGCGGCTGGTCAGCTCAAGAGGATCGCCCGAGAGCACAACGAGGTCGGCATCTCTCCCCGGCTCAAGGCAACCGATCCGGCGATCGAGACCCAGGAACTGTGCCGGACGCACTGTGATGGCCCGGAGGGCTTCGGTCCGGTCCATCCCCTTCCGTACGGCCTGGGCGGCGGTGACGCGGAGGAACTCGGTGCCCGACGTCCCCGTCGACTGGAGGGCCACCGGGACACCCGCCTGCACGAGCTGGGCTGCCACGTTCGTCTCGCGGCCATGCTCCTCCTGGATGACGGCCGGCCCGAGGGCGGCGCTCACGCGGGCGACCTTCAGCTCCGACGCGAGTCGGTAGGCGTCGCTGGCGCCGAGGAGGACGAGGTTCAGGCCATCCTCCTCCCGGAACACCTTGGTCGCGGCGGCGATCTCGTCCGCGCGGTACGCCACGACCAGGGCGGGAAGGTGATCGCGGAACAGAGCCCTGATGCTCTCGAGCTCCGGGTCACGCCGTGGGCGTGAGGGCTCCTTGAGGTCGGGGTCGGCCTTCACGGCGTAGCGGCGCTCGAACTCGGCCCAGCGCTTGTCGAACTCCGCCCAGTCCTGATTGTACCGCTCCGCCTTGCCGAGGAGGTCCCGCATCTGCCAGACCCTCGCGGCCCGGTCGCGGTCACCCGACATGGAGAACTTCAGGGCGGCGACACGCTCGACGATCATGTCATCGATGCTGCGTCCGGCGGTTTTCACAACGGCCACGGTGCCGCAGAAGAGGCCCTCATCGCCGGGCGCGAGCGCGATGGAGGTGACGCCGGCCCGCAGGGCCTCGCGCAGGGCCTGGTCCGTGGGGTCGACGGCGTCGGCGATGCTGACGAGCCTCGCGCCCCGGGGCGATCCGCTGGTCGCCGACAGAGGCGTCAGCGTGGGCTGTTCGCTCTCCCAGTGGAGGCCGAGGTGCGACTGCAGATCGATCATGCCGGGCATGATGACGCGGTCGCCCAGGTCGATCACTTCGGCGCCGGGCGGAGCCTCCGCGCGCGGGCCCACGGCCTCGACCCGGCCGTCGCGGATGCGAATCTCCCCGTCGCGAATGGCCCCTCCGCTTCCGGTGAGAATCTCGCGCGCCCGCACGATGCGCAGGGCCCCGATCGGCGCGGCGTTCGTCTGCTCGGGAGGCTTCCGCTCATAGGCGATGCGTCCGTCCGAGATGGCCATCTGCACGACGGTCTGCGTCCCCAGCGGGTCTCCCGTAAGGACGGCGAGGTCGGCGTCCTTGCCCACCTCGATGCTGCCGACCCGGTCGGCCACGCCGAGGATGTCGGCGGCGTCCATCGTGATCGCCCGCAGGGCCGTGTCAGCCGGCGCGCCATTGCCCACGGCCCAGGCGGCGACGGCGAGCAGGTCAGGGATGGCCGCATCGGAGGTCGCGATGGCGACCTTGACCCCCGCCTTCATGAGGAGGGCCGCGTTCTCCGCCTTCGCGCGACCCGACACCTGGGTCTGGGTGAGGTCCTCCGCTACGCCCGTGGCGGGCTGAACCGGAGGAGTGAGCACGACGGGGATCTTGTGGCGGGCCAGGTCATCGGCCAGCGCGTAGGCTTCCCTGCCACCCTCGATGACCACGTGCAGGCTGAACTCATCGGCCAGGGCGAGGGCGTTCCTGATGTCCTCGGCCCTCTCCGCCTTGACGCGCACCACGATCTCTCCGCGGACAGCGGCCCGCAGGACCTCCAGCTTGCGCTCGGGCAGGCCGCCCTTCTGAGGCCCAGTGGACCGGGCCTGTCCGAAGAGCTGCCGGAGCAGGGCCAGCTCGCCCGCCCTGGTCGTGGGCGATTGCCTCTCGGGGGCCACGAACGGCGCTTCGGTGGTCGGCGGCAGGGGCGGGTGCCAGAGCATCGGCGGGTTCTTCGGCCACTCGCCGAGCACGATCCTGAGCGCCGCGGGGTCCTTCAGAACCCGGGCGGATGGCGCCCCGTCGCTCAGCTTGGCCACGGCGCCGCGTCCGGGGATGAGGCGCCCGGTAGGTGGCGAGAGGTAGACGGTCGTGGCACCCCCGGACAGGATGCGCCGCCAGCGGCCGTAGACATCGAGTTCGTCCGCCACGCGGAGCTCCGGGGTGACCGACTCCTCGGTGTTCCGCTCCGGTTCGGCCAGCGTCGTGAAGGCGGCCACCAGCCCGGGGATGACGACGCCCTGGGCGACGTCGATGATCCGCGCGCCATCGGGGATGTTGACGGTCGCGCCGACGGCCTCGATCTTGCCGTCGCGGATCAGCACCATGCCGGGCGCGATCGGGGCGACCGCAACCGGCACGATCCTGCCCGCCTTGATCACCAGGGGCGCGGCCTCATCGGCGTGCGCAAGCCCCGCCAGGGCGCACACGAGAAGCGCGGCAACCGCCGCCCATGTGGCCGATCCGCGCTGACGCCTCCGGTTGGCCGTGATCGTCCTCATCATTGCTTCGGTTGGGGGGGAGTCTCCCCGCCCTTTGTCTCGGCAGGCGGCTTGACTTCCTCCGGCTTGCGCTCCTCGAGCAGCTTCTTCAGGCGCACATCCTTGGCGCGCTCGTAGACCACGTTGCCCTCGATCAGCACCCGGTCGACCCAGGTCTGGGCGTCGAGCGGGTCCCCGGTGAGGATCAGCAGATTGGCGTCCTTGCCCGCATCGATGCTGCCCACCCGGTCAGCCAGGCCGATGATCTGGGCGGGGTACAGCGTGATCGACTTCAGCGCCTCCTCGCGGCTGGCGCCATAGGCGACCGCCTGAGCCGCCTGGAACCAGAAGTACCGACTCCCGTAGACCGAAGGGGCGCGCTGCAGGGCGAACTGCACGCCGGCGTCCGCCATGATCTTGGGGACCACCTTCATCTCCTCGGTGTGGGTGTCCTCATTCGTCTCCCAGACAATGAGCTGGGAGTCCAGGATGACGGGAACGCCTCTCTTGGCGAGGAAGGCGGCTGCCTTGTAGCAGTCAGGGCCCAGCACGGGGGTGATCTTGAACTTCAGCTCGTCGCTCAGCTCGAAGGCCTTCACCACATCGGAGGCGCGGGGGCAGTAGACGAAGGCGCGGAGCTTGCCGTCGAGCAGGTCCATGACGGGCTTCTTCTTTGGGTCGAGCTCCTCGTCAAACGGCTTCTTCTGCTCCTGTGCATCCGCCTTCCTCTGCTGGTAGTCCTGGAGGTAGTCCTGCAGTCCGGCGAGGTACTTCCGCAGCCGCTCGATGTGGGCCATGCGGCTGCTGTCCCATCGCGGCTGGAGCGAGAGCTTCATGCCGGTGTAGTTGCGGACCACCATGTCGTCGACCATCTTGCCGCAGGGCTTGATCACGCAGCCGGTGCCCCCCAGCACCGTGTCGTTCCCCGGCAGGACGAGCATGGTCGTGACACCATCCCGGAGCGAGTCCTCCATGAATGTGCTCCGGGGGTCGATGGCGTCGAAGGTCGACACGAAGGGGACCTCGAGGACCTGCTCGTTCGCCGTTGAGATGCCCTGGAAGGTGTGGGCCTCGACGAAGCCGGGCATGACGACCTTGTCGGAGGCGTCGATGACGTTGGCGTCCCAGGGGATGTCGATGCTCTTCCCGACCTGCTTGATGCGGCCATCCTCGATCAGGATGACGCCCTGTTCGATGTCGGCGCCGCTGACGGTGATGATCCTGCCGGCCTTCACTGCGACCTTCTGCCGCACGGGGGTGTCCTGCGCGCGGGCAGCGGCTCCGAGGACCATCGCAGCCAGCACAACCGTCACGGCACAGCACTTGGCTCTAGCCATGGGCACTCGCTCCGCTCGGCGCATCGAAGGCGATGCGGCCGTTGACGATCACCTTCTGGACCATCGTGGTGGGGCGCAGCGGATCGCCGCTCAGCACCAGCAGGTCCGCGTCTTTGCCCGGCCCCAGGGAACCGACTCGGTCGGCGACACCGATGATCTCCGCCGGGCTCGTGGTGACAGCCTTCAGCGCCTCGTCGGCCGGCAGCCCGGCGCGCACCGCCAGGCCGGCCCAGGTCAGGAGGTTCGCGGGGGTGTCGGGGTCGTTCGAGGCAATGGCGATCTTCACCCCCGCCTTGACCAGAAGCCCCGCGTTGTTCCAGTTCACGTCCCAGCCCTGGTCGGCTTCCGGCCAGGTCCTCGGGTACTGATAGCAGGGCCCCAGGATGACCGGGACGCCGCGGCGGGCGATGTCACCGGCCAGCTTGTAGCCCTCCGTGCACTCGACCAGCACGAGCTTGCGGAGGCCGAACTCGTCGGCGACCGTGAAGGTGGTCTCGATGTCAACGGCGGTCCTGAGCATCACATAGATGGGCGTCTTCCCCTGCATGGCGGCGGCAATGCCGGCCAGGCGCGCATCGAGGGGCCTGCCCGCCTGGATGGCCGTCTTCGTGTTGAACAGGGCTTCCCGCAGGAGCCATACCACGCCCATGCGTGTCGTCGGTTGACGGAAGTAGAAGCTATCGGGCCGGCTGTACCAGGGGATGTCGTTGCCGTAGGCCGGCTCGTCCTGGATGCCGATCTGGAGGTCGCCGCCATCGCGCACGATGGTGCTGCTGAGGCCCGCGCCGGCGGACTTGACGATGACCCCGGTTCCGGCGATGACGTCGGCGGTGCCTGGCGCGATGCGGAGCGTGGTCACGCCGAGCTGAACCGCACGCTTCAGGGCGGCGCTGTCGCGGTCGAGGGCGCCGGCCACGTGGAAGGTCGGCGTCAGCTCATCGGACTCCTCGTTCGGATCGCCCCGGGTCCCGAACCGGGCGTTGGCATCGACCAGTCCCGGCATGACCACCGAGTCCCCGGCGTCGATGACGGTCGCTCCCTCGGGCACCGCGGAGCCGGGCCGGATCTGCTTGATCTTGCCGTCCTGGATGAGCACGACCGCCCCGTCGATCGGGGCGCCGCTCATGGTGATGACGCGCCCTGCCTTGATGGCGACGAGGCCGTCAGTCCGCGCCTCGCGCGCGCAGGCCAACGTTGCGAGCAGGGCGACGCCCAGGACGCGGAGTGCAGCGGCCCTCATGTCCCTTCCCGCTGGTAGGTGATGTCGCCGTCGATGATGACGCAGTCAATGGGCGCCGCGATGTCGAGCGGGTCGCCCGCGATGATCACGAGGTCGGCGTCCTTCCCCTTCTCGAGGCTACCGACCCGGTCACCGACACCCAGTATCTCTGCTGCGTCGCATGTCAGCGCCCGGAGTGCCGCGTCGGCCGGCAGGCCCGCCGCCGCCGCGAGCGCGGCCGATGTGCGCAGGTCGCACTCATCGGTGGTCGGGGCCAGCGACGAGAAGGCGAGCTTGACGCCCTTGGCCGCGAGGCGGCCCGGAGCCTGCAGGAACCTCTCCGCCGGCGTGGCGCCGAGCGGCGGGCAGATGGCGGACACGCCGGTTCCGGGGAGAATGTCCGCGAGCTTGTCGAGCGCCTCGACCGTCGCGACGCTGGCCCGGGCATGGAACTCGGTCGCCAACTGCGTTGCACGCTCCACGTCGGAGATGCCATCGCAGGCTATCGTGACAGGCATCTCACCGCCCACGACCTTCACCAGCGGCCCGCTTCCGGCGGGTTTGTCCCGAGCATCCGCCAGCGCCTGGCGCACCATGTCGAGCAGGCCCGGCATTGAGGTCGGCCGCCGGTCGTACATGAGAGCGGAGGCCGACAGCACAAGGTTCAGGGTCGCGTCCCTCTTCAAGACCGTGTGGCGGCCCAGCTTCACGACGGCGCAGGGCCCGGCGATGGGGTTCGCGTCACCCGGTGAAAGGAGCAGGGACGTAACCCCCGAACGGGCCGCGCGCCGGACTTCGTCTCTGTCCGCCCAGAGGGCATCCAGGACCTCCGTATCAGTGGCGAGCGGCGTCACCGTTTCATCAAGCTCACCGGGAGCGAGGCCCAGGTGGGAGCGAGCGTCGATGAACCCCGGCAGAACCCACTTCCCCGCCGCGTCGAGGACACGCGTTCCCTCAGGAGCGCTCACATCGGCGCCTACGGCGGCGATCTTGCCGTCCGCGATGAGGACGTCGGCCTTCTCCATCGCCTCGCCCTTGCCGGTCCACACGCGCCCGCCCTTCACGAGGAGGTTCTGAGTGTGGGCGACGGTCGCTGTGCCGAGGAGCGCAACGGTCAGGCAAGCCAGCGCGCGGATCGCGGGAGCCTTCATCGGTCGGCCCCCTTCTGGTAAGCGACCGCACCGTCGAGCACGACCATCTCGACGGTCGATAGCGTGCTCAGTGGATCGCCGTCCAGGAGGACGAGGTCGGCGTCCTTGCCATCGGCGATCGTGCCAATGCGGTTTGACGCGCCCAGTATCTCGGCGGCGTTCACCGTGACGGCCCTGAGCGCCAGGTCGCGGTCGAGCCCGTTGGCGGCGGCCACGGCGGCGCAGGCCCGGACGAACTTCGAGTGCAGCCCATCGGCGCCGCCGACGCCCAGCGCCACGTTGACACCTGCCTTGGCGAGGACAGCCGCGTTGGCGCGCGAGTGCTCGCCGTACCGCAGCGGGGCCGGGCCGGAGAACGAGAGGGACACTGGTGCGACGATCACGGGTACGTGTCGCCGCGCGATCTCGTCCGGGATGCGGTAGCCCTCGCTGCAGCCCAGTAGGACCAGCGGGATGCCGAACTCGTCCTTGAGCCGCAATGCGTTGAGGATGTCGGCCACCCGGTAGGCCTCGATCTGCAGCGGGATCTCCCCCTTGAGCACACGCGCCAGGACCGCGTTGGTGCGGTCGGTCCCGGGCTTGCGCGGGCGTTCGGGCAACTGCGCCTTGACCACATCGCCGCCCGCCTTCGTCAGGGCTTCGGCCCTCTTCTTGTCGTAGCGCGCGACATCCCGGTCGTACTTGCCCCGGGTGAAGAGGTCGTCGCGGGTCGAGAGAAGCGCGTCCCTGATGGCGGCATAGGTGGTCAGCCGCGCGAGGGAGGAGTTCGTGTCGCCGGCCGGTACGCCGATCTGCCCCCGCACGGCGGCGCAATCCGTGACGAGCTCGACAGTCCCGGCCTGGGGTTCGACCTTGAGCACCGCGGTGGTGCCACCGATCAGACTGCGGTTGCCGGGCGCCACGTGTACCGCGGTGACCCCGTAGCGGAGCACCTCGTCGGTGTGCTTCGCGTAGGGGTCGATGCCGTCGACGATCCGGAACTCGGGCGCGAGCGCCGTACTCTCAGTCAGCTCCTCGGGGTAGAGATAGAGGCGGGAGAGTGCATCAATGAGACCGGGGATGAGCGTCTTGCCGCGCGCGTCGATCCGCTTGGCGTCAGCCGGCACCTCCACGCTCGCCCCCACGGCCTTGACCTTGCCGTCGGCGATGAGGACCGTCCCGCTGTCTACCGGGCTCCCGGTCATCGTGAGGATTCTGGCACCCTCGATGGCGAGTATCCCGGGGCCACCCGATGACTCGGGAGCGCCGGGAACCTGTAGAGCAGCCAGGAGGGCCGCGACGACAGGGACCATGCTCTACCTCCGTTGCCGGCTGTGAACGTGGGACGCAATTCGACAGGGCTTCGCGTTCACCTCCCTCGCCGGAGCGACTGTCAGCGAGGGACGGCCTGACGGCGGACCTCACTCTGGGGGCGCGTCAGTTTCCGCCCGTGGACCACATGCCCACCTTCTTCTGCTGGGCGATGAAGCCTACGTTCTCCAGGTAGACGCGCTCGCGGTTGTTGCCCTCGAAGTTGCCGAGCTTGCCGAGGCCACTCCCGATGATCTTGGCGTTCACGAAGGTCGTCGCGTTGCTCGGGTCACGGCCCAGGTACACGTAGGCCACCCAGTGGCCGGTAGCGTCTTGGGTCACGACATCATTCAGGATGGTGACCGTCTGACCGACGACGAGCGCCCGATGGGCCTGGACTGCCTGGTCATGGTAAGGATGCCCCTGCGGGATGCCCGCAACGCCGATGTAGTAGACCTCCTGCTCCTGGGTGCCGAGCTTGACCTTGACGCCCTGAGTGCCGGTGACGTCCGTCACGACGCCCTGCATCGGTCGGCTCACAGCGCCGGTGATCGCGACGAGGACGGGCACCGGGTAGTAGCCGCTTTCCGGCACGGTGAGGAAGTCGATATCGCGGATCACCCGGTCCGGGTGCGGGTTCGTCCACTCGTATCCGGGCAGGATCACGCCCTGGTGCATCGGGTTGTCGCCCTGCCAGGCCACGAAGAGGCCGTACCGTGCGATCACATCCGCTAGGCGGGTCGGATCGCTCCACCAGTCGACGACCTGCTGGCCGTTGGCGACGGCGATCGCCACATTCGAGCCGTCGTCGTAGTTCACGCGGTACTCGAACGGATTGTCGGCGCTCCACGCCATCGTGTGCAGGAAGAAGAGCACATCCGCCTTCCTCCCGATCTTGATGCCGGTGACCTCCTTGGGCAGGTCGAGGTTGTTGGCCGAGACCGAGTGCAGCACGACCGCCGCCTTGGGTGAGGCGATGTGGAACAGGATATCGGCGAAGACCTGCCGCCCCGTCGGGAGGGCCCGCATGTCGTTCTCGCCCTGGTTGGTCCACCCCACGATCCCGGCCTGAGGGTTGTCCGCCAGGCCGCGGTTGGCGTACGGTCCGAGGTCGACGGTGAAGAACTCATACTGGCGGAGGCGCTGCCGGCGAGCCACCATCGCGCCGCCCTCGCTGCGCAAGGTGCAGCCGAGGTTGGTCAGCAGTAGGCTCCGCAAGCGACTGGCCGTCACCGCAGCGTCGGCCACCGGCTGGTCGAGCCGCAACTGGCTCAGCAGGAAGTAGCCCTTGCCCGCCGGCACCTGGAGCAGCCCGCCCGGCCGCGTCAGCCGGATCGCGCGGTCGGCCACGTCGTCGCCGGGGGAGCAGAAGTAGTCGGCGATGAAGACCTCCGGCTTGCAGTCATAGCCCGACCACCAGCCTCCGTTGTGCCGGATGTCCGCGAGGAGGGCGTTGTCGGGCCAGAAGAGCTCGTGGTTCGAGATTCCGGCCATCAGCCCCACGTTGTCACGACGGAATACGTGGTACCGGATGTCGAACGGCTCATCTGCCACCGGGAGGAAGCGCAGCTGCAGACCGAGGAGGGCCTCGAGCCGCGCCTGCTGGGCGGGTGTGGGCCGGTGGAGCATGACATGACCGCCGCTGGCGGCGAAGGCCTTGAGCGCGGTCGCCGTCTGGTCGTCGAGGCCATCCGCCAGGTCGACGATGGCTGTCTGGAACCGATCGATACTCAGCTCGCCGACCTTGCCGGTGAGGTCCTCGCAGACCAAGCGGCTGTCGTCGAGGGCCTTGCGGAGGGGCGAGTCGGGCTTCGCGAGGACAGCAGTGGCGCCCAGCGTCCGATAGGAGGTTGGGGTCGCGAGGTAGTGCAGCAGGTTCTGCAGCAGGGCGCAGGCCGGCGGCGCGACCAGCGCCTTCCCGGTGATCGAGAGCTGGCAAAGGATGAAGCTCCCCTTGCCCTCATACTCCTCAAGCAACGGGCTCTCCACGATCCCGTCCATCGTCCCGGCGTCGGCGAGGGGCAGGTAGTTGCCGCGGATGGGCTTGCGGTAGTTACCCACGCTCACGACGTGCTCGTCGGAGGGATGCGAAGGGTCGGCTGCCCACCAGCGCAGGTCCTCGTCGGTGAGCTCGGCCATAATGGGGTGGTCGGCGGCGCGGACGAAGGCGAGGGTGGCCGACCGGTTGGTCGCCTGAGTGAGGGGAGTAGGGAGGAAGTCCGGCGTCTCGCTCTGCTCCAGAATCACCACCTTCCCGCCACTGCGCACGAACCCGGTGAGCGCCTCGCGCCACGGTCCTTCGGGTGGCTGCTTCAGCGCATCACGGCCGATGAGCAGGGCGCCGGTGTCGGGCGCCTTGAGCTGCGCCATGGGCGTGGACGGCACTCGCAACTTCGTCAGGAGAGCCGCCGTCTGGCCGACCGGGTCGTAGACCGAGAGCTGCAGCCCGGCCGGCACGCGCACCGAGGGCGAGGGGTGGATCTGCCACTTCTGGGTCTCGACATGCACCGACTGGCCGCCTTCGAGGAGTTCGACTACCAGAGTGGCGTCGAGCTTCCGGTCGGTGCGCGGGAGGGAGATGTCGAAGCTGAGCCGCCTCAGCTCCGCCGGGGCCAGCGTCATCTTCACCTCGCCGGTGGCCGGCGTGGGCTTCAGGCTCCAGCGCAGCGTCAGCTCCGCGAATCGACGGGTGTCGTTGTGCACGTTCACCTCGCGCTTCACGTGCTGCCCGCCCACGAACTGGCGAACCTCCTGCTTCAGCACCACTGTCTGGGGCTTCTGCATCGCGAGAGGCGTGTAGGTATCGACGAGGGCGAACTCCGCATCCCGGAAGCCGTTGATGAAGAACCGCGACGCCTCGATCCAGCCCCGCCACCAGTACTGGCCACCCAGGTACGAATCGTCGCCGAGCAGCACCGACTGGCCGCAGGGCTGGGCCAGAACGCCCGGCTCGAAGGCCTCGCCGACGGTGAGGGGCTTCTGACCCAACACGACCGGGTAGGAGTGGTAGGGCGCGACGGTCTTCCCATCGAGGGGGCCCCACCAGGCGCCGTTGGGGACGTCGGGGAACTGGCTGAGCTCGCGCGGGTAGTGGAAGGCGTGGTACTCCCCCTCGCCGGCGAGGTCGCCGTCAGACTCCCACTCGATGGGCCGAGCCATCTCGTCCAGCGCGCGCATCGCTCTGCAGATCTTCATCTGCCAGCGATGGCCGATCGTGGTCGCCGCTTCGCCCTGGTAGAGCCAGTTCCACAGGTTGTCCTCGTTGCCCGCGCTCCACATCATCACCGACGGGTGGCTCTTGTAGGCATCGACCATTCCCACTTCGTGCTTCAGAGCGGCGTTCCAGTAGGCCTGGTCGAAGGTGAAGTTGACCTGCGCGAGGTCGGCGTCCTCCACCTTGAGCATCAGCCCGGTCTCGTCGGCGAGGTCGCACACCTCCTCGACGCCGGCCACGTTGTGCGTTCGCGTGAGCTGCGTGTCGGCGTCGTGCACAGCGCGCGTCTGGCATTCCCAGATCGTCTCCAGGCGCTTGTCCGGCTGCCAGAACGGGAAGGCCTGCCAGATGCCGCTGGCTGCGCTCGCCCACTGGCTGCGAATCTTGATGGGCGTGCCGTTCAGGACGAAGTGGACGCCGTTGATCCACAGCTCGCGGAAGCCGAAGCGGCGCAGATGGCGGTCCGCGGTGCCGGAGTTCGGCTGCAGATCGGTCTGCAGCACGTAGAGGTGCGGGTCGTCCGGCCACCACAGCTTGGCGTCCGGCCAGGGCGCTTCCACCGTCACAGTGGTGGTCTGGCCGGCGGCCACCTTCGTCTCGGTCTTGGGCAGCGTCCTCACAACCTGGCCCGCATCGAGAACCGTCGGCGCCAGGGTGACGGTCTGGTCGGCCTGCCCTGTGTTGATCAGCCGGTACCGCAGCGTGAGCTTGTGCTTCCGCACGCTGGTGATGGGGAACACATCGTCGACGGAGACGGCGGGCCGGCCCTCGAGCCAGATCGGCGCGCCGATGCCCAGCGAGGCCGCGCCGGGGTAGCCGGCGACGTCGATCATGTTGTCCTTGAAGATGGGCGCTTCGCCGCGGGCAACGCGCTCGCGGTTCTTCGGCGAGTAGGCCAGCCAGTCGCGGACGGCGACCAGCAGCTCGTTCGGCTGACCGGGCTTGACCGCCGGGGTGAGGTCCACCTCGAACGGCAGCGATCCGTGCAGGATGTAGCCCACTTCTTGGCCGTTGAGGTAGAACTGGCCCTCGCTGAGCAAGAGACCGCACCTCAGCACGACCCGCTCACCGCGCAGGTAGCCGGGAGGCGTGAAGGTCTTCCGGTACCAAAGGCAATGGGTCTTCTCGGCGGACTGCAGAGCCGGAACGCTCACCTTGGTCCAGGTTGCATCGGTCGGCGGCGCCGTGCCCGGCTGTGCTCCCGGCACGAAGCACATCTCCCACTCGCCCTCCAGGCGCGTGCTCGGACGAGGGCCCTGCGTGAGGTCGTTCAGGTAGAACCTCACCAGCCGCAGCGGCGGGAAGACGCCCCTCGCCGTAGCCGTCGCCGTGAGCCGTGCGCGGCCGCTGTCACCGGGCTTGAACTCGAAGGTCCGGCTCAGCTTACCGCCGGGGCCGATGGTGATCTCCTCCTGGGTCGAGAGGAGCGGCCGCAGGAGATAGTCGCGCGCGAGCACGCGGAGGGTGAACGTCCTCGGCAGCACCCCGGGGTTGTAGAGCAGACAGGGCTGGCGGACCGTGTCGCCCTGCCGCTCGGTCTCCTCCCACTTGCCCACCAGCCACACCGAGGCAGTCTTCCCCCAATCGGGCGCGCCCATCCTGACGATCCCATCGTCCGGCGCGGACCGATACAGGCGCACGGGGCCGACCGTCATCTGTCCGCCATCCGGCAGGTACATCACACGCAGCACATCGCCCGGCTTCACGTGGACGGGCTGGTCACAGCGGAGCTCGGCCTGGTAGAGGCTCTTCTCGGCCGCGTTCTCGGGGCGCAGCGGCTCGGTGTGACTGGTCAGGGGGAGGCGCGTGTCGTTCAGGTAGATGTGCAGACAAGAGCCCATGAACTCGCCGAAGCCAACGTAGCCGTGCCACTGGGAGAGCATGACCGGGAGGCCCACGTAGTAGCCGCCCTCCGCCACCTCCCGGCAGGGGAACTGGAGCTGTGTCTTGAACACCGGCGCCCCGTTGAGGTCCACGCCGTCTCCGCCCGGGCCGAACCGGTCCTTCGCGGGCGCAAGCTGCGCCGGCTCCCCGTCCCGCACGAGGGTGGCTGAGTTCACCTTGAGCGCGGCGACGGGCGTGGCGGCCAGTGCGGCGGGCCCAGTGCCCAGGGGGGCTACCAGCACGAGCAGTGCGGCAAGGTATGCTCTCATGTCATGCTCCCCCTAGACCGGAAGGCCAAGCTGCGAGACGCAACGGCACAGCTCGCCTCTCGGGCCTCCGGCAAGTTGCGGGACGCTACTTCCACCGGCGGTCGGACCGTTTCCTCCTTGTCGCCCTGTATTGCCGGCGAGCAGGGATCACGCTCCGGTGCGGAGGAGAGTGACCCGCCGGAACGGAACCGTGTGGCTCGCACCATGTCATTGCTGTCGCACTCAAGCTGGAGGCCTGACTGCCAGGATGGATGAGCCCGAGAGCAGCGGGCAGCAAGTGCTGAGCCGCCACGGCGCCCGCGAAGGGGTGCTGGGCAGTGGTCTCGTTCTGGCCGGACTGGTCACCATTGGCCTGCTGGCCCTCACGGCAGCCCTGGCCCCCCTGGTGGCCCCTCACAACCCCAACGTGCAGTTCACCGACGGACTCGACAAGCACGGGATGCCGCTCCCCCCGTGTCATCGTTTCCCGCTCGGCACTGACAGCCTCGGCCGCGACGTGCTGAGCCGCGTGGTCTTCGGGGCGCGCATCTCGCTCACGGTAGGGACGGTGGCCATGCTCACCGCCACGATCATCGGCCTGATCGTGGGGCTGCTCGCCGGCTATCACGGGGGCTGGCTGGACACGGTGCTGATGCGGTTCACCGACATCATGATGACCGTGCCGGCGCTGCTCCTGGCCATTGCTCTGGCCGGGCTGATGGATGGCCGCATCGTGCACCTGCATCCGCGATGGCTGCCGGCGCCCTTCCTTGACCTGCGGCTGGAGCGTGGCTTGGTCAGCATTCTCTTCGTCATCGGCATTGTGACGTGGACGGGCATGGCGCGGGTCGTGCGCGGGCAGGTGCTCACAGTGAAGGAGCGCGACTTCGTGGAGGCGGCGCGGGCCATCGGCTGCTCTCGCGCGCGCATCATCCTCCGCCACGTCCTGCCGAACGTGCTGCCGGCCGTGATTGTCCTGGCGACCATGAGCACTGCGGGCACGATCCTGCTGGAGGCCGGCCTGGGGTACCTGGGGATCGGGGTGCCGCCGCCGGCGCCGACCTGGGGTGGGATGATCAGCGACGGCCAGCCGTACCTGCTGAGCGCCCCGTGGATCGCCTTGCCTGCCGGCGCCGCGGTCGTGCTCGCCGTCTTGGGTTTCAACCTGCTGGGTCAGGGGCTGCAGGATGTGCTCGACCCGCACCAGAGACGAGGGCGGTAGCGTGCGAAGCGGGGCGGCGTTGTCACTCGGCCTCGCGGTGCTGGCACTGGTCGCGCCAGGTTGCCGGCGACCGTCTGGGCCGGCAGCGGCCGGCAGCGATTCGGGGCGCGGCGGCGTCCTGCGCCTGGCGGTGCAGACCGACATTCAGTCGCTCGACCCCGCGATTGCCTACGATACGTTCTCGTGGCCTCTCGTGCGACTCGTCTATCAGAGCCTGCTGGACTACGACGAGGGCACGACGCTGGTGCCGGGGCTCGCCGAGCGCCTGCCGAGCATCTCAGCCGACGGACGGGCCTACACGTTCCGGCTGAGGAGGGGTGTGCGCTTTTCCAACGGCCGGGAGCTGGTGGCGCGGGACTTCGTTTACTCGATCGAGAGGGTCCTCGATCCGCAGACCCGGAGCCCGGGGGAGGGGTTCTTCCGGAACACCCGGGGCGCGCGAGCCTTCCAGGAGGCGCGACAGAAGGACGGCGACCTGGCGCGCGAACGGGGCGTCACGCGGGAGCGCTGGACCAGCCCGACGCGTGTCGTGGGGCTGCAGGAGATCGACCGGTACACGCTGCGGGTCGAGCTGGAGGCGCCGGACCTGACCTTCCTCAACATCATGGCGATGCCGTTTGCGTCCGCCGTCCCCCGGGAAGCGGTGGCGGCATACGGGGACCAGCTCTACTGCCATCCCGTGGGCACCGGGCCGTTCACTCTGAAGGAGTGGCGGCGGGGCACTCGGATGCGGTTCAGACGGAATGCGCGGTACTACGTACGCGGACAGCCCCGCCTTGACGGCGTGGCTGTCATGGTGGGCGGGGACAGCGTCGTGCACCAGATGATGTTTGAGCGCGGTGAGTTGGACCTGGAGTGGGAGATTCCCCTGCCGGACTTCGTGCGCATCATGGGCGACCCGAAGTGGAAGCCGCTCGTGGATTCGGAGCTCATAGCCCGGACGGCCTACCTGGCTCTGAACTGCGAGCTGAAGCCGTTCACGGACGTTCGCGTGCGGCGCGCCATGAACTACGCGATCAACAAGGAGCGGGTCCTGCAGATCATCAACGGCCGTGGCGTCGTCGCGCGCGGCGTCCTGCCGCCGACCATGCCCGGGTACGACCCGCATCTCAGAACCTACTCTTACGACCCGGCCCGCGCGAAGCAACTGCTGGCCGAGGCGGGCTACCGCGGTGGCTTCGCCGTCCCCCTCTGGGTGCGCGCGGACACCGGCCAGGAGGTGAGGATCGCGGAGGCCATCCAGCAGGACCTGGCCGAGGTGGGGATCAAGGCGGACCTCAAGACCGTGGCGTTCGCCACACTGATCGACGCCATGGGGCGAAGGAAGAACGTCCAACTCGGCCTGTTCGGTTGGTCGCAAGACTACCCCGATCCCAGCAACTTCCTCGATGTTCTGCTCCGCGGGGATCGCATCGTCGAGGTGAACTGCAACAACGCGGCGTTCTACTCGAACCCCCAAGTGGACGACCTGCTACGGCGCGCGGCCCGCGACACCGATGCGAAGCGGCGGCTCGGCATCTACCAGCAGGTCGAGCAGACGGTCGTCGATGATGCGCCGTGGGTCTTCCTGCTTCATCCCCTGCACTTCACGCTTCACCAGCCCTGGTTGCGGGACCACCGACTGCATCCCGTGTGGTCCGAGCGGTACGAAGGGCTGTGGCTTGACCGGAGCGACGCCGCGTGGAGGCGACGGCCATGACGCGGCAGATCGCCCTTCGCCTCGGCTGGGGCGCGCTCACGCTGCTCGGGACGTCGGTCATCGTGTTCCTGCTCGTGCATGTGGTTCCCGCCGACCCGGTGCGAACGTACGCCGGACCGCAGGCCGACAAGGAGACGCTCGACCGCCTCCGCCACGAGCTGCGCCTGGATGATCCGCTGTGGATGCAGTACGGGCGGTTCGTGGGTCGAGCGCTGCGGGGCGATCTCGGGCAGTCGCTGATCACGCGCCAGCCGGTGATCGAGGCGCTTCGCACTCGCTTCCCGGCCACGCTGGCGGTGTCTCTCGGCGGACTCGCCATCTGGGTCCTCGCCGGCATACCGATCGGTGTGGTGACGGCGAGGTATCGGGACACGCCCTTCGACCGAACCGTGCTGGTGCTGTCGATGGTCAGCATCTCCCTGCCGACGTTCTGGCTGGGCCGCATCCTGCAGTTCGAACTGGCCTACCGCGGAGGGCACTTCCCGGTCGCGGGCCTGGTCAGCTGGCGGCACTTGATCCTGCCGTCGGTGACGTTAGGCATCGTGGGTGTGGGGTACTACGCCCGGCTCGTGCACAGCAACATGATCGAGGTGCTGACACAGGACTACATCCGCGCCGCGCGTGCGAGGGGGCTTCCGGAGGCGTTGGTCCTGTTCAAGCACGCGCTGCCCAATGCGCTGATCCCGGTCATAACGGTGCTGGGCAGGGACGCCGCGGCGTTACTCGGTGGGGTGGTCTTCACCGAGACCGTCTTCGCGCTGCCGGGCGTCGGATCGCTGGCCGTGCAGGCGGTGCTGTCGATGGATGTCCCGATGATCGTCGGGACGACGCTGTTCGCCGCGGCGATGGTGGTCGCGGCCAATGTCATCGTTGACGTTCTGTACCCGCTGATCGACCCGCGGATCAAGACCGGGAGGCAGTAAGCCCAGGGTGACGGAGGAGGAGCCGCGCAGGATGCCGGTGCTGAACGTCGAGAATCTGTCGGTCAGCTTCCCCTGCGCCCGGCGGCCGTTCCGGGCCGTCGATGGCGTGTCGTTCGCCATCGAGGAGGGGCGGACGCTGGCGTTCGTGGGGGAGACTGGTTGCGGGAAGACGATGACCGCGCTCGCCCTCCTGCGCCTGACCCCCCCGATGGCGGCCATCGAGGCGCAGTCGGTCGCCCTCTCCGGGCGCGACTTGACTCGGTTCTCGAGCGAAGAGATGCGGGCGGTGCGCGGCAGGGGCATCGGCATGGTCTTCCAGGACCCGGCGGCGGCGCTCAACCCTGTGCTCACCATCGGCGAGCAGGTCATGGAGGCCCTCCGCGCGCACGAAAGGCTGCCCCGCCGCTTGGCCTGGGAGCGCGCGGTGCACCAGTTGGGCGAGGTGGGCATGCCCGATCCTGCGCGGGCGGCGCGGCGCTACCCCCACGAGCTGAGCGGAGGCCTCAAACAGCGCGCGACGATTGCGGCGGCCATCATCTGCCGGCCGTCGCTCCTGATCGCCGATGAGCCCACCACAGCGCTCGACGTGACCGTGCAGGCGCAGATCATGGACCTGCTGGCGCGGCTGCTCGCGGAGCGTCGGATGGTGCTCCTGCTGATCACGCACGACCTCGGACTCGTGGCTGAGGCGGCGGATGACGTGGCCGTGATGTACGCCGGGCGCATCGTAGAGCGGACTGACGTGCAGGCGCTCTTCGCCCGGCCGCTACACCCCTATGCGCGAGACCTGCTGGCCTCCGTGCCGCGGCTCACCGACGCCACGCATCGGCTGAAGTCGATCGAGGGGACGGTGCCCGATCTCGCGGACTTGCCCCCGGGCTGCGTCTATGCGCCTCGCTGCTCGGAGAGGGCGGAGGGTTGTGAGAGGCCCCAGGACCTGGAGGAGATCGCGCCGGGCCGGTGGGTACGCTGCTGGCGGGCGAGGTGGTGGGCCGAGTGAGTGAGCTGCTGGAGGTCAGGGATCTGGTGAAGCGGTTCGGGGCGACCCGGGCCGTGGACGGCGTGAGCTTCGCCATCGGGGCGGGGGAGACGCTCGGGCTGGTCGGGGAGAGCGGCTCCGGGAAGACAACCGCGGGCCGGTGTGTGCTCCGCCTGATTGAGCCCACGTCCGGCGAGGTGCGGTTCGAGGGGGCCGATGTCCGGAGGTTGCGAGGTCGGGAACTGAGAGCCCTTCGCCGGCGGATGCAGATCGTGTTTCAGGACCCGGTGTCGTCGCTCAACCCACGGCTGCGGGCCGGGTCGACCGTCGCGGAGCCGCTCGTCGTCCATGGGGTTGCCCGCGGGCGCGACGCCCGTGACCGCGTCCGCAACCTCCTGGGGCTGGTGGGCCTGCGCGCGGCGGACGCCGACTGCCTGCCGCACGAGCTGAGCGGCGGCCAGCGCCAGAGGGTCTGCATCGCGCGTGCGCTGGCGTTGGACCCGAAGCTGATCGTGGCGGATGAGCCTGTCTCGGCCCTGGACGTATCGGTTCAGGCGCAGATCGTGAACCTGATGCGCGACCTGCAGGAGCGGCTCGGCGTCGCCTACCTGTTCATCTCCCACGACCTGAGCGTCGTCCGGCATGTCGCAGGGCGGACGGCGGTGATGTACTTGGGGCGCCTGGTCGAGATCGGGGCGACCGAGCGGCTCTTCGCCCAGCCGGCTCACCCGTACACGCAACTGCTCCTGTCCGCCGTCCCGGTGCCCGACCCCGGCCGGCGACGGCCGCGGGGTGCAGGGACCGGCGAGGTGGCCGCGAGCCACCGGGTACCCACCGGCTGCCGATTCCATCCCCGCTGTCCGCAGGCGATGGACGTGTGCTCGGAGGTCGATCCGGAGCCGCGGCCATGCGGCGAGGGGCATACCGCGGCGTGCCATCTCTAACGGGGGACGGTCCTCCCATTCTGCCTGTACGGCGGCAGGATGCGGGACAGTCCCGAACGGCTGGGCGTGTCTTACCCTCGTACGGGGCCGAAGTCGCGGATGGCTTGCACGATCTGCGGGTAGCTTCGGCGCCACGCGCCGGGTGGCAGGTTCTCGGAGATCTGGACCCACAGCCGACCGCTGTGCCCCGCTTGCTCCAGAATCTCCATCGCGGTGTCGTAGACTGCCTTCTCACTCGCCAGGTGCACCGAAGACGGGAAGTTCAGCCCGAGGCGCATCTCGGGCCAGACGCGGACGGCGTCGGCGGCGCTCGTGTCGTTGTCGGGCGGCGGGCTGAGAGAGTCGAGCACCTCGACCGGCGATTCGGCGATCGCCTCCCACAGCGGCTTCAGGTCACCGTCCATGTGCACTGCGACCGGCACCTCCTTGTCGGTAGCGGCCAGGCACTCCGCGAGGTCGCGGTAAGAGGGCAGGCAGTACTTCCTGAAGTACGGCTCGCCGATGGTCGGGGCGGTGATGTTGTCGGGGAAGACGATGTAGGGCACCGGCAGCTCGCGAACCGCGTCGGCGATCGCCAGGAACGTGCGGTGCTGCAGAGCGAACAACTCGGCGAAGACCTCCGCCATGAGGTCCGGGCAGTCGGCCATGTGGAAGACCAGGTCATCGAGCCTCACCCACTCGATCCATAGCGCCTGGTAGGGAGTCCGGCCCACGGAGGTGTGGGGCAGGCCGTCGTCGCCGAGGCGGTGGTAGAGGTCGAGCCAGCCCTCGGTGGCGGGGCGGACCACGATGTCCCGGAGGTATGACAGTAGGACGCGGTAGTCGTCAGGCTCCTTGATGTAGTCTTCCTGCCGGGCCCACGCGACCTCGTTCAGCGCCCACTTCGCCTCCAGGGAGCCCTCGGGCGTGTGCAAGGTGGTCCGACGCACGGGCCTGCCACCCTCCTCGCTCTCGACGGTCTCGAAACGGCAGTTGGGGTGCTCGAACCGGTGCAGGCTGCACCAGGCCAGCAGCCCCATGTTCTCGCGGCCAACGAGCGCCCACACCTCCTCGTCGGGCGCGGCCAGGCCTGAGTACTGGACGAAGGGCACCCGGTCAGGCTTGCGCCCCTCGAGCATGGCCAGCAGTCGTTCTCGCATCGTCATGTCGCGGACTCCGATCTCGTGTGTGTCGTGGCTGATGACTGGGTCTGGTGTGGGTCGGGAAACCTGGTACAGTCCCCTTTTCGCCTGGACGGCGGCGGAAAGGGTCCAGTCCCGGTTTCCCGACCTAAAGGAGACCCAGTAGCAGGCGGTAGACCTACAGGAACCACACGATGTAGCGCTGTACCCACTCGCCCGCGACGAGGCCGGCGAGGCTCCACACGCCCACCGAGAAGAAGTGCCCCAAGGTGAACGCCATGAAGCCGGGCGCAATGCGGCGGTAAAGGCCGACGCCGCCGAGGCGCAGGGTGAGGGTCTTCGTCGCCCACAGAAGCAGGGCCGGGAACCACATGTACGACCCGCCATGGCAGAAGGCCAGAGCGTAGCCGCCCGGGTGGAAGGGGAAGCGCACCCAGGCTCGGCGGCCCACGATCATCAGCAGCGCAAGCAGCGCGCCGGCGAGCGTGTAGCCGATCTTCGGTCGGTTGGGCGGCTCGGGCTGGTCGATCCAGCGCGAGGCCGCCGTGAACTGCGACAGGACCTCCTGGGTCATCTGTCCGCCCTCGATGCCGCCGGGGCTCGACAACACGAGGCCGCCGTACTCGTAGAAAGTGGACAGGTTCACCACGAACGAGGTCACCAGACCGAAGACCAGCGCGGCGATGACGACCTTGGCGATCGTGCGCCGGACCTCGCCGAGCCGGTGGGCCGCGATGTACGCTTCCTGCCCGATGCTCGTCGTCGCCTGGTTCACGCTCCGCTGGAGCCACGAGAACATGGTCAGCAGCGTGAAGGACTTCATGTTGCTCTGGGAGATGAAGGCCTCGCTGCCCAGGAAGTTCACCATGAAGGCGCGCTGCTCGTAGAGCGGGTAGCCCCACACGATCGGGAAACCCATCTCGGCCCGGTTCCGGCAGTACACGATGAGCACGAGGAACATGATGCCGAAGTACATCACCGACACCCACCACCTGACCCCGAACATGATGGGCACCCCCATGACCACGACCGCTCCGGCGAGGGCCATGAGGAGAGTCACGCCGGGACTCAGGGGCTCGTCGGCGTCGGCTGGGCTCCGCTCCCCCCGCCATTGGTTGCGGACGGTCTCCAGCAGCCGGTGGCGGGCCTGGTAGAGGAAGTAGAAGCCGAGCAGCACGAACGCCCCCATCGCCTGGTTGGTCACGAAGGGGAATCCCGCCGGGCTGTAGCCGGCCATCTTCGCGAACGGCCGCACCAACCAGCCGACGAGGGTGAAGAACCAGATCGAGAAGAGCACGTCGGAGGGCACCAGATAGCCAAGCCCCAGTATCTCCGGCTTGTAGAAGACCGCGAGGCCGCGCATGGTGTCCCAGGGCGACTCGGTGAACAGGTTCCCGATAGGGTATGCGATGCCCAGCGCCGGGACGGCGGGGTTGAAGACCTTCAGCGCGTTGAACAGGTTGTAGATGATCGCCAGCGAGAACCCGACCCACACGACGGGATCGCGGAAGAAGTTGACGCCGGAGAGCAGGCTGCCCTCACGCCGGAGCATCTCGACCGCGAAGCTCGACACGGGGAAGGTGAGACGCTCGTCCTCCTCCCAGTACCGCCTGAGGAGTGTGACCAGACAGAAGGCGCCGATGAAGTACATGCTCAGGTAGGTCGTCCAGAGCAGGAACGGGACCAGCCAATGCCGCCATGGCACGAGCGCAGGCCCGGCCAGGAAGCGCAGCACACTCTCCAGGGCCGGCCCCGCCACGGGGACCGCATGGAGGCCGAAGGCGGGAAGGCTCGCGTCTGCGCCCTCCCAGAACACGCGGGCGACCTCGGGATCGTTGGGCGCCCACTGCCTGGGGATGAAGGTTGCCATCTCCGCGAGATGATCCGCAGGCCCGCCGAAGTACTGGGTGACCATCAGGCACGGCATGACCTGCCGGAACAGCCCCACCCCGGGCATGGCGGCGGTGATGGCGAGGAACACAAAGACGACGAGCATCTCACCGGGGGTGAGCATCAGCCGCCGGCACAGCCGCCCGAGACGCGCCAGCCCGCTGTGCGCCGCGGACACACGGGCGAGCCTCGTCAGCAGTCCGACGAGGCCCAGAAGGAGAAGCAGCGAGAGGATCGACGCGATCGGTGGAGTGCTCTCGGAGACCTGGCTGGTCAGCGTCACCAGCTCCGCCTGCTTCGTCCACGCACTCACCAGCAGGGACAGGACTATGGCGATCAGCACCGCCCGGAGCGTCGCCGCACGGTACGGGGCGGATCCGCCCGAGGCTGCATGCGGTTGCGCGGCGCTGACGGCCATCCTCACGCTCCCTTCAGCACCACGCAACTCCAGATGCGGACTCCGGGCACCTCGATCTCGACGCGGCCATCCCGGGTCTTGTGCGGCAGCGTCGTCTCCGCCTGGTCAGCGTCGGGCGTGAGCAGTCGCACAGGGCCGTTCATCGTCTTGTTCGGACCCGGCAGCGGGATCGCGAGATGGAACGGGCCGACCGGGTCGACCTTGTCCTCGCCGTCGTTGTAGTCGAGGCTAAGCAGATGAACGACCAGCCCGTCCGGCTTGAGGACGGGCCGGATGAACACCGTCGCGGGGGCGTCCGTCTCAAGCTGTGGGCCTGCCCCGGCCAGCGCCTCGCGCAAGGCCTTCACGAGCGGGTTCTGGTTCGGGTCCTCGGGCTTCGGCGCCGGGATGACGCAGCGCACGCTGCCGCTCCCGGAGTGCGCGGTCGTCGTGTCGGGGACGTAGCCGGCGGGAATCCTCTGCCAGCCCAGGAACGCCTCCCACCCCGGCGTTCTCGTGGCATCACTCCCCTCGAAGCCGGGGTTCTTCAGCAGGTTGACGTCGCTCCCTTCCTCGCCGAGGAAGAGGTCATCGAACCAGACCGTGCCGCTGTGGTAGCGGAAGAGAGCGTGTACGGCCACGGACTTCAGCGGCTTCGCCGGGTGGATGACGAACTCGGATTTCTCCCAACCGCGGGTGCCCGGCCGGAACGGGGCGACCTGGGCCCACAGCGGCGATCCGTCCTGATAGGTCGCATCGACCCAGAGCGAGTAGTGCGAGTCTTGCGGGCCGGACACGGCCTCGGCCTTGCTCCACCCGCTCAGGACCAGGGGCTTCGCCTCGGTCTGGTTGACCTCAACGATCTGTGAGGCCCCCCGACTCTCCTGGATCGTCTGGGCGCGGGTGTATGTGACCGGCTCGTCCTGAAGCCGGACGATGCGGCCATCGGGCTGGTCGAGCAACTGGGCCGGGGTTGCCCGACGGGCGAAGGTCTCATCGCGCGTCCCAAAGGCGCCTGAGATCACCAGGCGGCCGCCGGCGCGCACGAAGCCGGCCAGGGCTTCCGCCTGAGCGTCGGAGAGAGCCTCCACGTTGGGACAGAGGAGGACGCGGTACTTCGCCAGCCGCTGGGGAAGATCGCGGTCCGGCCACAGCTCCTCGTCGCCGAGGACCTCCACGTTGTACGGGATGTGGTTCCTCCCCATGGCCTGGGCGAAGCCGAGGAAGTGCTGGGTCTGTATCTGTGCCACGTCGGTGCCCTCGACCAGGCCGACGGCGCCGCAGAACCTGGGCAGGAACGAAGGGAGGGAGTAGAGCAGCGCGACCCGGGCATCCGCCGCATAGCCGCGTGTCACGAGGTCGGGATGAGCGTGCACGAACTGCGCGTACCTGGTCAGGGCGTCGTAAGGCTTGGCCTCTAGCGGAATCGGGTAGTAGCCCTTCTGCGCGGAGTAGCCGAGGTTGTCCATCTCGTAGTAGGGCACTGCCCCGTTGGCGTAGCACTCGGCCACGAACAGGCGCGAGCCGTCGATCTGGGCCATGTACTCGGGCGTGCCGAAGTCCCAGATCCACGCGGGCCGGGAGTGGCGGCCGCCGGCGAGCGCCAGCGCGTAGTAGATGCCATTGTCGCTAAGGGGGTACTGGCGACGGCTGTTCTCGAGGAAGATCAGGTCGCTGACGTCGGAGAGCAGCACCGTCATGAAGGGGACAACGTTGCCGCCCCCCTGGTTGCCGCAGACCGGCAGGTCAGCGCGGATGGCGTGAGCGGCCTCCACCTCGTCGCGCCAGGCGGCGAGGTTCGAGGAGACCAGGAAGCGCGTGTACTCGCGGAGGAGGGGGTTCTCGATCTTCTCCTCGGGCTTGTCCGGCAGCCGCGCATGCAGCCAGGCGCCGGCGTCGAAGGCGGCGGGATCGTCAACGCCGAGACGACGCAGCTCCTCGGCGCTGAAGCGCTTCATGGCCCGCTCCCTGAATCCGGCGAGGCAGAACCGGCACCAGCCGCCGTTGTCCCAGACCACGCCGGAGGGCACGCCGATGTTGTCCTGGCGGATGAGGGCGCAGGAGGGATCGCGGGCGGCGCGCAGGATGGAGTCGCGGTGGAAGGCGTGCCAGTTCGGGGAGTTGTGGCACATGTACCAGAGCGTGAAGTCCTGGTCCGTGCCGTACTTCCAGTCCGAGGCCCTGCCGCTGCTCGGCACGTCGACCCCTCGGTCGTCCGTATCCTGGAAGCGGGTGCCGAACTTCTGCTGCCAGAGCTTGTGGTCGCTTTCGGGCGACTGAGGGAACTCCTGGTACTCCAGCCCGCCGCGGATGCCCTTCGGGCAGAGCGGGTCACCCTTCAGGGCCGGCAGGACGCTCCACTCGGCGATCTCGGGCCGGAAGTCCTTCAGTATCTGCTCCAGGGGCTTCCCCAGCGGGCCCGAATCGGCGCTGAAGGGCCCCACCATCGGGCAGACGACCTCGTGGACCCAACCGGGTGGACTGGCCTGGGCGACGCCGGTAACCACCGCCGGAAGCATCAGCAGGACGGCCGAGAGCTGGTTCATGTTCGGCGCCTCCGACCCATGTTGCCTTCCGTGCTCGCGATCGCTCCGCCGGCCGGGCGGCTGTGTGCTGCTTTCGCCGGCGTCGGGGAGGAGGCCTCTCGTCACCGGGGGGGCGGCCGGAGGCTCCGTGGGCCTCGGGCCTGGCGTGAAGAGAGGTTCCACTCGTGCGCGGGTCAGGGATTCGGCGCCCCGCCGGCGAATTCCCGCGCCGGGAAGCTGGACGTGAGCCCCGCGCCACGATCACGCCCCAGGCGAACGGCGTGCACCCGGACCCCGATGGGTGCCGGCAGATCGCGGACTCGATCTAGTACTGGCTGAAGGGTGTGCTGTGAGCCGGAGTACGGGCATGGTGTCGGTCGCGGAGCGACCGACCGCGGACGACAGCGGCGATGATTGCCATTCTCCCTACGAAGGCACAGCCGATGAACACTGAGCACCGCGCCGCATGGCTCGCTCGCGGGTCCTATGGAATCATGGTCCACTACCTGATGGCGCCGCCGGGGGACACGTCGGAGGAGCGGAGCGCCGAGTCTGAGCGCATCGTGAACGGGTTCGACCTCGACGGCTTCATCGAGCAGTTCGTCAGCACACGCGCCGACTGGCTCATCTTCACCATCGGCCAGAACACGGGGTACTACTCAGGCCCCAATGCGTTCCTGGACGAGGCCTGCCCGGGCCATACATCGAGGCGCGATCTGGTCCTCGAGATCGCGGCCGGTGTCCACGGGCTCGGGAAGCGGTTCATTGCGTACCTGCCCGCGGAGGTCTGCGCGCAGTCGGAGGAGATCCATCAGGCGTTCGCCTGGAACCCGGCGGATCAGAGCGAGTCCCAGCGTCGCTATCAGCGGTTCATCCACGCCTACGCCGGGAAGCTCGGGACGCTCCTCGACGGTTGGTGGTTCGATGGGTGCCACACGTGGGATGTGTTCCATAGCAGCCTCTATGATTGGCCGGCGTGGATCGCGGCGGCTCGGGCGGGCAGTCCTAACGCGATCATCACCTTCAACGACGGGGCCTTCTGCATCAACAACGTCAAGCCGGTGACGCCGCTCGAGGATTACCACGCGGGAGAGGTCCACCAGCTCGTGAACGGCAAGATCAAGCTCGGGCACGAGCCCGACTCGCCGCTCTACCTTCCCGACTCGCAGTTCATCGATGGCGTCCAGTGGCACGCCTTGGTGCCCGTAGACAGCACCTTCGAGGGCGGCGCGCCCTACCATTACACGGACCAGGAGCTGCTCGGGTTCATCAAGGCATGCAAGTCGGTCAACGGGGCGGTCACGCTCAACCTGCCGATCGGGCTCGACGGCAAGGTGCCGGACCAGAGCATTGAGCAGATGCAGAGGTTAGGCCGGGAGGTAGCGACAGGAGGAACTCAGTAGATGGCGACCGACCCCACGCAGCGGTTCTCGACCCGTGTCGACAACTACGTCGAGTACCGGCCGCACTACCCACCCGAGGTGCTCGACATCCTGCGAGAGGAGTGCGGGTTGCTCCCCTCGCACGTCGTTGCCGACGTCGGGTCCGGCACCGGGTTGCTCACGGTGCTCTTCCTGCGGAATGGGAACCGCGTCTACGCGATGGAGCCGAACGACGCGATGCGCGAGGCCGCGGAGCGCGATCTGCGCGACTATCCCACGTTCGTCAGCGTCGCGGCCAGAGCGGAGGACACGACTCTGCCGTGCGCGAGTGTTGACATGGTTACTGCGGGCCAGGCCTTCCAGTGGTTCGACCACGGCGCTGCGCGAACGGAGGTCGCGCGCATCCTGACGCCCGGCGGGTGGGTGATCCTTGTGTGGAACCGCCGGCGGACGGCTGAGGGGTCACTTCAGCAGGCCATGCAGGAGGCGATGCGGCGCTTCATTCCGGACTACGAGGAGACTCGGCGCCGGCACTCCGATGAGGGCGCGATCCGCGACTTCTACGGGCCGGGAGGGTTCGGCTTGCGGACCTGCGCCAACCAGCAGGTTCTCGGCTGGCCGGCCCTCAGGGGCAACCTGCTGTCGCACTCGTCCGTGCCCGAGCCCGGCCAGGCGGGGCACGAAAAGATCATGGCCGAACTCCGTCGGTTGTTCGAGGCGCATCAGCAGGACGGCCGGGTAGTGCTCGAGTACGATACGAAGGTGTACTTCGGCCGGCTCGACACCTGACGCCCGGCCAGGGCCGCGAGACGGATGACCCCTCCCGCCGATGGCGCGGGGCGATCTACAGCTCGATGATGGCCGGCCGATCCCCAACACTGAGGGCGGCCTCGGCGATGCGCGTGGCCTCGAGTCCCTCCTTGGCGCCGGTCACGGGTTGCTTCCCGGTGCGACAGCAGTCGAGGAAGTGGGCCATCTGCTTGCCGAACCAGTCGTTCCCGCTGTCGGCCTCGAACTCCACCAGGTGCTCCCCGTCCGCCAGGTTCACGCGTAGCTGATTCCCACCGGGGAACATGATCGATCCGAGGGGCCCGAGCACGTCGTGGGCGCTGTCCGCCGGCACGCCATAGCCCAAGCCGGGCAAGCCCCACGACCAGATGATGAGCTGCTGGTCGCCGCTCTCGAAGTTCACGATAACCGTGCCCGTATCCCATGCCGTCGTGTTGGCCTTCAGCCGACGGATGTCAGTCACCACGTTCTTCGCGTCGCCGAACATGAACCGGGCCCAATCGTAGCTGTGCACGGCGCCGTCGATGAACGGGCCGCCGCCGATCTCCTTGTCGAAGAACCACTGGGTGTGCGCGCCGGAGCCGCCGCTGACCGACCGCCAGACGACCGGCCTGCCGATCATCCCCGCCTGGATGATCTCCCGCAGCTTGAGCCATTCGTTGCAGAAGTGGCGCACGAACGCGATCTGCAGCACGACGCCCGCCTCCCGGCAAGCCTGGCCCATGGCCTCGCAGTCGGCGACCTTCATCGCCATCGGCTTCTCGCACAGGATGTGCTTGCCGGCTGCCGCCGCGGCCAGCACGGCCTGCTGGTGGAAGCCGGTGGGTGTGCAGACGACCACGGCGTCCACGTCGTCGCGCGCCAGGAGCTCCGCCTGATCGGTGGTCCCGTTCTTCGTCCCGTACTTCTCGCAATGGGCCTTGACCGCAGCTTCGCTGACATCCATGGCACAGGCGATGTAGGCGTCGTCCTTGTCGACGAGGTGGGGCGCGTGGGCGCTATGGATGCCGCCACAGCCGATGAAACCGATTCCCAGCTTTGCCATGTCCTTCCGTCCCTTCAGAGCAGGCAGCAGGATGCCGCGATGAGCGGCTGAGGGGGGCATTCCACCGGAACCGAGGCCTTCCCTTGGCTGAGGCGGCTCGGCTCAGGAAAGCTGGTACAGTCCCCTTTCCGCCTGCACGGCGGCGGAAAGGGTCCAGTCCCGGTTTCCTGACCTGCCTGAAGCCACCTCCACCTCCATCACCTACCTGGCCGGCTTGGGCTGGAGGGCGAGGTTGTCGAGGTAGAAGACCCCGGGCCCGTCGGCGACGGCCATGAACACGATGCAGTTCAGCGTCTGGAAGGCGGGCGAACAGGCCACGTCGCTGAAGACCTGCGGCGTGGTGTTCGGCAGACCGATCGTGAGCGTGTACTTCTCCGTGGCCTGCGGGCCCAGGCCGCAGACGATCTCGACATGTATCCACTGGCCTGGCGGTAGCTGCAGCATCCGCTTGCCGTTGGCCGACAGCCAACCGTCGGCGCTGGTGGTCAGGTTCGGCCCCATGTTGTAGCTGTAGGGGTCGTCGCGCCAGTCGAGGGCCATCAGCGCTCCGGTCTCCCAGCGCAGGTCGAAGCTCATCCTCAACGTCCCGCTCTCCTGCACCACATGGTAGGTCACGTAGGGGATGAAATCCGCGCCCAAGCCCGCCGCGTCGGTGAACTTGAGGCTGTGCTTGCCCGCGGCGGCGGTCTCGTCGGTGACCAGGGCCGCACCCTCACCCTTGTTGCCGACATCGGCATTGCGCTCGGGCTCTCCTATAGCGTAGTCCTCGTAGTCGCGCAGGGGGGTCTGCGGCTTGTCCGTCACGGCGACCGGCTCGTAGTCCAAGACCTCGCGGACCACCGGCTCCTCCGGTCGCGGCCAGGTGCGGCGGTCGGCGCTCGCGTAGTTGCCCGCACCCGTCAAGTCGATCGGCTGGAACCCAAGCCGGAAGGCCGGCGAGGTAGGCTTGAGACGGTAGTCGCGCTGGGCTGCGTTCACGAACTGCGGGTCGGCGATCAGGCTCCCCTCGTCCTGCCCGAGCTTCAGCCACGCCTGCCAGGAGTTCTTCCGCGGCACTCCGCTCACCCCGCCCACGCAGACGGGTTCGCCGCCGGCCCAGAGCAGGTTGCCGCGGAAGAGACCGTTCTCCTTGGTGAAGCGGTACGTCCGGTACGCATCCGCCGTGCCGCGGCTCCAGGCGAACACGTTCCGCTGCACCACGTCGCCCGACATCGGGTACCCGGGCCAGGTCTCCAGGAAGCACTGGGCCTCCTTGCCGTCGAGGCAGATGTTGTTTTCGAAGACGTTGCCGATGCCGCCGTTGACCATGTACGCGCCGAGGACCGTGTGGTAGATGATGTTGTTGTGCACGTGCCAGCCGCCGGAGTGGGTGTCCAGGTAGATGCCCCAGGAGAACTGCGGCGCCGCCAGCCGCCCCTCGGCGTTGGTGCCCCAGCCACCGGAGTCGTGCAGGAGGTTGTGGTGGACGGAGTTGTCCCAGTTGTACTTGGGGTTGCGTTCCTGTTGCCGATCCATGGGGAGGCCCCAGTCCCAGGCGGTGGCCGCCTCGATGATGCTCGTGTCCAGGGTCACCAGGTTCACGTGGTGGCAGACGTTGTACGCGATCTCGCAGTGGCCGCCCACGTCCATCCCGATGGCGTAGCGGGGGCCGTCGTGGATGTGGTTGTGGGTGACCTGGCAGCGCGTGCACCGCACCATGAACACGCCGCCGCAGCGGTTGTGGATGCGCCCCCAGCCGTAGTCCCAGATGTAGTTGTTGTCGATGACGTGGTCGGTCACGCGCCCGTGGTCCGGCGTGGTGCCCCAGATGCTCACGCCGTCGCCTTGCGTCTGGGTGATGTCGCAGCCGACCACGGTGCAGGCATGAGTGTCATCGCCGAGGTACACGCCGACTTCGGCGTTGCGCAGGTCGCAGGCCGCCACGGTGCAGCTCCGGGCGCCAGTCAGCTCGACGGCCCGCCCGCGGCAGTCGCGGATGGCGAGCCGGGCCAGGCGCACGTTCTCGACCCACTGGTTCCCGCCCGCGTCGCCCTTCAGGATGAACGCGGACTGCAGAGCCGGGACCACGACGTGGTCCGCCTTGTTGGGGTCCCCCGCGGGCGGCCAGAAGTAGAGGGTCTTGCTGTCCGGATCCACGCACCACTCGCCGGGCGCATCAAGCTCCTCCAGGATGCCGCACAGGTAGAAGGGACTGCCCTTGGCCAGCACGTAGACGCCCGCGGAAGCCTCGGTGACCCGGTTGGCGGGGTCGATGCTCTTCACGGGGCAGTACTGGGTCTCATAGTTCAGGGAGTCATGAAACATCATCCAGGTGCGTTCGGGGTGGGCCCACGTCTCCGGCCGCAGCTCGCCCTCGCGGTAGCGGAACTTGGTCTTCGTCTCCTTCTCCACGATGCCGGCGTTCTGCAGGAAGCCTCCGGTCCGGGGATGCTTGGGGTCGAAGTCAGGCACGCGGGCCCAAGGCTTGGCCTTGCCGTTGTAGTAGAGCTCGCGGAAGGCGAGATCGGGCAGGTCAAGCTTCGACAGGTCAGCCTGCAGAATCTTCCCCTTCCAGGGCTTCCAGCCGGTGACCCGTCGGCCGCCGCTGATGACGACTCCCTTCCCCTTCACGCCCTCAATCGTCAAGCCGGAGTCCTGGGGCTCGAGCGCGACGGACTGCGGCAGGTAGTAGGTGCCGGGCTGAACCACGATGCGCACACTCGCGGTGCGTCCCTGGCCTCGGAGCCTACGGGCCTCATCCCTTGCGCGCTGCAGCGAGGCGAAGGGCTTCTCCCGGGTGCCGGAGTTGGTGTCACTACCGTGGGTGGCGACGACCAGGTCCGTCGCCGAGGAGCCGGAGGTCAGGGAAAGCAACGTGAGCGATAGACAGATCAGGCTGCGCATCTCGTCCTACACCTCACAGGATCGGCCCCCGGCATCGCGACGAGCAACAGATACGGTGGCTTGGCATCAGGGGGAAGCTACCCCGCCTTCTCCGCGTCCGGGCCGATGCGGATGACGACCTTGAGGGCCTCCTTGGCCGGCATGCCCTGACCCCGCGGGTCGCCCTCGGGGTAGAGGATGGGCGACACCTTTAGCAGATCCAGGGCTTCTGGCAGGTCCTCCAGGTCGAAGACATGGGTGATGTACGGCTTCGTCTCGATCAGCCGGTTGGCGAGCAGCCGCTCCGAGATGCGCATCGCCTCCGCGGCGGTGTGGCGCGAGCCCTCGTTGGCCATGTGAACAGTGAGCGCCTTGGCCTCCCACTGGACGAGGTTGAAGGTCACGTGCTCCTCGACATGGTGGGTGCCGAAGAGGCACACGATGCCCTCGTGGCGGACAGCGTCCACGCACTGCTGGGCGACGCTCTTGATGCCGACGGCGTCGTAGATCACATCAGGGCCTTCGGGGAAGAGCTTGCGAATCTGCGCCACCGTGTCCTCACGTGAGGCGTTCACGAGGACGTCCGCCCCCAGCTTACGGGCGATCTCGAGCCGGGCCTCGTACAAGTCGGCAACGACCACCTTGGCCGCGCCGCGTATCCGCGCGAGCTGCAGGAGCTGGAGGCCTGCCGATCCCTGGCCGATGATGGCGACGTTGTCGCCCATCCGCAAGGTGCGAGTGGCGTTGACCGCGATCGGCACCTGCTGGCAGGGCGCGCCCTCGATGTAGCTCATGTGCGCGGGAAGACGGCCGATCGCCGGGTCACTGGCGATGACGTACTCCGAGAAGCCGCCGCCTCGCGATGGGAAGCGCAGGAAGACGCGGTCGCCCTCGCGCCAGCTCGTGACACCGGGGCCGACTTGGTCGATGATGCCCGCGACCTCGTGCCCGAAATGGCCGGCGTGGCAGTGGGGCTTGATGCCGCAGTAGAGGTAGTAGACGAGGTCGGTACGGCTGCAAACGCTGCATGCCTGAACGCGGACGCGCACCTCGCCAGCGTCCGGCTCGGGGGTCGGGATGTCCTGCAGTTCGATGTTCTCGGCGCCAAGAAGCTGGTACGATCTCACCGGAGCACCTCGGATGCGCGTTGTTCCCTCTCGACTCTGAGCGGCGTTGCCGGTAGCGCTCTACTCAGCCAACTCCAGGATGATGCTCTTCATGGTCGGCTTGGCGGCGCAGTTGATCTCGTACGTCTCATCCGGCTGACGGGCGATGTGCTCGTCGTGTTTCTCGGCGCCCCCCTCATCCCACACGTAGGTCGCCTTCACGGGGCGGAAGCCGCCGCTAGGCTCCCGGTAGTCGGCGTCGATCCGGAAGTTGAAGATGCAGGTCGTGTTGCGCTGCTCGCCCGACCAGCGCAACAGCGCTTCCCGGGTGCCCGGGGGGATGTCCGAGAAGGTGAGGTACTTGCTCTTGCCCTGCGTCGGACCTTCGAAGCGGTCGACCGGCTTGAACGTCTTCCCCCCGTCAAAGGACACCTGCGCAGCCCAGAAGTCCCGCGCATCCCGCGCGCGGTAGTGGCACCCGAAGCGCAGGCGCGTCATCTCCCCCGGCGTGCCGATCAGGAAGGTGACGTCGCCCTTGCCGGTGTCACCCACCCGCATGAACTGCTCGGCGAGGCCGTTCAGCACGGGATGGAACTCTGTGTAGACGATCTGCTTGCCGCGGGCGCTCTCCTGGCTAGTGTTGCCCTCGATGGTGACCGTACCCTCTGGCGGCCCCGCGCTGAAGGTGATGGTGTTCTTCCCCTCCCCGAGGGCCGGTAGCGCGCGCTGGGAGAGCTGGACGTCGTGGGTGATCCGAAGGGCATCAAGCCCCGTGCCCTTGCCCCTCAGCACGAACCTGAGTCGGTAGTCATAGCGACGGTAGACCCAGGGAGTGAGGGAGAGGGTGCGTTCCCCGGATTGCGTCACCGCCATGGCCTGCTTCCAGTCGAGGCCGTTATTGTCGGAGAGGAAGGCCTCAACCCCGCCGCCCTCGCCTACCGTCGCTGTGAGGCGTAGCTCGCCGCTGAGGTAGACGTAGCTGCTGGGCATGCGGATGACGAGGACCCCCGGGGCTGCGGGGTCCTTCACGTGGAGGGCGGGTGCCGTGTTGTCCTCACCCTTCGAGGCGAGGTTGTCGAAGGTGAGGGCGCTGGATCGCAACCCCGGATCGGCGAGGGGCGGCTGGTACTCCAGCGTGCCGTTGCCGACGCGACCCGGGGCAATGTCGCCGTACTTGGGCGCGTAGCGCAGGTCGCCCTCGCCCACGGGTGTGCGGAGGCAGCCGGGCGACTCCGCTTCCATCATGTTGACATGGAGGCCCCGGTTCGACCAGTTGCGCGTCAGTCGCTCGCCGGGACGAAGCTGGATGTTGACCTGGTAGCCCTGTGAGTAGCCGTACTCGTAGACGAAGGGCGTGTCGCAGTCGAACTCCTGCATGGTCGAGCACCAGCCATGGGTGGCCGCCGGCAGCCACCCATTGTCATCATAGAAGGGGCAGCGCGACAGGATCTCCGGCCCCTTGCGCCACCCCCCGCCGCGCATGAACTCCATCAGCTTGCCCCCGTTGCGCCGGTAGTCGGGGTTCTTGGCTACCCAGTCCTTGACTCCGGCCACGATCTCATCGATGCTCGCGAGCTTGCCGTCGGCCTTGGGGAAGTAGGAGATCAGCGAGGCGTCCAGCGTGTGCCAGGCGCTGTCCCAGTACACCTCGGGCAAGCTGTGGCCGATGAAACCGCCGCGGCCGCGGGCATCGAGCCCGGCGTACCGCGACAGGGCCTCGATGTTCGAAGCCGCGCAGCAGCACATCCCGTACCCGTACACGTTGAAGGTCTTGATGGGATCGTGAACGTCCCCCTCCTCCTGCAGGAACTCGTGGGGTGGTACGTCCTGGTGGCGGAACCTAACCACGGTCTCCCAGACGGCGAGGGCCTTCTGCTCGTCAGTCATGCCCTCCTTGAGGCCCGAGCTCTTCCACGCCTCCATGCTCGACACGTCGGGCACCTTGTCGGAGAGCACCTTGATGTGGCTCACGACGCCGACGGCCTCCGCCGCGTGCGCGCAGGCCGCTGCGCAGGCAATGAGGGCGGTGACGGCCAGAGACGCCCTGGCGATCCGGCGGTTCTTCATGGTGGTCCTCCTCACTGGGCCGATCGCGGGCCGTAGTAGGGCAGCTCGGTCCCCAGCTCGTACGCGCCCAGGTCGGGGGCCTGGCCGGCGAAGCCGTCGTTGATCCCCGGCAGCACCTGACCGGCGTCAACCGCCTCAGCCCCTGCCTGGAGGCGGAGGTCATTGACAGCGAGGGCGAACTGCTCTCGGTAGTCAGCCGGAGGCAGGATGCCGGAGGCGAAGAGTGTAGCGACCTCGACCAGCCTCGCGTGCTTCTCAATGAGGCCCTTGGCAATGAGTTCAACGAGGGTCCGGTAGCGGACATTGTTCCACTTGAGGAAGTTGGTGCACTGGATCCGGGCGAAGCCATCGTAGTCGAAGTCGCAATCGATCATCGGAGCGAGGAACTCTCCCGTGTACTTGTCATCGGTGCCGATGAAGAGGTTGTTCCGGGACACGCAGTTCCGCACCCGGTCATTGGTCCACGCGAGCGCCGGCATCCCCTGCTTGACACACGTGTTGTGCAGGATGACGACTCCTGAGGGGCTATTGTGCAGCTTCAACGGCTCGACCTGGACGTTGTAGAGCGCGTTGCGGAGGATGTAGACCGGCCCGCCGTACACCGGCTGCATCGACACGCCCTGGAAGACGTTGGTGTAGCGGTTCAGGTAGCACCGCGTGTTCCGGTACGAGCCATCCATCTCCGTGCCGTCGTCGGTGCACTCGCTGATCTCGTTGTTGTGGATGTCAATGGCCTCGCAGCGGGAGGAGGGGAAGGTGTCGATCCCATCCTTGAAGCCGGAGATGCGGTTGTAACAGATGACGTGTCCCGCGCCCGTGATCTGTATGCCCCGGTCCTCCTCGATCTCGCCCTCGGGCCGGGGCCACTTCATCGGTCCCTCGAGCACATTGTCCGAGATGAAGAACCCTCGCACATCGTCTCGCGTGTTCCGGGTGCTGGTGATGCCGCACTTCACGTTGGCGAAACGGCAGCGGCGGACGACGATGCGGGCGGAGTCGTGGGCGACAAGGCCCCACTCCGCGTTGCGGATCGTGACCCCCTCGAACCACACATCGTGGCGATCGCTGGCCGACACCCCCCGCGGGGCCCAGGCGCCCCCGTTGCCCTGTCCGTCGATGACTGCCTTGCCGTCGCCCGCGGCCTGCCAGATGATCGGCCTCCCCGGCTCGCCGCTCCTCTCCACCTCGAAGGTCGCCGGGTAGGTCCCTGCGTGCAGCAGGAACACGTCGCCGGGCTTCGCCCGGGCCTGCGCCGCTGCGAGTCCGCGATACGGGTCGGCTGGGGTGCCGGCACCATCGCCGTCGCCGGGCACGACATCCCACTGCGGAGCAGCCCTGGGGGCCACCGGCTCGGCGATTGTGCGCGCCCGCAGTGTCCTCTCCGCCTCGCCTCCGTCGGGGTCAGCCAGCCGCAACTGCAGCTCGTACTCGGTGTCGGGTTGCAGTAAGAAGACGCTGCCGGCGAACAGCCAGGCGTCGTCCGGCACCGTCACCTTCGCGTCACCGGACTCGCCCTTCCAGGCGCCCTTCTCCACCCGGAACAGGGGCATCGCCGATCGCCACTCGGCGGCTCCCGTCTGGCAGTAGGCGACCTCGACCCGCGCGTTCCGGTTAGCGTCCCCTCGGATGATCCAGTACGCGCCCACGCAGTGGAGCGTGGGCTGCTCCAACACCGGCTCGCCGAGAGGCATCGAGGCGCTCCCCGCGAACAGCGGCGCGGGAAGCGCCGTCGCACAGCCGAGGGCCGCGACGAGCAAGACACGATGACTCCGGCTCACGGGATTCCTCCTGAGGCGGGGACGAGCGGCCCGCGGGGCGCACATTCCCCGTCGCCCCTCCCAGCCACCTGCCGAGCCGTCGGAAGCGCACCATCTCGCGGGCACCCGTGTAGGTGTGGGCGCCTGCTGCGTCGAAAGGCACAGTGCTCGGCGGCCCGCTGTGCGCTGGGGCACCGAGGAGGCACGCCATGCTCGGGACACGACCCGGGGACTCGGAGGGTAGCGTGACCATGCTCGGACTGACGATAGCCGTTGTTCTCGCGGTCGGCCTGCTGGCGGCTGCACACGCCGGAGAGCTCAGATCCGCCGACGCCGCGATCCGCTGGCGACACGGCGCCCTCGAGCTTGAGACCGCGGCGGTCCGTCATCGATTCGACACGTCCGGGAAGGCTCTCCATCGTGTGAGCTGGTTCAACAAGCAGACCGGTGGCGACCTGATCGGGGGAGGCGCGGTCGAGGACTTCGCGCTGACCATCGACGGTAAGCGCCTCTCCAGTGCCGATCCGGTCTGGCAGATCGGCCAGCCGGCGTGCGACGAGCTGGAGCACGGGGAGCTGAAGGTCACCCTCCCCTTGAGTTGCGGCGGGCTGACCGTGACGCGAGCCTATGTGCTGTACCCCGGTCTCAGCCTCACTCGGGGTTGGCTCGAGATCACGAACACCGGCGGCGACGTGGTGACGCTGGGCGACCCGCCGATCGAGTCGTTAGGGCATGGTGGGGCGCCGCTCGAGCTGAAGTGGATGAGCGGGGCGGAGCTGTTCGGCGACTCGTGGCGGCTGAGGACCGAACCCTTGCCGCTTGAGGGGCGGGTGTTCGACTCCTACGACGTTCCGCCGACCGCGGCGGCGGCCAAGCTTCCGGGCGACGGCATCGAGGCGCGGATCCTGCTCAACGGGCAGCCGCTCTGGCCGGCCGAGGGCTGGGTCGTGTCGGCGCACTCAGGCGATGTGAAGACGCACGAGGTCGTGGTCCAGCTCAAGGCCGGCAGCCGGCTGATGTTCGTGGTGGGCCGCCGGGAGAACATGACCTGCGACACCACCGAGTGGGACCCGGTGGTTGCCTACGAGAACGGCCCCACGTTCCGGGCCTCGGCCGGGTTCAGCACCGAGCAGGGGCGGAATGGCTGGTCCTACGGCTACCTCAGCGATGCCGGGGAGTCCCGTGACCTGACCTACGCCGATGCTCCGGGGCGGTTCGGCGAGCGGTGGCGGCTGGATGTGAACGTGATCGAGCCGTTCGTCTCGGCGACGGAGATGCACCCCGATCCTCGTGGTTGCGCGGTGCGGGTGTTCACGGCGCCGCAGGCGGGCACCGCGAGGGTCACGGGGACCCTCCGCAACTCGGGCATCGCCGGCCCGCCGGGCCCCGGGTTCCGGCTCGGTACGCAGACGTATGCCCCCTGGTTCTGCCTGATGGACCCGACTACCGGCGACGCGGCGTATGTTGGCTTCGACTGCATGGCCCACTGGCGGGCGCAGTGCCTCCCGACCGAGGGCTCAGGCGCCTCCCTCGATGTCCGCGTAGCCGGCTACTCGAAGCGGCTGCAGCCGGGAGAGACCGTGCGGACGCCCTACGCCTTCACGGGCCTCTTCGCCCGCGATCTCGACGACATGGGCCAGGAGCTTCTCGAGTGGCAGTACCGGTACCTGTGGGACTATACGCGCGAGCCCTGGTTCCCCGGTGTGCGGATGCTCGGGTACTGGATGAAGGGGACGCAGTGGGGCTCCCACGGCTGGGTGGGGGGCGGCGCGGACATGCAGTCGGCCTACCGCAAGGTCTTCCGAACCGCCGACTTCATGCGCAGCGTGGGCGGGGATACCTACCACCGCGACTGGGGCTGGTGGGATCGCGCCGGCGACTGGAACGGACCGGACTTCCGCTCGTCGGGCGAGTACCTCAGGCAGTACGGCATGGGCCAGCTCATCTACGCCTTCATCTACACCGTCGATGGGGATTCCTCCGTAGCGCGGGCGCACCCCAACTGGCTCGCCAACCCCAACACGCTCGACCAGTCGATGCCGGAGGTGGTGGACTACGAGGCGGACCTCCTGCACACGTTCTACGAGCGCTGGGGAGCCTACCAGTGGCGCAATGACAGCAGCCCCCTGGCCCCGCGCAATGGTGATGACACGGTGCTTCTGGGCCAGCAGCACGGGTTCATGGAGGTGCTGCGTCGCTTCCTCGACGCGCATCCCGACTGCGCCTTCCAGGGCGTGAACGGCGGGGGGATGGCCCTGAACTGGGAGTACCTTGCGTACGGGAGCGGTTTCCAGTTCACCGACGGCCAGGCCGGCGAGCTGGCCGACTACTACGCGAGCTACCTGTTCCCGCCGGACAAGATCAACAACATGCCGGACATCTGGGACCCGGACAAGTACGACCCTGCCACGTGGCGCGGGCTCCTGTGCTCGAACTTCGACCTGACTGGCGACACGTTCGATCCCGCGAAGCTGGAGGGGCTGCGGGACGTGATCGACGTGTACCACTACCTCCTGTCGCGGGGCGTGGCGGGACGATGGGTGCGCGCATACCACCCCACCATCGAGGGCGACGACGAAACGATGTACCTCCAGCGGCTGAGCTGGGACCGCGAGCGTGGGATCATCATCACGAAGCACCGCATCACCGGCACGGTCACGATCCGACCGAAGGGCCTCCTCGCGGACCACAACTACGAGGTGGGCTTCCACGACTCGAGGGACGTGTCCCAGCGGACCGGAGCCGCACTGATGGCCGAGGGCATCACGCTCACCGACCCGGCCCCGGGGGAGCTGATCTACCTGAACCTGTCCGATCACCCCGGCAACACCATCGATCGCACGGCGCCCTCCGCTCCCCGCGAGGTGAGGGTCGCGACGGCGCGCTACATGGGCGTGCCGGGGGTGGAGCTGAGGTGGGAGCCGGCGACGGATGACCGCTGGCTGAGCCACTACACGATCTGGCGCGATGGGGAGATGGTCGATCGCGTCGCCAAGGGGTGCTTCTACTTCGACCACTCGGCCGGGGCTGACCCGGCGGCGCAGTACGCGGTCAGGGCGGTGGATGGCAGCCGCAACGAGTCGGCTCCCGCCCAAGCCGGGCTGGCGGAGACCCCGCGGCGGATTGTGCTGGACGACGCAGATGTGACGCGGATCGAGTCCGGCGGCGAGTGGTCGCGAGAGACAGGCTTCCCTCCGGCTTACCGCCAAACGCTCTCCAGCGCCAACCAAGCCGGGGCGTCGTTCACGGTCCGCTTCACGGGACGCAGCGTGACGTGGCATTCCCGCCTCGGGGCCGAAGGCGGTCAGGCCCGGGTCATCCTCGACGGCGAAGCGCCGGTGACGGTGAGCTGCTATGCGGCCGACGAGATTCCCGGCTGGCCCATCTTCGAGCGCGGCTGGGAGCAGCGCAGCGAGCACGTCCTGCGCGTCGAGGTCGCGGGGGAGAGGGACCCAAGGGGTGCGGGCACTCGCGTGTGGCTCGATGGCGTTGCGATCGAGCCATAGGCGCTACTGAGTGTGAAGCAACTGCGCGGCGCCTGGGGCGCAGAGGAGGGAACGACCGGCGCGCCGAATCCGCGACGCCGTGAGCTTGGTCCCTGGGTGGGGACGCGCCGAGAGCCAACGCACCGGGCGTGAGATCGAGGCTGCGGGATGCTGTGCCTTCTAGTTGTCGAGGACATCCCGGCGATCCGCAAGCGAACCGTCCGGTACTTCACCGAGACGCTGAGCGGGTACGAGGTGCACGCCGCCGCCTCCCGTGACGAGGCCCTGAGCTTGCTCCCGCAGGTGGCGCCCGACCTCATCCTGCTGGATCTGGTGCTGCCGGCCGGGCCGGCTGACAGGCAGCTCAGCCCCGGCCACGGCGAGGCAGTGCTCACTCTGGCCAAGCAGCTCCGGCCGCAGACGAAGGTCGTGGTCTGCAGCGCGGAAGGCCAGCTCACCCGCGACTTCCTGAAGGAGAAGAGCGCCGACGACTTCTTTACCAAGGACTCCCCGGAGGCGTGGGTCGAGGAGAAGCTGCCGACCCAGGTGGAGCGGCTGATCGGCCATCTCGCGTGTCGCAGTGCCGCCATGAGAGAGCTGCGCAGTCAGCTCGCCGAACTCGCCCCGAGTAGCCGCCGTTTCCTGATCACAGGCCCTTCCGGCTCAGGCAAGCGCCACCTGGCCTCCATCCTCCACCGCTGTGGGCCCGCAGCGGCGGGCCCTCTGGAGTTGTTGAGCCTTCCTACCGTGGACGGGGAGGGGCTGCGCGCCCGGCTCGAAGCGCAGAGGTCGGGCACGCTCATCCTCACGGGGCTGGAGCACACCGAGCTGGTGGCCAAGTCGACGCAGCTCGTGCTGGCCTCAGCGCTCGGCGCCCCTGCCGACACCGGGCCGCTTCTGGTGGTCACGGCGAGCACGCCGTGGGATGATCTCCTCTCCCGCGAGGGGCTCATCCCGGAGCTGGCGCGCGAGGCGCGGCGCACGGGCCGCCTGCGCATGCCCGGCCTCGACGAACGGGCGGAGGACCTCGCCGAGCTAGCGGAGTGCTTCCGACGCGCGGGGGCCCTCACCATGGGCCGACCGGTCCGACGGCTCAGCGAGGCCGCTCACGCCGCGCTCCTCGCTGCGCTCCGGGCCGGAAAGGTGGAAGGCGAGGCAGCAGGCTTGTGCCAGGTCGTCTCGGACGCTGTCGCTCGCGCCTCCGGGCAGGCCGTGGAACCCCAAGACCTCGGGCTGGAGCTTGAGGCCGAGTACCATGTCGTGCTGTGCCGAGACGGGAAGCCGGTCACCAGCCCGGTGTCGCGGCCCGAGTTGCAGGCGCTGGAGGCAGATGGTGCGCTGGAGTTGGTGCTCTACGCGGAGCCGGAGGGCGACGGCTGGCGGGTGGCCCGGCTGCGCTTGCGGGGCGAGGAGCGGGTGGTTGACGACGAGCGTGTGGGGCGGCTGCTGTTCCTGCTGGCCGTGCAGCCGGGCAAGGTGGTCCAGGTGCGGGCGCACAAACACGCATTGGGCCTGATCGAACACGAGCAAGCCCGCCGCTACGTCTTCCTGCTCCGCCAGCTCCTCGACGACACCGAGTTCGAAGGCCGCAACAGCCGCTTCATCAGCAGCCATTACGGCGAGGCCTACTCGTTCAGCCGCGAAGTCCCCTACTGCCTCGTGCGCAGGCTCCCCCGCGCGACCTCCCCCAGCTAGCGCACCGGTCCCGCTCACTGCCTCCGCTAACGATGTGCGCCAGAGCGCTAACGGTCTGCCGTTCTGCGCAAACGGTCTGTCGGGCATGATCGCCCCAACGGAGGCGCATCGCACGGCTGCCCGGACAGCCCTGGGGGAACAAGGTCATGACGAAGGTGCTGATCGTGGAGGATACGCCCAACTTCCGTCGCCGGCTGCTGCGGGCGCTGCCTGGGCTCCTGCCTGGCTGCGAGGCACACGTCGCGGCCGACGCAGCCGCCGCGGAGGCAGAGGTTGCCGCCGCCACGCCAGATGTGATCCTACTCGACCTGGGCCTGCCGCGAGACGGACGGTCACGGCGGGTTGATCCTGATGTGGGCCTCGCGCTTCTGCGCCACTGGCGACAGCGCGGCCTCCCAAGCCGCATCGTCATCCTCTCCAGCCACACCGGGCTCGCGCCCCTGTGCCACGCCGCCGGCGCCGACGGATTCGTGGCCAAGGACACCCCCCTGCTCCTCGGAGCCCTCCAGGAGGCGGTGGGGAAGCAGGACTGCCCACACAACGAAAGGAGCATGGTCCCATGCGTCAGCACGCCAGACTCGGTCGTCCCGCCGGCTTCACCCTCATCGAACTGCTCGTTGTGATCGCGATCATCGCGATCCTGGCGGCGATGCTGTTCCCGGTGTTCTCGAGGGCTAGGGAGAAGGCCCGCGAGGCGTCGTGCCTTAGCAACGCGAAGCAGCTCGTTGCGGCGAACACGATGTACGCGGAGGACTACGATGGCGGCGGCGTGCATTACCTGTCGTCGATCAACAACCCAACGGACCTGGATGAGATGAGAGCGGCGATGGCGAACCCCCTCGTCGCACTTTCGCCGTACACCCGCAACGCCCAGGTCTGGCACTGTCCCAGTGATGGGTCGGTGGCAGGGAAGCGTCCGCGCGACTACTGCGGGACGAGCTACCTGTACGCGGGGTTCTCCAGCGGGTTCTGGTCGAGGCCCACTGAAATGCCTGACCAAGCTGAGGTGACGTGCGTACCCGTGGTCTGGGACTACCTGCCGAACCACACAGGTGATGCCCGGGTCATCGGGTACTGGGATGGACACGCGAAGAACAGCCGGGGTGCGACTCTGGTGGTGGTCAGGTCGCAGGCGCCCTGGGCGGGGCGGACCGGTCTAACCTTGCGAGCCGGCCAGCGGTACCGCGTGTCTGCCGGGGGGCAGTGGCAGAACTCCACGGGGTTCACTCCCTTCTGGCCATCGTCGCCGTGCGGCAACGGGAGTGGGACTCCGCCGGACTACGTTGCTCCCTCACTCCCTGAGTCGAGCCTCATAGGGAGCATCGGCGACCAGATGTTCTACGTCGGCTACGGAGGGGCGCTGACCGCTCCCGCCGATGGCGAGCTGTTCCTGGGGATGAACGACAGTCAGCACGGGAACAACCAGGGGATCGTGTGGGCCTTTGTGTGGCCGGGCTGATTCGGGCCTGCCGGCGTCCACAGTAGGCTCCAAGCGGACAGAAGGGGATGTCGTGCGCCTGCGGTCAGGACGGGGTCCAGTCTCGACGGCCGCCGGCCCGGTCCCCAGCCCCAGTGAGGTGAATGGCCGACATGCTGATGCGCATCTGGTTCTGCCTGCTGGCGGGCCTCGCAGTGCTTTGGGGTACGGCCGCTAGTCAGCCGGTCGCGACCTGGCCGACCTCTTTCGGCGACGTCGCCGGGACGTCTCACGTCCAGTATGGTGGCCCAGGTGGGCTCGACAACGTTCTGCAGGCAGGCTCTGCGCAGCTTGGCCAGAGCGTGAGCCTAGCAGCGAGGGCGGTGACCCAATGCTTGGCCGCTAACGTGGACGGCGACGACAACCCGGAGATCGTCCTTCTCCACGGAGGGGGGACAGAACTCTCGGTGCTGGATGCGGACCTGCACCCGTTGCGCCATGTGCGCTTCGCCAAGCGGGCGATGCTCGTCGGCCTTACCGACGTTACGGGCGACGGAAGAGCGGAGATCATCGTCGGCCATCGGAGCGACTCGCCAGGGGGGCGTCTGAGCGTGTTCGATGGGACACTGAAGCGGGTGGCGGAGGTGCCGCTTCGTCCGGGACCGACCTGCCCGGCGGCTCGGTTCGAGCCGGCCCACATCGTCGATCTGGATGGCGACGGGCACCAGGACATCATCTGCACGTTCTCCGAGACGCCTGCGGCCTGGGGCGTGGCCAGGTTCAGCTACCCGGAGGGCAGACTCGAGTGGGCACAACACACCGCGGGCGACGCGCGTCCTCCGGCCCTGGCCGACCTCATCGGTGACGGCGATCTGGAGATCATTGTCCCGACCTACGCGGTGGGCAACGGTGTGGAGGCCCAGGGTCGCAACGACTCGCGCAGCTACTTCGCGGTCCTGGATTATGCCGGACGGTGCATCTGGATGAGCAGCGACATTGGCGGGTACTTCACGGAAGCCCGGGTGGCAGTGGTCCGCCTGAGGCCGAAGGACCGGCCTTGTGTGGTCTCCTGGACTCGCACCGCCTCGGCCGAGCGAACGGACAGTGGATGCCTCGTGCTGTACGGCCCCGAGGGCCATGAGCTGGCTCGTGAAGTGTTCCCGGTGTCCATCTTGGGCCTTGTGGCGGGCGACTTCGTTGGCGACGCGCGCCCGGAATTCGTGGCAGGCCTGGCCGATGGCACCGTCCGCCTCCTCGACACCAGGCTTCGGCTCCTCTCCCAAGTAGGGTTCCCGGGTCATCACGCCAGGGCGCTAGCCGGCGGTGATCTGGACAGGGACGGGAAGACGGAGGTCGTGGTCGCCGTCAGCGGCGATCTCCCGACAGGCGTGACCAACGCAGGCACGGCGTTTCCTCGGCCCAACGGCTCCGACACGGCCGCCGTACGGCAGCCGTGCCTCGGTATCCTGGACTTCTGGCCATGGATGTCATGGACGAGCGGGCCGGTTCCGTGGCAGTTCCAGGCTGCGGCTGAGCCCCCTGTGTCTGCTAGGCTCCTGCAGTGCCCCGACGACGTCTACCCGCGCCTGCTGGCATTCTCACCGGTGGGTGGCGACCCGCCGCTCCTGTCGTGGAGCATCGCCCCGAACCGCCCCGCGTTTCGGGGTTCAGCCCATGCTCTGAGCGCCCCCCGTGACGTCCGAGGGTTCGCGGTTGCCTCACGTGGGCCGTGGATCGCCATCGTGAGCGGCCCACAGCGGACGCTGACCCTTCTCGATAGCGCAGCGAATCGGGTTGCCGACGTTCCTGGGTGTACCGGAGCAACTGGCCTTCGATGGGCCCCCAATGGCACCGACCTCGCCTTCACCGCAACGACGTCGGCGTCTTCCGGCGAACCCGCATTGCACCTGCTGAGAGCAGGGTCACCCGTGCCCCGTGTTCTTGCGACCTCGCCGGTGGCGCTGTGCGGTGATTGGGCCGCCGACGGCAAGAGCATGGTGGTCACGGTCGCACCCGATGAGGACGAGCAGGGACGGCTTGAGGTGGTCACAATCAGTGGCGGGGGGCGTCGGGCGCTCACTGACCGTGCTGGTCGGCCCGTGGTCGGCGCATGGCCGCGCTTGGACGGGCACGCGGAGAACGTGTACTTCGTCGGCGAGGAGACGTTGCCGACGACCAGCCAAGGGCCCGTCCGGGCACGCCTGCTGAAGTGTCTGGACTTGGGGACAAGGCAGGTCACAGTGGTAGACGATCCCCGTGCAGTTGCGCAGGCTGTTGAGCGCGCTCGGGCGACGCTTCCAAGTAGTGCCCCCTTCTGCTGGACCGGTCGCGACCTTCTCGCAGCCGTTGTGGGTCCACCAGAGTGGGACCCGGCGAGAGAGTGCCTCGCCTTCCCTCAAAGGCTGATCCGGCTCGACCGAGGGCCAGCCACCTCCAATCCTCGCACCTATCCCGGCATTCCCGACCTCTGGTGCTACGACACCAGAAACGGGCGGCTGGCTCGTCTCACCGCCGACGACGAGGGTATGGAGGTTGACCCGTCGTGGTCGGCCAGCGGGAACTGGCTCGCGTTCGTAGCACGCCCTGTAGACGACGCGCAACCTTCGCACGTCATGCTCTGCAGCCGCACAGGGTCTTCGGTCGTGGACCTGGGGCCGGGCTCTGGCGTGGGATGGGGACCTGGCGCTGAGCACACAGTGGTGGTAATCCGCGGTGGACAGCTCTGCAGTATCTCGCTGGCCCCCGACCTGCCGCAGATCGAGTCCCCACGTGGTCCGATGCGGGGCGCGCTTGGCGGAGGTGTAGTGGGCCTGCTGCTGTCGATGGCTCTGCTGAAGGGGCGGCTCATTCAGCGCGGACGACGCGCCTGGATGCTCGTCGCCACGGCCAGCCGAGCGGCGAGACTCGGCTTCGACCCGCCGACACTCAAGCGTCTGGTCGGGCTGCTGGCAGAGCTGGACAACACGCTCCATTCACTCAAGAACGGCGTGTTCATCATACCCGGCGACGCGGCGACGCCCGCGCAGTTCGCGGACATCGAGTTCTGCCTCGATCCGGAGAACGTCCAGGCCATTGAGCGGCTGTCCCATTCCGCAATCGACCAGATCGACCGCCTCGCCCGGGACGAGAGCCTCTTCCGACAGGCCGTGTCGGACTTCAGTGGACGGACACGAGACGCGTTCGGGCGCGCGATGGACGCGGTTCTCGACCGGCGGGCGGCGTTGCAGCGCGGCCTGGAACGCCTCGCGCGGCACGCGGGTGAGTTCGAGCGCTACCGCCAGCTCGAAGGCGAGGCGCAACGCGAGGCCATCGGGCGCGCGGCCGCCGACCTGAACGAGCTCTACAACCTCATCGACGGGCCGGAAGGGCTTCGTCGCCACGTTCTCCGCGCCCTGGAGAGCGTGACGCTGGACGGCGCTCTGCGTCAGGCGGCCCAGGTCATGTCGCGGCGTGCGGCTGAGGTTGGGGTCGAGCTCTCCGTGCCGCCGGAGGGCTACCGAACGCGCGTGTGCGGCGACCCCACCCCCCTGGTGGATGTGTTCGTCGGCGTCCTGGCGAATGCGCTCGATGCGCTCGAAAAGCAGCGCGAGGTCGCGGGGCCGGCGTTCGCGCCACAGCTCTCGATCGCGCTGGACGGGACCAGCCCCATCGCCGTGCGAATCAGCGACAACGGGTGCGGCATTCCCGAGGGGGTCCTGAGGCAGCTTCGGTCGGGGCTAAGGGTGACGACAAAGCAGGCTGGGCGGGGCACGGGTCTGGCCCGGGCGCGCGAGGTCCTCGTGCGGCGCTACCCGCAGGGCGCGCTCGAGATCGAGAGCGGGGGAGAAGCAAAGGGCGCGGAGATCACGATCACCATCGGAACGGCGTAGGACGAAGCTGGACAGCCGGGGAACAGGTCTGCCATGTTCGATCTCCTCATCATTGACGACACGCCGGCGGTGCGTCGCCAGTTGATCGAGGTGTTCGGCTCGCGGCTCTCGGGCTACCGGGTGCACGAGGCGGCGGACAAGGCCGAAGGCCTCCGCATGCTGCAGGCAGTGTCGCCCAACCTGGTGCTGCTTGACCTCGTGATGCCCTCCGCCGCGGGGGCGAGGGATGCTGACTGGACGGCCGGTCGGGACCTGCTGTCCGCCATCCGCAGCGGCTGGCCCTCGACCCGCGTGATCGTTCTGACCTCCGAGGACACTCGCGTGCGGCAGTTCCTGGTGGAGGAGGGGGCCGACGACTTCTTCACCAAGTCCGACCTACGCGGTCCGGGCCTGCTGAAGCTCATCGGGTCGGTGGAGGAGGCGATCGGCCACTTCCCCTGTCGGGCCGAACCGTCGGCCCTGGCCTGGGAGAGCCTGCAAGCCGTGCGGCGCGCTGACCCCGTGGTGCTGATCACGGGCGAGCGCGGCGTCGGGAAGCGGACCACGGGGCGTTGGCTGGTCGGGCAGTGGGCCCCGCGGGACGCTTTGGTGGGCGAGGTCGACTGCGCCAGGCTCCTCGGCCTGCCCCCAGACGCGGCCCGCGAGCAGCTCGAGGCGTCCCGGACGGCCTGGCGGGTCGTCACTGCCCTTGAGCAGGCGCCCCTGCTCCCGGTAGCTACCCAACAGATGCTGGCAGGCGTCTTCGCCGCCGGGAGTACCGGCGCCCCGACCGTGGGCGTCTCCCGCGAGGCGCGGGACGAGCTCACGACCCACCCGGGCCTCCAGCCGGCTTTGCGCGAGGTCCTGCTGTCGGCTCGGGTCATCGAACTCTCTCCCCTGAGGACGCGGGGAGCGGACCTCGTGGAGCTGGCCGAGACCTGCTGCCGGCGTCACGCCCGGCTGGCGGCGAGGGCGGCTCGCTCGCTCGACGCCACCGCTGCCGAGGCCCTCTTGGCCTATCACGAGGACGTCCCCTGGCGGCGCAACCTGGCCGAACTGGACGAACTGATCGCTGCTGCCGTTGGTCGCACCGATGGCGACGAGGTAACCGCCGCCGACCTGGGACTGGAGGCCGGGAGGCCCCCTGCCGCGACGGAGCATACGCTCGTGTCCATCGACATCGCTGGGTCGACCGAGCTGAAGCGCGGCGAACCGTCGGACCGCGTCGAGGCTTCCTTCAAGGCGTTCCATCGCTGGGTGGAGGAGGAGGCGCTGCGATACGAGGGGGAGGTCTATACTACCAGCGGCGATGGGGTGCTGCTGCGCTTCACGACTGCCGACGCCGGCGTGCAGTGCGCGATCGCTTTGGTGGAGGGGTCGGCGGCGTTCAACGAAGTAGGCAATCAACTCTCAGATGACGTCGCGATCCGCCTCGGCGTCCACAGCGGGGAGGTTCCGGCTGCTCCCCGGTCCGAGCGCGGGAGGGTCGCCAGTCCCACGCTCGACGTGGCGGCTGAGCTGCAGCAAAGCGCTCGGCCCGGTGAGATCCTGGTCTCGGCCGCCACCTACGCGCTCCTCTCGCATACGGGCGCGCTTCGTCCCCTCCGCGTGCCCATTGCGGGCCTCCAGGTCTACTCCATCTGAGCCGCCTCCTCGTCGCGGTGGCTCGCGTCCGCGAAGAAGGCGACGCCCCCGCGGGTGTGGAACGAAGGGGCATCCACTGCTTCTCTGGAGGACGCTCAGTGACGAGACCGCCCCCAAGAACCGTGCTCGTGGCTGCCGTGTCGCTCGTGCTCTGGTTGGCGTGGGGCGCAGGCTCGGGCTTGGGGCAGGGAATCGGCAAGGCGCCCGACCTGGCGAGGGCCTACTGGATCTGGTCTCCGAATGGCGGCCCCGACGGCAGCGGGCCGGTCTCCCACCTCCGACGCAAGCTCGGCCTCGCCGTCAGGCCCGAGGAGGCCACGCTGCTCGTCACCGCCGACAACGGCTATGAGCTGTTCATCAACAACGTGCGCATCGCGGCCGAGCTTGACTTCGGCGGCGCTTGGCACTCGGTGGAGCGCTTCCGCGTCGAGCAGTACCTGACCGCCGGCGCCAACGTGATCGCCATCCGGGCCGACAACCTGGGTGGCCCGGGCGGGCTCATTGCGGCGCTCTACGCGCGCCTGCCCGACGGCACGGAACTGAACCTGGTCTCCGACAGCCAGTGGCTCTCCACCGTCGAGCCGAAGGGCAATTGGACCGAGCCCGACCATGACGACACCCTCTGGAAGCCCGCCGCTCAGTTGGCGAAGTACGGAGGGGGACCGTGGGGCGAACTGCCGGTACCGGGCCTGCTCACCGACCCCAAGTCGCTTGTCGTTGACCGCACGATCCCCGCGGGGCCGCCTCCGCCGCCTCCGGACCGTTTCACCGAGCCCCCGGCCGACTTCCGCTGGCCGGCCGGAGTCGTGTTCGTCACCGGCCGGGCGCCGCAGAGCTCGACCCCCAGCCAGGCGGCCATCTGGCCGATCAACGGCAGCCACGCCTTCTTCGAGTACGACATCCCCGCCCCGGCGGTCTCGGGGTACCGGCTGTACGCCCTGGTGCCTGCGGCCCCCGGCGCTACGCCACGGCTCCTGCTGGATGCCGGTCGGGGCCTGATCGCCTCGCCCACTTGCTCGTACGATGGCCGGGAGATCCTGTTCGCGATGGCGCCCGAGGGGGAGAGGTTCTTCCACCTCTACCGCGTGGGCGCCGACGGTTCCGGCCTCGCCGTGCTCACCAGCGGCCCCTGGCACGACTACGACCCCGCCTACCTGCCCGACGGGCGCATCGTCTTTGCCTCCACCCGGATCGGCTGCCGGGAGGAGTACCATGCGAACACAGCCCGCAGCCTCTTCACGTTGAGCGCCGACCGCCGGGGGATCCGCCCGCTGACCTTCCACATCGTCGCCGACACCCAGCCGGAGGTCGCGGCCGATGGGCGGATCGTCTTCGTCCGCCAAGACAACTTCATGGAGCGGGCGAAGGTGGAGACGCACATCCACTGCATCAACCCCGACGGCAGCGGGGCGGAGGTCCGCATCGGCCCCGACCGCGGGAAGGTCGCCTACGACCGCCCCAGCGGTGCCGAAGACGACTCCGCGTGGCTGCGCGCCATGGGGTTCGGGTGCCCCGCGCCGCTGCCTGACGGCCGCATCGCCTGCATCTCCCACATGGGGCTGACCATCACAGGTGTCACCCCCGATGGGGCAGACAAGCACGCCCTCCCGTGCGACATGACCCCGTTCGACCTGTACCCCCTGCCTGAGGACCGGCTGCTGGCCACCACCATGCAGGGCGGCCTCGCCATCATCGAGCCGGACACGGGCAAGGCGTACCAGCTCTTCGACCCGGAGGCGCATGACGCGCACTCGGTCGCGTACCTTGGCCCGCGCGAGAGGCCACCGGTGCCCTCGCGAGTGGTCAAGCCGGACCTCGAGCGGCGGCCCGACAAGGCCGGGTACCTCTTCTGCCAGTCCGTGTTCGACACCAAGCAGACGGATGGCGAGTGGCGACGCGTCAAAGCACTCCGCGTGGTTCAGGGCGACCCGCTCACCATTCGCCCGGCACGCCACCAGTACGGCCACATCGGCACCGTGGGGGTGGAGCTCGGCTCGGTGCCCCTGGCCCCGGACGGCTCCTTCTTCATCAAGGTGCCGGCCGACCGGCCGCTCTTCCTGCAGGCCGTCGATGCCGAAGGGCGAGCCGTCGTGAACGAGATGAGCTGGATCTACGTGCGGCCGGGCGAGACGCGGTCGTGCGTGGGGTGCCACGCCTACCGGCGCGACGCGCCCTCGGGCCGAACGGCGCTGGCCGCCCTTCGGCCCCCTGTCGACCTGATGCCGAGTTCGCGCCCCCACCGTTTCCGGGCCAACAATGCCGCCAACGGGGGCGTGCGGAACCTGCAGTTCGACCGCTTCCGCGAGGTCGCGAGCATCAACCTCTACACCCAGCCGCTGCTGTCCGGCGGAGCCGGCGCGGTGGCACTAGAGCCGGGCCGAGCCAGGGAGGTGCAGGAGCTTACCCGATCCTTGCAGGGGGGCCAGGCAGCCGATCGCAGGGCGGCCGCACAGCGCCTGGCGATCTTCCGTGAGCGGTCGGCTGCGCCGGCCCTGGCGGCGGCGCTGCGCGACTCCGACGCCGGCGTGAGGTCCGACGCGGCGCTGGCGCTGGCGGCTTGCGGCACGCGGGGGACCGTACCTGCGCTGCTCGACGCCCTCGAGGACCCCGCTCCGGAGGCCGCCGTGGCGGCCGGCATCGCTCTGGAGCACCTGACGGGCCACTCGGAGGCACTCGACCCCTACCAGGACGCCTCATCCCGGAAGCAGCAGGCGGCGGCGTGGCGGGCCTGGATCGATGGGCATGGGTGGGATGTCGTGGGGAACGACCTCGTAGCCCGCGTCGGCGCCTCCGACCCGCTCGATTGCCACCTCGCCATCGAAGCTTTGGGCCACGTGGGAGGCGAGGGTGCCAAGACGGCCCTGCGGGCCTACCTGGAATCCGGGCGGAGCGACACTCTGGTCGCGCGCCTCGCGGCGATCCGCGCCCTCGGGCACCTGCGCGACGCGGGCGCTGTTCCCCTGCTGAAGGCCATCCTGGAGCAGAACATCGGGGACGTCCCGGGGACACCCTTCAAGAGTCACGAGCTGGGGTGGAGTGCCGCTCCCGACTACCTCGCCGGAGCCGCCGCCGAGGCGCTGGGCCGGATAGGCACGGCGGAGGCGGAGGCCTGCCTGATCGAGACCTTCGCGAAGCTGAAGGACTTCTGGTTCTACACGTTCCGCACCGCCGATCATAGCTGGTTGATGGGCTGCCACAGCTCGATCCCGCACTACCGGATCATCGAGGCGCTGGATGCCATGGGTTCTCGTGCGACCCAGCCGGTCGTCCCACAGGTGCTGCGATCGGTGCCGATGGACCCGGACCGCGGCCTGCTCTGCGAGAGCGATGCCTACGAGACCGTGACCGCGCGGGTCATCCACCGGAGTGGAATGGCGCGCCAGGTCATCGACGCGTGCCTTTCGGCCCTGGCTGACGCGGAGGCCAAGGCCCCCCAGCCGCTCCTGGATGCGGTGACGGCGTCGCCGCCGGCGGAATCGGTCGGAGGGCTAGAGCCTGCCTCGCGAGCGGCGCAACTGCTCTCGGTCGTGGCCCTGGATGGCGCCGACGCCCCGCGTATCCGGGCGGCTTTCGAGCGCTTCCGGGCGCACGAGCCGTCCCGCGAGCGCAGCTGGACCTGTTTCCTCCTCGCCCGAGCCCTGGGCAAGCTGCGGGACGAGGGCTCGGTCGCGGTTCTCCGATCGGCCCTCGATGAGGACCCCAAGGAGGCGGACTTCGGCATCCCCGAACCGCCGAACGTCTTCCTGCACAACGCCATGACGCCCCTCTACCGCGCCGCCGCTGCCGATGCCCTCGGGCGCATCGGTGACCCGCAGGCCTACCCGTCGCTCATCGCCGCAGTCACGGACTACCGGAACGCGATGGATGTGCGGCAGGCGGCCGCACGGGCCCTGGGCGGCACGGCGCAGCCGTCGTCGCTGCCCGATCTGGAGAAGCTGGCTGACGGCTACCCGGAGGTTGTCACCCAGACCACTTTGTGGGAGGCGTGCGCCGCCGTGCGAGCACGCTCGGGGTAGAATGGACCTGACCCTCAGCTACGGACGACGCGGCCTGCCCGTCTCGTTGCCGGACGAGAACGTGCGCCACGTCCTGCGCTTCCGGCCCACGCCGGTGATCGCGGACCCCGAGCAGGCGGTCCTCGCCGTGCTCCGTGAGCCAACGGGCTGCCCGCCTCTTGGCGCGATCGCTGTCGGCAAGCGGAACGCGTGCGTCGTCACCTCGGACATCACGCGCCCGGTACCGAACGCGCTCCTTCTGCCGCCGGTCCTCCGTGAGCTCGCCGCCGCCGGCCTCCCGCCGGAGCGCGTGACGATTCTCATCGGCACCGGCTCACACCGGCCCAATACCCTTGACGAGCTTCGTGGGATGCTCGGTGACGAGGCCTTCGGAAGCGGCGCCCGCATCGTGAACCACGACGCCTACCGCGCCGATGGTCTAGTGCTGAAGGGCACCACCGCCCGCGGCACGCCGGTCCACGTCAGCCGAGCCTACGTTGAAGCCGATCTGCGAGTCTCCTTGTCGCTCGTTGAGCCGCACTTGATCGCCGGGTTTTCGGGCGGCCGGAAGACCATCTGCCCCGGAGTCTGCGGCATCGAGACCATCCTGCGGTTTCACGGGCCCGAGCTGATCCAGCCCGATGAGGCCCGCGCCGGCCTTCTCGACGGCAACCCCGCGCACGAGGAGGCTCTCGAAGCCACGAGGATCGCCGCGGCGCCGGAGCTCACCGTGAACGCGACGCTCGACGAGCGCCGACGCATGACGGGCGTGTTCGCGGGGGAGCTGGATTCGGCTCACCGGGCGGCCGTCGCCCACTCGGTGGCGCAGTCGCAGGTCGGGATCCCCGAGCCGGTAGACATCGCCATCACCACGAGCGCCGGATTCCCTCTCGACCTGACCTTCTACCAGAGCGTGAAGGGCATCGCGGCGGCTGTTCCCATCCTCAAGCCTGGCGGCACGATCATCATCGTCCACGAGTGCGCGGAGGGGATCGGGGAGGGCGACTTCGCCCGCCGGATGCTCGAAACCGAGGACTTCGACGCGTACATCCCGCGCGTGTGGGACCCGAGCTACTTCCACATGGACCAGTGGCACGCCCAGTTCGCCAAGGTCCGGCGACGGGCGAGCGGAGTCCTCGACTTCTGCGAGGGGATTCCCCGCGAGCAACTCGCCCGGTGCTTCGTGACGCCCATCGAGAGCGTGGAGGGGGGCGTCAAGCGCGCCCTGAACAAGCACGGGCCTGGCGCCAGCATCGCCGTCCTGCCCGAAGGACCGTACGTGCTCGCCTGCCTGGAGCCCGGTGCGCCCAGGGCGGGGTTCTCGGCCGGACCTGTGTGAACGGACAGGAGTGCGCCTGATGACGCCATCTACCGAGAAAGTCGCCGTGGTGACGGGCGCGAGCAGGGGCATCGGGCGCGCCATCGCCCTCCGGCTGGCGCAGGACGGGATCCTCGTGGTCGTCCACTACGGTCACGATGCCCAGGCCGCCGGGGAGACCGTCCGCAGCATCGAGGGCAGCGGCGGCAGGGCCTTCGCCGTCCAGGCGGACCTGGGCAGCCCGGATGGCGTCCCTGCGCTCTTCGAGGTGGTAGACAGAGGCCTGCGCGAGCTGCTCGGCGGGCCCGGGTTCGACATTCTGGTGAACAACGCGGGCATCTCCCGGGGCGGCACCATGGAGGAGACCACCGAGGCTGCGTTTGACGAGCTGGTGGCGGTGAACGTCAGGGCTCCGTTCTTCATCATCAAGGAGGCCCTGTCGCGGTTGCGGGATGGGGGGCGGATCATCAACATCTCCTCCGCCACCTCGCTCTTCGCCTACCCGGAGGAGCTGGCCTACTCCATGACCAAGGGCGCTGTGAACGTTCTCACCCGGGCCCTGGCGAAGCAGCTCGGTCCGCGAGGGATCACGGTGAACTCAGTGGCGCCGGGGATCATCGACACCGAGTTCCACGGCGGCTGGCTCGCGGACCCGGAGGCGAGGGAGTTCGCGGCCTCGGTGGCGGCTCTCGGGCGCGTGGGCCAGCCTGAGGATGTCGCCGACGTGGTGGCCTTCCTCGCGTCCCCTGGCGCCCGCTGGATCACCGGGATGGTGGTCGACGCGAGCGGCGGCTCGCTCCTGGGTTGAGCAGGGGCGCTCCGCGAGTCTCAGGCGTTGCTGGCCGAGACCCGGGCGCTTGGATGTCTGGTCGAGGCGGTGGGCCACTGGACCGGGGCGTTGCGGAGGAAGAAGAAGCGGCACGGAGGTTCACGCCTCATCGGACGCAGGCCGCCACCCTATCCGGGCTTCCACTCGACGCCCGTGGTGTGTATCCGGCGTATTGCTCGCCTAGCCGCATCGCGAACGACGGACGGCCAGCGAGGGCGGAGCGAGAACTTGCCGATGTCGCGTAGCCGAGCCAGGAAGTCAGCGCCCCCAGCCGGTATCTGGTCAATGAAGCTGGTGAGTTCCCGGGCTAGCCTATCACATTCCCGCTGCCAGTGCTCGCGACTGTAGAAGGTGCTCCTGTCGGTGCCCTGCCCGTAGTACGCCAGCATGGCATCCAGAGCGTAGGGGTCCCCGAAGGTCAGAAGGTGACGGGCACACTCGTCCGCTTCCCAGCGTCCTGACTCGATCAACTCCCGCTATAGGGGTACCGCCCGCCGATCACCCAGTTCGGTGAGCGCACAGAGCGCGCTGTGGGTCAGTGTCGCCCCAAACTCGTGGAGGTGCTCGACGATTGCGTCGGCGACAGAGGCGTCGCCGATCGTGGCAAGCGCGTTCAGGACCGCCGCGGTCGGTAGGCCCCAGTAGTCTGGCTCATCGAGGCGTCTGAGGAGCTGCCCGACGGCCGCCAGCCCTCCGATCTCCCCAAACGCCCTGGCCGCGGCCGGCTGCTGCACAGAGTGCCCCTTCACGAGGATCTCGCCCAGAATCGGGCACGCCGACTCGAGGCGCGCCTCACCGACGGCCTCGATCAGCTCCAGGAAGGTCTTCGCCCCCCACGCGCGCTCGTCGGGGTACGGCCAGTACGCGCTTGTCTCGTACTCCCTGAGGCACTCAAGGGTTTCCTCCACGACCTCGGCCCCCAGTTCGGCTCCCTTTGCCGCGCGGATCGCGGACGCCAGCTCGGACGCGGACATGTCTCCACTCACCTCCCAGAGAGTGAACCTGCGGTGTCCGCGGCCCCCGCCAGCAGGCTAGGCGGGTTCGGCGGCCATCTCCGCGGGCAGACCGTGACCAGCCGGTAGGAGACGAGCGTCCCGAGCGAGGCGCCCGTGACTGGGACTACCCGAATCCGGCGGGCGCGAGACGCGGGCGCAACTGGATCCCTGGCAGCGGGCGGCAGCTCGCGACCGGGCCGCCTTCGGGCCCGAGGGCGCGCTTCCGCGTCCGCCCGCATGCCTCCTGCTTGGCAGGCTGGAGGGGCCGAGCGCGCGAGCAGGGATGCCGACGATGGGACGCGAAGTCGGAGCCGATCCAGCGAGGAGGGGCCCGCGGCATGGGTCTGGTACCGCTTCTGACACTCGGTCTGTGTACCACGGCGCGTGGCGCTGAGCCCTACTTCACGGTCACCGTCGTCGATGAACAGACCGGTCGCGGAGTGCCGCTCGTCGAGCTGCGCACGGTGAACGACATCCGATACGTCACCGACAGCAACGGTGTCGTGGCCTTCTACGAGCCGGGGCTGATGGGTCAGAGGGTCTTCTTCACTGTGAGCGGCCATGGCTACGAGTTCCCGGCGGATGGCTTCGGCTATCGGGGCGTCGCGTTAGAGGTGGCCGAGGGCGGCAGCGCAGGGATCAAGGTCAAGCGGATCAACATCGCCGAGCGGCTGTACCGCATAACCGGCGAGGGCGTCTACCGCGACAGCGTCCTCGTCGGGCGCCCCGTGCCGACGCAGCATCCGCTGCTCAACGCGCTCGTCTTCGGCTCAGACAGCGTGCTCAACACGGTCTACCGTGGCCGGATCTGCTGGTTCTGGGGCGACACGAACCGGCCGAGCTACCCCCTGGGCAACTTCCACACGCCCGCCGCCACCTCGTTGCTGCCTGCCGATGGTGGATTGGCGCCCGAGCGCGGGGTCGATCTCGACTACCTCGTGGACGCGAACGGGTTCGCGAAGGAGACGGCGCACCTGTCGGGCGAGGGCCCGACGTGGCTGAGCGGGCTCGTGGCGCTGAAGGACGAGACGGGGAAGGAGCGACTGTTCGCGGCGTACGCCAAGGTCCGGCAATCGATGGAAGCGTACGAGCGCGGCCTGGTGGAGTTCAACGACGACAAGCAGCAGTTCGAGAAGGTCGCGCCGTTCGACCTGGGAGCGCCCGCCCTCCCCGGCGGACACCCGTTCCTCCACGTAGTGGACGGGGTGCGATATGTGTACTTCGCCACGCCCTACCCGTTGGTCAGGGTCCGTGCGGAGCCGGAGGCGCTGAAGGACCTCGCCCGCTACGAGGCCTTCACCTGCCTGAAGGAGGGCACGCCCCTCGACGAGATGCAGGTGGACCGCCGGGCGGACGGCGGGGTCCGGTACGGCTGGAAGAGGAACACGCCCGCAGTCGGTCCGGGGGACCAGGCGAAGCTCACCAAGGCCGGCAAGCTGCGGCCGGAGGAGGCGCTGCTTCAACTGCAGGACTGCGGGACCGGCGATCCGGTCCTCGCTCACGCGGGCTCCGTGTACTGGAACGAGTACCGGCACCGTTGGGTGATGATCGCGGAACAGGCCTATGGGACCTCGATGCTCGGCGAGATCTGGTACGCGGAGGCTGACTCCCCGCTTGGCCCGTGGGTGTATGCGCGGAAGGTCGTGACCCACGAGAGGTACAGCTTCTACAACCCGAAGCAGGACCCGATGTTCGACCAGGAGGGCGGTCGGATCGTCTTCTTCGAGGGGACCTACTCCGCCACGTTCTCCGGCAACACCGACCCGACTCCGAGGTACGACTACAACCAGGTCATGTACCGGCTCGACCTGTCTGACCCGCGGCTTGCGCTGCCGGGGCCGGTGAAGGGCCTGCCGGGAGTGGGGGAGGGCTCGGCTCCGTTCTTCGCCCCCGACCGGCCTGCGCCGGAGACAGTGGCGGTCCACTTGGTCCGGCGTGATCGGGGTGAGTGGCAGTTGGTTGTGGGCCGAGTCGGCGACGGGGCCGAGCCGCTCTTCCATGCGCTGCCCTGCGACACGCCGCAGCCACCGGCGGCCACGGTACCCCTGTATGAGTTCGCCGAGCAGGGCGGCGGGCGATGCGTCTACCTGACTCGGGACTCCGAGACTCCGGCCGGATTCACGCGGGCCGAAAAGCCTCTGTGCCTCGTCTGGCGGAACCCGATGTGCTGGGGGCTGCCGCGAGAGAGGCAGTGACATTCCCCTCTGGCAGGCAGCGACGCCCTGGTGAGAGGCGGGCACACCTTCGCGACAGGCAAGGATACCTGCTCGCCAGCGAGGACGGAAAAGGGGCGACCCGGCGGGTCGCCCCTACCCGAGACGCACCCCTTCAGCCGCCGCTCCCCTCTCCCCGTGGGAGATGGGCGAGGGGTCAGGGGAACCAGCCTACTCCACGTTCAGCCCCAGGATGTACTCCTGGACCTCCTGAAGCTTCTTCCCCTCATCGGCCTTGAGCTGCTTGATCTCGGCCTGGAGCTTCTCGAACTCCGTCTCCTGGTCGGTGAGCTTCTGGACGTACTTCTTGTAGAGTTCCGAGTTGCGGTCAAGCTGCTCCATGTTCTTCCGAATGCGCTCCTGCTCGGCGGTGATCTCGCTCAGCCGCGCCTCACGTTCGGCGCGCTGGCGCTGGAGGTCGGCGAGCTGCGTCTTCATCTCAACGACGCGCTGGAGGGCCGTCTTCGCCGCCTCGCTCAGCTTCTCCATCAGCAGGAACGCGGCGACCTGGTCGGCGTTAGCGTCGGTGAGGGCGACCGACTGCGAGATCGGGTGCTCCTCAACGACCGTCAGCTCCTGCTTGGCCTTGGGGTCGAGGACGATACGGAACCGGTAGGCCGAGCGGGTCCGCTCGGCCGGCTCCTTCGGCTCGATGAGAGTCCACTCGGGCCGCAGGGGATGCTCGATGAGCAGCGTCTTCTTCTCCGGGGAGACGCTCTTGGCGAGGTAGGTGACCTTCATCTCTTGCTTGCGGGTGACGATGACCACGCCCCGCGCGACCTTGATGGAGACGGTCGTGTCGGCGCCCGGGGTCATCTTCGGCTCGACCTCGATGCCGAGGTCGACCGCGTAGGTGAGCAGTCGGTCGTCGCCCGGCGCGATGTCCTGGATGAGCGCATCGCCGGCATAGATGCCGCCATCGAACACGGTGACCGGCCCGCCCATGAGGTGGAAGCCCGTCGTGTTCTTCAGCTTCACCCCGTTGAGCGGGTACTTGGGGTTTACGTTGGCGTTGTAGACCGAGACCTTCTCACCTTCGGTCGGCTTGTTGACGATGGGGATCATGGCCGACTTCTGCCGGCCAATGGTCACCGGCTGGTCGATCGTGTACTGGAACAGCTCGCCGACCTTCTCGCCCTGAGCCATGGCCGCCTCGCTCACGCCCCGAGCGATGAGGGCGTTGTCGTCGAGGAAGGCGCCGGGGCTGAGACCCCCGAAGCCCCCGCCGCCCATGCCGCCGCCACGTCCGCCCCCGCCGAGCCCGCCGCCCCCGCCGCCCGGCCCGCCGGGACGCATTCCGCCGGCGGCACCCGCGTCGCCCTTCGGTCCTGGCGCGCTGGGGGCTGCGGTCGTCGCGGGCTTGGCGAGTGCGGGCGCCTCCTTGTCCTTCAACTCCATGGCGCCCTCGTAGGTCTGCGGCCGAGGGCTCGCCGCCACGGAGGGTTCCACGACCGGCCGCTCGACGTACAGCGGCTCGTAGAGGTTCTGGATGAAGCTGATCGGGCGGCCCGAGACGAGCGCCAGCTCGACGCCGGTCCAGTCCTCATCGGTCGTGTTCTCCACGATCGCCCATCCCTGCAGAAAGAGCCCCTTGGCGTCAACCACCAGCCGGTAGCTCGTCTTCCATACCGGCGTCTCGAGCAGGTAGCCCGCCGAGACCTTCCGGCTGCCCTTCCCATTGAAGGTCAGGGTCACGGGCCGCTTCTCCTTGTCACGACCCGCGGCGATGACGGCCAGCGCCTTCTGGAGATCGGCCGCGACCTTCCCGTCCGCGATCTGGAGAGACTTGATGTGCCAAATCGGGATCTGCACAATGCCTGCGTCCGTCAGCAGGTTCAGCACATCGAAGGTGACGGTGTTCTCGCCCACCGCCTTCTGCTGCTGCTCGATGCCCATCACGACACCCGTCCGCGCAGTGTCGGCCGTCACCTCGGCCTTCACGCCACGCAACCGGTCCAGCAACTGGGAGAGGGAGGGGTTGTCGGCGATGTCCACGGCGAAGGAGGACAGCGTGCGCTCAATGGGTTCCTGGGGGGCGTAGGTCACTGGGGCGATGGTACCCCCGCCGAAGTCCTGGAGCACCATCGACTTCAGCATGTCGTTGATCTGCGCGGTGCGGAAGGTGAGCTGCACCGTCGTGTTGCCGTCGACAGTGCCTTCGCGGTCGAAGAAGCCGACACCGCTCGAGAACAGGACGACTCGTTCGAGGGGAAGATCCGCCGCGCCGGCGAGGGAGGCAACCATACAGCTCAGCACGACCGACAACCACGAGTATCTTGCCATGAAGACACCCCTTCCTCCGAATGTGCGGCCTGCGTTGGCCGTACTGTACACGACTCGCTCACGAACGGCAAGCGGCAGAGGTTCAGACACCTGCCAACGGCACGAGGTTGCCCTGGCCGCGCAGGGGATTCCGAGCCCACAGTGGAACCTGCGGAGGTCGGCGTTTTCGACCGCCATGCGCGACTCGTGACCAAGGAGAGCACCCCATGTTCACCCCGCTGAACGAGACAGCCCTTACCCGCCGGGCCTTCCTCGCCCGCGGCGCGGCCCTGGCCGTCGCCGGGCCTCTGCTGGGCCACGCGCGCCTGGCGGCAGCGCAGGCCGAGACCGCCAAGCCGCGCATCAAGCAGTCGGCCTGCTGGGGCTGCTTCTACCGGCGGGAGACGCCGGTCGAGCAGTTCGTCAGGAATGTGGCGGCGATCGGCTGCCAGTCAATCGAGATGGGGCCCGAGGAACACTGGCAGAAGATCAAGGACGCCGGGATGACCGTAGCCATCTTCGTCGGGCACGCATCGCTGGCTGACGGCCTCGATGACCCGAGGAACCACGACCGCATCGAGGCCGAGCTGCGGGGGAGCATCGACAAGGCAGTGAGGTACGGCATCCCGAGCATCCTCTGCCTCAGCGGGAACCGACGGGGGATGTCCGACGAGCAGGGCCTGGCGAACTCGGCGGCTTGTCTCAGCCGCGTGGTGAAGCAGGCCGAGGACAAGGGCATCAACCTGTGCGTGGAGCTGCTGAACAGCAAGGTCGATCACGCAGACTACATGGGCGACCACACAACGTGGGGAGTGGAGCTGTGCAAGCGGGTGAACTCACCGCGCGTCAAGCTGCTCTACGACATCTACCACATGCAGATCATGGAGGGCGACCTCATCCGCACGATCACGCGGAACATCCAGTACATGGGCCACTTCCACACCGCCGGGGTCCCTGGTCGCCGCGACCTCGATGACCAACAGGAGATCTACTACCCCGCCGTCATGCGCGCCATCGCCAACGCCGGCTACCAGGGCTTCGTGGGCCACGAGTTCGGACCGAAGGGGGACCCGATGGCGGCCCTGAAGGCGGCGCACAAGACGTGTGATGTGTAGGGGGGAAGCGCCTGGTGGACCGGCGCGGCCCGCCAACGGCCTATATGGTAGAGGGCGACACCTTGTCGGTCTGGCAAGCGCCGCACTCGAGCTGCGCCGCGCTGGACCCCATCTCGCAGTAGTAGTGGATCAGCTCCCCCATGACGTCCTCGAAGTAGCGGACCTTCCTGGCCGGATGGAAGAGGTCGTAGTTCGTGCGGCCAAACCACATGGCAAGGTCGATCTTACGCCCTTCCTGGCTCAGCGGGAAGCCGCAGCCGCGGTCCTCCATCGGACACCGCTTCCGCGCGCAGACCCGGTTCCCCCGACACTTGCCGCAAAGGACCCCGACCTCCTCGGTGCGTAGGTCCAGCAGTAGGCCCAGGTCGCCTGGGAGCACCGGGGCGACCGGGTCATGCTGGACGCTTCGGTTCGCCTTGGCCAGGGCCTGCAGCCAACGGGCCAGCTCGGCGCGCGCGCCTCGCAGCTCCTCCCCGAACTCAGAGACCACCACCACACCTCTCCGTTCATGGCGACGGTAGAAGTCATCGATCAGTTTCAGACAGCCGGCAAACCCGAGATGGTGGCCCTCATAGCAAACGTTCTCACAAAAGTCGCGAACACTAGCGAAGTGCTCCGGCCGGAAGTTGTCGTTCCCGACACAGGCCTCAACGCTGCCGATATGGAGACAGAGAACGTCCGTTCTGTTCCCCTCGGCATAGTGCGCAACCTGGCCCTGCCATGCGTCCACATCGTGCTGGGTGAACTCCGGCAACCCGGAGTGCTTGCCGAGCTTCGTCAAGCGGGGGTACTGGGTATCCGACGTGATGACGATGGTCTTGGCGCGGCCGTTCTCCTCGGGCCGGTCGACCTCGATCGCCAGACCCACGCCCTTCCCCCAGGTGCCCGGGGTGCGGAAGCGCTCGTTGTGGAAGGTGCGAAGACAGTGGACCCACGAGCCTTTGGAGGCCCCCTCCCCCTCGATCCGGAATCGCGGCTCCTCTGGTCGGATAAGCCGGACATCGTCTCCCGATGAGAAGAGGCCCTCGTGGGCTTTGTGGCTGCTGACGTCGAGGTAGACGCGGAGGGGGCGGCTCTTCGTCCGGCCCTGGTAGCGGCTTCGCGCGATATGCTTGAGCAGAACGAGGTTGGCGAGGTCTCCCCAGTGATCCGGGTGGTCGTGCGTGACGATGACGGCGTCGATGTCACAGATCGTGAACCCGTACTCCGAGAACAGCATCTGGGTGAAGTTGTAACCCGGGTCAATCGCCAGCCCGCAGTTGTGGGCGGCGAGGAAGTACCCTCCTCCCAGCGAGTAGGCCTGCAGCCGTCGGTAGCGGTCGGTGGGCCGGACCATGCGAGGGATGACGGGCGTCTCCGAGTTCCAGTGCTTGGCCACGGCCAAGCACGCCTCCTTCGGGCCGAGAGTGCGTCGGGTGAAGTACGCCTCCTCCACGTCCCGGAACCGGCTTGCCCGCTGAGCAACTCGTTTGAGAAACCCACAGAGGGGACCGCGCTGCTGGACCCAGTCTTCGGCTGGCTCAGACATCGGGGGCCTCCCTCTGGTTCACGTGTCGGCCCACGGCTGTGCCGGTCGACCCGGCCGCAGACGGCCAAGGCTGTCACCGGGCTCGCGGCGTGTTCGCGGGCCCGGGGTCGCGCCGCTAGCCGGTTTGCTTGGGCTTCTTGGCGTTCGTGGTCCTCTTCGGTCGAGCCTTGGACCTCTCAACCATCTCAATGTGGTCGAGCAGCTCCTGAGCTGTCACCTCATCCGTCGCCAGGGCGTTCACGAAACGACCCGTGCAGGCTGCATAGATGGCCGGCACTTTCTTGAGCCCACACGCCACCGCAAAGATGCGGCAGTCCTTGCGCTCGGCCATCCCCTGAAGGTCGCCCGACTCCAGACCCACCACCCGCTCGACGATCTGACAGTCGATCGGCTTCCCGCGCCTGTCGATAGGGCGATAGAGAATATCGCCGACGCACCTGGGGTTGTCGTCGTCTTTCCCGACCAGCTCCCGCCGCAGCTCCGAGTAGCGGCGGGCGCGCGAGCCGCTTGCCTCGTAGGCGGCCACGAACTGCGCGATCTCAGCCAGAGCGCTGAGCCTCGATTGGGTGTCGCCCTGCTCTGGGTACTCCTCAGGGAAGGGGTGGAAACCCCCGATTCCAGTGAAGGCGAAGCGCACACTGCGTGCGCCTGCACGCCACTGAAGGTAATGGCGGCCCTCTCGGATGATGCTCCCCACGGTATCCCATGCCTTCCCCGTCAGGGGGGCCACCTGCAGGGACCACGTTCGGGCCGGCGAGCCCCGGCCAACCGCCTGCCCCATCGTCGCCAGCTCAGCGGCGACACTGTCGGCCGAGATATGGAACTCGCGGATGTCCGCCGCCCCGGCCAAGGAGCAGACTGTGAGGTTCCGGTAGTCCCTCTTCTCCTCCGCCAGCCGCTTCCGCAGCCTGTCGACCACGCGAAGCATGGTGTAGCCGCCTGACACCCCGATCCAGGAGTCCAGTAGTGGCGGGTTGTCCAACTCGGGGTCAGGCAGGGAACGGTCGGGCTTATCCGGGTTCTTGATGACCGTCACGAAGTAGTCAGCGACGACCGTCTGCACCGCCTGCTCCCGTTCGCCGCCCGCCTCCTCCGGTGCGGAGGGGGGGTCGACCTTCCCGACTATCACACGTTGCAGACGGAGCTTGTCCTGCAGAGCGCGTTCGAGGTAGAACGGTCGCGCCTCACGGAAGTAGAGCACCTTCTTGCTGTGGGCGGCGCCGAGGTGTCGGGAAACCGCGTCGGCGGACAGGCCGAGGTCAGACCCGATGGCGGCGAGCAGGTCCCTGACGGCTTTGCCCAAACCGTCGGAGAACTGCGGCTCCGCCTCGTCTTCCACGTCCTCGTCGTACAGCTTCGTGATCTCGTAGAAGGTCTGCGCGCAGTGGTATAGGTCGAGAGGGTGCTCCCCGGGTCTCTCCCGTTTGGTCCAGGGCTCCTCGAGCTCCTCGATGGTAGTAGTGGTGTGTGGTTGAGCCATTCCCAGTCACCTCCGTGCCCAATGGGCGGAAGAACGAGCCCGTACGCCATTCCGGGTGAAGCCAGCAGACAGCCACACTGACGCACGGCGTGCATGAGTTGGCCGCAGACCGTCGCAACTCCTCCCCAGACCTTGCATCGAGCGTGGGTGGCAAGGCCCGAGGAATGGGCCCGTGGTCTGCGAGAGCACCGCGAGACGAGCCGAATCGCCCTGCCCGCCCGCCGTGGCCCGGACGGGCCGTCGAGCGCAGAAGAGGAGGAAGATGCGGGGAACCGGTCGCGCCCTGACCTACTGACCACTCGTCCGCGGACGCTTGCGCATCTCGCGCAGGGCGGCCCGGACACGAGTCTTGTAGCCCTCGACACCGTCCTGGTGGTAGGTGAGCTCACCTGGGTAGTCGACCGTCCCCGAGGGGGTGATCTGGAGTTGCTGCAAGCGTCCCTTGACCGCAACGGTGTCCATGAGGATCCGCATCAGCTGGAACAGACCGCGCTCGTCGCGGCGAGGGACGGTCAGCGTGACGTTGGGGATTCCGTTGGCCGTGAACTCCTCTGCCGTCGCCCTGTAGGAGGCTTCCTGGATGTGGGCCAGCGGAAGCCGTTTGAGGGCAGCCAACCCGCCGCCCAGGTGGCTGTTCGCAGGCACCTCGATATCGGGTTCGAGTTCCCGCCAGTGTACGAACACGACGAGCTTGTCGCGCGGGCCACGGATGATACCGTTCAGGAGGGAATGGTTCCCGGTCGGGCCCCGAGTACCGATGACGTTCAGCCCCTGGCCACGCTCCTGGATCGACTCGGTGTAGAGCTGGCTCACCCAGTCGCCCAGGAAGCGGTCGTCCGCGTAGTTGTAGAACACGAGGCTGGTTTTGCCCGTGTGCCTCTCGGCGAGATGCAGCCACCGGGCCAGGCGGAAGGCGGCGCTCCGCTGGTGCGTGGGAGAGAAGTCGAAGCACTGGCGGTGCCCCTGCTCGAACCCCTCCAGAGCCCGGTGCACGCGCTGCCGCGGTGGGAGCAAGCCTTCATCAGCCGTCATGGCGAGGGTGAAGAGACCTACCGGCGACGCCAGGGAGAAACGGCCGCCAACCCCGGCAGGAACCGGGAGTAGCCCATAGAAGGAGCGCCTCATCTGGTACAGCAGGCTGGACTTGCGGTACCGGGTCGTGGCGACAGCGTGTTGGCGCCAGTCCGCTACCCCGGCCTGCCGGAGCCACTCGCCGATCACGGCCGTTGCTGCCATGGTCTCGGACGTCTCCCCCGATCGGCTGACGACGTTTAGCAGCGTGTCGGCCAACAGGCCCCGATCGGCCAGAGCGCGCCGGATGGCGGCCAGCGACCGGGGGTCGAAGGTGTCGCCCCCGAAGTGGGCCTCCAGTCCGCAGCCCCTCTGCGACGAGTCCAGCAGCTCGTGGCACGGGTCGTCCAGGCAGTCGTGGATGACCCGTGGCGCCAGGTCCGACCCCCCGATGCCCAGGAGCAGGAACGCTCGGAAGTCCCGCCGGGCGCGCTCGGCCAGGGCGATTGTCTTCTCGATGGTCTCCGACTGCTGGTGACTGACGGTCCACGCTCGCCACCGCTTCCCCAGGACCCTGAGGCCCAGCTCCTGCTCCCTCACGAAGGACTCGTGGATGGCGCGTAGCGCGACCTCCGTCTCATCGACATGAGCCTGGGCCACCTGACTCAAGACGAGTTCCTCACCGGCCGCACTATCAAGCTCGACCCATCTGTCCTTGGGTGCGCTCTGCCTGGTTGCCATGGAAAGCCTCGTAGGTGGATCCGCACGCCACCGGGGTAGACGTTTCCCCGATGGAAGAACATTCGTGCACGGCGCGCAATCTCCTGCGTCGCCCGACGTTCGTTGACGCCCGGTTCGAACGCGTGCTATACTCGCGCCGCCGAACCGCGGACCACAGGGAGCGTCACGTTGGGCCACGCCATCCGCATGGAGAAGTGGGCGGAGAACCTCGACGAGGTCACGGTCGGGGAGTGGCTGAAGCGCGAGGGCGATGCGGTGGCGCCCGGGGAGGCGGTGGCGGAGCTCATCACCGAGAAGGCGACCTTCAAGTACGAGCCGGAGCAGGGCGGCATCTTGCTTCGCATCTATGCGGAGGAGAACAGCACCGTGCCGGTGGGCTTTGTCATCGGCTACGTCGGCGAACCCGGCGAAGAGCCCCCGGCGACCATCGAGGCCGAGAACCAGACGCTGATCCTGGCGAAGAAGCAGGAAGCCCGGCTCGACCTCGCCCTCGCGGAGAAGCGCCCGGCAGCCGAGAGGCCGGCCGAAGCCGGGGTCGTTCGCGCCACTCCGGCGGCGCGACGTGTGGCGCGCGACAATGGGGTGACTGTCGAAGAGGTCGCCGCCTTCCTCGGCGACGGTCGCCGCATCACGAACGACGATGTGGACGCATACCTGCGGGGGAAGCGCACCCAGGAGGCCGAGCATGGCAGCCCCTGAACCGAGGATCGCCCTCGTCACCGGAGCCGCCCGCGGGATCGGGCGAGCGATTGCCTTGCGCCTCGCGAGCGACGGCGTCTCGGTAGCAGTGAACGACGTTGTGCCGGAGGGAGAGGCGGCGTCGTTGCTGGGAGAGCTCGAGACGAAGGGCGTGCGTGCCACCTACTGCCGCGCTGATGTGCGCGATGTCGAGGCCGTCAAGGAGATGGTGGCCCGCGTAGCCTCCGAGCTGGGGGGGCTCCACATCCTCGTCAACAACGCCGGCATCATCCGCGACAATTACCTGGCCTTCATGAAGCCTGAGGAGTGGGATGACGTGGTCGACATCTCGCTCAAAGGCACCTTCATCTGCACCAAGGCCGCCGTGCGCCAGATGATGAGGGCGAAGTGGGGGAGAGTGATCAGCCTCTCCTCCGACGCGGGCCTCATGGGCGACATGCGGCGTGTGAACTACTCCGCCGCCAAGGCCGGCATTGGCGGGTTCACCAAGGCGGCCGCGCGCGAGCTCGCCGGGCAGGGCATCACCGTGAACGCCGTCGCCCCGGGCATCATCAACACCGCCATGACCGCCGACATGGACGAGCCGCGCCGCAAGGCCCTCATCGGTCTCATCCCCCTCGGCCGCTTCGGCGAGCCCGAGGAGGTGGCCCACCTCGTGCGCTTCCTGGCCAGCCCCGACGCCTCGTACATCACCGGGCAGGTGTTCCAGGTAGATGGCGGATTGAGGATGTGAGCGGGCGCACCGCCCGACCGGCACAGGAACTTCTCCCACCGACCGGCGTCTCTAGGTAGAGGACGCGCCCAGGGTCGTGTTCAGGAAGCCCCTCCAACGGGGGACAGTCCTCGCACTCTACCTGTACGGCGGCAGAATGCGGAACAGTCCCGAACCGCGCGGGCTTCCTGAACATGACCCGAGGCTCGTCTTGGCGCTGCCCTGACCACCGGAACTTCGCCGCAAGCTCCGCTACATGGTTGACTGCATGCCCAGAGGCGCACCCTATCCCAGGCCGCGCGTCGTGGTCACCGGCATGGGCGTCGTTTCCTGCCTGGGGCACGACCGTGAGACGTTCTGGACGCGGCTCATCCGAGGCGAGAGCGGCATCGCGCCCATCACGCGGTTCGATGTCTCGGGGCTGAGGAATGAGAAGGGTGGCGAGGTCCGCGGGTGGACTTTCGAGCCGGACCGGTTCGGGCTGTCGGCGCCGCCGGATGAGGCCACGCAGTTCCTCCTCACAGCCGGTGCCGAGGCACTGGCCCAGGCAGGGCTGGTCGCCGGGGCATACGCGCCCGACCGAGCCGGCATGGTGCTCTCAACCAACTTCGGTGGCGGGATGTCATGGGAGGAGCATGTGGCTCGCCGTTTGGCCCTCGAGCCGGGCAACGGCAGTTTCGGCGAGGCGTGCTTTCACACGCCACTCTCCCACCTCGCGAAGGCGTTCGACTTCCGCGGGCCCGGGGCGCTGCTGTCCATCGCCTGCGCGTCAGGTACGGCGGCCGTCGGGTGCGGCCTGGAGGCGATCCGGCACCGGCGGGCCGAGGTGATGCTCGCCGGTGGACACGATTCGCTCACGCCGTCGTGCCTTGCGGGTCTCAGCATCCTGGCGACGGTCACCCGCGAGGAGATCAGACCCTTCAGCGCCAACCGGTCAGGCACACTCTTCGGCGAGGGGGCTGCGGTGTTGGTGTTGGAGCGACTCGAACACGCGCAAGGCCGCGGAGCTGACATCCTGGCGGAAGTGCTCGGCTCCTGGCAGACGAACAACGCCTACCACCTGACGGCCCCCGACAAGGGTGCCCGCGGCATGATCCGTGTTCTCGGCGAGGCCATCGTCGATGCGGGCGTCGAGCCGACTGACATCGACTACATCAACGCCCACGGGACGGGGACCCAGGCCCACGATCCAGAGGAGACACACGCGATCAAGACCGTGCTTGGCCCGCGCGCCGATCAGATTCCCGTGTCATCGATCAAGGCCGCGGTCGCGCACATGATGGGAGCCGCGGGCGCGGTCGAGGCGGTCGCGACCGTGCAGGCCCTGCGCGCGGGGATCATGCCGCCAACGCTCAACTACCAGGAGCCGGACCCCGAGTGTGATCTCGACTACGTGCCCAACGAGGCGCGGAGGGGGGACATCCGCTGCGCGGCGTCCATTTCGGCCGGGGTCGGAGGGTCGAACGCCTGCATCGTGCTTCGCCGATGGGCCCTCACCCCTCGCCCCGCTCCCAGCGGGAGAGGGGAAGGGGGTGAGGCGTTGTGAGCAGCCGCGTTCTCGTCGTGGGCCTGGGTCCGATCTCGGCCATCGGCATCGGTCGAGCGGACTTCGCCGACGGGTTGGCCGAAGGGCGCCAGGGCATCCGCGAGGTGCAGTCGTTCAACCCCGAAGCCTACGGCTTCACCCAGGCTGCGGAGTGCCTCGACTTCGCGCTGGAGGACTACCTCGACTCCGAGAAGACCTACCTCGACCGGTGCTCCACCTTCACGCTGGCAGCCTGCAAGCTCGCGCTCGAAGACGCCGGCCTCGAGCCCGGGAGCGTGTCGTCCGAGCGCGTGGGCTTGATCCTCGGCACGGGGTACGGGCCGCTCGACACCATGTGGGCGCACACGGCGCGGGTACAGAAGAGCGGCGTCCGGCGGGCCTCGTCTGTGCTCTTCCTGCACAGCTTCGTCAACACGCCGATCAGCCTGGCCTCAATCGAGTTCGACATCCGTGGGCCGGTGGCGTGTTTCTGCTCGGGGCTTGCCTCGTCGGCCGCAGCGCTGCAGTTTGCCGCGGACCTGATCGCCGATGGGCACGCGGACCTGGTTCTTGCCGGTGGGGTTGACGCCCTTTCGGAGACGCTCTATGCTGCGCTCGACGAGGAGGGGCGGCTCGGTCAAGGCTTCATCCCCGGTGAAGGCGCCGCGCTCTTGGCGCTGCAGCCGGCCGATGGCGCTCTGGCGCGGAACGCGGTGGCGCTGGCCGAGATCAGGTCCGTGGGTCTCGCGACGGAGCCGGGCGATCCGGCTGCAGCCGCCCGCGCGGCCACCGACCGCGCGCTCGACGAAGCGGGTCTGGAATCGGGCGACGTGCGAACCTTCGAGCCGCCCCGCGAGTACGGGCGTCCGTTCGGTTCGGCGTGCGCGATGGATGTGTGCGCGGCGATCTGCCTGGGCCTGCCGGATCAGCCGACTGTGGCGACGACCGGTGACCCCGCGGGGCTAGGGGGCGCGGTGATCGTGGGGAGACCATGAGCGAAGAGCTGCTGCGGCATTACGAGACGATGATCGTCATCCGGCGCTTCGAGGAGACGCTGGACGAGCTCTACGGCACCGGCGTCATCCGCGGAACGTCCCACTTCTGCGCCGGGCAGGAGGCGGCGGAGGTCGGCGCGATCGCGGCTCTGCGTCCGGATGACCTGGTGACCTCCACCCACCGGGGCCACGGGCACTTCATCGCCAAGGGGGGGGACCCCAAGCGGGTCATGGCCGAGCTGTGGGGGAAGGCAACGGGCTACTCGGGTGGCCGGGGCGGCTCGCAGCACATGGCCGACTTCGCCATCGGCTTCCTCGGCTCAAACGGCATCACGGGCGGCATGATACCCGTGGCTACGGGAGCCGCCCTGTCGCAGCAGATGCTGCAGACGGGGCGGGTGGTGCTCTGCTTCTTCGGCGAGGGGGCCACGGGCCAGGGCGCGTTCCACGAGGCCGTGAACATGGGCGGGGCGTGGAAGCTGCCCATCGTGTACCTGTGCGAGAACAACCTCTACGCGATGAGCACGTCCGTGCGGGAGGCCTTCGGCGAGCCCGAGGTCTGGAAGCGCGCGGCAGCGTATGGGCTGCCGGCGGAGAGGGTGGATGGGCAGGACTACTTCGCCGTGCGCGAGGCTGTGGGCCGCGCGGTCGAGCGCGCACGCTCCGGCGAGGGGCCGACGCTCCTGGAGGCCATGACCTACCGCATCTACGGCCACTCCAAGAGCGATGCCTGCGAGTACCGCACTGCCGAAGAGGAAGCCCGCTGGGCCGAGCGCGACGCCCTCAAGCTCATGCGCCAGGCGCTCACGGACCGCGGGATGCTCACCGACGACGTAGACGCTGCCATCAACGCCCGGGCGGCGCAGACCGTGGCAGACGCGGTCGCGTTTGCCGAGCAGTCTCCCGAACCCTCCCCCGAGACGCTGACTGAGGGGCTCTTCGCCTCACAGCCGTTGTAGGTGCGGCTTCAGCCGCGACGGCCGTCCCCCGACGCCCCCTCCGGGCACCCCGTCCTCCTTGACCATATCGCCATCTGGACCGCCACTGCCACAACGAGCACCGCCGCTGCCAGCACGAACGGCGCCCTTAATGAGAGATGCTGCGCGAGGTAGCCCCCGATCAGCGGCCCCAGGAAGACGCCGCTCGCCAGGATCGCCTCGTGAATGCCCGTCCTGAAGCCCTGGCCTTCCGTCCGGCCGTGCAGGCTGTAAAACAGACTGGCCGCGTAGGGCGCCCCGGCGGCGAGGCCCGTCACGAAGAAGGCTGCCGCGAACATGGCGGGGCCCCTCGCGAGGAGGATGCTCGCCAGCGCTGCCGCCCCAGCCAGCTCCGCCGCGACGATCGGCCAGCGGCGGTACTGCCACCGCAGGGAGAAACGCGTCAGCGTGAACATGGCGACTTGGCCCACGTGATAGGAGGAGCAGAGCAGCCCTCTCATGCGCTCATCGTAGCCGAGGTGTTCGCCGAGCTTGGGGAACAGGCTGGCGATGATCCCTCCCCCGAACCACCCGGCGAACACGCCGACCCATGCCGCCCGCAGGTAGACCGACGTGCTCGGGTGGGGCGTGTCGTCCCGTTGCTCACCGTTGTCCTCCGTGGATGACCCGTGACGCCGGATCGCCAGCATCAGACCCACCAGCCCCAGGGCGAGCGCCGCGATGGTGACGAAGGCGATTTGCTGGCCGCGTCCGCTCGCCCGCCCGAAGGCCCAGAGGTAGCCCGTCACCACCGGCCCCACCGTCAGCCCGGTCGACCACACGATGTTGAACAGGCCGAGGTTGCGGCCAAGCGCCTTCCGACCGCGACCGCCGAGGTCTGCGATCCAGGCCTGCGCCGCCGGCCAGAAGAACGCTGCCGAGGTCCCGGAGAGCACCGTCAGGCCCATCAACTGCTCGACACTCCGGGCTCGCGAAGCGAGGAAGTACGCCAGCATCAGCCCGAGGCCCGCGATACACGTGGAGAGGCGCCGACCGAAGCGGTCGGAGGCCGCGCCGGCAAGAGGGCACATCACGGAGTAGCAGAACGCCGAGACGGCGCCCAGTAGCCCTAACTGGAAGGCCGTGCCGTGGAAGGCGATGCCCCCTTCTTGGTAGGCCTGGCCGCCGGCCCGCATGATGAGATCCATGAGGAAGGCGGCGACGAAGAGGAGGGCCAGATGGAACGCGTCGGGAGGTCTCACGGGTGGACAGCTCGCGGGGCCTGGGTGGATGAGGTGCGTGGGGCCACTGAGGCCCGGGGGCGGAGGTTCCCTGCGGGGAGAGGCGCACCTTCCGCCCAGCGCGAGGCTTGACAAAGGAGTCCCCGTGTGTATAATGACAGCCGTTAGCACTCTCGTCTGTCGAGTGCTAATACCTCCGAAGAGCCACCCGCGGTCGGCTTTCGGGGCCGTCGGCCCGGGTGAATCGAACTCCCGATGCAGTGCCCAAGATCACGGCGAAAGGTGGTGCAGACGACTCATGCTGAAACCATTGGGTGGCCGCGTGCTGGTCAAGCCGTTGAAGAGCGAAGCAAAGAGCAGCGGCGGCATCATCCTGCCCGATACCGCCCAGAAGAAGCCCCAGGAGGGGGAGGTCATCGCGATCGGCAGCGGTAAGGTGTCGGACACGGGCGAGGTGATCCCTATCCCGGTAGCGGTCGGTGACATCGTGGTGTACCCGGAGTACGGGGGCACCGAGGTCAAGATCGGCGAGGTGGAGTACCTGCTGATCGACTGCGAATCGCTTCTGGCCGTACGCGTTCCTGACGCGAAGCCCAAGACCCAGAAGAAGAAGAGGTAGGCCGACCGGTGCGGGGCGCCATGCCCGAGGCGGCCCCGGGGGTGGCATGGCCGGCTCCCGCGATGGTCGGACGACCCAAAGGAGGTAGAGAACCGTGGCGAAGATGCTCATCTTTAGTGAGTCGGCGCGGCGCGCTCTGGAGCGCGGGGTGGATGCCGTCGCTGATGCCGTAAAGGTCACACTCGGCCCCAAAGGCCGCAACGTGGTGCTGGACAAGAAGTGGGGCGCTCCCACGATCACCAAGGACGGGGTCACCGTCGCCAAGGAGATCGAGCTCGAGGACAAGTACGAGAACATGGGCGCCCAGCTCTGCAAGGAAGCCGCGAGCAAGACCAACGACGTCACCGGCGATGGCACCACCACCGCCACCGTGCTGGCGCAGGCCATCGTGAAGGCTGGCCTGAAGAACGTGGCCGCCGGCGCGAACCCGATGCTGGTCAAGGTCGGCATCGAGAAGGCGGTCGAGGCCGTCATCGAGTTCATCAAGAAGCACGCGACCGCCGTGAAGGACCATGCTGACATCGCCCACGTCGCGGGCATCGCCGGCAACGACGCCGCCATCGGCGAGCTGATCGCCGACGCCATGGACAAGGTCGGCAAGGAAGGCGTCATCACCGTCGAGGAGTCGAAGTCCAGCGACACCACGGTCGAAGTCGTCGAGGGGATGCAGTTTGACAAGGGTTACATCTCCCCGTACTTCATGACCGACCCCGAGACCCGCCAGTGCGTGCTCGAGAAGCCCGTCGTCCTCATCCACGAGAAGAAGATCAGCGGTGTGGCCGACCTCATCCCTCTGCTCGAGGCCTGCAGCCGGAGCGGCCGCCCGCTGCTCATCATCGCTGAGGACGTCGAGGGCGAGGCCCTGGCGACACTCGTGCTCAACAAGATACGCGGCGTGGTTCTCGCGTGCGCCGTCAAGGCCCCCGGCTTCGGTGACCGCCGCAAGCGGATGCTTGAGGACATCGGCATCCTCACCGCGGGCACTTACTTCTCCGAGGACCTCGGCTTCAAGCTCGAGAACGTCGAACTCGACCAGCTCGGTCAGGCCGAGCGCATGATCGTGACCAAGGATGAGACCACCATCGTCGAGGGCGCAGGGAAGAAGGACGCCATCCAGGGCCGCATCGCGCAGATCAAGGCCGAGATCGAGACCACCGACTCGGACTACGACCGCGAGAAGCTGCAGGAGCGTCTGGCGAAGCTCGCCGGCGGCGTCGCCGTCATCAAGGTCGGCGCGGCCACCGAGGTCGAGCTCAAGGAGAAGAAGCACCGCTTCGAGGACGCCCTCTCGTCCGCCCGCTCGGGCATCGAGGAGGGTGTCGTGCCGGGCGGCGGCGTGGCGCTGCTCCGGGCGGCGAAGGTGCTCGATGACGTCGCCAAGGCGGAGACCGACCCGGATGTAGCCGCGGGCGTCAAGATCGTCCAGCGCGCGCTGGAGGAGCCCCTCCGCCGAATCGCCGAGAACGCGGGGTACGAGGGCTCGGTCGTGGCGGACAAGGTGCGCCACAGCAAGAGCTTCAACTACGGCCTGGACGCTCTGCGCGAGGAGTACGGGGATCTGGCGAAGGCCGGCATCATCGACCCCGCCAAGGTCGTGCGCGCGGCGCTCGAGAACGCCGGCAGCGTCGGCTCGCTGATTCTCACCACCGAGACCCTGGTGGCCGATAAGCCCGAGGAGGAGAAGCCTCCGGCGGGACCACCCGGCGGCCACGACTACGACATGTAGGCATCGGTGACAGGGGTGCCTGTCCCACGCGAGGGACGTACCACGGTAGGGGCGACTCGGCGAGTCGCCCCTACGTGGTTCATGGGGTACCTGGCGGCGGCGTTGCCTCAGGCCCGGCCCGCTCCGCCTCGCGGGTTCTGAGTGCGGCATCGACCATCTGCTGAGCCATCACACGGTGCGGGTTGGCAGGGCGCGCGGCGGCCAGGCGCTCCTCCCAGTTCACCTTGGCCGTGGTCTGCATGAGCACGAAGAGGGTCACCACCGCACCGATCGTGATGGCCAGTCCCGTGAAGCCCGGGTAGAAGAACGAGTAGGAGAACAGCACCAGGAACACAAGCTGCGCGGGCACGGCCACCGTCAGCGTGAACCGGGACCCCATGGCGCGGACGAGGTACGTGAAGACCAGGAACACGGAGGCGGCGGCGGCGATGGCGAAGGCGCCGTTGGCGTCCATCTGGTCCACCAGGTAGCTCAGCAGCAGATGGAACGAGAAGAAGGCCGCGCACACGAACAGGTAGTGCATGGGGTGCGGGCTGATCCCGCTGACCACGCCCACGATGACCAGGACGCTGAGGAAGAAGAGAAGCCCGATGGGGGCGAAGGCGCTGACGCGCATCGCCCACGGCCCGGGGTCGAGCTTCCTCGGCATCTCGATCCCGATCCCGAGGCCGGTGACCAGGCTCTTGAACTCCCACTTCAGCTGCCAACCCTTCGCCGTCCGTGTCTTGTCGGTCGGTGACATCGTCTGGCCGGGGAAGTCCACGCGAGCGAAGTCCGTAGTGACGGTGATGGCGCAGTTGTTGACCTGTGCTGTCTGCTGGCCGAAGGAGTACGTCCAGGTGTCCAGCCCCCGCGAACGGTAGTGGACCTTCACCGGAAGGGTCTGCCCGGGCGACGCCGTCACCGTGAGAGGCACGCCTTGCCCGGTCGCGCCGACCGCCATGGCTTTGCGTCCCGCTACCGAGAACTCGAAGTCATCGTAGATGGCGGTCGGCGAAGGGAAGCGGAAGGTCAGCGCCACGGCGCGTGGCTGTGTCGCGGGGTTGACAACCGTGTACTGGCCGTCGAAGGTCACCTCATAGGTGCTGTACCACAGCAACCCCTTGCGTCGGAAGTCCATCCCCAGGTTGACGTTGACTCGGCTTGAGCCCAGGGCGAGGTCCTGGCTGCAGCTCTGCTCCTTCTCGACCGCACGCTGGTTCTTCTCGTCCCACACGCGGACCGTCTCGCTCCACTTCGCCTGGGCAGTGGGAGCGCTCTGCGTCTGCGGCCCTCCCCAGAGGCCCTCGACCTTCGGCCGGAGGGTCGTCTCGCTCTGCTGCGTCCGCGCGAACATGCTGCTGGAGAGGATCGCCCAGCCGATGCTCACCAGAACGAAGATCAGCACGACCGCTGCGAGCCTTGTCCCGCTCATGTCGGCACCTCCCTCTTCGCCTCCCGGTTGATGTGTTAGACACTCGGGCGGCCCAAGCGGTTCGCTCGGCTACCAGCAGGAATCGCGCACCTGGCGAGGGAAGGGCCCTGCGTGCCGATTACCTCAGGTGGTGCCGCTCATGAGAACCGTTGCCCTCTCCGGCTGGGCTGGTGCTAGCCTCGTCCTCCTCCTCGCCGCAGCCGCCTTGCCCGTGCTGGCGGCCGGGAACGTCTACCCCGACCCGGGGTTCGAGCAATCGGGCGTTGCCGGGGCCGCCCGCACCGGGGAGGGCAGCGGTCACCTGGTGATCGGCGCCAGGGAGCACTGGGTGTGCCTCGGCGGGCCGATCAAGGTCGAGCCCTTCGCCCGGTATCGCGTGAGCGGCTACGTCAAGGCCAAGGTGGGGGAGGGCAGCGTGCTCGCGCTCTATTGCTACGAGTGGAACTGCTACGAGTGGGCGTTCGTGACGAACGTGCCGATAGGGACGACTGACGAGTGGCAGTACGTCGAGACCACCTTCGTCAGCCCGTATGATCACATGGTCGTGCATCCGCTCGCGTTCCTGGACGCCGCCAACTGCGAGGCGTGGGTGGACGATGTGGTGGTTGAGAGGATCGCCGAACCCGCTGCGGCCATGGCGGAGATGATGGTCAAGCCGAAGCCGACGCAGGACGAGCTGCAGATCGTCGCTCGCCACCTGATCGGCCGTGGCGACCTGACCCATGCTCGCGAGTTGATGGCAAAGGGCGACAACCTCACGCGCGCGGACATCGCGTGTCTGCTTGCGCAGAAGACGGAGAGCCCCGAGGCGCGCAAGCCGCTCGTCATCCAGATGCTGCGCGCCGGAGGTCTGGGCTACAATGATGGGCTGAAGCGGTTCAACGAGATGACCCGGGGCATGTCCGATGAGGAGCGGCTCACGCTGTGTGCCGAAGTCGTTCGTTCGGACCCCTCACTGGCATCCGCGGCAAAGGGCTACCGCGCTGTGGCGCAGACCCTGCTCGACGCTCTGGGCAGCAACTCAACCTGCGCGGAAGCCGAGACGCGGCTCGACACCCTCGCCGAGTCCGTCAGCGTGTTGCTCGCGGCCCTGCCCGCGGACTCGCCGGCGTCTCAGGAGGTGACTGCTGTGACCGAACACGTGAAGCAGACAGGGGAGGCGCTTGCCGAGCGGCGCGCCTCCCTCGGCCACTGCACCATCACGATCGGGGGCAAGCCAGTTCGGCCGGAGACTCACGCGATCGTGACCCGGGACGGGGCGACTCCGCAGGAGCGCCACGCAGCCAGGGACCTGCAGAACCATCTGGAACTGGCCACCGGCCAGGTCATCCCGCTCGTCGCAGAGTCGGCGGTGGGCAAGCGCATCCCACTCGCCGTTGGCCGGTGCAAGCTGCTGAAGGAGCTTCGCCTGACGGTCGACACCGACGCCCTCGGCGTCGAGGGCATCTTCATCGGGACCTCGGGGCCGGCGCTGGCCCTCGTGGGCAACAAGCGCGGGGTGCTGTACGCGACCTACACCTTCCTCGAGGACTACGTCGGCTGCCGCTGGTTCACGCCCGACTGCAGCACCTGGCCGACCATGGGGACGATCACCATCCCCAAGCTGAAGCGCACGTACATCCCGCCGCTCGAGTATCGCACGACCGACTACCCGAACTCGCGCGACGCCGACTGGGCGGTCCGCAACAGGAGCAACGGCACGGGCACATCCCTCGACGAGCAGCGCGGAGGGAAGGTCACCTACGGGACCTTCGTCCACACCTTCAACACCCTCATCTCCCCCGACCAGTACTTCGACCAGCACCCCGAGTACTTCTCGGAGGTCAACGGCAAGCGACTCCGCGAGTACACGCAGCTTTGTCTGACGAACCCCGACGTCATCGAGCTGGCGAAGAAGCGCGTTCGCCAGTGGATCGCCGAGCGGCCCGATGCCACGATCTTCTCCGTCTCACAGAACGACTGGCACAACTACTGCCAGTGCGAGGCGTGCACCAAGCTTGCGGAGTATGAGGGCAGCCAGGCCGGGCCGCTGCTCCACTTCATCAACGCCATTGCGGACGACATCGCCAAGGACTACCCGAGCATCATCATCGACACGCTGGCCTACCAGTACACCCGCAAGCCGCCGCTTCACGTTAAGCCAAGGCCCAATGTGGCCATTCGGCTGTGCAGCATCGAGTGCTGCTTCATCCATCCCCTGGCGACGGACCCCGAGAACGCGAGCTTCGTGCGCGACATCCAGGGCTGGGCGAAGACCTGCAACCGCCTGCACATCTGGGACTATGTCATCAACTACGCTCACACCATCATGCCCTTCCCGAACCTGTATGTGCTCAAGCCCAACATCGACTTCTTCATCAACAACGGTGTGACGGGAATCTACGAGGAGGCGTGCTACTACACCCGGGGCGCGGAGCTCGCCGAACTCCGCACCTACGTCATGGCGAAGACGCTCTGGGACCCGACGTACGACACCGACCGCGCCATCGACGAGTTTGTGGCCGCCTACTATGGCCGCGCCGGCCGCTTCATCCGCGAGTACATCAACCTGATCCAGCACTCCGCGCAAAGCGACCCTCAGATGCACGTTCGCATCTACTCGCCCCCGAGCGTCGGCTACCTGACGCCGGAGGTGATCAGCGAATCGAAGGGGCTGTTCGATGAGGCTGAGGCTGCGGAGAGGGATGACCCGGTCCGGCTCCACCGGGTCGAGGTCGCGCGGCTGCCGATCATCTACTCGGAGATCGCGCTTTCGAAGGGCGCCTCCTACGCTGAGCAGGGCGACGAGCTGGTCCGGAAGTCGAGCGCGGACATCCCGCGGCTCGCCGCCGAGTTCGGCCGCATTGCCCGCGCCGAGGGGTTGACGATGGTGCGGGAGGGCGGGTCGGATGCGGGTCTGGATGCCTGGCTGGCCTCCATACCCAAGGCGCAAGATGCCCTGCACATCGAGCGGCTCCGCAACGCCTCGCTCGAGGTCAGCATACTGCCCGCTCCGGGTGGACGGGTGTGGCGGATGAGGTTGCTCCCGTCGGGCCGCGACTTGGTGAGGCTCTATGGAAAGGAGGGCGCGTGGGACCCCTCCCAGGGCGGGTTCGAGGAGTACAGCCAGAGCGAGTACCGATCCGCGGGGTGGGGTGACACCTACAAGGTGGTCGAGCGAACGGACCGCGCCGTCCGCCTCGAGGCATCGCTGACGAACGGGCTGAAGCTGACCCGCGTCATCGAGCTGGCCCCCGACAAGCCGCTGCTGCGCATCGCCTCAACGCTGAGCAACCCGACCAACGAGCGGAAGGCCGCCTGCCTGCGCATCCACCCGGCCTTGCAGGTCGAGACGACTCAGCAGGCCGTGGTGAAGGTCCTGGGCCCGGGCGAGACGTGGAACGCAGTCCGGCTGGCGAACGAGAAGGACCCGCAGGCAGAGGACCAGGTGTGGTTCGACGCCAACGAGCTTCCCGAGGGGAGGTGGGTGCTCGTGGACCAGAAGGCCGATGTGGCTGTCGTGGCGACCTTCGCGAAGGCGGAGGTGGAGAGGGGGCTGCTCAACTGGAGCGGCAGGGAGGGCCGGGTGAACCTCGAGCTCTACTCACCCGCAGTTCAGCTCGAGGCCGGCCAGAGCATCACCATCCATCACGCCTACGAGGTCGTCACGCCCGCGGGTGAGTTCCTCGGCGGGTGAGACAGCGCGGCTTCGCGTAGCCGAGGCGGCCGGCCGAGTGGGTGACGCGCCTCTGCGCATCTAGCCGCCTCGCGCCGCGGCCCGGAGATCGCAGGCCTGCCGCCGTAGCTGGTGCCCCACGGTGATCTGCGTGTCAAGCACGAGGTACGGATCGGTGTCTGCTGCGTACCGCGGCCACTCGGGCACCCCCTCCCCGTTCGGGTCCCCGGTTCGGGCAAAGCGCGTCCAGTAGCCCATCACCTGCTCCGACAGCCGAGTGTCCTGGGGCGAGAACCCCCACTTGGGTGGCACGCCGAAGACGTACGGAATCTCCGACCCGTGGAAGCAGCCAAGGCCCATCGTCGCCAGAGCCGGATGGATACGGCTGAACTGGTAGCGGTATGTGCTCGGCTGGATCGCGACCATATTGCGGCACGCGGTGCGCGTCTCGCACAGAAACCCGTCGCCCAGGAAGGTGGCCAAGGCTTTGGGCACCTCCGTGTCGGAGTTGACCGGGTACAGGGCGAGGGCCTGCTGCACGTTGCGTCCCCAGACGAGAGTTAGAGCCCCGCGGAACTGCCGGACGGTGAGAATGGGGATGCGGGGGGTGAAGATGGTGCCCTCATCGGCGCACGTGCCGGCGATGAACGGCACGTCGGCCTGTCTCCCCGCCGCGAAGGCGGCGCCCGGCGCCTCCGTCAGCACGTACCCGTCGATGCAGAGCGTCTGCTGGGTGGTGGCGCCCGGAATGCCCACCGAGAGGTTCGCGGCGTCGAGCAGGGCCTCGCTCGGCAAGGCGCGCAGGGCCAGGAGCGCCTCGGGGCCATCAGATACGCCCAGTCGGCGGGATAGCTCAACACCGGCGGATTCCGCGCTCTTCAGGCGGTCGTCGTCGCGGTCGCGGTACCGGAGCCGCGGCGGCGCCGCTCCGCTCTGCGCGATGGCTCGGTGGAAGAGCCCCCTCGCGAGGGGAGAGGCCATCAGCGTACACACGCTCACCGCCCCGGCCGACTCGCCGAAGATCGTCACGTTGCCGGGGTCGCCCCCGAAGGCGGCGGCGTTCTCCTGAACCCACTTCAGAGCGAGGATCTGATCAAGGAGGCCGTAGTTCCCCGACGTGTGGTTCGGCGACTCCGCCGTGAGGGCGGGGTGGGCGACGAACCCGAGCGGACCCAGTCGGTAGTTGATGGTCACCACCACGACCCCGAGCTGGGCGAGACGCAAGCCACCATAGGAGGGCAGGGACCCCGCGCCCTGGACGAAGCCGCCGCCGTGAATCCACATCATCACTGGGCGCTTCTCGTCATCGCCCTGGGCGGCGGTCCACACGTTCAGGTAGAGGCAATCCTCGCTGGTCTCCTTAGGCCCGCCGAAGAGCTCGTCGGGCTTCTGGGGGCAGCCAGGCGCGAATTCGACCATCGCGCGCGGCTGCGTCCAGGGCTGCGGGGGAACAGGCGCCCGCCAGCGCAGGTCACCCACCGGCGGCGCGGCGTAGGGAACGCCCCGGAAGACGCGCACCCCTTCCCGCTGCTCCCCGGTGATGGGGCCGGAGCGGATGCGCACCTGCGCGCCCAGCTCCCCGGCCGAGACAGATGCGTGGCCAGGGACGAGCAACAGGAAGCCCAGGACGATCTGCATTCGTCTCACCTGACGTGTGTACGGAAGGGCCAAGGGAACTCCGTCCCGAGGTCCTACGGGCGGATCTCCGGCACGGTTTCGCGGAGGTGGGATTGGGAGCCAATGTGTGACGAGGATCAGTGTCGACGCCGCCCGATGAAGTCAGCCAGGCCGCGGCAGAACTCCACGCTCTGTGGGTGCAAGCCGCAAACTGCCAGCCCGGCCAGACCCTGCCGGGCGGCCCCGAGGTAGTCGTCCATCTTCTCCTCGGCATAGGCGATGGAGCCGGCCTCCGCCAGGACCTCCCGCGCCCGGCAGATGGCGCGGTCGGTCGCCGCCCGGTCGCCGAGGACCTGCTGAACAGCCCCCCATTGGCCTTGGGAGGCGTGCCGGCGCGCGTGGATGATGATGAGGGTGTCCTTGCCTTCGCGGAGGTCGGTGCCGATGGGCTTGCCCAGCTCCTCCTCGGTGGAGGTCAGATCGAGGATGTCATCGCGGATCTGGAACGCGATCCCCAGCGGCTCCATGAACGCCACGACCGCTTGGCGCAGCTCGTCCGACGCGCCAGCGAGGTCCAGCCCGATCAGCGCCGGGTTCCGCGTGACGTAGAAGACGGTCTTCTCGCGGATCATGTCGAGGTACTCGTCCTCGCTCGCCTCCACGGTGCTCAGGCCAAGGTAGATGTCCTTGATCTCCCCGCGACAGATGACCTCGCAGGCCGAGTTGTAGGTGGCGAGGGCGGCGAGCTTGCGGTCGGGCGGGAAGTCCGAGTCCAGCAGGCACTCGATGGCCCACGCGTTGTAGATGTCGCCGACACCGATCGCCACGTTGCGCCCGAACGCCGCCGCCTCGGTCGCCGGTGTGCCAGCCGCATCCATCGCGCGGCTCTCCAGCATCGCATGCGCGGAGGGCTTCCCCCGGCGCAGCTCGCCGGAGTCGATCACATCGTCCTGCACCAGGAAGTAGGCGTCCAGGAACTCAAGCGCGACCGCCGGCAGGATGATCCGCTCGTCGTCGAAGGCGCCAGTCGCCCCCTCGTACGCGGTGATGGCCATGATGGCCCGCACGCGCTTGCCACCCCGCATCACGAAGTCGTCGAGCACGTCGTACACCCACTGCTCGACCTGCGTGCGGGCGTATGCCGCCCGCTTCGCCTCGAGGAACGCGACGAGACGTCTCTCCACCTTGCGTTGGTAGTGCGTCAGCCTGTCTACGAAGTCCATGCGGGGTGCCGTCCGGGCGATGGAATGGCGTTGTGGGAGCGGCTGAGGCCGCTCCTGCAGCCGCATCGCAGCGTGTCACTCGAAGTGGATGATCACCACCACGGGCACCGGCGCCGGTGTGAGCGTCACCGCACCGTAGTCGTTGACGGGGCCGACCTTCCACCGGGGGTCATCCACCGTGACGCGCGCCGGCAGGCGGCCTCCGGCATGCGGCGCATAGAGCCACACGGCTTTGGGGAGACGGGGCGGAGGCGTGATGGCAACCTTCAGGACACCGTTGACGGTGCGGGCGCGGAAGGTGATCGGGCCGAAGTCGGTCGGCGCCCGTTCTACGAGCACTCCGGTTATGCTGCTCAGCCACTCAGGGGCCGCACCGGCCAGGAGCGCCAGGCAGCCGTCGCGCTCGTAGACCAGGACGGTTCGGAGCAGCACGACATACATTGCGCCCTCCTGAGCATCCGGGTCAGCCGGGCCGCCCGAGGTCAGGAAGCCCTGCGGCGAGGCATGCTCGATCTGTGAGCGGAGGCCCCCACCCACATCGCCGTGGTCGAAGTCGTCGTACGGTAGGGAGCCATGAGTTGCCATGCGGCTCTGCAGTTGCTCTGCGGTGGCCGACATCCACCTCTCGTCGTCGGCTCTGCCCGATGCGGCGGCCAGAACCGCGGCGAAGCCGAGGGCCTTCGCCGCCCAAGCGGTAGGCACGTCAGGGAGCGGCGCCCTGGGATCGGGAGGCAGCGCTCCGCCGCCCTCATCGAGGCGCTTCCTGAGCTGGTCGGCTCCCTTCTCCGCAACCGGGTACACCTGCGCCAACCAGTGCCGGTCGCGGGTGAGGAGGAAGTGCTCGGTCAGGGCGCCAAGGGCCTGAGCCGGGGCGGCCCAGTTGCCGGGCGCGCCCCATGACCCGTCCTCTTGCTGCCCCCACTTCGCGATCGGCTCCGGGAGCGGCCTGTCCCACAGCATGAGCAGACACTCCTCCGCCTCCTTGTGGTGGCCGGAGACGTCGAGGGCGCGGATGATGGCGTAGGCGGCGGCGTGGGAGAACGAGCTGGGGTCGGCGTTCGGGAGCGGGACAACGTACTTGCTCACCTGCCCGCGCGCCATCATGATCGCCTGGAGGGAGGCCTTCCAGACCTGGTCGGAGCCCGGCTCGGGGATGGTGATGCGGCAGCCTTGGGCGAGCCACTCCCCCCACAGCCGCTCCGCATCGGCCCAGTAGCGCCCCGCCTCGCCGGCCGTCGCCGGGCCGGCGGGCGCCGAGGCGCCACGCGAGCCGAGCAGGAAGACGAGCGTCTTCGTCTCTCCGGGCTGGAGCGGCAAGTCGTAGACGACGTCGCCAACAGTGTAGAGCGACTGGTCCCGCGGGCCGCCACACTGGACGTAGAACTGCGCGCGGTCGGAGCGCTCGCCGCGCTTCACGGCCTCGGGGTCCTCGCCCGAGCCGGGGGGGAAGACCCAGATGGCGTTGAGGATGCTGTTGGTGTCGGCTACATCGGGGGAACAGATGCTGGTCGCGGTGAGCCATCCGTCACCGTTCAGGTCCTTCGCCTGAAACGGCACGCACTGCGGCACGTGCCGTCCCCAATCGGTCACCGGGTCAACGCGGACATCGGCAGCGCCCTCGACCTGGAGGATCAGGGGGCGCTTCCCGCCCTCCGCCCAGTGGCTCTCGCAGACGCCCATCATCACGAGCCGCGCGCTGCCGGGCTCGACCTTGAACCGGTACGTGATCGGGTTCCCGTACCAGCCGACGCGGATGTTGCCGAACGCCGGGTCGCAGGGCTGGGTGGGGCGCGCCCAGCCCGGTAGGGGAGCGGCGTTGCTCGCCAGGCCCCAGTCGTTCATCGGGAGGGTCGGCTCGGCGTAGCCCGGCAGGGCGATCAGACGGCGTACCCCGGCCGAGAGCGCCTCCTTGCTGAGGCTCAGCTCCGGCCCCGAGGCATTGTGGGCGAGAACCAGCCGCGCAGAGGCGGGCGCGGCGCCCCGATTGGCCACCTCGGCCTGAATGGCCTCCGATCCGGTCGGGTCAGTCGGCGTGCGGAAGATGGTGGTCACGAGCTCGCAGGTTCCGGACCGGCTCCGGGCTCTCAGCGCCGGCACCGGGCCGCCAACGGGGCCCAGCAACACGGGAGTGTCCTCGCCCTCCAGTCGCACGGTCACGGTGCCCCAGTCCTCCCTCACCGTGCGGCCGCCCTCGACCAGCACAAACCCCTGCATGGGCAGCCCGGTGACGCCGGGGAGGGGCTGGGGCGCGCCGGCCGGCGCCGGCTGTGACAGGAGCAGGGAAGCGGCAACTAGAAGCGGACTAGCGGTCACGAGCCTCACCTCCACTTCGGGCGTCGCGCCTCACAGCGCTCCACCCGACGTCCGGGCGCGGATGCCGTAGAGCTGGCAGTAGTCGCGCACGCGCGGAAGCAGATCGCCGAAGAAGATCACCTGGTGGAAGCCCTGGATGTCTCGCGCGTCCGCCACCGTGTGGCACTCGTACATCACGTTGGTGCGACAGCCGCCGGCGGGCGGCGTCGGCACGTTGTCCGCGACCGTCAGGCTGTCGACGATGAGGGAGTCGGGCGCCTCGAAGCGGACCATCGTACACTTCCGGCCGACGGGCCACAGCACTTGCATCGACACGCCGAGGGCCGACTCGGAGTGGCAGCGGAGGATGTACGGCGTCTGCGCGCCGCCGTAGCCGTCGAGCCGCGTCGCGGAAGTGCAGTGGGCGCCGATGAACCGATTCCGCCAGGTTTCGGCCACCGGGTCCTGGAGGAACCCCGGCCGGTCGAAGAGATGGGAGACGAAGAGCATTGATGCGCAACCGAACAGGTCGGCCTCGCAGGTGGCCGTGACGCCCTCGTCGTTCAGGCGAGAGAAGGCCATGCACGGCGGCGTCGGCACGACCCGGCTGCTGACCATCCCGAGGCAGTCACTCGTGAAGGCGGTGCAGTTCTCCTGTTGCAGGAGCTGCTTGATGGTGAAGTAGGTCCGCGAGGCGTTGAGGATGTCCTTGCGAGTCGGCTCGACGATTCTCAGCGCATGGGCCGCCTCGTCGTCCGCGAGTGCTCGCACCGCATCGGTGTCGGGCGTCTGCGCGAACAGCTCGTGGAAGATGCGCCGAGGGATGTGCCGGACGGCGATGCCGACCGTGTCCACCACGCTGTCCGAGCGCTCGTCACCCGCGACCCGCAGGATGCGCTGGCGGCGCAGCTCGAACGCCGCGCGCACCATCTTCAGCCCCCACGCCACGGCGTCCAGTTCGAGGGAGGACACGACATAGACGCCTTTCCTGCGCGACGGCCCGAGCGTGTGGCCCGTGAAGGAGGTCCCGATGGGGGAGAAGATGATCGTCGGGATACCCAGGGAGGCGATCCTCTCGGCCTGGGGCCAGTACCCGATGTGCAGCAGCGTGACCAGAATCGCTTCCGGGGGGCTTTTCTGCACCCGCGCCATGAACTCGGCCACCGCGGCATCGTCGTAGAGCGGGTCGGCGTTGTGGATTACGTTGACCGCCAGCTTCTCGCCGGCCGCGGTGAACTTCTCCGTGTACTCCCTTCGGTGACCTTCGACATCGTAACTCGTACCGGGCCAACCGAGCCAGTACGGACCCTTGGGGCGTAGGAAGACGGACCGCACCAGGGGCTGCGTGCGGCCGCTGAGCGACTCCTGAGCGAGAACGCGCTCCAAAGCGGCGCCCCCGAGGGCCATGCCCACGGCGGCGCCCGAGATGCTGCCGAGGAAGCGTCGACGCGAAAGCTTCCCCAGACACGAGGCACAGGGATCGTTGGCGCTCATGCTGAACCCACCTCCGGACCAGCGTGTTCCGCGTTACCGTTCGCGGTACCGGGCTGTTCCCTCTCAGCTGCCAACGGTCCTGCAACGAGGATGCGCGAAGTCACGCTCGGGCGCCTCGGCTGCTTGGACGGCGTTCGGTGAGTCACAGCTGCGCGCTCAGGCTGCGCAGCCGGAAAGGGAAGGGCAACCCCCTGTGAAACGGCTCGCCCTACACCCCATGTCGGCCGGTCTCCTCTTGGTCGGGCTGCTGCTCCGCGAGGCGGCCGCCGAGGGTATTGCCTGGCACGCGTCGCTGAAGGAGGCCCTGGACGCCGCCGAGAAGTCGGGCAAGATGGTGATGCTCAGCCAGCACACGGAGTGGTGTCACTGGTGCCAGGAGCTGGCGCGGACGACGTGGCCCGCCAAGGAGGTCATCGCGAAGTCCGCCGAGTTCGAGTGCGCGCGGGTCGACCCGGAGAAGGAGCCGCTTGACGACCGCTACAAGGCCGAAGCCTTCCCCACCATCCTGTTCTTGACGCCCGAGGGCGAGATCGCCGATGTGATCGAGGGGTACCTGCCGCCCGAGGAGTTCGTGAAGGCCATGGACGGGGCGAAGGAGGGCGCCAAGCGGCTGGCGGAGATCAGGGAGCTGGAGAAGAAGCTAGCCGAGACGCCGGATGACCGGGCTCTGGCTGCGCGACTCGCTCGCCTCCAGCTCCAGGCCGGTAGGACGAAACGCGGCCTCGAGCTGCTGAAGCCGCTGTACGAGGCTCTGACCGAGCTGGACGAGCCGATGCGGGGCGAGGTGGCCCTCGACTACGGGGCTGCCCTGGTCCTCGATGCGCAGTTTGAGACCGCGGAGGGCGTGCTCAAGCAGTTCGTCGCGGAGTTCCCCGAGCACAAGCGGGCCATCGAAGGCCGCGTCGTACTGGGCGTAGCCCTCGCCAATCTGGGCAAACTCCAGGAAGCCCGGGAGCAGTGGCAGAAGGTCGTTGACGCGGACCCAGAGGGGCAGTTCGCCGGGCAGGCCAGGGATCTCATCAAACGGGTGGACGACGAGCTGGGGAAGAAGCCCTGAAGGGGGCTCTCGATCCTGGCGGCGAGGAATGGGACTGGACTGGTTTGGCGGGCCTCATCGGCGAAACCGGGACTGTACCGTTTCCCGCTGCCGCCCTCGAGTCGTTTCGGCAAATGGTACAGTCCGCTTTCCGCCGAGACAACTGGCGGCAAGGGTCCAGTCCCATTTCCTCCTCAGTCCCATTTCCTGCCCAGTCCCATTGGCCGCTAGAACCGGGTGATGTAGCCGACGCGGAGCATGTAGTACCCGACGCCCTCGTCATGCAGCCTGGCTACCCGTGGTTCGTTGAGGAAGAGGGGGTCGAGGGCGAAGGCCGAGGCGTCCGACATCGAATCGCCGGCCAGTGGCACGCCACCGGGCAGGAAGACCCCGAAGATGTCCGCGACGAACCCGGTCTGGTCCTCGTAGTGGAGGCCGGTGGAGAACCCCCCTCTGACGCCGGACACATCCCCGCTGTCCACGTAGCAGAGCGCGTTGGCTTGGGCGACAATGTCCTTCCACACGTGGTAGTCGAGGCCCGCGCCCAATCGCCAGGACCAAGCACCGCCGGAGCCGCAGTCGACCTTCGATAGCGAGCTGACCGCGTTGAGCTCGAGACGCCGCGAAAGCGGTCGGCCAAGCGTGCCCCCGAAGGTGTAGGTCGCCGTCCGGGGTGACAGGCGGACCGTTCCGCCCGAGTTGGTCATGCCGTGGCCACTGCGATACTCGAGGTAAGCGGCCATCTGGCCCAACCGGCCCGCCCAACCGTACCGACCCTCATAGCCACTGGTTCGAACATCGAACCAGTTGGCCCGATCCACGCCCCGAACCCGGATCTTGTGCCGGTCGTACGCCCCCTCAAAGCGGGAGGATACCGAGAACCGGGCCTCGTATTGGTGGTCCCGAAGCCGCCGGCCGCCGACGTCAGCCCCGCGCCACGAGTATTCGACGATGCTGCCACTGTCGACTATCATGTACGAGCTCGGCACCGATACCCGAGGCGCGGAGTCGTGGTCCCTGGGGGGCTTGGGTAACCAACCCCACCCGTAGGTGGTCTCGGACGCAATCAGTGGGCCCGCGAGAAGCAGAGAGGCAGCGGCCGCAACAGCCCAACGAACGAGGGAAGACATCACGCGTCCTTCCCGGGAGGCGCCGTCGCCCCCGCGTCAGGGTGTCAGAAGCAGTCGGGCAGGCCGTCGCCGTTCGAGTCGGTGCGGGCGAAGAACACCGCGAAACTGCTGTGCCGACCAGACAGCTTTCCCACCCTCACCCCGCGGAACGCATCCGTGATCTCGATCAGCCCTGCTGCGTCAGCGGTGTAGATGCGGCTCTCGGCCATCCGGCTGGAGGCGTCCTCGATCGCGGTCTCCGCGAAGTCGCCCGGCTGAAGCCCACGGACAACAACGGTCGAGTGCTGGCCGGCTCCCCGCGTCGGGATGCCCCACTTGATCCCCTCCGGCGCCACCACGGTGCCATCGTCCAGGACCTCAAACCCGAACGCGAGCCTGCCAAGCTGCGTCCACGTCGCGGTGCGCCCATCCTTCAGGCGTAGGGGGCCATTGATGACGAGCGAGTCCAGGCGGGTTGGCACACCGGCGCCAGGACCGCCGCCGTCGCCCGGACCCGCGACGGGAGGCGGCGGCCAACGCGGCCAGCTGGCCAGGCACATCTCGATCCGGCTGGCCGGACCGGAGAGAATCTCCGCAGTGATCTGCCCCTGGCTGTCGGGGATGACGGCCTGCCCGGACTCGTTCGCGACGTACGGGCGGCTGTACAGAACGCCTCCGTCCTTGTCCGTGATCACGGTCCAGACATAGGCCCTCTCGGGCTCCATCCCATCGACCACCACCCGGCGGTCCTCAGCGGTGCCGAGCGTGGGGATGCTCGCGTGAATCGTGCGCGCGCCGACAACCGTGCCGTCGGGCTCGACGCCGAAGGAGAAGGCCAGACTGCCGACGACCGTCGTTCTGCCGGTCGGACCATCGGTCACCCGGACCGGTCCCTCGATCACCACCGTGTCCAGGTACCAGTAGTGGTAGTCCGAACGGTAGGGGGCCACCGTCGCGCGCCCCATCGTCACCGCGGTGCCCGTCTCGTTGATCGTGAGGCTGACGGGATCGGATGTGCCGTTGGCGCGCTCAATGCGCGCGGTCGCCCCGGTGATGTCGAGGTGGTCGCCGGCCTCGACCGTCTCCACCGTGACCCCGGTGACCTCCCCCGGTGTGGCGGCATCGATGGTCGCCAGCACCAGAACGTCCGCATGGCCCGGCTCCGCCCGAGGACCTTCCCGGGCGGCGGCATCGTGGGGTGAGGGCACGACTGTGGCCGGTCCCAGGGTCAGCGTGCTGCCGTCATCGCTCAGGTTGAGGGTGACCGGGTCGGACGACCCATCGGGCCTCCGGACCTCGGCCGTGGCGCCGGCGATGTTGATCGTATCGCCCGGCGTCAGCGTCGCCACCGTCACCTGGTCGATGCGCCCCGGTTGGTCGGCCCGGATGTGCGCCCGCAGCAGGACGTCCGCTCCGGGACCCGACCCGTCCGTACCGCATCCGACCAGGACCGCGACACCCAGGAGTCCTGCCAGGCCCGCAACCACGGCGCCGACCGCTCGCCCGCGCATGAGGAAGCCTCCGTTGAGCACCCGTGCAAACATGCCGACCCGCCCGCCAGCGAGTCGCGAGTCGCCACTCACGGCTGTTTGACATACGGCGTGCCCGGCAGGTTCCGCCGGCACGCCGTGGGGCCGGCAGTCCCTACGCGGCGGGAGGCGCCCCGCCCTGCCCGGCGAAGGTGTCCTTGTAAGCGACTGCGATGGCGGCGGCGGTGATCGACCCGGTGACCAGCACCCCGACCACGCAGCAGATCACCCCCAGGATGTTCAGCAGGCCGAGCACCAACGCGAAGACGCTCCAGGCCAGCCAGTTGGGCTTGGCCGTCTCGAAGCTCAACTGCATGGCCGGCCAGAAGTCCATGCGTCGATCGATGATGAGAGGGTAGGTCAGGATGGTCATGCCCTGGACGACGATCGCACCCACGAGACAGGCGATAGCGCCAACGTTCGTGAAGATGCCGATGAGGATCCCGGCAACCAATGCCGGCACGAAGACCTCGAAGCCCTTGGAGAAGACCTCGCCGACCGATACCCGGTAGCTCGGGTCCCGCATCTTCTGGAGGAAGATGTACGTCCAGCCGCACAGCAAGGCCGGGGCGATGAGACCACCTAGCCCGGTGCCCGCGATCAGGCCGATGAGCAGGCAGATGACGATGTGCATCCAGAGGTCTTGTTTGACGAGTTCCCAGCCCTTCCCGATCCATTCGCCTGTCTTGACCAACTCGACACCTCCTGAGGGTCCGAGCGATGCCGCAACGGAGGGAGCGCCGCTTTCCGGGCTCGCGGGGGCGACTCCTTGCGTGCTCTGCCGGCCTCTCTTCCGTGCCGGACGGGCACTCACCTCTTGCCCGGGCGGTTCCCGAGCGCACGCCGAAGCGCTCCTACACACGGTCTAGAGGCACAAGGTCCCCCCAGGCATCGCGGTGAATGAGCGCCGGACCACCCAGGGGGAGGATGACTGATGATCGACCTGAGATCCGATACCGTGACTAAACCGACGCCCGAGATGCGTGAGGCCATGGCACGCGCTGAGGTGGGCGACGATGTCCTCGGCGAAGACCCGACCGTCAACCGCCTCGAGGAGATGTCCGCTGCGATGCTGGGGATGGAGGCCGGCGTCTTCGTCGCCTCGGGCACGATGGGGAACCAGGTCTCCCTGTTCGCTCACACCCAACGCGGCGATGAGATCATCACCGAGGAGGGCGCGCACCTGGGCCTCTATGAGGCCGGCGGTTATGCCGTGATCTCGGGGCTGAGCATCCGGCGGCTGCGTGGGCGGCCGTGGGGCGTTCTGGACCCCAACGAAGTGCGGGGCACCATCGCGCCCGACGACCTACACCGGGCCCCCACCACCCTTGTCTGCCTCGAGAACACGCACAACCTGTCCAGCGGGACCACGATCACGCCCGAGCAGACAAAGGCCGTCGCCGACGTGGCCCACGAGCATGGCCTGAAGCTGCATATCGACGGAGCGCGCATCTTCAATGCCGCCACGCACCTGGGCGTCGAGGTCAAGGAGCTGGTGCGCGAGGCCGACTCGATCCAGTTCTGTTTCTCGAAGGGCTTGGCGGCGCCGGTAGGGTCGATGGTCTGCGGGTCGAAGGACTTCATCAGGCGAGCCCGCCGGGCACGGAAGATCATGGGCGGCGGCATGAGGCAGGCCGGCGTCCTCGCGGCGGCGTGCCTCATCTCACTCGAGAGGATGACGAAGCGCCTGCACGAAGACCACGCCAACGCGCGGCTGATTGCGGAGGAACTCGCGCGCCATCAGGGGGTCTCGATCGACCTGAACGCGATCCAGACCAACATCGTCCGGTTCGGGTTCCGGCGGGACGACATGGACGGCCGGCGGCTGGCGGCGCTGCTTCGCGAGCGGGGGATCATCATCGACGCTCGCGGCGGCGACAAGATCCGCCTGGTGACGCACAACGATGTCAGCGCCGAGGACGCTC